>Ga0137412_10003252_pt1 | contig 12962 bp, 8 predicted proteins | sample CZODoug2_1_16fun_FD_122160 | JGI IMG/M metagenome (GOLD analysis project Ga0137412, IMG submission 122160) | Vadose zone soil fungal communities from Angelo Coast Range Reserve, California, USA - CZODoug2_1_16fungal (Hybrid Assembly) | ecosystem: Environmental > Terrestrial > Soil > Vadose zone... | reverse complement strand
ATAGGTGTCGAGAAGAACACAACGATTGTGTTTCCGCTGCCTATCGATATCATTAATCAGTGGACTAAGAATTTAGGGGGGCCGCAGAGATAAGAATGGCTTCTGGCGGAAAACGAGGGGGCGCAGGCGAGCGTGTGCTTGAAAGCCGGCACGTCATCGGCTTGTTCATGCTGATGCTGCTGTTTTCGGGCGTATTTTTCACGCTGGGTTACGTCATGGGGCGCAACCAAATCGATAGCCCGGTGCGCGCCGCAACCGACTTTTTCATGAAGCCAGAGAATTCCGTTTTACCCAAGGCCGAAGCGAGTTCGAAGCGCGCGAATAATCCCGCTCCCGCCGCCGCGCCGACGAATACGGGTGCGCCGCCGAATTCCGAGTGGGAGTTTTATCACGCGGGCGACAGCAAGAAACCGGAAGACCATTTGAAATCCGTTTCCGCTGCGCCCGTTCCGTCGAGGAAATACTCGCCCGTAGTTGTGAAGAGCACGGCGCCACCCAAAACCGGCGCTGCTCCATCGAAGGTTCCGAGCGCTCCGGCCAGTCCAAGCGGTGCTTACATTCTGCAAGTGTCGGCGCTGAGGAAAGAATCGGATGCTCTGGAACTCGCCACGCGTTTGCAGAAGAAAAAGTTTCCTGCGTTCGTTGTTTCTCCTCAATCGGACAACTATTACCGCGTGCAAGTCGGCCCGTATGCTGATCTAAAAGCCGCCGACGTGGCCAAGAAAGGCCTCGAGGACGCAGGCTTTAAGCCCATCGTGAAACATTGATGCCACCGGGCGGCTGGCTAACCTCTCTTCGTGAACAAGCAGGCGCGGAAATACCTGCTGGCTTGCGTCTTATCGTCGGCGTGGCCTCTGGAGCCGCTCTTTCGCTTTCCTACACTGGGCAATATCTCAGTGTCTATTCCTGGGTTTGCGTTGGGATTCTTCTTTTTTCACTGTTCGGCGCGCGGCCTCGCGTGGCTTTCGGGTGCGGATTTTTTCACGGACTTCTTTTCGTTCTGACGTCGGTTCCATGGATTGCAACAGTTCTCACCGTTCACGGCGGCCTGCCCGTCGCGGGCGGATGGGGCGTGCTGTTGCTGATCGCTATGGCGTGGGGAATCCTTATCGGTTCATTTGCTTGGGCCGTCCACCGGTTGTCTCGTAAAAGTATCGAACTGGCATGCATCGGCGCGCCGTTTATGTGGGTGACTTTCGAGTTTGTTCGCGCCCATCTGCCCGAAATTAGTTTTCCTTGGAATTTGCTTGGCTACCCTGCCGCAGCGAATTTGGGTTTAGTCCAACTCACGACCATCACAGGAATCTACGGATTATCGTTTCTAGTCGCGGCGTTCAATGCCTTGCTCTCGTGGGTGAGCGCATCAAACAAACTAACACTTCGCAGACGGATCGCCTGTACAGCCGCTGTAACGGGAATTCTCTTGATCGCTTCATGGCTTGCACCTCGCCTGGTGCCGCAGCAGCAAGCGCATCATTTCGCTCGCGCCGTGCAGCTCAATTTCCCGGAAGTAGAATTGTATCCCGCGGATTGGTTCCGTGTTCACGCAGCGGACCTCGAGGAGATCACCCGAATCAGCCTCGCTCCCGCCGTCGAGAAACCAGACCTGCTTGTCTGGCCTGAAGCGCCCGCTCCATTCTCGTTTCAGGACACGCAATTCGCAAAGATAGCCTCGGCGCTGGCAATCCAGTTCGGCCACCCATTCCTCGCAGGAGCCATCGAATGGAAACCTCCTGTGGACCCATCGGATGTGGTTCCCCAAGGCACTCTTCTGCCTTACAACAGCGCTCTGCTTTTTGACGCGCAAGGCCAGCGCATATTCGTATATGACAAAGTCCATCTTGTTCCCTTCGGCGAGTACGAGCCGTTTCCTTTGATCCATCGCGTGGTCAGCAGCGTCACTAGCGACGTCGGCGGCTTCCACAAAGGAAACAAGTACGTTGTCGGGCAACTTCCGCACGGGAATACCTTCGGCGTTTTTATCTGTTATGAAGCCATCTATTCCGGCGAAGTGCGCCGCTTTGCCGCAGGTGGAGCGCAACTGCTCCTCAACATTTCCAACGACGGGTGGTTCGGGCGATCCGCCGCCGCCGAACAACATTTGCGCATGGCCCGCGTGCGTGCCGTGGAAAACCGCCGCTGGATTGTGCGCTCGACGAATAACGGCTTCACCGTTTCCATCGATCCCTACGGCCGCATCTTTCGCCCGCTTCCCCCCGATGTGCGAGCTGCCGCCGACCTTCCCTATGATTTTCGGTCAGACGAGACCATTTATACGCGGTTCGGGGACTGGTTCGCCTGGCTCTGTGTCCTCGTTTCCGTTATTCTAGTGGCGGCAACTTTTCGAAAGGCAAAGTGACGTCCGTCTGCTGGCGGGCGTTTCACCAGGAAAAGCATGATCCTCGAAGATCTCCAGCATCGCTACGAAGGGCTCAAGCAGCGCATCACGCTCGTACGGAGCTATCTTTGACGCCCCGCAGTACCGCGAGCGCCTGAAGTCTCTCGAAACGCGCGTCGCCGATCCCTCTTTCTGGAATAATCAAGAAGCTGCACAGAGCGTTCTCCGCGAGCGCAAGCGCGCCGAAGAACAGATTGCCGCGGACGAAAAGCTCGCGTCCCTCTCCGGCGACATCGAAACGTATATTCATCTCGCGCAAGAAGAGACCAACGTCGAGCAAAAGAACGATTTGCTCAAAGAGCTGGATGGCGAGCTCAATGCAGCGGATTCCTACATCTCCGAACTGGAGACCAGGACGCTCCTCTCCGGAGAGACCGACCACCTAAACGCCATCATGACCATCAAGCCCGGAGCCGGCGGAACGGAATCGCAGGACTGGGCTTCCATCCTCCTTCGCATGTATCTGCGCTGGGCGGAGCGCAAAGGAATGTCCGCCGAGGTTCTCGATGAAACGCCGGGAGAAGAAGCGGGCCTCAAGTCGGCAACGATTCAATTCTCCGGCGAAAATGCCTATGGCCTGCTGGCTGGAGAGACCGGCGTCCACCGTCTCGTCCGAATTTCTCCGTTCGATCAGGCCGCGCGGCGCCACACATCGTTTGCGTCCGTCTTCGTGATACCAGAAATCGACGACCGCATCGAGATCAACATCCGTCCCGAAGACCTGCGCGTGGACACTTTCCGTTCGGGAGGCAAAGGCGGGCAAAACGTCAACAAGGTGGAGACCGCCGTCCGCATTACCCATCTTCCCACCAATATTGTGGTGGCCTGCCAGGCCCAGCGCAGTCAGGGCAAGAATCGCGAAATGGCCATGAAGATGCTCCGCTCACGCTTGTACGATGAAGAAATTAAAAAACGCCAGGCGCACACCGACAAGCTCGACGAGAGCAAACTGGACATCTCCTTCGGCAGTCAAATTCGTTCCTACGTCATGCAGCCTTACCGTCTCATCAAGGACCATCGCACGAAATTTGAAGTCGGCGACGTGGATCGCGTCATGGACGGCGACCTGGATCCCTTTATCCGCTCCTACCTCATGGCCAAAAAGACCAAGGGAAAGCTCGACATCGAACCGGACGACGACGCGGACGCGGCCTAGTCCTTTCCCAATGAATGCAGGGAATTGCCGTTTGAGGCTTGATTTCGACCGTTCGCTGCCCCTATAAGCCACTCGGAATCAATGCGTTGATTCTTCGCCGTGCGAATGATAACTTTGTAAGGTTTAGCAGAGTGCTGAATTGACAGGGGTGTTGGAAGCCGTTGTCCTCCACAAACTTGAAGGAGAATTAGTTTGAGCGAAGCCTTACGCAACTTCCTATTCACGTCGGAGTCCGTCACCGAGGGCCACCCGGACAAAATCGCCGACCAGATTTCTGATGCCGTTCTCGATGAGGTCATGAAGCACGACCCCAAGGGACGTGTCGCTTGCGAAACGCTTATTACCACCGGCGTTGCGGTTGTCGCCGGTGAAATCACCACCACCGCGCACGTCGACTACGACGAGCTCGTTCGCAGCACCATTCGCGGTGTCGGCTACGATCGCGCAAAGTATGGCTACGACGCTGACACCTGCGCCGTCATGTGCACCGTCAAGCGCCAGTCGCCGGACATCGCCATGGGCGTGGATACTGGCGGCGCCGGCGACCAGGGCTTGATGTTTGGTTTCGCCTGCGATGAAACCGACGAATTAATGCCCATGCCCATCCAACTCGCCCACCGCCTCACGCAGCGCCTCGCCGAGATTCGCAAAGCCCATAGAGTTAATTTTCTCCGTCCTGACGGAAAGTCTCAGGTCACTGTCGAGTACCGCAATGGCCGCCCGGAGCGTGTCTCTTGCGTGGTGATCTCCACGCAACATAGCGATACGGTTTCAAACACGGACCTTCGCGACGCCATCACCGAGCATGTGATCAAGCCGATCATTCCGGCCTCCATGCTGGACGCGAAAACGAAATATCACATCAATCCGACCGGCCGCTTTGTCATCGGCGGTCCCATGGGCGATGCGGGTTTGACTGGACGCAAGATCATCGTGGATACCTACGGCGGTTACAGCCGCCACGGCGGCGGAGCATTCTCCGGCAAGGATCCTTCCAAGGTGGATCGTTCGGCTTGCTACATGGCCCGCTATATCGCGAAGAACATCGTGGCTGCCGGCCTCGCTCGTAAGACCGAAGTCCAATTGGCCTACGCCATCGGCGTCGCCGAACCCGTCTCCGTCATGGCGGAAACTTTTGGTACCGCCGCGATTCCGGAAGAAAAAATCACCGCGCTTATCCGCGAATATTTCACGCTGACGCCCAAAGCCATCATTGAGACACTCGACCTGCGCCGCCCGATTTACAAAGCCACTGCTGCGTACGGCCATTTCGGTCGCAGCGGAGCCGGATTCACCTGGGAGCGCACGGACCGCGCCGATGTTCTTCGCAAGGCCGCCGGCCTCGGAGCAGCCGCGGCCGCCGAAGTTGGGGCGAGGAGCTAACTCTCGAAAGTTGATTTGTACCGGCCCGGCTTCCGCGGAGCGCACCTTTCCACTCCGCTCACGATCGAAATTCAAATGAGGAGCAAGACTTTGGCAACCGCTGAACTGAAAAAAGGTGACGTGAAGGACATGGGATTGGCCGACGCTGGTAAGCGCAAGATCGAATGGGCCGGACAGCAGATGCCCGTGCTCGAATCGATCCGCAAGCGCTTCGTCAAGGAGCAGCCGCTCAAGGGCTTGCGCGTTTCCGCTTGTCTGCACGTGACCAGCGAAACCGCCAACTTGATGATCGCGCTCCGCGATGGTGGCGCTGATGCCGTACTCTGCGCGTCCAATCCACTTTCCACGCAGAACGAAGTCGCGGCCTCGCTCAATCGCGACTACAACATTCCGACTTTCGCCATCAAGGGTGAGGATAACGACACCTACTATTCGCATTTGAGCGCAGCGCTCGAGCACAAACCGCAGTTCACCATGGATGACGGCGCGGACCTCGTCACCATGCTGTTGACCAAGCGAACCGACCTCGTCCCGAACGTGATCGCCGGAACCGAAGAAACCACCACCGGCGTAATCCGCCTTCGCGCCATGGCCAAGGACGGCACGCTGAAGTATCCGATCATCGCCGTGAATGATGCGATGACCAAACACTTCTTCGACAATCGCTACGGCACAGGGCAGTCCACGATTGACGGCGTAATTCGCGCCACCAACGTGCTCCTCGCTGGTCTCAAAGTTGTCGTTGCCGGGTACGGCTGGTGTGGCCGCGGCGTGGCCATGCGCGCCAAGGGTCTCGGCGCTGACGTGATCGTCACGGAAATCGATCCCGTCAAGGGCATCGAAGCGGCTATGGACGGCTTCCGCGTGATGCCGATGGCTGAAGCGGTGAAGGAAGGCGACGTTTACATCACCGTGACCGGAAACAAGAGCGTCATTCGCGGCGAGCATTTCGAGAAAATGAAAACCGGCGCTGTAGTTTGCAATTCCGGCCACTTCAACGTGGAAATCGATATTCCGGCGCTGGAGAAATTGTCGAGCGGGAAGAGAGAAGTACGGCCGCTCGTCGATGAGTATGTTTTGAAGGGCGACCGGAAGGTTTATCTGCTCGGCGAAGGCCGGCTGGTGAATCTGGCGACCGCGGAAGGCCATCCCGCCTCGGTGATGGACATGAGCTTCGCCAACCAATCGCTTTCGGCGGAATATTTGATGAAGAATCACAAGACCATGAAGCCGCAGGTTTACGTTGTGCCCGAGCATCTGGATCGTGAAATTGCGCGATTGAAGCTGGAGTCGATGGGGCACAAGTTGGACAGATTGACGCCGGAGCAGGAGCATTACTTGGCGTCGTGGAATGAAGGCACGTAAGAAGGACCAGAGGCGAGGGCCGTACCGGCCCTCGCCCCAGATTTCCCCGGCACTTTCCGCTCGAAAGTCCTCAATCCTCCGTGAAGTATTTCGACTGGTTCGGATTGGATGGCCCAGACACCTGCGAGGTCGAAATTGCGGCTGGCGTCATTGCCGTACACGCCTCGTTGACTCGGCTAGAGGCGCAACCTAAGATGTCGGCACCATGTCGGACACCGATACCCTGGTCGGCCGGGTCCTTTCGCACTATCGAATCATAGAGAAGCTGGGTGGCGGCGGTATGGGTGTGGTGTACCAAGCCGAGGATACGGAACTCGGCCGATTCGTGGGGTTGAAATTCCTTCCTGACCATCGCTCCAAAGACCCCCAAGCGTTCGAGAGGTTTCGAAGAGAGGCGCGAGCGGCGTCGGCGTTGAACCATCCTAATATTTGCACGGTGTATGAGATTGGCAACGCCGAGGGACGATCGTTCCTGGCGATGGAGTATCTGGAAGGTCAGACGCTGAAGCATCTGCTGGGTGGAAAGGCGCTGGGGTTCGAAACGTTGCTGGAGCTGGGAATCCAACTGGCGCGCGGGTTGGAGGCGGCGCATTCGAAGGGAGTGGTGCATCGCGATATCAAACCGGCCAACATTTTTGTGACCCCGGAAGGGTTGCTGAAGATTCTGGATTTTGGGTTAGCGAAGCTTTCGCCATTTTTGAAGAATTTCGAGCGGGAGGGCAAAGCGTCGGGATCGACAGTGATGGTGGAATCAGACTTGACCAGCCCGGGAACGACGCTGGGGACGGTGGCGTACATGTCGCCGGAGCAGGCGCTGGGAGAGGATCTGGACGCGCGGACGGATATATTTTCGTGCGGGGTGGTGTTGTACGAAATGGCCACGGGAAGCGTGCCATTTTCGGGAACGAGCACGGCGGCAATTTTTGATGGAATTCTAAACAAGGAACCGGCGCCGGCGAGGGAGAAAAATCCAGAGGTGCCCGAGGCGCTGGAAAAAATCATCGGGCGCGCACTGGCGAAGAGCAAAGAGAAGCGGTACCAGACGGCGAGAGATCTGGTCGATGAGCTAAAAGGATTGCGGCAGGCCTCAAGCGGAGCGATGCCGACCGCAAGCGTGCTGCGAAAGCGGCGGAAGTACTTGATTTCGACGGCGGTGGTCTTCGTGTTGCTCGCGATGGCGGGCGGATGGTGGGGGCGGCGGAATGCGCATGTTGCGTGGGTGCGCGACAAAGCGGTACCGGAGATTCAGAGGCTGGCTCAAGAGAGAAAAGGAATCGCAGCGTACAAGCTGCTGAAACAGGCAGAACGCTACGCGGCGGACGAGGCGTCGCTGAAAAAAGTGAAGGCCGAGAATTTTCCGGTGAGAGCAGTGCGGACCGATCCGGCCGGAGCGGAAGTCTATGTCCGGGATTACAGCGATGCCAAAGGCAAGTGGGAATATTTGGGACACTCGCCGACGCGGGAGGCGCTTCTGGGATGGTCGTATTACGCATTCCAGATTCGCAAGGAGGGATACGAGACGGTATATGCGACGGGGAATGCGGGAAGCGAACGATTGGAAAATATAGTGCTGGACAAGACCGGCGCGCTGCCGGCTGGAATGGTGCGAGTGCCAACGGGAGAAGTGGATGCGACGGGACGTTCGCTGGTGAAACTGGATGACTTTCTGATCGATCGGTATGAAGTGACGAATGCGGAATACAAGAAATTTGTGGAGGCCAGCGGATACCGCGATCAGAAGTACTGGAAGTATCCGTTCGTGAAGGACGGCAAAGCGATGGGGTTCCGCGAGGGGTTGCTGCTGTTGCTGGACAAGACCGACCGGCCAGGACCAGCGACGTGGGAAGTAGGCAATTTCACGCCGGGAGAAGAGGATTTTCCGGTGAGTGGAGTGAGTTGGTACGAAGCAGCGGCGTATGCGGAGTTTGTGGGGAAGAGTTTGCCCACGGTGCATCACTGGTATCGCGCCGCGGATATGGGTCTATATTCGGATATTTTGCTGGCGAGCAATTTTGCCGGGAAAGGTTCCGCGAAAGTGGGAAGCTACGCGGGACTAGGGCCTTACGGGACCTACGATATGGCGGGAAACGTCAAGGAGTGGTGCCTGAACTCGATGGGGGACCGGAAATATATCGTGGGAGGAGCATCGACGGATGCTCCTTATATGTATGAAGAGCCGGATGCGAGGCCAATGTTTGACAGGTCAGCGACCAATGGAATTCGACTGATGAAACCGTTGAAGGAGATTCCGGATAAATTGAAGGAAGCGGTTTCCTTTCAGCAGTCCGACTACCGGAACTGGAAACCGGTTTCGGATGCGGTATTTAAGGTCTATGAAGGGATGTACGCGTACGATCGGACGCCGCTCGATGCCAGAGTAGAAAACGTGGACGAGAGTTCTCCGTATTGGAAGAAGGAACGCATCACATTCAACGCGAGCTACGGCAAGGAACGGGTGATTGCGCATTTGTTTCTGCCGAAGGGTGTTGGGCCGCCTTACCAGACCTTCGTTTATTTCCCGCATAGCGGAGCGCAGAACTTGCCGACGCTGGAGGCGGATGCGCTGCAACTGTCGATGATTGATTTCGTGATGAAGAGCGGACGTGCGCTGATGTTCCCTGTTTACAAGGACACGTACGAGCGGCTGGGAACGATTCCCGACGCGGGTACGAACGCGGAAAGAGCCGAGATCATACAACAGACGAATGACATGCGCAGGTCCATTGATTACCTGGAGACGCGGAAGGATATCAACACGCAAAAGCTGGCGTTCTTCGGAATCAGTTGGGGAGGAGAACTGGGGTCGATCCTGACGGCCATGGAAAAGCGGTTTCATGTGGCCGTGCTGTGGTTTGGCGGATGCGATACGTTGCGAGTGCTGCCGGAGGCGGACCCGATGAATTTTGCGCCGCGAGTAAAAGTGCCAGTGCTGATGGTGAATGGAAGGTATGATTTTGTGTTTCCGCTAGAAACGTGCCAAGAGCCGATGTTTCGTGTATTCGGAACGAAGGCGCAGGACAAGAAGCATGTCCTGTATGAAGGAGGGCACGTGCCGCCGTTATTGCGGGTGAAAAAAGACACTCTGGATTGGCTCGATGAATATCTGGGGCCAGTGAAGTAGAGCATTTGTGGCGCCCGCTACTTTTCACGTTTCGCGCAACATTGCCTCGCCCGCCGATTTTTCTTTTTTGGCAAAGGGTTGTAAGTTGACGACGGGTTAATTTTATGTGGGATCTTTCTACTCAGGCTTTAGAGACGGCTCGCGTTCGCGGGGCGAAATATGCGGACGTGCGAGTGATGCACCTTCGACAGCGCGATCTCACGACAAAGAACGGGCAGGTCGGTACGCTGGCGCAATCGGAATCGATTGGGCTGGGGATTCGCGTGTTAGCTAGCGGGGCTTGGGGATTTGCTTCGACGGATCGGTTGACGCGCGAAGGCGTGACGGCTTGCGCGGCACAGGCGGTGTCGATAGCGAAGGCTTCGGCGATTGCCAAGCGCAAAGAAGTGGTGATGGCGGAAGAGCAGGCTTACGTCGATAGCTGGCAGAGCCCGTTTCGCAAGGATCCGTTCGAAATTCCGCTGGAGACACAGTTGGATTTGCTGCTTGGCGCGGATGCGGAGATGCGGCGGGTGAAGGGCGTGACGCTGACGGAAACCGACCTGCGGTTTCGCAAGATCGATTCCGGGGTTGCGCCGAGCATTGGATCGCGGATTCATCAGCGCAAGGTGATTTCTGGTTGTGGGATTGTGGCGACTTCGTTTCAAGGCGAGGAGATCCAGAAGCGGTCGTATCCGAACAGCTTTGGCGGGCAGCATGTGTTGGGGGGATACGAACTGGTGGAATCGCTGGAATTGCTGAAGCATGCACCGCGCGTGGCTGAAGAGGCGGTGGCGCTGCATGCGGCTGCGCAGTGCCCGCAGAAAAATGGGACCTTGATCTTGGGCGGGAGCCAATTGGGGCTGCAGATTCATGAATCGGTGGGGCACCCGATTGAATTGGATCGTGTCTTAGGCGAAGAAGCGAACTTTGCGGGAACAAGTTTTCTTACGTTGGAAAAGCTGAATACGTTGCGCTATGGATCGGACATTGTGAATGTTGTGGCGGACGCACGGCTGGAGCATGGGCCGGGGCTTGGGAGTTTTGCGTACGATGATGAAGGCGTGCCGGCGCAATGCACCGACATTATCAAAGGCGGTGAGTTCCGCGGCTATTTGTCGAATCGCGAGACGGCGCATTTGGTGGGACTCGCGCGATCGTCGGGAACCATGCGAACGGAAAGCTGGAATCGCCTGCCGATTATTCGGATGACGAACGTCAGTTTGCTGCCCGGAACCTGGAAGCTGGACGATCTGATTGCGGATACCGATGACGCGATTCTGATGGAGACAAACCGCTCGTGGTCGATTGACGACCGGAGGTATCAGTTTCAGTTTTCCACGGAGATCGGCTGGGAGATCAAAGGCGGCAAGAGGGGACCGATGTTGAAAAACCCCAGTTACAGCGGAATTACGACCGAGTTCTGGAATTCCTGCGATGCGATCTGTAATGCCGACGAGTGGGTTCTGTGGGGCACTCCGAATTGCGGGAAAGGCCAACCGATGCAGACGATGGGTACCGGGCATGGTGCTTCACCATCGCGTTTTCGAAACATTCATATCGGCGCGGCGTTTTCAAAGTGATGAAACCCATGAGTAAATCTTCCAGGCGTGCGGCTGCGCATGGACCGAAGTCTGCCGGACTGCTGCCGGAGAGCGGCCTGCGGCGCATTATCGACAGGGTGCTGCGCCTGGCCAAATCGGCCGGAGTGGCGGAAACCGAAGTACATGTCGACGAAGTCGACGACTCGCTTACACGCTTCGCCAACAATGCCATTCATCAAAACGTGGCCGAGCGTGGGCTGACCGTGTCGGTACGGACTGCGGTGGATGGACGCACCGCGCGGGCTACGACGAATCGTGTTGATGAGGATTCCCTGCGCGACGCGATCGATGCGTCGCTTTCGCTGGCGCACAGCCAGCCGAAAGATCCGAAGCTGCTGCCCCTGCTGGGAAGGCAGCGCTACCGCAAGGTCAATCGTTTCGCGGCGCCGACCGCCACGCTGAGCCCGGAAGACCGGGCCCGTGCCGTTCGACGTGCCTGCGACCTCGCGGTGAAGCGTGGACAAGTTGCTGCGGGAATCTTCGCAAGCGGACAATTGCAGATGGCGATGGGAAATTCGCGCGGTTTGTTCGCGGCGTATCGCGAAACGCACACGGAATTTTCCATCACCATGCAGGAACAGCCCGCCGCAAGTTGGGCGAAGGCCAACTCCGGCAACGTGCGCGACTTCGATCCGCAGAAACTCGCCGAGCGAGCCAGCGACAAGGCGCATCTCGCCAGCAACGCGCAGGAACTTTCTCCCGGTCACTACACGGTCGTCCTGGAGCCGTCGGCGGTGCTCGATATCGTGGGATTTCTATTTTACGATTTCGCGGCGACTGCGCTGGCTGATAAGCGCTCTTGCCTGAACGACCGGATGGGCAAACCGATTTTCGGAAAAAACATCACCGTCGCGGATGACGCGTATCACCCGTTGCAACTCGGCGCGCCGTTCGACGGCGAAGGAATGCCGCGTGAGCGTGTTTTGTTGGTTGATCGCGGCGTGCCGCGGGGACTGGTGTATTCGCGGTCGTCGGCGAAATTGGCAAAGAAGAAACCCACCGGGCACGGATTCGCTTTGCCTAACGAATATGGCGAGGCGCCGATGAACCTAGTTTTCGGCGGTGGCAAATCTTCAGTGGAAGAACTGATTGCCACGACCGATCGCGGATTGCTGGTGACGCGGCTGTGGTACATCCGCGAAGTCGATCCTTACGAAAAGATCATGACCGGGATGACGCGAGATGGGTTGTTCTTGGTGGAAAAGGGCCGGGTGGTCTCGGCAGTGCGGAATTTTCGATTTAACCAGTCGCTGCTGGAGATGCTGCGGAACGTTGAGATGTTGGGGCCGGCGGTGCGGGCTACCGGGGAAGAAGCGTTTGAGATGGTGGTGCCGGCGATGAAGGTACGGGGGTTCCATTTTTCGGAGGTTACGAAGTTTTAGGGGTGCGGTTGGGAGACGCTAGCGAGAGGTGGCTGCGGTTTAGCGGATCGATCTTGCCGAGTTGGGGCGCAGCAGTGCTGTGCCCGTACAAGTGATTGCGGTGGAACAGTTTTAGGCGGTGCTTGTTCCTATTTTGAACACTGTGCGGCTCACTCTCCAGAAAATCGATTTGTCATATTGAAAATCTGCGTTGTACAACCTGTGCCTTGCCGGGCAATAAACACGTATGTCTTTGTGTCATGAGGCGTCACAAAGGAGTCGGCGGAGGCACCCGAACTGGGGGCATCCGGACCATGATGCCTGCGGTACGGGCTTTGTGGCGCAGCTTGGTAGTCCGCCGAGTCACGACATAATTCAGTATGCGTTGACCGCTCTGGAGCGGCTTACCCATCGCGGGGGTGTTGACGCGGATGGGGCGAGCGGCGACGGGGCGGGCCTGCTCGGCTCGGGCACCCATCCGGCGGCGGAGGAGGGCGCGGCGACGATCACCGACAAGGCGCGCTACGAGCGCATCCGCGACCTGCTCGGCGATGCCGTCGCGACCCCTGTCGGCGGGCTTCACATCCACATCGGC
>Ga0137412_10003251_pt1 | contig 12966 bp, 12 predicted proteins | sample CZODoug2_1_16fun_FD_122160 | JGI IMG/M metagenome (GOLD analysis project Ga0137412, IMG submission 122160) | Vadose zone soil fungal communities from Angelo Coast Range Reserve, California, USA - CZODoug2_1_16fungal (Hybrid Assembly) | ecosystem: Environmental > Terrestrial > Soil > Vadose zone... | reverse complement strand
CCAGGAACTACGGTGAGCACGGGTCGTACCTTCCCGACCGGCGTTGGCGCGCCGATCTTGCTTGAGCACATCAAGATCACACGGAGGGTACGGCCCCTCCAACGTCATCCACATGTTTCAAGCATTGCTCGGAGCCCGCCGCGTTTGAGTAGTCTGAATGTGCTGCCAGGCTTTGAGACCGATCGGGACACCGGCTAGTCGTAGTCGTTCACCACGAGCCACCGCATGATCCACCGCCCTCGCGTCCGCGAGAGCCTGCTCAGGCCATACCACCTGAAACGCTCGCAACTCCCGGTCGATGGCCACCAGGCGTACAAGAGCCGCCGTGACGACCTCGACAGCCGAGACGTCGCGCCGAGCAACCAGAGCGGAGATCGCAGTCGCATCCAACTCGCACAAGCGCGCATCACCTGACATCACCACTACACCTTCCCCGCATCGCCGCGATCCGCGTCAACCCGCCGTCAGAGCAGGAAGCGGCGCCGCAACCCAACTTCGGGAAATCTCAAGTGAGGCCGGAATCGGGAATCAGGGCGCCAGATCCTCTGAGACCAGGTCCGGGCGGACAGCTGGGCGGACGGTAGGTAATCAGACCCTGTGGTATTCGTGTTTGCCCAATCCGGCGGGGCCGCACGGACTGCCGCTCTGCTCGATGCACACGTGGCGTGCGCCCGTAGCGATATCTCACCGTAGGAGGCGCCGAGCGCGCGATGCTGGCGGCATGACGGTAAGCACGTTCCAGGGCTCGGTCGCCGAGTTCTACGCGCGGTTCCGGCGTGGCTACCCCGAAGCGGTCGTCGCCAGGCTCGCTGCCGCCCTTGACCTGACCGTCGGGCGCTTCGGAGTCGACAGCGACGTGGGTCAGGGCTGTCCCCGGGGCGACGTTGAAGGCGCCTCCGGTGCCGAGCTTGTCCCTGCTGGCCCCGCTGGCACTGGCGGATGTCGGGGCGGGCGAAGGTGGCGGGGTCGGTCCGGGCGCCCTGCCAGCTGCCCTTGCGCAGTACCTGGCCGAACAGTCGCAGCTGGCCGGCGGTGCGGGCGAGCCCGCCGGCGAGCCGGGCCTCGGGCAGGCCCAGGTGGCATTGGGTACGGCGGATGCCTCGCATCGGCATGGGCAGGTGTTTGCGCTGCGGTTCGGTGCCGACGTTGCGGCGACGGAGAACTGACCGTTGATCGTGGCCGGGTTGTTGATAGTGGCGACCGTGAGCTGCAAGCAAAAGCGACGCCACGGCTCGGCTGGGGCCAGCACCCGGGTATCGGCAGGGCTCGCATCCCTCCGTCGCCCGAGGCCGTGCGTCGGACGATCACGGATTTGCTTCGGGAGACTACGTGAACCGTTAGATGAGGTGTTTTCGGACTGGCTGAGGGCTCGAGGGGGTCCGATCGATGTGCTCGATGCTGATATCGCGGGTCTCTCGGGCCGTGAATGCCGCCGCCGCGGCCACTAGACAGCACAGGGCTCCGAACACCGCCACCGGGATCCAGCCGGTAGGGCCGGGCCGGAGAATGGCGTAGGAGATTGTCGGGGCGAACCCGGCGAGGATGTAGCCGAATTGTGTTCCGACGGCGACGCCCGAGAAGCGCAGCCGGGTCGGGAACATCTCGGTGTAGATCGATAGCTGCAGGGCCTGGCCGGCCATGAGGAAGATCACGAAGAGATACTGGGAGACGATGATCATCGGGATGTTCTTGGCTGCCGTGAAATGGAGCAAGGGAAAGATCATCACGCCAGCGACGAGCACGCCACCGATGAATACCGGCCGGCGCCCGATCCGGTCGGAGAGCATTGCCCAGAGTGGGATGGTCACCATGCCGATCGCGTTCCCGAGGACACCGCTGAGCACGAGGATGCTCGGGTTGATTCCGATGATTCGGGTGGCGTAGGAGAGACCGAACACTGATGTGATCGACGCGGGTGCGGCCATCAGGCAGCAGAGCACCACGCGGATCAGGTTCTTCCCGTTGGATCGGAGGAGCTCCTGGAGCGGCGGGGATTGTCGGTCCGCTTCGGTCCGTACCGTCACGAAGACGTCCGCGTCGCGCAGGCCCTTGCGGATGAAGACGACGACGATCATTCCGACGGCGGTGAGCAGGAACGGGAGGCGCCAGCCCCAGGAGAGCAGATCCGGCTCGGGTAGCGCGAGCACGGGCAGGAAGGCGACCTGTCCAAGCACCGTTCCGAGCAAGGTTCCGGTATTGGTCCAGCTCGTGTAGTAGGACCGCCGGTGTTGAGGGGCGTGCTCCATAGTCAGGGTGCTCGAGCCTGCCTGCTCACCGGCCGCGGAGAATCCCTGTGCCAGCCGGAGCACCACGAGCGCGGCGGGGGCGGCGATACCGATGGACCGGTAGCTGGGCAGGCAGCCGATCAAGAAGGTGGCGCTGCCCATGAGGACTATCGTGAAGAGCAGCATCTTCTGTCTACCGACCCGGTCACCCAGGTGGCCGAGCACGAGTGCGCCGACCGGCCTGGCGACATACGCGACCCCGAAACTCACCATGGCACCCATCTGCGCGGTGAAGGTGTCTTGGGAGGGAAAGAAGACCTTGCCGAGCACTACGGCGGCAACAATGCCGTACATCGTGAAGTCGCAGTATTCGAGCGCTGTTCCGAGGAGGCCGGCGAGTGCTGACCTCCGGGTTTGGCGCATTCGCTCGTCGGGAGCCCTTTCGGACATCGGTGTCCTTCCCAGATGAGTTGTCAGACCGCTGAGGTGTTACCTCTCGGAGAGCTCGATCGGGGACCGGTCGAGCGGTGCCGCGGCCGTCTCTTCGTCGAGGGTCCCTCGGTGTGCGCTGGAGAAGCAGATCGCTAGCTCGGCGGCTACGTTCCCGACGTTCCTGGCGTTGTGCACGACGCCCTGCGGTATGGAGATGACGTCGCCGGCACTCATCCGTTTTTCTTCGTCGTTCCAGCTATGGATGATCTCGCCGCGCAGGACGGTGAGAATTTCGTCGCAGTTGGGATGATAGTGGCGACCGTTCTGCTGGCCCACGTCGATGTGACACCTGCCTACCGTCATGGTGTCCGAGTTGCCGATCTCGGCCGATGCGTACCACTCGAGACGACCCCAAGGCATATCCACGAGAACATGTTCGGAACGTCGTCGGAGGTTCTGTTCGAAATCTTCTCCCGCGGTCAACTCAGGTCCTCCAGCTGAACTCGATCCCCATTGGAAAGTATGGCGGCCTCGTAGATTTCGGTGATCTGCCGGGCGAACTCGAGATTTGCTGTCTCCGGCCGGGTGCCGGCCAGGACACAGGCCAAGAAATAGGCCAGTTCGCCGTGCATGCCCTGGGTGAAGTCGGACCTGTTCTCGAGTGTGCCCAGGCTGTCCTGGGGTTCCCAGACCACGGAACCCGATTCGAGACCCGATGGCGCGAAGTTGGCGACCCTGGAGTACTCAAAGGGCGCGGCGCGCTGGAAGATCACCTTCCGGCTGTTCTCGATCTCGACGCTGCCGTGCATGCCGTAGACCGTGTACCGCTCGAACGGGTGGGCGGGCGATATTCCGATGGCGGAATGGAGGTTGCTGAGGGCTCCGCTGGTGTGCTCGATGACCACTACGTTGGCCAGGTCGCGCCCGCGATGGACGACGACGCTCTTTGCGCTCCCGGCCACCGCGAGCATGAATGCCGTCGGATGGCACCCGTTAGCCAGCCACCTGCTCGGCTCGCCGCGCTCGATCAGTGCTCGGTCGCCGTGCGGAATGACCAGCGGATAGGTGGCCAGGATCGATCTGACGTCACCGAGCACCCCGTCGCGAACGAGTTCGACAACCTTGGCGGTGGCTGGCATGAATGCCTTCTTGTAACCGATGACCACGATGCGGTCGGCGCGCGCCCGGATCATCTCGTCCACCTGGCGAACTGTCGTCGCGGCCGGTTTCTCCATCCAGACGTGCAGCCCGGCCTCGAGTGCTTCCACTGTCAGTTCGGGGTGCATCTTCGGAGAGACACACAGCAGGACGGCGTCGATCCGCTCGTTCTCGTACATCTTGGTCGCGCTCTCGTAATGCGGGATATTGCCGTATTGGAGCGCGGTCTTCGCGCCGATCTCGGAATTCGTGTCGGCGAGCGCTACGAAGTCGACCGGAAGAAAGGTGAGCAGAGGCAGGATGTTCCGGTACGAGTGGTCGCCGACGCCGACCACTCCAATCCTGACCCGTTGCTCGAAATCCCGTTGGTAGTTCATTGCACGATCCCTCCCACGTTTTTCCGCAGAAAGTTGATGTCGCGCTCGGTCACCGGGGCAAAGTTCCGCTCGAAGATCGGCGTCGACGCGGCCGACCCGTCCCCGTAGTCGTACCCGGGCTTCCATTCCCCGTGCGCCGGGTTCAGACAGATCACCGGTGACACCCCGTCGTCGACGACGGCCTGGAGTATCTGCCGGACCGGCCAGCTGGACTGATCGAGTCCGACGTTCCACCTGAGCCTCGCCGGGTCGTGCTCGTCGGCCTGCCCACCTTTCACGTGAACGTAACCGAGCAAGGGGCGGAGTGCCCGGTACGCCTCGACGGTCGGGTAGACCCCCATCTTCCAGGCGTTGACGATGTCCCAGGTGAACGTCAGCCCACTCGGTGCGCCCAGCCATTCGAAGAAGTCGCGGTACTCGTCGACCGTCGAGAGGAAACAGTCCTGATGCTCGTTCTCGATGGTCGGCTCGAAGCCGGCCTCGGCAATGAGATCGACCGCTTCGGCGTATACCTCCCGCACCCATGGATACTCTTTGCGCAGCAGCGCGACCCGGTTCCCCTCGGCCGCTGTGCCGGTCACCTTCCCGGCGATCAGGCGCACGTACCTCGGTCGCAGCACCGAGGCGGCGGCCAGAGCCTTCCGCAGCGCGCCCAGATGTTTCGCGCGAAATACCTGCTCGTCCTGCTCCACGCTGTCGTCGAATACCCGCGACGACAGACAGTACGCGCGCAGTCCCCGCTCACCCAGCGCCGCGGCGGCGCGCTCGGCGGCCGCCGGGCTCAGCCCGTCTACGGGTTGCCCATAGATGGAGCCCCAGATGTCGACCCACTCCAGGCCCCAGCTCTTGATCACCGACAGGGCCTGGTCGAAGTCGCGGGAAGCCATGCCGTTCAGCACTGTCAGCTGAGCTGTGCCGGCGCGGGCTCCACTGGGCCCGATCTCGTGTGTCGGTGTCTCAACTGGCCGGCTCACGAGGCCATGATCGTCTTGAGCTCACGAACGGCGGAGGAGATGGCCACCTCCGTGGGGAGCCTTTCCACGCTGGAGGCGCCGAAGAACCCCGCTATTCCCTGGGTTCGTTCCAGGACGTACTCCACCTCCTTGTGGAAGGCGATCGGGCCGCCGTGGCAAAGCACGATGACGTCGTTCCGCACCGCAACCGCGGCGTCCCGGATAGCTTGGATGCGCCCGACCGAGTCCTCAAGGCTGATCGCGGTATGCGCGCCGATCGAGCCAGACGTGGTCAGGCCCATATGGGCGACGATGATGTCGGCGCCGGCGGCCGTCATGTTTTCCGCCTGGGCCTCGTCGAATACGTACGGCGAGGTGAGCATGCCCCGAGCGGACGCCTCGCGGATCATCTCAACTTCGATGGCATATGACATTCCGGTCTCTTCGAGGTTCTGCCGGAAGAGCCCATCGATGAGACCGACCGTGGGAAAGTTCTGTACTCCGGTGAACCCCAGCGCGGCGAGCTCGTCGAGGAATCTCGGCATGCTCCGGAACGGATCGGTTCCGCATACCCCCGCGAGGACCGGCGTGTGCTTGACGATGGTGAGCACTTCCGCGGCCATGCTGACCACGACGGCGTTGGCGTCGCCGTAGGGCATGAGCCCTGCCAGCGATCCCCGCCCGGCCATTCGGAAGCGACCCGAGTTGTAGATGATGATCAGATCCGAGCCGCCGTCCTCGGCGCTCTTCGCGGACAGCCCGGTGCCGGCGCCGGTGCCGATGACGGCCTGTCCCTGCTCGATCTGTCCCCGTATTCGGCAGAGTGCGCCGGTCCTATCCATTCTGCTCCTTCTCTGATTTTCCGATGATGTGTTCGTGCAGGTGGTTGGCCATCTCCACGGCTAGTTCGGGGTCGTTGATGTGTGCGTCCTTCCTTACCACCGTGATGTGGGTCGCGACATACTCGTCGAATGCTTCGAACAGCGCGGTATCGGCGTCCGGGTCGTGAAATGGCTGGCCAGCCGCGTCTATCGCCGAGATCCCCCGGAGCGGAATTACCACTGTCACATCACTTTTTGCGCTGTTCAACCGCTCCGCGATTCGACGTCCGAGCACGCGCGACTCCGCCGCCGTCGTGCGCATGAGGGTGACCGTTGCATTGTGTACATGCAGCCTCCGGTCGCGGAACTGGACCGGAACCGTCTCGATGGGTCCGAAGTTGACCATGTCGAGTGCCCCAAAGCTGACCACCTGGGGAACACCGGCTCGGCCCGCCGCTGTCAGGCGGGTGTCCTCGGCGGCGAACACCCCGCCGAGGAGCTCGTCGGCGAGCTCTGTGGTGGTGAGGTCGAGCACTCCGGCGATCACACCGGAGTCGATGAGCGCCTCCATCGAGGCGCCACCAACCCCGGTGGCGTGGAAGACCAGGACCTCGTACCCGAGGGCCTCCAGACGTGCCCGGGCCGCTTGAACGGCTGGCGTGGTGACGCCGAACATCGTGGCGGCCACGGTCGGCTTCGTGTTGATCTCAGCGGCGTCGATCCGGGCCATTCCGGCGATCGCTCCCGCGGCGTTGGCGAGGATCGGGATGGAGACCGAGTTGAGGCCGGCGATGTCGACAACAGAGTTGATCATCGTGATATCGCTCGTCCCCAGGTAGGGGCGGGTGTCGCCCGAGGCGACGGTCGAGACCATGACCTTGGGGAAGCCGATCGGAAGGGAACGCATCACCGCGGTCACGAGGGTGGTGCCGCCGGTGCCGCCCAGGCCGAGAACTCCCTGGACCGTGCACTCATCCACCAACTTCCGCACGATGGCGCGCGCGCCGGTGGTCATCACCCTGATCGCGCCCCCACGATCCCGCTCGGCGCGCAGCTGCTCCAGCGAGCAGCCCCCGGCCTCGGCAACGGTGCGGTTGTCGATGTCGGCGTCCTCGCTGTCTCCGAGGATCCCGACATCGACGGTCAGACTCTCGACACCAGCGGAGGCCAGCGTCCGCTGCACGAAGCGGTACTCGGGCCCCTTGGTGTCATACGTGCCGACGAGCGCAACCCTGACCATCCCTGCTCCTGCCGTCGAATGGTGTATGGTGTACCATATGCAACCGGTCGAGAGTCAAGCCTCCATCCGATCGTCAGGCATCGGTCGAGGCTGATCGGGTGCGAGGTCGGCCCATTGAAACGCCGGCCGTGGGCGCAGGTGGTGGGACCCGGGCCGGGAGGTCAGTCGGTGTGCGCCTGCTCTTCCTTAAGTCCCTTGTGCAGCGCGGTCCGAACGGTCTCGATGTGGTCGCGCATCGCGCTCACCGCCGCATCGACATCAGACTCCTGAAACGCCCGCAGTAGGGCACGCCGCTGCCGGCTCGTCACGTCCGGTACCTCGGGCTGGCGATTGGCGAGGCTGCGACCGAGCCGGATCATCGTCTCGATCCGCTCCAGCGAGGCGGTGAGTGCCGCATTGTCCGCGGTCTCGACGACCAGTCGATGCATGTGGCGGTCGGCTTGGCCGAATGCGGCCAGGTCGTTTTTACTAAGAGCTCGCTCGGACGCGACCACAGTTTCTTCCAACGCTTTCAAGAATTCTGGTGAGACCTTATTCGATGCCAATTTCACTGCCAGGCACTCAAGCTCCACCCGAACGACATAAAGCTCATCGAACTCTTTTACCGAGAGCACCTTGATGTAATTACCCTGGTGCGGTCGATAGTCGATGAGACCCTCCGCGGCAAGTCGCCCGATTGCGTCCCGTATGGGTGTCCTGCTGACCCCGAGGGCAGCTGAAAGATGTCTCTCGTCAAGACGGTCACCAGGCGACACATCACCGTCGAGGATGAACTCGCGCAGCCTCTTGTACACGCTCTCGTGGAGCGTTCTCGAGCCGAGGTTGCCATCCAGTCCATGCACGAGCCAGATTCTTCCAGCTTCGGCGAGCTCGTGGGCCATGGCCTACCCACGAACGTCGGAACCGGTACCGACGGTGTCAGGCAGGGAGCGCGCTGCCTGCCCTGGGCCTGTCCGCTCAAGCGTTGGGGCGTCGGACCGTCGACTAGATGTTCGGGTGGGAACGCTGTGACGAGCTCCCGTTCATTTGTCCGAGCTGTAGCCGGGGCTGACCGCGGCGGTGAGCAGGCTGCTCACGAACGCGAAGACCTCCTCGGCGCGTGCTTGCTCAGGATCGGCAAGCCAGGCGAGCACTGCCCCGTCGAAGAACATCGCGAGGAAGCGGGTGAGTGTTTGACGGTCGACGCCCAGTTTGTCGCGGAGCGCGTCGCCGTGCTGCTCGTACCAGGGGCCGACAAACCGGCCCGCCGTCTCCCGGTACGAGGCGTACTGGTCACTCGCGAGCTCGCGCAGTTCCGGGGAGCGCAGCGCCGCCGCGGTGAGCTCGTACATCGCGAGCTGGCGGCCGGGATCATCGGAGTTCACGACCTCGAACGCCTTCGCAAACATCGACCGCAGATCTGAGGAGCGTTCGGTCAGGGCCTCGCGGGCCGCGGCGTCGTCGAACTGAACCAGTAGCTCCCGGATCACCTCCGCAAGCAACTCCTCGCGACTGGCGAACCAGTAGTGGAACGTGCCGGTCGGTACCCCTGCTTCCTGCGCGACCTTGCGGGTTGAGGCCGCGGCCACACCCTCGCGGGCGATCAGCCTGGTGGCGGCGGCGATGAGCTCCTGGCGCTTGGCCGCGTCGGTGCGGTTCGCGGTTCTTCGGGGGGGCTGTGGCACGCGTCGAGTATTGCAGAAGCCCAAGACATTCGCCTTGGGCACTTGACCTAGGCACCTGTCTAGTAGACGCTGCGTGACATCCCGATTGCTCGACGGAGGTCGCCATGAGGCAGGACGCACCGCATGAAGCCCACCAAGTGCGAACGTCGGGCCGGAGGAAACGGACCCTCAACACGCATCAGGTAGTGCTCCTGGTCATCGCGGCGGCGGCCCCGCTCGCGGCGATGGTGGGTAACGTGCCACTCGCCCTGGCCCGCGGCAACGGTGCCGGGTTTCCCGCGGCAATGGCCATCGCAACGGCGGTACTGCTCTGCTTCGCGGTGGGCTACTCGGCGATGAGTCAGCGAGTGATCAACACAGGCGCGTTCTACACCTACGTCGCCCGCGGACTCGGTCGCATCCCCGGGGTCTCGGCGGCGTACGTGGCCGTCGTCGCCTATACCGCACTAGCGTGCGGTCTTGCCGGCGGCTTCGGGTACTTCACTGACCTGGTGCTGCGCAGCGCCGGGATCGTGCTGCCGTGGTCGTTGTATACGGCGGTAGCCATCGGCGTGGTTGGCCTGCTCGGGTTCCGCTCAGCAGATCTCTCGGCCAAGGTCCTCGGCACCCTGGTGGTGGCCGAGTTCGCCATCCTCGTTGTGTTTGACCTTGCCGGTATCGCCCACCACGGCGGCGGGGCGTTCCCGACGTCCGCGTTTGCACCGTCGAACGTTTTGTCGGGGTCGCTCGGGATTGGGTTGATGTTCGCGTTCGTCAGCTTTGTGGGTTTCGAGTCGGCGGCGCTGTACGGCGAGGAGTCCCGCGATCCCATCCGTAGCATCCCGCGTGCGACCTACCTCGCGCTCCTCGCATCCGGTGGGTTCTACCTGTTCACGAGCTGGATCGTGGTCGGGGTGGGTGGTGCCTCCAGGGTCGCGGCCGATGCCGCCGCCCAGCAGGGCGGCTATGTGTTCGGTCTGATAAGCCGCGAGGGCGGTGAGTTCGTCTACGGCCTCGCGGCAGTGTTTCTTTGCACGAGCGTGCTCGCTTCGCTGCTGGCCTTGCACAACGCGGCGGCACGCTATCTGTTCGCTCTGGGACGCGAGCGACTGATGCCGGCGCCGCTCGCTCGTTATCACCCGCGGCACCAAAGCCCACACGTGGCGAGCATGTTGGTCACGGCCACCGAGATTGTTGTTGTGGGAGCGTTCGCCCTGGCTGGAGCCGAGCCCTACGGCACTCTGGCGGCGTCGCTGATCGGGCTGGGAACGGTTGGGGTCCTTACGCTGCAGGCCGCGGCGGCGGTGAGCGTGGTCGTCTTTTTCAGAGGCCGCCGGGACCGGCGGCTGTGGGCTACGACAGTGGCGCCGGCGATCGGCGCGGCGGGCTTGCTCACCGCGCTGGTACAGGTCGTGACGCACTTCTCCACACTGACCGGATCGGACGACCCGGTAATTCAGTTGCTGCCGCTGCTGCTGGCCGCGGTCGCGGTCGCGGGCATCGGGGTGGGCGCATGGCTCCGCCGCCACCGCCCCGCCGTGTACGCCGGAATCGCCCCGTCCGAGCTGCGTCGACGAACTGCCATAGCCCATGAGCGCATCACCTACACGCGCCGTTACTGCCTCGTGGGCGGTGGCCCCGCTGGGCTGGTGGCCGCCCGCGCGCTACTGGCCGAGGAGGTGCCGTTCGACTGGTTCGAGCGGCACACCGATGTTGGCGGCATCTGGGATGCCGACAATCTGGGCAGCCCCATGTACGAGAGCGCTCATTTCATCAGCTCGCGCTACACCAGCGGATTTTACGGCTTTCCGATGTCCGAGGAGTTGCCGGACTATCCGGCCTGGTGGCAGATCCGTGACTACATCCGCGCTTTTGCCCGCGAGTACGGCCTCTACGATCACGTAACACTCGGCGTCGGAGTCCAACAAGCTGTCAAGCGCGAGGACGGCACCTGGGACGTGCGCCTCTCGACCGGAGAACAGCGCCACTATGCCGGCGTGATCGTCGCACCCGGTGTCACCTGGCATCCCAACCGGCCCCGTCTGCCGGGCGAGGACGTGTTCACCGGGGAAGTGCGGCATTCGGTGACCTTCCGCGATGGCCTGGAGTTCCGAGGCAAGCGGGTTCTGGTGGTCGGGGCCGGCAACTCCGGCGTCGACATCGCCTGTGACGCCGCCCGCCACGCCGACCAAGCCTTTCTGTCGGTGCGCCGTGGCTACCGCTATATCCCAAAGCACTTGTTCGGGCTTCCGACCGACGCGGTGCTCAACGGCGTGCTGGAGCCTCCAAAGGGCGTCGTGGTGCCCGCGAATCCGAACCAGCTGATCGACTCGATAGTCGGAGACCTCACCCGCTTCGGACTGCCCGCGCCCGATCACGACCTGCTTACCAGCCACCCGATCATGAACACGCAGGTGATTCACTACCTCGCCCATGGCGACCTCATCGCGCGACCGGACGTCGACCACCTGACGGCAAACGAAGTGATGTTCACCGACGGTAGCCACGAGCGGATCGATGTGGTGTTGCTCGCGACCGGCTACCGCTACGACGTGCCGTGTCTCGATCCTGCGCTGCTGACCTGGAACGAGGGGCACCCGCAGCTCTATCTCAACGTGTTCTCCCGCGAGCACGACAGCCTCTACTTGCTCGGCATGATCGAGTTCGCGGACGCGGCGTACCAGCGGTTCGATGAGATGGCGCAGTTGGTCGTCATGGACATCCGCGCCCGCGAGACCGGCGAGCACCGCGAGCACTTGAGACTTCTCAAGGCAACCGATCACCCAGACTTGCGCGGCGGGACCGCCTACCTCGACAGTCCCCGGCACGCGAACTACGTCGAGAGTCACACCTACCAGCAGCGACTCGCCGAGCTGCGCGATGCCGTGGACTGGCCAGATCTCGACGAACGCAGCTACGACCGGTTGCGTCGTCATGCTGCAACGCTGACCGGGACGAGGCGCTGACGTGGGCACGCAAATCTGGCGCGGTAAACACGTCGTTATCACTGGCGGGACCAGCGGCATCGGCCTGGCGACGGCCCGACTGCTGGCTCGGGAGGGGGCGCGGGTCACGGCCGTCGGGCTCGACGACGGGCACCTGGCGGCTCTGCGGGCGTCCACGCCGGCGGGTGTGCTGCCAGTTGCGGCGGACGTCGGGAGCCGTTCGGGTCTCGCCGCCGCACTCGACGATGCCCGGGGCCAGCACGGGCGGATCGAGGCGCTGATCACCAGCGCCGGCATCGTCCGGCCGGGCTACCTCGATGAGCTGTCCGATGCGGATCTGCGACGACACATGGAGGTGAACTACTTCGGCACAGTGCACGCGGTTCGGGAGTGCCTTGCGGACTTACGAGCGGCACGCGGCACGATCACCTGCGTCAGTTCCGCTGCCGGGTTTCTGGGCGTATTCGGCTACGGCGCCTACTCGCCAAGCAAGTTCGCGGTCACCGGGTTCGCCGAGGTGCTTCGCCAGGAACTCCGTGGCGACGGTGTTGGTGTCACTCTGGTGTTCCCGACCGACGTCGACACCCCGATGCTCGCTGCGGAGTCTCCACAGAAGCCCCCAGAGCTGCGAGCGCTCTCAAGTGGCGATCACGCGGTGAGTCCGGAGGCCGTCGCGGTCGCGCTAGTGCGAGGGACGGCCAGGCGCCGCGCTGTCGTCCTGCCGGGTGGGCAGGCTCGGCTGCTCCACGTTCTGGCCCGCTGGTCGCCGGGACTCATGCGACTCTACGTCGACACGAAGGTGGCCGGCGTCCAGCAACGGCTCGCGCGGAGTCGCAACTGACGCCCGATCAAGGCTCGAGCAGCGCAGGTAATCTACTAGGCAGCTTGGTAACTCTTCGAACCTTGGGTCGTTGCACACTCCGGCGAGCCGGGGCAACTTCGGTCATTCCGGACCGGGCTCAGCCGTGCATGGTCAAGCGACGCCCGCTCGACGGGAGGTTCGATCAATCCTTGGTGGCGGTCGCGTCGCGACGCTCAGGTCCGAAGGAGTGCAATTTTGTTCATCCTGGTCAAGTCAACAATCGTGGCGGCGGCGCTCGCCACCACCGTGGTGAGTGCGGGCGGGGTTGGCACGGCGTACTCGGCCGAGCCGGTCTCGTACTCGACCGCGA
>Ga0137412_10003250_pt1 | contig 12976 bp, 11 predicted proteins | sample CZODoug2_1_16fun_FD_122160 | JGI IMG/M metagenome (GOLD analysis project Ga0137412, IMG submission 122160) | Vadose zone soil fungal communities from Angelo Coast Range Reserve, California, USA - CZODoug2_1_16fungal (Hybrid Assembly) | ecosystem: Environmental > Terrestrial > Soil > Vadose zone... | reverse complement strand
AAAGTAGTGCTGCCGCCGAGGGACGCGTCGCGCCTGGTGAAATCGTTTCTTCGATGAAAGACGTGTATGTGGTGTGTGGTGAAAAGACCTGTTTGCGGCTGGAATCCGTGCAACTCGAGGGGCGTAAGCGAATCTCGGCACAGGAATTTGCCAACGGTGCTCGGTTTACGCCAACCGAAAGTTTTGGGGTGACGGTCTGAGTCTTTCTCTTGCGTCACTTCAACCAGTCGATTTTTATCTCGTCCTCGATCTGTCTGAATTCATGATCGCCAGTCACGAGTTCCGCGTTTCTGATTTTCGCTAGTGCGGCGGCGAAAGCATCGGCGTAGGAAAGTCTCCTCGTGGCTTTGTAGATTGCGGCCTGGCGAACCAATTCCAGATTATTTGCCTCAACGCCCACAAGCTCAATGCTTAGACCGGCAATCTCTTTCGCTTTCTGCTCCGCGGCCTGCTGAGACACGGTTCGCATGGTGTTGTAGTAGATCTCGCCCCAGCTCACGACGCACAGGAGCAGATTGTGCGTGCCGGCCTCCGCTTTGACCAGCAGTCTTTCCACCCGTTCCGCGGCGGGTTCGTCTTCGAAAAATGCGATCAGCGCCCAGCTATCCAGCACTTTCGTTGCCATGTCAGAGTTCCCGCTCGTGCTTGCGGTCCTCCATCAACGCCTTCAGGACACCCGAGCCTTTCAAGGAGCCGCGCAGGTTCTTAATATGCCGGGGAGTGATCGGTTTGAGTATGATCGCGTCTCCCTCCTGGTACACCAGGGCACGCGTGCCTGCCTCGATGTCAAACTGCTTGCGCAGCCAGCGGGGGATCACTACCTGCCCCTTCACGGTGAAGTGGATCATATCCGTCTTGTGAGATGTCTTCATTGGCATATATCTTACGTCTTCCACGAATGTAAGTCAATCTATCAGATGTAGGATATTCAAGATCAAGTTGCACCCATGCGGACGAAGACAACTCACGAGTTCCCTTCTCCCCCAGATTGTGCTTCCATGTCCGCTTATGGGTATCTCGCAAGCGCGAACGATTGCATTCGATGTCCTGCGGCGCGTGGAAACACAGAACGCGTATGCGGATGAAGTGCTGCGCGCCGAGCTTGGTCCCACCATTCGTACCGAGGACGCGGGGCTGGCGACGGAATTGACGATGGGAGTTCTGCGCTGGCAGCGGCTTCTGGATTTTCTGACCGGCCGCTACTTGACGAAGGTGGCGAAGACCTTGGACGTTGAGGTCCGCATCGCGCTGCGTCTGGGGATCTACCAGCTCTGGTTCCTGGAGCGCGTGCCGGCTCATGCCGCGGTCCACGAATCCGTCGAACTTGTGAAGCGCGCGCGCAAGCGGTCCGCCGCTCCGCTGGTGAACGCCGTCCTTCGGAAAGCGGCAAAGGAAGCATCCCACCTGGCGCAGCCACGCGGCGCTCTCGCTTCGCTTTTGCCAAAGGAGCTTCCGCTCGCGGAACAAATGGGCATTCTTCATTCCCATCCCACTTGGCTCGTCGAGCGCTGGCTGCGCAATTTCGGCGAAGAGCGAACACGGAAACTGCTCGAAGCGAACGATGGCGTTCCGGCTGTGTCGTGTACCCTGCTGGATTCGCGGCGCCGCGAGGATGTCCTGACGTCACTCCAGAAGGCTGGGTGCGTCATTGCTCCTGGACTCCTGCTGCGGGACGCTTGGACGCTTCACGGCGGGAATCCGGCCGCGAGCGAAGCCATGCAGAAAGGCTGGGCCGCGATTCAAGATGAAGCTTCTCAGGCCGTGGCGCACCTGGTGGCCGTCGAGGAAGGAAATACAGTTCTCGATCTTTGCGCCGCGCCGGGTGGAAAAACGATCCTGCTCGCACGCGCAGCCGGTTCGAAGGGACGCGTGATTGCCGCGGACCTGCATGCGCACCGAGTGCGCGCGATGGCAGAACGATTCGAAGCCGCGGGTATTCGAAACGTCGAGCCGGTTACGATCGATGGCGCGCAGCCGCTCGCGTTCGAACGCCGGTTCGACCGCATTCTAGTCGATGCGCCGTGCTCCGGAACGGGGACGCTTGCGCGGCACCCCGAAATTCGGTGGCAGCTACGCGGCGAAGATGTTACGGACTTGCATGCGCGTCAGGTGCGGCTCTTGAGCAATGGGCTCGCGAACCTCGCGCCACGCGGCAGGCTGATCTATTCGACGTGTTCGCTCGAACCCGAAGAAAACGAGCTCGTCGTACAGGAAGCGCTTGGCGGCTTGCAGGGCGAATTTCGAGTCGTTACTCCGCGAAGCGCACTCCAGCGGATTCTGCGCGAAGATATCGCGCATGAGAGTCTCATTGACGCGGACGGATTCTTCCGGACCTGCCCATCCGTGCACGGAACCGACGGGTTCTTCGCGGCGGCGATCGAGCGAACTGCCGAAAAGATTTAACACAGAGGTCACAGAGAACACAGAGATGAAGAAGAGAAAATCCAAAAACCTTATGGAAAGATTTCCTCTGCGTCCTCTGTGTTCTCTGTGTTGAAGCTCTTGAGCGTTGCCGCGGACTGGAAGCGTCCGGCAGCGCGTGCTAGATTGAATGTGGTGCGAACATGACTTTGCGTGAGCGAATCGAATGGCTGCTGCGCATGTGCCTGCTGGTATTCGTTCTGGCTGCGGCGGCGTTCCTCAGCGGGGTGATGGCCATGCGCTTCGCGATTCAAGGCCGCGAAGTGGATATGCCAAACCTAGTGGGAAAAAAGTCCGCCGATGTGCAGGCGCTGCTGAGTGCGCGCGGTTTGCAGTTGAAGGTCGCCGACCGGATTTACAGCGAATTTCCTGCAAACACCGTCGTGCGACAGAGTCCGCCAGCGGGCGAGCACATGAAAGTTTCCCAGGACGCGCATGTAGTTCTGAGCCTGGGGCCGCAAAACGTGACGATTCCCGAACTGGAGGGTGAAAGTGTGCGCGTCGCGCGAATCCAACTATTACAAGCAGGCCTGCAATTGGGCGAAGTCACATCACTTGCCGTGCCGAATCTGCCCGCGGACTTGGTCGTGCAGCAGAATCCACTGTCGGGGACGCGCGCCGCGAGTCTGCGCGTGAATTTGCTGATAGCGCAGGGGAGTCCACCAGCCGCCTATATCATGCCTTGGCTGGTGGGCATGCAACTGCCGGAGGCGGATCGGCTGCTTTCGTCCGGCGGATTGAAGTTGGCAAAAACGACTTTCGCGGCCGCGCCGGAATGGCCAAAAGGGACCATCGTCGAGCAAACCCCCGGCCTCGGCGCAAAGGTGACGAGCGACACTCCCATTGAACTCGTTATCGCGCAGTAGCCGGCGCGGTCCAAGGACACGGGCTCGGGGTGTGGGTCACGCGTTTGGTAGGACAGGCACTCCTGCCTGTCCGGTGTGATTTCTCCACAACACGCGTGGACAGGCAGGAGTGCCTGTCCTACTAACCCCCGGTTTCTGGCCGCGCGTTCTCAAGTATGTCGAGCTGGCGCCACTCGCAGCGAGAGCTGCCCTTCACCGATCGCGATTCTGGTAAGATACGAGCGGAGAAACTGTGCCTCATCCGGTCGAAATTGCCCCCTCGATTCTTGCCGCGGACTTCGCATCCCTGGGAGAAGGAATTCGCGCCGTGGAACGAGGCGGCGCAACGCTCCTCCATGTGGATGTGATGGACGGACACTTTGTGCCGAACATTTCGATCGGAGTGCCCGTCGTGGCGTCGCTTCGCAAGGCAACCCGACTGCCCCTGGATGTGCATCTGATGATCGAGAATCCTGAGCAATACATTCCGCTATTCGCGGAGGCAGGCGCCGACATGATCTCCGTGCATCAGGAAGCTACAGCGCATCTGGATCGGGCTCTGGCTATGATTCGGGACCACGGCTGCAAGCCGGGCGCCGTGATCAATCCGGCGACGCCCGTTTCGATGCTCTCCGAAGTTCTTGGGAGTGTGGACCACGTATTGGTGATGTCGGTAAATCCGGGCTTTGGCGGGCAGAAATTTATTCCCGGAGCGCTAGAGAAAATTCGCCAACTAAAACTAACTCGAGAGAGATATAATCTGGCGTTCCGCATCGAGGTGGATGGGGGAGTCGGACCGGAAAATGTGGCGGACTTGGTTCGATCTGGCGCTGAAATCCTGGTGGCCGGAACTTCTATCTTTCACACCCCAGACCCCGCTGAGGCAGTTCGAGCGATGAAGCAAATGGCTGGCGGGGCGCTGGCGCAAAGGGCCTAGGGTGCGGGCTCCACTTTTCCGCTGAACGCCCCGATCGGATTGGGGCGTGGAGCCAGCCGGAACGAGGAAAAAATTAGTGAAACACAGCCGCACACTTTGGATACCAGTGCTCGCAGCTACGCTGCTCGCTGGCTGCCTCGGCAAGAAGAAGGCCGCGCCAATCGCCGGCACTTCGGCAGAACCGGACAAGGTTCTGTTCGCCAAGGCGACAGAGGATATCAAGCATGGACGGTACACCGTGGGCCGTCTGGGGCTGCAAACCCTGATCAACACCTACCCGGACAGCGAATACCTGGCCAAAGCGAAACTGGGCATCGGAGACTCCTATTACAAAGAAGGCGGGATGGCTGGGCTGAAGCAATCGATCGTCGAGTACAAGGACTTCATCACCTTTTTCCCATTCCTTGACGAAGCAGCCTACGCGCAGATGCAGATCGCAATGGGGCATTACCGCCAGATGGAAAAGCCGGATCGGGATCATTCCGAGGTGGTGCAAGCGGAGGCCGAATTCCAGACGTTCCTGGAAAAATATCCGAATAGTCCGCTGGTTCCTCAAGCGGAACAGCACCTTCGCGAAACGCAGGAGGTTATAGCCGAGGGGAACTTCCGCGTCGCCAATTTCTATTACATTCGGAATGGCTACAAGGCGGCCGGCGCGCGATTGATCGAGCTAACCAACCGGTATCCGCTCTACAGCGAGGCCGACAAAGCCAACTGGATGCTCGGGCAGATTTACGAAAAGTCGGAGCACAATGAACTGGCGGCGCAGTACTACGCCAGGATTGTGAAAGAGTACCCGTTTTCCTCAATGGCAGGAGACGCAAAGGCCAAACTCACGAAGTTTGGTACGCCAGTTCCACAACCCGATCCGACCGCGGTTGCCCGCATGCAAAAGGAACAGGATGCCGCCCACAATCGTCCCAATATCTTGCTGCGATCCATGGGCGTACTTAAGAACGGGCCAGACGTGTCGATGTCCGCTCACAGTGGCCCGCCGACGATGACTCCTGCCAGCGAAACGGGTGATGAGACTCTCAGTTTCGGAGGTCCGTCGACTCTGGGCATGATTGGCGGAACCGGAGCGGGCAACACTGCGACGGTAGAAACTGTAACGCCGGGTACCCGGTCTCCGACCGAGCAGCCGGCTGCGAATACAACAGATCCCATCCGATCCCCATCTGACGGTAGTGCCAGCCCACCTGGCACTGCGGGCACCTCAGATCCGAGCGCAGCGCAACCTGCCAACTCCACGACACCTGCGGCACCGGCAGATAAGAGCCAGGAATCCACGAGCAAGAAAAAGAAGGGCATCCACAAGATCATTCCCTTTTAGAGCAACCTGCACTGGCCAATTGGCCAAGATGGCTCATTGACATATCCCCACCCAGAGTTTGATTGACTCACCTGAATCAAGGTGTTACCTATACCAATAGGCGGTTCTTGCCTCGCAAACAGGTTAGATGGGTGTACTTGGGGAGACCGGAGGACGGCGCGTGGCAAAGATCTTGGTAGCCGACGACAACAGCAACGTCCAGAAAACCATGGCCCTCGCTCTCGCGGACCTTGGCGTGGAAGTGATCTCCGTGAATAACGGCGAAGCTGCAGTGCGCAAGCTAGCCGACATCTCACCCGACTTGGTGTTGGCGGACATATTCATGCCGGTGCGAAACGGCTATGAAGTCTGCGAATATGTAAAGAAAGACGCTCGGTTCGCTCAGGTCCCGGTGATATTGCTAGTGGGCGCGTTTGATCCGCTGGACGAGCGCGAGGCGCAGAGGGTGGGCGCCGATGGAATTCTGAAAAAGCCGTTTGTCCCTCCGGAACCGCTGATAACAATGGTCAAGACGCTGCTCGACCGCTCTATCGCCGAGCGAATGGTTGCCGTGCCCGTTGCCAAGGCTCCTGTAGCAGTGCAAGTGAAAACAGGAAGAGGAACAGTTACGGAAGCCCCTACACCTCCCCCGCCTATGGTGGAAGAAACTTCCCCAGATGAATTTAAGGTCCCGGCCGGGCGCGTGTCCTTCGGCGAGGGTGACCGCCCAGTCGCGTTTGGGCAACTCTTGGAGACACCAGCAGGGCCAAACTCTTCATCGGGAACTGATATTGTCGAACCGGTGGACAATGAACAGATTTTGACCAGTTCGCGCGACTCGACGCTGGGTGAGCCGGTGTTCTGGCGAAACGAAACTCCCGAAATGGAACCTGAGGCAGAACCTTCCGCGGATAGCCAAGACGAACTCTCAGTTCATAAGTGGGGTCAGGAGGAAGACCAGCGGTCCAGGAGAGAGGACGCCACCGTGCCACGGCCGGTCGAACCGCTTGAATTCGTCCGTGAAGACCAGGAAGAGGCATCGCCATCGCAAGTAGATTCTGAAACAATCGTACTGGACCAGGCGGCACAGTCTGATCTCACGGTTGAGGCTGGCAAAGCCCCGGAACTTGCCGCGAATCCTTTAGAATGGCTGGCTACGGCCCCTGCACAGCGTTCTGACGCCTCGACTGAGGCGACACTGGGCTGGGACGAACCGAATTCAGACGGGCTTCAAGTAGAGCCCGCACCTTTTGCTGATGCTATCAAGCCAATAGACGAACAGGAGCCTCCCGCGGATCCTGAAGTCGCTGCAGAGCCGAATACTCGGAACGCCAACGCGGCTACAGTGAAGATTTCGCCGCAGTCTTCACCGGCCTCGACGTCCCCACAAGCCCCCGAGGATACCGCTCGATCGGTTCCCGTGCACAAATGGGCTGAGATGACCGACAGCTTGGACGACCGTGCAACCGAGATTTCAGCGCCGGAACACACAATCTCACAGCTCGCTGCGGCCAAACCCCTGGAGTCTTCCAAACCGGCCGTACCCCCAAATCCGGGTGGATCCCTCAACCCAGCGGCAACTCCAAGCTCGCCTGCGCCTGAGGCGCCCGACGCGGCGCTTGTGGAGGCTGTCGTACTGCGAGTTCTCGACAAGATGCGTCCCCAAGTGGTTGACATCATTACCAAGGAATTTCTGCGTCCCGTCGTCCAAGCGCTGGTCCAACGGGAAATCAAGAAGGATTAGATTCTCTCTCTTCCCCACCACTGATCCGTAAACTCTTTGGTTAGTGACTATCGAACGGCGGATTTGACCGCCCGCGCTGGCGTCCGTATAGTAATCGTCCTGAGCCGAAAGCCGGGGAACATGCCGAGAGAGATTCCAAAAGCATATGAGCCGCAACAGATCGAACAGCGCTGGGCAAAGCGTTGGGCGGAGGAAAACCTCTTTCGCGCCGACGTGAATGCGCCGGGGCCGGTATTTTCGATTGTGATCCCGCCGCCCAACGTAACCGGGTCTTTGCACATCGGCCATATGCTCGACCACACGGAGATCGATATCCTCACGCGGTGGCGGCGAATGCAGGGGTACAACACCCTGTACCTGCCGGGCACGGATCATGCGGGGATTTCCACCCAGCGCGTCGTCGTGCGCCAGCTTGCGGCGCAAGGAATCAACTACCGCGATCTGGGACGCGAAGCGTTCGAACGGAAGGTCTGGGAGTGGAAGGAAGAATCCGGCGGCACGATTACCCGGCAAATGCTCCAGCTCGGCGAGAGCTGTGATTGGACCCGCGAACGATTCACGCTTTCACCTGAGCTGTCGCGCGCCGTCACGGAAGTATTCGTTCGCCTATACGAAGACGGGCTGATTTATCGCGGCCACTACATCGTCAACTGGTGCCCGCAGTGCCGCACCGCGATCAGCGACCTGGAAACCGTCCACGAAGAGCGGCAAGGCCATCTCTGGCATATTCGCTACCCGATCGTGGGGACGAACGAATTTGTTGTGGTTGCGACGACGCGGCCCGAAACGATGCTCGGCGATACCGCGGTGGCCGTTCATCCGAGCGACCCCCGCTATCAACATCTGATCGGCAAAATGGTTCTTCTTCCGCTAATGAACCGGGAAATTCCAATCGTCGACGATTTTGTCGTGGACCGCGAGTTTGGGACGGGCGCCGTAAAAGTCACCCCAGCGCACGATCCGAACGATTTCGAAATCGGGCGCCGGCACAACCTGCCCGAAATCGACGTCATGACCGATGACGCAAAAATGAGCGCCGCGGCAGGACCCTATGCGGGGCTGGACCGTTTCGAGGCGCGAAAAAGAGTTGTGGCGGACCTGGATGCAGCCGGCTTGCTCGAGAAGGTAGCCGAGCATACACATGCGGTGGGGACATGCGACCGTTGCGGCACCATTATCGAACCGCGCGCCTCGACGCAATGGTTTGTGAAGATGAAGCCACTGGCAGAACCTGCCATCGCTGCCGTGGAGCGCGGCGACGTCGAGATCTTGCCGGAAAACCGGCGCACCGAATATTTTGAATGGATGCGCAACATCCGCGATTGGTGCATCTCTCGCCAACTTTGGTGGGGGCATCGGATTCCCGCGTGGCATTGCAGCAACTGCCAGGAAATCATTGTCGCGCGTCAGACACCAGCAAAGTGCGCGAAGTGCGGCTCGGCCAAGCTGACGCAAGACCCGGACGTGCTCGAGACCTGGTTCAGTTCCGCGCTGTGGCCTTTCTCGACGATGGGCTGGCCTGACGACACTCCCGATTTCCGGAAATACTATCCGACGAGCTTGCTCGTTACGGCGTACGACATACTTTTTTTCTGGGTCGCGCGCATGATCATGATGGGGATCAAGTTTACCGGCCAGGTTCCCTTCCGGCGGGTCTGGATGCATTCGATTGTGCGCAACGCCGAGGGCCAGAAGATGTCGAAGTCGAAAGGAACCGGCATCGATCCCGTCGAGATGAATGAGAAATTCGGGACCGACGCGATGCGCTTCACGCTGGCGAGCATGGCCGCGCCCGGGACTGACATTATTCTGACCGAGGAACGCATCCTGAGCTACCGCGCGTTTGCCAATAAGATCTGGAACGCCGCGCGATTCGTGTTTCTCAATCTGGACAAGTACGAAGCCGCTGGCGGAGCGGCGCTTGAAGTCCTGGCATCTCCGGACCTGCGCGCGTCCGCTCCCTTTGCAGTGGAAGGTCAGGTCGCGCTCGTGGACCGATGGATTTTCTCGCGCCTGGCCCGCACCACCGCGCAAGTGAACGACGCACTGGAACATTTTCGTTTTCATGAAGCGGCGCACGTCGTGTATCACTTCTTCTGGGGCGATTTTTGCGACTGGTACATCGAATGGGTGAAGCCCGAACTAACTTCGGCGGGCCGTGAAAAAGCGCAGGCTACCTGGATGAATCTGTTCGCCGCGTTTGAGAGCGCGCTGCGGCTGCTCCATCCCTTCATGCCATTTCTGACCGAGGAATTGTGGCACCAGTTGCCGCAGCGAAGCGGCGCGCGCTCGATCGCCCTCGACCGATTCCCCGAACCGTGCGCCGCCCAGATGGATTCCGCCGCCGAAGTTCAGGTTTCCCTGGTGCAAGAAATTATTACAGCGGCCCGCAATATTCGAGCAGAGATGAAACTCGACACGAAGGCGAAACTCCTGGCCCGACTTGCGCCGGGATCAGATTCCATACGAACTTATGTGGAGCAAAGCATCGATACGATTTTGCGGCTCGCAAATCTCTCTTCACTGTCGTTTGCGGCACCGCCCTTCGATTCCACGAAGGGTGTCATCCGCTCCACCAAGGATTTTGAATTGTTCATCGGGTACGATGCGGCCTTTGACGTGACGGCCGAGGTCGCGCGCTTACGCAAGGAGCTCGAGCGACTCACGAAGGATATTGCTTCGAAGCAGCAGCGGCTGGAAGACCAGACGTTTCGCAGCCGCGCCCCTGAGCACATCGTGCAGGGGCTGGAAACAACCCTCGCCGAGCGGCGGACGGAATTTGAGAAACTGAAGGAACGGCTCGCGCAACTCGAAAAGAATCTTGCCGCATCGCCGTAGTCGTAGGGGCGCGGCATGCCGTGCCCCTGCAATTAACACGGACCACACATAAACAGGGCTCTAGTGCGGCACGCGAAGTTTTCTCAACCTGTTATGACGCAGCCGACTCCAACTGGAACGACCGACCGCCGCATCGACGCGCTCCTGGCGCTGCTCACCGACAACGCCATGATTGTGATCAGCGGATCGAAGATCGCGCGAGAAATCGGCGTGACGCGCTTCACCGTGTGGCGCTGGATCGAAAAACTTCGCGGCCTGGGCGTTCGCGTGAAAGGGCATCCCCGGAGCGGGTATCAAATCGAGAAGGTGCCGGATGTGCTCGTGCCGAAGCTCCTCCGCAAGCGTTTGCATCAGGGCCCGATCGGCAAGCGCATCCACCATTTTTTCAAAACGGATTCGACCAACTCTGTTGCCATGCGGCTTGGGGAACAGGGTGAGCCGCATGGAACTCTCGTCATTGCGGAGGAACAGACGGCCGGGCGCGGACGCGGCGGGCACACCTGGCATTCGGAAAAAACAAATGGCATCTATATGACGGTCCTTCTGCGGCCTCCCATTTCGCCGCAGCACGCGCCATTGATCACGATGGTTGCGGGTCTCGCCGTCCGGGACGCTATCTTGGAGCAGACCGGCGTTGTTCCCGACCTGCGTTGGCCAAATGATGTGCTTTTCGGGCGCAAGAAATTCTGCGGGATATTGACGGAAATGAATGCGGAGCAGGACCGAATTCATTTCGTGGCCGTAGGGATCGGCATCAACGTAAACCATGTGAAAGTTCCCGAAGAGCTGGCGGCGATTGCGACGTCGCTGCGGATCGAGACCGGCCGAAGTCATTCCCGTGTGGAGATCGTCGCGCGGTTGCTGCGGCACCTGGACTCCTACTACAATCGGTTCGTGAATGATGGAGCGGAATCAATCGTGGCGCGGTTTTCGGAAGTCTCGAGTTACGCGTGCGGAAAACGCGTGCGGATCGCCACGACGACGGGAACGTACACGGGCACAACTGATGGCCTCGAGCCCGGAGGCCTTCTGCGCGTTACGCGCGATGATGGACGCACGGTGCCGGTCATCTCCGGCACGCTCACCGAGGCGGATTGATGCTGCTTACGCTCGACGTCGGGAACACGAATACGGTCCTGGGATTGTACCGGGACACCGAACTGGTGGCGCACTGGCGGCTCACGACGGCGCGCGACCAGACCGTCGATGAATACGGCATCCTCACACGCGAGCTTTTTACTCTGGCGGAAATTGACCCGGCCGCGGTCACCGGCGTGATCATCAGTTCGGTGGTGCCGCCACTCAATCCCACGCTGGAAGAAATGTCGGAGCGGTATTTTCGCGTGAAGGCGCTGTTCATCGAACCGGGAGTGAAAACCGGCATGCCAGTGCTGTATGAGAATCCACAAGAAGTTGGCGCGGATCGTATTGTGAACAGCGTGGCCGCATTTTCGAAGTACGGCGGGCCCTGCATCGTGGTGGACTTCGGCACGGCGATCAATTTCGACGTCGTGTCTGCACGCGGAGAATATATGGGCGGCGTCCTCGCTCCCGGCATCGGAATTTCGGCCGAGGCGCTTTTCTCCCACGCGGCGCGATTGTTCCGCGTTGAAATCAAGGATCCGGGCAAAATTATCGGCACGAACACGATGCAATCGCTACAGTCCGGGCTCTATTACGGATATGCGGACATGGTGGACGGAATCGTCGAACGCATCAAGCGCGTCGTTGGTGAAAAGGCGCGCGTGGTCGCGACGGGAGGACAAGCACCTCTGATCGCGAAAGCGTCGCGGCACATTGAAGTCATCGACGAGTTCCTCACCCTGGAGGGTCTGCGCATCGTGTGGGAACGAAGCCATGCGGCGAAGCGCACTTCCGCAGCCGGCCCGGATACGGCGTCCGCGCAGGCTTCCGCCACAGGGGCACGGAAGCGGCGACTTTGAATTCTTCTGAAGCAATGACCGAGTTCAATTACTTCAACTACTTCACTGAGATCGAAGAATATTTTTGGCAGAAACGCGGCGCGCACCTCCTGGTTTCTCCCCTGGATTGGGCCATCGTGGAAACCTGGCAAAAGGCCGGCATCCCATTGCCCGCCGTGCTCAAGGGAATCGATCGCGCCTTTGAAAACTATGCGCGTTCGCGGCGCGCGACCAGCGGACGGCAGCTCAAGAGCCTCGCCTACTGCGTGGACGCGGTGCTGGATGCGGCGGAGGAAGAGAAGGAAACGGCCGCGGGCGCCGGGCCAAGCGTTGCAAAGAAGCCGAGCGCTGAAGAATCATTTTCGCGGGAGGAACTTCGGTCATTTTTCCGCAGGAATATGGAGCAGGTTTCGACTGCCGAATCGACCGTGCGCACAACGCAGCGGGAGCTGGCCTCACGTCTGGACGAGACTGGCATGCGCCTTGCCGAAATGTTGCCGCTGATTGATGTGCCGGGGGTGCATGAGGCGGTGGAGCAGATCATGTCGGTGGAGCGGAGCGAGGCCGAGCAGCAGGCGGAGAAGTTGCGTGCGGAGCTGGCTGAGATCGAGGCTCGGCTGGCGGAGTTGCGCGACGTCGGCTGAGCTGGCGCGGCGGCGGACCGCTTCCCAGCCGAGGCCGGGGCGGTACTCCCAATAGATCAGCTCGACCCAGCCTTCCTCGCCGCGGCGGTCGAGGAGCTGGGTGAAGGCGGTGGTGCGACGGTTGGAGGCGGTCAGGTGGGGGCCGGCGGCGACGGCGCAGCTTTCGCGGCGGCAGCGGCGGAAGTCGACCGGCACGAGCGGCAGGCCGGAGGGACCGGGGATGGCCACGGGCGCCGGCGCCAGGGCGCGGGCGAGGCGGGCCAGCGGCCAGCCGTAGGCGGGGACCAGCGGGTGGTGGCGGCAGGCGTCGGGC
>Ga0137412_10003249_pt1 | contig 12976 bp, 8 predicted proteins | sample CZODoug2_1_16fun_FD_122160 | JGI IMG/M metagenome (GOLD analysis project Ga0137412, IMG submission 122160) | Vadose zone soil fungal communities from Angelo Coast Range Reserve, California, USA - CZODoug2_1_16fungal (Hybrid Assembly) | ecosystem: Environmental > Terrestrial > Soil > Vadose zone... | reverse complement strand
CAGGAAGACGAGCCAGAGGTTGCGATAGGTTTCGACCGTCGATCCGCGGCTCCCGCCCAACGGGATGTAGAGATAGTCGCGCAGCCACTGCGACAGGCTGATGTGCCAACGGCGCCAGAAATCCGTGATCGAGCTTGCGGTGTAGGGCAGCCGGAAATTTCTCGGAAATGCAAACCCAAGGGCAAGTCCCAGGCCGATCGCCATGTTGGAGTAGCCGGCGAAATCGAAATAGATCTGGATCGTGTAGGCGCCGAGCCCGAGCCAGGCTTCGAGGAGGCTCGGCTGCCCGACCTTGTCGAAGACCGCCTCGGCAATGCGGGCGACTTCATCGGCGATCAGCACCTTTTGGGCAACGCCGATGATGAATATCCGCATGCCGGCCGAGGCTCGCCCGAACGTCAGGCGGCGCCGTCCGAGCCGGCGGGAAATCGTGTGGTAGCGGATGATCGGCCCCGCCACCAGTTGCGGGAACATCGCGATATAGACGGCCACTTGGAGGGGATCGGGATTGGCGACGACGTGACCGCGGTGAACGTCGACCAGGTATGAGATTGAATGAAAGGTGAAGAAGGAAATCCCCAGCGGAAGCGCCAATCCGGGCAGCGCGAAGGTGTCGTTGCCGGAGGGCAGAACCGCGTTGAGCGTGCCGACCGCGAGGTCGGCATATTTGAACACGCCGAGCAGCAGCAGGTTGATCGCGATGCCGACGGCGGTCGCCAGCAAGCGCCGCCTCCCCTCGGCGCTTCCGATCACCAGCGCGGCGCCATAGTTCAGCGCGACCTGGCCGATCAAGACCACGACGAACCAGGGCTCGCCCCACGCGTAGAACACAAGTGACGCGATCAGAAGAAGCAGATTCTTGGCCGTGGTGCCCGGCGCGACGCAATAACCGACGAAAAACAGCGGCAGGAAGTAGAACAGGAAGGAGATCGAGGGGAACAGCACGATTATCGATCCCGGCCGTTGGACTCGGTCGCGCGGCCGGCCGCCGCAGTCGAAGGGTTCCCGGTCATGTGCGCCGGTAAACCATGTGCGTCACGCCCTGTCCGATGGCCGCGCCCAGCTGGCGCAAGGCCAGGCTGTCGAGCGGGAACTCGAGAACGATGTGCACGAGGCTGAGCGCGAGCAGAAGCGTGAAGCCGAACGCGTAATCGTAGAAATAGAGAGCCGTCGACGCGGCGCTTGCCGCGACCACAAGGGCCAGCCGTGCCCTTGGTATGTCCGCCCAGCGGATCACGTCCGCTTTGATGAACCAGTTGAGGTAGTGGTAGGTGTAGATGAAGGCGAGCAGGCTGGTAAGGCGTGTGTCGAGGCGAAGGTCCGCAATCCCGAAAAGCCTTCCCAATGCGGGCGCGACGTTGCCGAAATATTCCTGTCCGGCTTTCGCGAAGGCCGGAATTTGCATCGATGCCTGAGGCGGCATGGCAAGGATGAGCCCGATCGCCGTCAGATAAACGACGATCAGCAAGGCCTGCACCCTGCTGCCCGACCGGTACGCACCCAAGATCATGAAAACCAGGGTGAACAGCGACACATGAATCAATGTTGGAAGCAGGATGCCAAGCACGGCAAGCGACAATCCGTTCGCGTACATGAGGATCGTCAGCCCTGTCGCGATCATCAACAGGATAGAGCCTTGAGCGGCGCTGGCGGCGGCCGTGGCAAACAGCGCGCATACCACGAACGCGCTCCACATGACGAAGCCGAACCAGGAAGCGTTGTCGATGAGGGCCGCGATCACCGCCACGAATGCCAGCCCCAGCGGGACGCTACGATGGGGAAGGAAATATTTTCGGTCGTGCAGCCACGAAATCTCGGTGAAGTAGTGCGCCGGGCCCAGAATCACATAAGACAGCAACAGGAGCTCGAACGGCACCAGATAGGTGACCGCGACCGCCGAAAGCATCAAGCCCAAATGAACCGCGTCGGTGGCGCGCATCGTTGAAGCACCCGCCTGAATTGACGGTTCGACGATACCTCAACATCATAGCGGCAGCCAAGTGTCCGGGATTGCCCCGACGAAGCAGAATATCGAATTCGAACCGGTCATTTGGCGCGCCCACCGCCTGGATGCTGTGGGCCTTGGGGTCTCTTCGACGGCATATCTTCGTGGCTCGCAAGGTTCAAAAGCGGAAGCGCACCCCGACGGTGGGATCGACGTTGTTGCGCTGGAGAAAGCCGAAAGCCAGTCCGCCGTTCACTTGCGTGAACATCAGTCCGAGATAGGCGTCCCACTTCGGCGCGAACCGCCAGTCGACCGCGGCGGAAACCGCATCGAACGTGCCCGCGCATTGCGCGTGCTCGGGGCCGGAGCAGGGAGCAGGCCCGCCGGCCGCCGTGCCGAAGAAGGAATCCTGGATATAGTGGTAATAGGCGCCGATCACATCGAGGTTCTCGGTAACGGCGTATTTGGCCCCGACCCACATGACTTGCAAAGTCTTATTGCCAAGACCGTTCATGCCGAAGGCGGCATTGTTGATATTCGTGTTGTTGATCGCGTCACACCCCTGGCAAACGAAGTTTCCCGAGATATCGGTAAAAGCGGCCTGCGGGTCGCTCGGCGCCATATATTTAATATGTTCGTAACCGGCGTACACCTTCAGCGGTCCGGTCGTGTATTTGGCCACAAACATCAGGGCCCTGTTGTCGGAGATCGTCGCCGTGAGGGTTTGTGGCAGGAACGGGGGTATCGGCATCCCACTGGCGTCATTGGTTCCCGGCGCAAGTGCGACTGACACGGAATCCCTGACAAAGCTGTAAATCGCGTCGACCGAGAGCTTATCTTTGCCCCACAGCGAGATATCGCCGCCGGCTTGGAACTGGTAGGCGCCATCGGAGGCATTGTTCTGGGCGTAGCCGCCGAACTGCCACAGCGCCGCCGCCCGGAAGTCGCCGACGTTGACCCGATATTTCAGCGACGTGGAGTTTCTGCAGTTTTCGGTATTGCCGCCGCCGCAGGTTATTCCCTGAAAGCCGATCGGCGAGAAGGCGTAAGAGGCGCCGAACGGGTCGTAGTCGAAGACGGCGTCCAGGGTCAGCGAGTTCTGTCGGAAAACCGTCAAGGTGCCGTAGGTCGGAGAGCTGACGCCGACAAAGCCTTGGCCGTTGTACCATTGCCCCGCTCGGCTTGAATCGGAGTAGGCGGATTGCTGGTTTTGGGCAGTGCCGACGTTCGCAGCAACCGATCCGGGTCCGTCGGAGAATCGCATGGAATACGGATCGAAGCCGGCGTCCAGAGCAAACACAACAGAGAAGTTCTCGCCGATCGGCTCGGTTCCTTTGATTCCGATCGTTGAATTGCTCAACGCGTTGGGTGAAAGGCTCCAACGCGGGGACCGGTTCTGTTTCTGGATCAAGTATGAGGCTCCGACAGCGGATCGTGGGTCGAATGGCGCGCCGTGGGTCTGCCAGCCGACCCCGATGTCGACCGTGCCGTAGACCGTGATCCCGTACCAGCTCAGCACGCAGTCCGTGGCAATAAAGCTCCAAGGGTCGGTGCACGCCTTGGGCGTCGAGGCCGCCGCGGCCGGCGCGGTCTTCGGGGGCTGGCTGTCCGCGGCCCATGCGTCCCCCATCCATGAGGCGCCGGCAACGACGAGAACGATCCCTGTGGAAATACGGAGCTTTGCCATGAGAAGACCCCCAGCGACCTGAACCACCGCGAGCGCTTTCCTCAGTGTGATCAATTTGATCCGCTCCCGATTGGCTGACAAGGCGCGGGGCGCCCCAGAAGGCCCGTGCGGACGATATTTCACGCCTGTGGTCGACGCGCCACACGACCTCTGGATACCGCATGGCGAGATGGACGCATCCCGCCCCGCCGGGATTTGCTGCGATGAAATGCGAGGAGACCAAAAGAGCCGGCCGGCCTTGGCGCTGGCCGGGAATTCAAGTCAGACGAGGGCTTAGGCATCCGTCATCTGCGGGCATGCTGGCGCATCGCGACCGCTCGTCTTTTCGATGTGATCGAAATTGCTGCGGCTCGTGGTCGAATGAAGCAATCCGGATCAAGCAATTCCGGAACCGAACAGCACGCCTGAAAATATCCTCTGATGAGTCGCTCACGCTCACGGATGCACCAAAGGCGCGCCTGCACCGCGCGCACGCCTCCTCAAGGAGTAAACCCATGGTCCTGATGCAGAGCCGAAAACTTCTGGCCGGATCGGCGGCCGCCGCCGTGATGATCGCCGTAGGCTTCGCCTATGCCCAGCAAGCCCCCCGCGGCAAGACAAGCTACATGCCGGTCGACATCACCGAGCCGTTCTCGGCGATCTTCGCCAGGCTGTCCGCGCAGAAGCCGGAAGTCACCCGGGTGCACATGGCGCTCGTCAACGAGCGGTATGACCTGAGCAATCGGCCGGCGGCCGGCGTCACGATGGACCGCACCAAGCCGGTGCAGGAGGGCGTGCGCGTCAAGCTTCCGGCGGGAAAGACCTGGGAGGCTCTTGCGGAGATGAGCGCGGAGCAGATCCGCGAGCAGAACGTGTTTCCCAAGGGATTCTATCCGCTGCCGCACCCCAAGCATCAGGAAGGCGGCTTCGTGTTTCCGCATTTTCTGATCGACGAGATCAAGCGGCAGGAAGGGCGCGACCTCACGCGTTTCGACGTCGATTACGACATCCCCGAACATTTCCTGCCGGATTTCCCGCCGGCGATGTATCTCAATCAGCGCACCGACCTCGGCGACGTCTCGCAAGGCAAGCTCGTCACCTTCGAGAACTATTACGAGCTGTTCAATGGCATTCTGCCGCCCAAGCAGCTGGAAGGCTTGCGCCTGCTCGTCACGCCGTTCCCGCAGCAGCAATACAATCAGACGGAGGACCGCCGCACCGAGCTGGTGAGCCGTGGCTCAGCGTGCTTCGACTGCCACTCGAACGGCCACACCAACAAGGCCACGCATCTTGCTCCCGACACCCGTCCGCAGGAATCCCGCCATCGCATCGTCACCCCGTCGCTGCGCGGCGTCCAGATCCAGCGGCTGTTCGGCTCGCAGCGCGCGCTCAAGACCATCGAGGATTTCACCCAGTTCGAGCAGGCGGGCGCCTATTTCGACGGTGACCAGGTGATCGCCGCCAAGAAGGGCATGAACCCCCTCGGTCGCCTCACCCAGGTCGACCACATGGCGGAATTCCAGGAGGAGCTGGGCTTCCCGCCGGCACCGAAACTCGACGTGTTCGGCCGGCTCGATCCGAGCAAGGCCACGCCCGCCGAGCTGCGCGGGCAGGAGATCTTCTTCGGCAAGGGCCGGTGCGGCGCCTGCCATGCCGCGCCCTATTACACCGACAACCTGATGCACGATCTCAAGACCGAGCGCTTCTTCAAGCCGGAGATGATCAACGGCTTGAATTCAGTCGGCGACGGAGCGATCAAGACCTTCCCGCTGCGCGGTATCAAGAACCAGCCGCCCTACCTGCATGATGGGCGCCTGCTGACGCTCGACGACACCGTGGAGTTCTTCAACCTGGTGCTTGGCACCAAATTGGCGCCGCAGGAGAAGCAGGATCTGGTGGCGTTTCTACGCACCCTTTAGGCGGGCGGCGAGGACGCCATCGTTGATCGGTACCTCATTGGAGAATGTTCGACCAGTTCGGTCGCCACGCCGACGCCACGCGACTCGGGCTTCCTAATCGCTCGCCTCAATGAGCCAATTCCTGGCCAGGACCGTTTTCACCATCCCCATATCGAGATGCGGGAGGAAGACCTCATCGAACGCGAATTTGAGCTCGTCGTATTCGAATTTGCATTTCTTGGCGCGCGACTGCGGAAGATACTCCTTCTCCACCACGGCGGCGAACAGCTTGTCGTCGTACCCATAGGCGGTACAGAGAAGACTGAAGTAGCGCTCTTCCGGGGCGCCGTGGTCGCTCGAAAAAGCCGCGAGCGGCACGGTCACCTTGGGCTTTTCTTTGAAATTCTTGACGTAGTCGTAGTAGGCATAGGCGGCGCCCTTGATCAGGCGACGCGCCTGCTCCCCGCCGAACTGCAGCATGATGAAGGCCGCGAATTGATCAGCCGCGTCTTCCTGGCGGCCGAAGACGGGGACATCGAAGATGTCGAACATGGCATGCCCGAGCTCGTGCGCCATGGCAAAAAACAGTTGTCCGCAGATCGCGTCGGCCTGCGTGACTCCCGCCGCCATCATCTCCTTCGGCATGCTTTTCCATATCTCCTGGAGTAATTCGTAGCAGACGCTCACCGTCGGCTGCTTGCCTTCACGCTGATACCAGGCGTTCGCGACGCCGTCGCACGCGACCGTCTTGATGACCAGATCGACCGGCAGGCGGAACGGGCTGAATATCTTCTGCACGGTTTCGAGCGTACGGCGCGCCTTGACCGTCTCGTAGATATTTTGATGCTCGGGATTCTTGGGCGGGACGTATTCAACGCGGATGTGCGTGGGAGGCTCGTCCGCGGTCACATAAAGCTCGTGGTCCGCGGGCGCCTCCGCGCCCTCGAGGCGCAGCGGCACGCCGGCGACGTACAGCTTGTCGCCCGAGCGGAAAACGATCGCGGCCGGCCCGAGCTCGCGGGCATTCAGGTTCTTGACCTGGGCCGAGGCGTCGACCCTGGCCCTTCCGTAAACAACCTCGAACGTCTGACCGTCGACGAAAATACCGTCCTTGTCGGCGATGCGGCCGGGCGCGTTTTCCGCCGATGCCAAGGTCCAACTGGAAGCGAGCAGGAGGACGGCAGCGACGACGGCGCACGGCGATTTGCCGGGCATTGCTGTCATGGGGTGCTCCCATCCGGGCGGGTCGACCGGCCGCGCGTTCAAGGCCACGTGCCCTGAACGCGACGGCTCCGATTTCGAACGGGCGAGCGGAGCAGCTGTTTCGATCGGCGAGCGTCGTTCTGCTCGGTGTCTGCCCCGATCGATCGTGCCTTATTTCCTGTCGCTCGTGTTCCAGTTTTCGTCGAACGTCTTCTTCAGCTTGTAATAGGTGTAATCGGGATCATTGATGTAGGCGCGCTGACGCTCGATTTCGCCATCGCGCAGGCCCTGGGGCCGCTGACGATCGATGTCGGCGTCGCGCAAGCCCTGTGGCCGCTGACGGTCGGCGTCGGCATCGCGCAGGCCTTGAGGCCGCTGACGGTCGACATCGAGATCACGCAGACCTTGGGGCCGCTGACGGTCGGCGTCGGCATCGCGCAGGCCTTGGGGGCCCTTGCGCTCGATGTCGGGATCCCGCAGCCCATAAGGCCGCTGGCGCTCGACGTCGGAATCCCGCAGCCCATAAGGCCGCTGGCGCTCGACGTCGAGATCGCGCAACCCGTAAGCCCGCTGGCGCTCGACGTCGGAATCCCGCAGCCCATAAGGCCGCTGGCGTTCGACATCGAGATCGCGCAGCGCGTAAGCCTGCCGACGGTCGATGTCGGGATCGTGCAGTCCATAGGGCCGCTGGCGCTCGACGTCGAGATCGCGCAGCCCGTAAGGCCGCTGGCGCTCGATGTCCGTGTCCCGCAATCCGTAGGCGCGCTGACGCTCTTGATCGAGCATGGCATAGGGCCGGACGCATTCGTCACGCAGCCCATAGGGGCGCTGGCGCTCGATCGCCGGGTCATACGCCATGGTGGACCTTTGCACGAGCGGCGCGGCATCGACCATATAGAGCTTGTCATCCGAGCGGAAAATGATGGCCCCCGGCCCGAGCTCGCGCGCGCCGAGGTTTCTGATCAGGGGGGAAATATCTCCCTTCGGCGCTCCCTGCGTGACAGTGAACGTCCTTCCGTCGATCAGGATACTGCCGTTGCTGGCGATGGTGCGAGGTGCGTCTTGCGCCTGGGCGAGCGCCGACATCGACACGCTCGACATCAAAGCGACCGTAGCGGCAGCAATGATCGCTGACCTGGTCCGGGGGGCTGACATTGAACTCTCCTGTGAGGCTGAACAGCTTTTGATGACTTTTGCCTGTCTGGCATTGCCGGCCTGCGTCGTATTGTTTCGATTTGCGCTGCTTTGTCTTTTCCTGCTGGCGAGCGCCGGGGGGTCGTGGCGCGGCGGCTCGGTGCCACGGGGTCCACCGCCGCATGGATAGGCCCGATAGCCGGTGGCATATCGACGGCCATCGGGCCGGACCCCCGTCCGACCCGCTTGCCCGTCCCGGATCGCAACACGAGCTGACGGCCGGAAGAGATGGAGCGAGACCGCCCCGTCAGGGCCTCGCACACCGGTGAAGTCCCGATGTCAGGGGAGGGGGCCGGTGAACAGGGTCACCCGATTACCTTTCCGGTTCGTTGTTGCTCCCCGACCGGGGTGCTAAAGTCCCTTGGGCCGAAGCAGGGGTGACGCCCTAACCCTCATGACTGCCGTGCCGTGCGTGCAGATGTTGCGAAGAGCATTTGGATGGAGCGAGCCGCCGTAATCGTCCCGGAGGACGATTCGCTCGTGCTCTCAAGGATGTCGCCAGGCCCGGCGCAGAGGCGACTGGCTCTCGGTATCCTGCTCGGCTTGTTGGTCGTCGTGGTCATCGTGATGGGGCCGCTCGCGGGAATGCAGCTGCGGCCGGTCGAATCCTTCGTCCCGATCTATATGACGGCGATGTTCGTGAACGACTCGATCACCGCGATCCTCCTGTTCGCACAGTTTTCCATTCTGCGCACGCGTGCCCTCCTGGTGATCGCGTGTGGCTATGTCTTCACGGCGCTGATCATCATCCCGTTTATCTTGACGTTTCCGGGCGTGTTTCAGCCCGGCCGGGGCCTGATAGGCGGTCTCCAGAGTTCGGCATGGTTCTACGTGCTCTGGCACTGCGGTTTTGCCCTGTTCGTGTTCGGCTTTGCCTTGCTGAAGGATATGGACCTCGCCAAGCCGTTCTGGGCGGGCCCCGTTCGTTCCGTGATCGTCCTCAGTGTCGCCCTGACGGCGGCCCTCGTCTCGGCCGCGGCATTCTTATGCATAGCGGGCGAAGCATCATTGCCCGCCATCATGCTCGATCCCCTCCGTTTCGGCCCGCACTGGCCTTATCTCGTGGGGGCGCCAATCGGGTCGCTGTGTATTGCCGCCCTCATCATGCTCTGGATCCGGCGACGCACCGTGCTCGGTCTTTGGCTGATGGTCGTGATGTGCCTCTACCTGGTGGAGGTACCGCTCAGCTATTATCCGGCTCCGATCCGCTTCAGCGTCGGTTGGTATGTGGTCCGGGTCATCGGGATCGTATCCAGCAGTCTCGTCCTGATTGTCCTGCTGTACGAGATAACGACTCTTTATGCCCGGCTGCTCCGGGCGGTCCGCGCCCACCGTCACGAGCGCGAGGCGCGGCTGATGACCGGCGACGCCGTCGCGGCCACGATTGCCCACGAGGTCAAGCAGCCCTTGTCCGGGATGATAACGAGCGCCGATGCAGGCTTGCGTTTCCTCGACCGGTCGAAGCCCGATCTGGACGAAGCGAAGGAGGCATTCAAGCAGATTGTCACTGACGGCCATCGCGCGGGCGAGGTGATTGAAAGCATCCGGACATTCTTCAAGAAGGATGACCGGAAAAGAGCCGCGGTGGACGTCAACGATCTCATCGGGAAAACGCTCGCCCTGGTGCGGGAGGATTTGGACAAGCACCGGATACAGGTCGAAGCCGAGCTGGACGAGCAGGTGCCACAGGTAACCGGCGATCGAATTCAGCTGCAGCAGGTGCTTGTCAACCTGATCACCAACGCCATCGATTCGATGGCCAGCGTGGGCGGGTCGCGCGTCCTGTCGGTAAAATCCGCGCTGCATGAGGATGGCGACGTACGAGTATCGGTTGCGGACACCGGGACAGGCGTGGACGCGCGCGACATCAATCGGATATTCAACCCGCTCTTCACGACCAAATCCAACGGTATGGGGATGGGGTTGTCGATCTGCCGGTCGATCATCGAAGCTCACCAGGGGCGGTTGTGGGTCGCTCCGAACACGCCGCGCGGGGCCGTATTTCATTTCAGCTCAACTCCCTCGGCCTCCACATGACGGAGCTTCGTTGTGATTGAAGCAGCATCGAAATTGTCGCAGCCGACGACCGGCCCCGACCCTGTCGTCTACGTGATCGATGACGATGCCGGGGTCCGCCAGGCACTCGGCCGGCTATTCCGCTCGGTCGGCTTGCGCGCCGAGCTATTCACCTCCGCGAACGAACTCATGCAGCGCAAGCTGCCTCCAGTTCCGAGCTGCCTGGTTCTCGACGTCCGCTTGCCCGGAATAAGCGGATTCGAGCTTCATGCCGAGCTGATCAAGGCCGGTATCCATATTCCGATCATCTTCGTTACCGCCCATGGCGATATCCCGATGTCGGTGCGCGCCATGAAGGCAGGCGCGATCGATTTCCTGACCAAGCCGTTTCGCGACCAGGATATGTTGGATGCCGTGGCGGCGGCGATTGCCCGCGACCGCGGCAGGCTGGAGGCCGAGAGCTGGAAGCTCGACGCCCAGAACCTGTTCGACGGTTTGACGTCGCGACAGCGGGAGGTGATGGCCCTCGTCACCACCGGCCTGCCGAACAAGGAGATTGCGGCCGAGATGGGCCTCAGCGAGATCACGGTCAAGATTCATCGCGGCCATATGATGCGGAAGATGCGGGCGAGGTCGCTCGCGGATTTGATCAAAATGGCGCAAGCGCTCGGCATTAATCGACAAAAACTCGCATAGCCACATATCTGGGTAGGCTTTTCATACATGGACGGCTTGTACTATTGTGGTCGCTGGAAGCGACTGGATGACGTTTTTGCAATGCACGCAGATGGACCAATCGCTTGGACGATATCCCCATTGTTTCAATCATCGACGACGACGAGTCAATTCGCATCGGAACGATGCGGCTGGTGCGGTCGCGCGGCTTCGTCGCTCACGCCTTTCCATCCGCATGTGCGTTCTTGCAATCGGACAAATTGATCGGAACCTCATGCTTGATTTCCGACATCCAAATGCCGGAGATGAGCGGAATCCAGTTACACGACGCTTTGTGTGCGCGCGGCCATCATATACCGATTATTTTCATAACTGCCTTTCCCAGCGAAAGGGCCCGCGCTCAGGCGCTGGCTCGAGGCGCCATTGGATTTTTGAACAAGCCTTTTGAGGGCGAGGCGCTCTTGCGCTGCCTTGATGCCGCATTGAAGGACAATTCGTGCGGCTAGCGCGTGAGCCCGACAGGACGGCAAATGTCCTGGCGAGCGAGATCCCTTCGATCTGAAGATATCTTGCGTCAGTGCGCCGGCGCCCGGCGCCATCTGGCCTCGCAAAAAAGCGGCGTTCAATCGCCGACTCCGCCCGCCTTCAGCCGAGGGAGGGCCGCGCCGTCACCAACAGCAAACTTTCGTATGAGCGCAGCAAACGAACGAAGCGTCGGCACCAACCTACGTCCGATGGAATGCGCGCCCGGGCTGGGGCATGAGAGGAGCGAGTGCTCAAACGCCTAGCGTGCCGGGCGCGTGCCGCCAAGACAGGTAGAGACCATGCACACCGCAGCAGTGGTTGAAAATTCGGCGGAATTCCCTTCGAGGCGCTTCTCCAGCCTCCCATGGAGCGCAATCGGCTCATCGTCGGTACGCCCGTCCGAAACGGCCGCGCCGGAAGCGACGGCGCTGGTTTACCAAGGCGGCCAGGTGGTCAAGTGGCAGCAGAAATCATGGACGGGCGTGAGCGCAAATATCACGGACGTGCGCTGCGATGATTACGTCCGCGTGGATCTCAGATCCGAGTGGACGAGGCTGTCCGTCATGCTCGAGGAAGTCGGCGGGCGTGTCGAGATTCGGCCGAAACCTTGGCGCGACCGATCGACGTCGCAGGATGCCCCACGGCCCCTGAGTCTCATCCCGGCGAGATCGGGGGCTTATGGACAAGCTACCGGTGTCCGCTTCATTCGCCACCTGATGCTCCAGTTCGATGGCGCGGCCCTGGCGCGCATGCTGGAAGACGAGGTCGACTTCAGCAAGGCCTTTGCGCCGCGGCTGATGTTCTCCCATCCCGGAATTATGCATTTGGCTCAACTATTCGCCGAGGAGTGCGCGAGCGGGGAACCGAAGTCTCAGCTCTATGGCGATTCCCTGTCGATTGCACTTGTGCTCGCGCTCTCGCGTCTGAACACGTCCAAGAACCAGTCAAACAAGCGCGGTCAACTGGCGCCCTGGCAGATCCGCCGTGTCACCGAGTATTTCGCCGCCCATCTGGCCGAAGACGTCCAACTGCAGACGGTGTGCGACCTGGTGAAGCTGTCGCGTTCGTATTTCAGCCGTGCTTTCAAGACCTCGACGGGGCTCGCCCCCCATCAGTGGCTGCTGCAGGCACGGATCGGGAAAGCGAAGCAGCTTCTGCTGGAAAGCGATCTTCCGCTCGCGCAGATCGCCGTCGATATCGGATTCGCGGATCAAGCCCACTTCACCCGCACATTCGGGCGCGTGGTCGGTCAAAGTCCTCGCGTTTGGCAGCGCACGCGTTGCGCCGGATTGGCCGGCCTGCAAAACGCCAGGTTCGGGGTGACCGGCATATTGGCGCCATCCTGTGCGCGCCCATAGGCGGAGTAATCGTGCGCCGCTGCGTGATGACGTGCCGCTCAATCCAGGAAGCTTTGCAACAATAAACGGAGGATTCGACAAGACGTCGCGTTGCAGGCGCAGCAAGGTGCGGACGAGGCCGATCATCATCGAGCGTCCACGCCGGTCGCCACTCTACAAGGGAGAACGCGATGTCCGAAGACATCAACCACCCCCGCCGGCGTTTTTTGGGCACCGCGGCCATGACCATTGGCGCCGCCTCGGGGGCGGCGGGTGCTTTTGGGTTGTTTCCCGAGCATCCGGCCGAAGCGGGCGAGGGCCGCGAAATCCGCCCCTTCGGCGTCAATTTTCCCGACGACGCACTCGTCGACCTGCGCCGGCGCGTCGCCGCCACCCGCTGGCCGGACAAGGAGACCGTCGCCGATCCATCCCAGGGCGTGCAGCTGGCGACCGTTCAGCAGCTCGCGCGCTACTGGCAGACCGATTACGACTGGCGCAAGGCGGAGGCGCGGCTCAA
>Ga0137412_10003248_pt1 | contig 12980 bp, 9 predicted proteins | sample CZODoug2_1_16fun_FD_122160 | JGI IMG/M metagenome (GOLD analysis project Ga0137412, IMG submission 122160) | Vadose zone soil fungal communities from Angelo Coast Range Reserve, California, USA - CZODoug2_1_16fungal (Hybrid Assembly) | ecosystem: Environmental > Terrestrial > Soil > Vadose zone... | reverse complement strand
GCGCTGCGGATAGCGGTGAATCGAGAGATGGAGGAACTCGGGCAGTTTCTTTCTCGGACCCCCGCCACAATGAATTCGGGTGGCCGCTGGGTGGTATTGAGCTACCACTCGCGGGAAGACCGCCTGGTGAAGCACGCGTTTCAACAAGGAGAGCGAGCAGGAACGCTCCGCGTGTTGACGAAACACGTCATCCAGCCCAGCGAGCAAGAGACCATGGGCAATCCGCGTTCGCGAAGCGCGAAGCTGCGGTGTGCGGAAAGAGTATAACTATGGCGCGCAAGAAGAAGTCTTGGGCACTCACGGAGTTTCACACCGTCAAGCGGATCGACAATTCGCGGATCGTGCGGCATGTCGAACCGATGAAGATGCGCAGGCTGTACCGAACGGTCGCGGTGGGCGGAGTGATTGCAGCGTTTTTTATGCTGTACATTTACCAGCACTTCCGGTGCATTGACTTGAGTTTTCAGCTGGAGGATGTCAAAGGCAGGCAAGCCGAGGCGGCATCGCTGAACTCGTCCTTGAAATTGGAAATCGCCGGACTGCGCAATCCGATGCGCATTGATGTAATCGCGCGGCGACAGCTGGGACTGAGCGAACCGCTGCCGACGCAGGTGCAGGAATATGAGGCTCCGGACGGCGCCGAAGTGGCGGTGGTACGTTCCGTGCGGGCGAATCGCGCACCGTAGTTTTTTCCGAGTGCATTGTTCGGCAACCAGTTTGTTGTAAAGCAGAAGAATTTTCAGGCGGAGCGCTTGTCTTTTTGATTTCACCATGCCCGCAAATCGTGTCCACGCCGCCGCAGGTGGCCGCATAGCGGGAGGTTCCGACCGTAACCGCCGAGCGGTTGAATTGTCTGGTGTCGGTAAGACCGTCAACCGTCTGCTGATAGTTGCCTGCCTCGCACTCCTATGGATGACCGCCGTTTTTGGGCGGCTCGGATACCTGCAACTTTTCCTTCATAGCGAATTCATGGCGCGAGCCCAGCGGCAGCAGCAGCGCGTGATAGAAATCACGCCGAAGCGCGGCGCGATCTACGATCGCAACATGCACCCGCTGGCCATGAGCATTCCCGTGGACTCGGCGTTTGCGGTGCCCGCGGAGCTTGGCGACCAGCAATTGGCGGCGCGGCTGCTTGCTGGCGTCCTGGGAATTCCACGTGAAGTCCTTGAAGCACGGCTGGAATCTTCGCGCTCGTTTGTGTGGATTGCGCGCAAGCTGCCGCCCGAAAAGAAAGAAGCGGTGGAGGCGCTGAACCTGAAAGGCGTCTACTTCCAAAAGGAGAATCAACGCATTTATCCGAAGCGCGACCTTGCTTCGCACGTTCTCGGCTTCGTCGATCTCGATGAAAAGGGCCTGGGCGGAATCGAATACCAATTGGACGACCAGATCCGGGGCAAGAGCGAAAAGATTATTGTGATGGCGGACGCGCGTCAGCGTTGGTTCGATGGTGGAGAAGCACAGCGTGAACGCGGCGCGAACGTGATACTGACGCTGGACGAAAAAGTCCAATACATTGCCGAGCGCGAGCTGGCCGCGGCCATTGCGAAGACGCATGCCCTTGCCGGCACTGTAATAGTGATGAATCCGAATAATGGCGAAATTCTGGCGCTGGGGAACTGGCCGAAGTTCAACCCCAACGCGGCGAACGAAGTGCCGGCGGAAGCGCGGATGAATCGTGCGGTTACGGCGCTCTACGAGCCCGGATCAACGTTCAAACTCATCACTCTGGCAGCGGCATTTGATCAAGGAATCACGCGGCCTGGGGAAGTCTTTGATTGTGAGAATGGTGCGGTATATGTGGCCGGACACCGCATCCGCGACCACAAGCCGTTTGGTATGCTGAATGTGGCGGAAATTCTTGCGCAGTCCAGCGATGTCGGCGCAATCAAAATTGCCCTTCGGCTGGGAGCGCCGAAATTTTACGACTATATCCGCGCGTTTGGTTTTGGGCAGCTCACCGGCGTGGATATGCCAGGAGAGAGCAAGGGTATCCTGCGGCGACTCGATAATTGGTCGGCGATCTCGATCGGATCGATCTCGATGGGGCAGGAAGTGGGGGTCACGCCGATTCAGCTCATCAGTGCGGTCTCCGCGATTGCTAACGGCGGGATGCTGTACAAGCCGCATGTCGTTGCCGAGCTGAGGCGCGAGAATCAGCTGGCGCCCCCGGAAGGCCTGCCGGCGCCCGCAGAGCCGAAGAAAGTGATCCGCCCGGAAACGGCGGCGACACTGCGCCGACTTATGGAAGGTGTCATCTTGAATGGGACGGGGCCACTGGCGCGGCTTGATGGCTGGACCGCTGCCGGGAAAACCGGTTCAGCGCAGAAAATTGATCCAGCGACCGGCCGCTATTCGCGGACGCAGCTCATTGCATCATTCACGGGGTTTGCGCCCATCAGCAATCCGGCGGTGACCATTCTGGTGTCGCTGGATTCGCCGGTGGGGCAGCATGAGGGTGGACAAGTGGCGGCGCCTGTTTTTAAGCGTATCGCCGAGCAGGTGTTGCCGTACCTTGACGTGCCGCGCGATGTGCCGATTGGGCCGCGGCTCGTCCAAGCCGCTTACAAGAATCGCGAGACTTCAGACAGCGCAACGCTCGAGGATTTTACCCCGGCAGATTTCTCCGGGCAGCCGGACCAACCTCCCGCGGAGAGCCCGGCAACTAAATCAAAAGCGGGCATCAGCCGGATGCCTCACGTGACGGTAGCCGTGGAGGAAGGCGGCGACATTGAAGTGCCGGAGTTCTCCGGAAAGACAATGCGCGAGGTCACGGAGATTTGTCTTCGATTGGGGCTAGACCCGATTCTCATTGGCAGCAGTCTTGCTACGAATCAGGCGCCAGCGCCGGAAGCGAAGGTGAAGCGCGGCGCAAAGGTCACCGTGCAGTTCGGGACACCGGCACCAAAGATTGCAAAGCCGCTGCAGAGAGCAAGGCACTAGGATGAGAATTGGATTGAGCCCAGAAGAACAAGTACAGGATGCCGCCACGAAACAGGCTGACCGCCAACGAAAGCGCTCCGCCCAGGCAAACCCTGGGGAAGTTGGAGAGAAACTTATTGAAGTGTTTCAGGGTGCAAACGTAAGTCTGCCTGAGAGCGCAAATAGCCTAGGGATTCGCCAGGTGGCCTGCGATTCGCGGAAGGTGCAGGCCGGCGCACTCTTTTTCGCTTTGCACGGGGCCAAGGCGGACGGAAACGTGTTCATTCAAGATGCCATCAAACGGGGCGCGATTGCCATAGCGAGCGAAGCGCCGGCTCCCGCCAAGCTTCCAGCGGGCGTCGTGTGGATTCAGGTTCGAGAGGCGAGAAAAGCGCTGGCCATCACCGCCGCGAATCTCCTAGGGCATCCCGCAAATGCACTGCAGCTTGTCGCGGTCACTGGAACAAACGGAAAAACCACCACTACTTCAGTTGTGGACGCGATTGTGAAGGCCTCCGGTGCGAAGACCGGGTTGTTCGGAACGATCGCTTATCACACGCCGCTCGGCGACTATCCTGCACCGAACACCACGCCGGAATCAGTGGACCTCCAGGGATTTTTCGCGGAGATTCGCGATGCGCGTGGCAAGTACGCGGTGCTGGAAGCCAGCTCGCATTCTCTCGCGATGGACCGCCTGTGGGGATGCCATTTTCAAGCTGCGGTTTTCACCAACTTGACGCGCGAGCACATGGATTTTCACAAAACTTTTGAGGATTACTTTGCCGCGAAGAAAAAACTCTTCGAAGGCACGGGGGCGGGCGTCCCCGAGGTAGCAGTCCTGAATACTGACGACGAATTTGGCAAGCGGCTCGCTGGTCTGGCGAAGAAATCAGTCACCTATGGACTGGAATCGGACGCTGACATCACCACCAAGAAATTTCAACTGACTTTCGATGGTTTGACGTTCACGGCGCAGACCCCGAATGGAAGGGTCCACGTAGAATCGCGGTTGGTCGGAAGAATCAATGTTTACAACCTGCTCGCCGCGATTGGAGCTGCTCAGGCGCTGGGCTTTTCGAACGAAGTCATCGAAAGCGGCATCCGAAATCTGGAAAGCGTTTCGGGGCGTTTCCAGCGTATCGATCTCGGGCAACCCTTTCTTGTGATTGTTGATTATGCGCATACCGACGACGCGCTGGAAAACCTGATTCGCACAGCGCGCGAATTGAATCCCAAGGGCCGCATCATCACGCTCTTCGGTTGCGGCGGTGAAAAAGACCGCACCAAGCGTCCTGTGATGGGGGAAGTGACTGGCCGGTTGAGCGACTTGACGATTCTTTCCAGCGACAATCCGCGCGGCGAAGACCCGCTGAAAATCATCAGCGACATCATCGTGGGGCTGCAGAAAACCGCTGGAAAATACCTGATCGAGCCTGACCGCGAAAAGGCTATCGGCATGGCCATGGACGAAGCCCGCAGCGGCGACATCGTACTACTTGCGGGAAAAGGCCACGAGAATTATCAAATTCTTGCCGACCGCACGTTTGAATTTGATGACCGTGAAATGGCCCACCGCGCTTTGCGCGCACGTGGTTTTGACGGGCCGCAAAGCCCAACGGGGAACAGCGGCCAAAGGAAAGGCGAGCCGCAGGGCGGCTCAGAGTTTGGCACCTAGCGCGCTTGTCTCTTAGCTGTGACCAGGGCGCTCGCGTCCCGGCAGGCCGGGACGGGCCAATTGCTGACCTCTTGAAAGGAGGAGCCCTCAAAACGTTGAAAACACAGCGAACCTTGGGATACTGGTGTAAGACGAATCCTTTGAGGAACTTATGCGGTGGACGATTGCACAAGTGGCTGGCGCGCTGGGTACTCGGCCGGGGACGGGACTCGACCCCCTGGCCCGGGTGGCCGGCGTGTCGATTGATTCTCGCACGATTCGTGCCGGAGAACTGTTCATCGCCATCCACGGACCGAGTCACGATGGACACGATCATGTGGCCAGTGCTCTGGAACGGGGCGCTATCGCGGCGGTGGTGGCGGAGGGGCAACTTCCCCGGTATGCGAGCCCGGTCGGCGGCCGTTGCCTCGCAGTGGCCGACACTTTCGAGGCCCTCAAACAGCTTGCGCGCGCGGTGCGCGAATCCTGGGGCGGGAAAATTGTCGGCGTCACGGGTTCTGTCGGCAAGACCACTACGAAGGAGATCCTGGCGGCACTGTTGGGCACGAAGCTGCGGGTCTTGAAGTCGGAAGGGAATTTAAATAACGAGTATGGGCTGCCACTGACGTTGTTTCGGCTGGACGAAGCACATCAGGCGGCAGTGCTGGAAATGGGAATGTCACGCCGCGGCGAACTGGCACGGCTAGCGGCGATTGCCTTGCCGGACGTTGGCGTGGTGACGCGCGTTTCGCCCGCGCACCTGGAATTTTTTGTGTCGGTGGATGAGATTGCGCTCGCGAAGCGCGAGTTGATTGAAGGATTGAACGGACACGCTTCGACCGCGGTGCTCAATGCGGACGATTCGCGTGTTGCAGCATTCGGGGCATTCGCGCCGGGGCGCGTGCTGACGTACGGCATCGAAAAGCAGGCTTTTTTCATGGCGCAAGATATCGAAGACCGCGGGGCGCTGGGATCGGCGTTTGACTATGTAAGTCCCGAAGGGCGAGTGCGCCTGGAGCTGAATGTTCCCGGGCGCCACGCGATTGCCAATGCGCTGGCGGCACTGGCCGCGGCGAGCGTCTGGGACATCGGCGCTGCGGAGGCGCAGAACGTCTTTCGTTCGCTGCGCGCGCCGGCGATGCGTGGAGAACTATTGCGATTTTCGAATGGAGCGGCACTCATAAACGACAGCTACAACTCGAGCCCCGCTGCGCTGCAAGCGATGACGGAATTGCTGGCGGCCACGCCAAGTTTCCGACGGCGCATCCTCGCCGCGGGCGAGATGCGCGAACTCGGCCTGGCTTCGCCGGAACTGCATCGCGAGGCCGGGAAATTTGCCGCTAAGACCGGGAAAATAGATTGGATCATCGGCGTGGCTGGTGATGCCGCACAGATTGTCGAAGGCGCGGTGGGGGCGGGACTGTCGCGCGCACGCACTAAGTTTTTCGCAACGCCACCGGAAGCCGCCGAATTTCTGGCGAACCTTATTGTGTCCGGCGATTTGCTGCTGGTAAAGGGTTCGCGAGGCGTGAAAATGGAGCAGATTGTGGAAAAGCTGATCGCGCGTCATGTGGCACCCGGTGAGATTGCCGGCCAGGAGGTAAAGCGCTGAAATGCTTTACTACCTCCTGTACCACACCCTGCAGCGTTACTTCAGCCCGCTGAATGTTTTTCGCTACATCACCGTGCGGACTGTGTACGCGAGTCTCACGGCCATGTTTCTTGGTCTGGCCTTCGGCCCATCGCTGATCCGCCGGCTCCGCGAATTGCAGATCGGCCAGTTTATCCGCGAGGAAGGCCCGCAAGAGCACAAGAAAAAGGCCGGCACGCCCACCATGGGCGGCGTTTTGATCGTTCTCTCCACTGCCGTGCCTACACTGCTTTGGGCCGATCTCACAAATCCCTTCATTCTCTTGGCGCTTTTTGCTCTCGTCGGTTTCGCTGTCATCGGCTTTATCGACGACTACGCTAAAGTCTCCAAACAGCGCAACCTGGGTCTCACCGCGAAAAAGAAAATCTACTTTCAGGTGTTCATCAGCCTGGTAGTCGGAGCTTCGCTCCTCGTTCTGACCACCCACAGCGCGTACTCCACGCAATTGATGATCCCGTTTCTGAAACGCGTTCGCCCCGACCTGGTGATCCATTCGTTTGTCAATTCAAAGCATTTCTGGCCGTTTGCCTTTATTCCCTTCCTCGTTTTCGTGGGCTTTGTAATTGTCGGTTCGTCGAACGCCGTGAACCTCACGGACGGGTTGGACGGCCTCGCCATCGGCTGCACGGTTATCGCCGCAGGCGCCCTCACGGTGCTGACCTACGTCAGCAGCAACTTCCGCTGGGCCACCTACCTGGACATTCAATACATCCCCAAGGTCGGCGAACTGACGGTGTTCTGCGGTGCGCTTGTCGGCGCGTCGCTGGGCTTTCTTTGGTACAACGCGCATCCCGCGGAGATTTTCATGGGAGATGTGGGTTCTCTCTCACTGGGCGGAACCTTGGGCGTGATCGCCGTCATCATCAAGCAGGAAATCCTTCTTTTTTTCGTAGGCGGTATTTTTGTGATCGAAGCGCTCTCCGTGATTCTTCAAGTGGGTTCGTTCAAGCTGCGCGGCAAGCGCATCTTCCGCATGGCGCCCATTCATCACCATTTCGAGCTGCTTGGCTGGAGCGAATCGAAAGTAATCGTGCGATTTTGGATAGCTGCGCTGGTCTTTGCGCTATTCGCGCTGACGACGTTGAAGTTGAGGTAGTGAATCATTCTGGTTAAAAGGTTTTGCGAAATAAATGGCGAATCCTTTCGAGTTGCGAGGCAAACGCGTGCTGGTCGTGGGACTGGCCAGGACCGGTGTGGCCGCTGCACTCTTCTGCGCCGCGCGGGGCGCTAACGTGACGGCCACGGATGCGCGGACCGAAGACGAAATTGGCGAAGCCGTTGCTCCACTCCGAACTGCGGGCGTGAAACTGGAATTGGCCGGCCACCGGGAAAATGCATTTTTCGATCAGGACCTGATCGTTCCCAGTCCCGGCGTGCCCGCCGATGCACCCTTGCTGCAATCCGCGCGCGCAAAGGGTGTCACCATCTGGAGCGAAGTGGAGCTGGCAGACCGATTCTTGAGTGGACGCTTGATCGGGATTACCGGTTCAAATGGAAAAACGACGACCACCTCCTTGATCGAGCACATCTTGAAGAACGCTGGATTTTCCACGATTCTCGCTGGAAATATCGGCACTCCCTTGATTGCGCGCGTCGAGCACACCAGCGATGATTCCGTCACCGTAGTGGAGCTAAGCAGTTTTCAGCTGGAGCTGATTGAAACATTTCGCCCCAACATTAGCGTCTTCTTGAACCTTACGCCCGACCACCTGGACCGCCATCACTCGCTGGAAGCTTATGCCAGCGCCAAAGCGCGCATTTTCGAGAATCAGACGGAAACCGACAGTGCCGTGCTGAACGCAGATGACCCGGCGACCACGCCCCTGGCTCCAGCAAAACCACGCGTGTACTGGTTCAGCCGGAAGCAGCGCGTCGCCCAGGGCGCTTTCCTGCGGGAAAACGAGATTGTTTTTCGCCATGACGGCCAGGAAGAGGCGCTATTGAGTCTCACCGAGATTCCACTCCCGGGCGCGCACAACGTGGAAAACGTGCTCGCAGCTGTGGTGGCGACGTGTCTTGCCGGGGCTAGTGCCGCGGCTATCGCAAAAGGAGTGCGCTCCTTCGCGGGCGTCGAGCATCGCCTCGAGTTCGTCGCTGAGATCGGCGGCGTGCGCTATTACAACGATTCGAAAGCGACCAACGTCGATGCCACCTTAAAGGCGCTGGATGCTTTTCCCGGGCGAATCCTGATCGTTCTGGGCGGGAAAGACAAAGGCAGCGATTACACCTTGTTGCAAAGGCCGCTGCGTGAAAAGGCCATTCTCGCTTTGCTGATCGGCGCGGCAGCCGACAAAATTGAAAAACAGATTACTGGGAGCGTAGCCATCGAGCGCGCTGGGACGATTGAGCGCGCCGTGGAAATCGCCTCGCACGCGGCACGCCCCGGCGACGTGGTGCTCCTTGCGCCAGCCTGCGCCAGCTTCGATCAGTTCCAGAACTACGAGCACCGCGGCCGCGTCTTCAAAGAGCTGGTGCACCAACTAGAACGGCAAGCGGCAAGCACATCTTCAGGAAGAGGGTGAGAGCGCATGCCTGGAAGGCTGGAAAATGACCGCTGGCTCTTTGGAGCAACGGTAGCGCTATGCCTGCTTGGCGCCGTGATGATCTTCAGCGCCTCCGCAGTCACGGCGGAACAGCAGTATGGCCACTCATACATATTTCTCGCTCGCCAGGCTGCCTGGCTCTTCATTGGACTGCTGGGGATGTTCGCGCTGATGAAGACGGACTACCGGCGTTTGCGCGAGCCCGCGGTCATCTATCCTGTCGTTTGCGCCGTACTGCTCCTGCTCGTCGGCACGTTTTTCCTCGACAAGTCCCATGCCACGCATCGCTGGATCAGGTTCGGCCCGGTGGGCATCCAGCCTTCGGAACTGGCGAAACTCGCCACCATTCTCTATCTGGCGTGGTTCATGGATCAGAGGCGCCGCAACAAGGCCAGCATGGAATTCTGCAAGGAAGATTTCTGGAGGACCATTTTTCCCGCAGCTGGTCCAATTCTTGTTTACGTGGTGTTGATCCTCCTGCAGCCTGACCTCGGAACGTCCATCGATATTCTGGTGGTGGCCGCCGCCATTCTGTTCGTTGCCGGTCTTTCGTGGAAGTGGCTGGCAGTGGGTTTCGCGAGCGCGATTCCCGTGGTGTATCTGCTCATCACCCACGTGGCGTACCGGCAAGCCCGATTGATGGCTTTTCTGCACCCCGATTCCGATCCGCAAGGGGCGGGATTTCAGTTGTTGCAGTCGCTCATCGCTGTCGGCTCCGGCGGTTTCACGGGCGTAGGCCTGATGGAGAGCAAACAAAAGCTCTTCTATCTGCCGGAGGCCCATACCGACTTTATTTATGCAGTGATCTGCGAGGAACTGGGGTTCATCGGAGCGATGATTGTGATCGCGCTCTTCGTCGTTTATGGCTGGCGGGGGATGCGCGCTGCGTTCGGCGCGCCCGATGGATTTGGGCGCCTGCTGGCCCTGGGGATCACCTCAATGGTTATGTGCCAGGCGTTGATTAATTTTGCCGTGGTGCTCGGAATGGTGCCGACCAAAGGGATTCCGCTGCCGTTCATCAGCTATGGCGGTTCGAGTCTGCTGGTCATGTTGCTGGCAACGGGTGTGCTCTTGAATATCTCGCAGCGGGCAGCGGAAGCATAAGAGGCGGACCAGCGAGATGAAACTGCTGATTGCGGGTGGCGGCACTGGCGGACATGTCTTTCCGGCGCTGGCAATCGCACAGGAATGGTTATCGAGAGGGAGCGAAAGGGAAGTCGTGCTGGTGGGGACAGAACGCGGAATCGAAATGAAGCTGGTGCCGCAGGCCGGGCTGCCACTGGAAACGCTGCGGGTGGCCGGTCTGAAGGGCAAGGGCGGAGCGACGCTGCTGAAGAATTTGGCGATGCTTGCTCCTGCCATGCTTGACGCGCGGCGCGTACTGCAAAGGCACAAACCTGTCGCCGCGTTTGGCGTCGGTGGCTACGCAGCTGGCCCGATGCTTCTAGCCACGTGGCTGGGGCGCGTCCCCAACGTCATCTTTGAGCCCAACGCTGAGCCGGGATTCACGAATAAAGTGCTGGCGCGAATTTCTACACGAATTGCGACCGGTTATGAAATTTCTGCACGCGCGTGGGGGGAAAAAGCAATCGTCACAGGTTGTCCGGTGCGCACGGAATTTTTCTCCATCGCGCATCGTCCACTGGGGAAGCCGTTTCGGCTGCTCATTACCGGCGGCAGCCAAGGGGCTTTGCCTATCAACCGCACGTTCGTCGATGCCATGGATCGTCTTGCCGCGCGCAAAAACGAACTGGCCATCGTGCATCAAACGGGCGAACGCGATTATAATGCGGTGCGCACCGCGTATGCGCGGCGCGAAATCCATGCGGAGGTCGTCCCCTTCCTCACCAATATGGCGGAACGCTTTGCTTGGGCAGATACGATTGTTTGCCGGGCAGGAGCGATCACCGCCGCGGAAATTGCCGCCGCAGGCCGAGCTGCCATCTTCATCCCCTTCGGGAGGGCCACCGACAGCCACCAGCTGCGCAACGCGCAAGAAATGTCCCGTGCGGGCGCCGGCCGCCTGATTTCCGAAGCGGAGCTCACCGCCGAACGCCTGACCGCCGAAATCTTCTCTCTCCTCGACCAGCCCCAGGAGATTGAAAAACTATCAACCGCCGCGCGCGGACTTGCCCGCCCTCACGCCGCTCGCGACATCGTAAATCTCATTGAGGAGGCCGCGAACGTGCGGAGAAATCAGCAGAGGGCAAACGCATGATGGTCTCGTTCCGCAATTTTCAACGCATTCACCTCGTCGGCATCGGCGGCATTGGCATGAGCGGCATCGCCGAAGTGCTTTTGACGCTCGGCTATTCTGTCTCCGGCTCGGACACCAAGCCTTCCACGATTACCGAGCGTCTCCAGAATCTCGGCGCCACGGTGTACGAAGGTCACAAGGCTTCCAATGCCGACGGCGCGCACGTTGTCGTGACTTCCTCCGCAGTGAAAGCCGATAACCCGGAAGTCATCGAAGCGCACAAAATGAAAATTCCCGTTATTCCGCGCGCGGAGATGCTCGCCGAGCTGATGCGCTTGAAATACGGAATTGCCGTGGCCGGTGCCCACGGCAAAACCACCACGACCTCCATCGTCGCCTCGGTGTTGGCGGCGGCGCATCTTGACCCCACGTTTGTCATCGGCGGGAAAGTCAATCAGGCGGGCACGACCGCGCGCCTCGGCAAAGGAGAGTATTTTGTAGTGGAAGCAGACGAGAGCGACCGCAGCTTCCTGATGCTCGCGCCAGTAGTCGCGGTCGTGACCACGATTGATCGCGAACATCTCGATCAGTACACCTCGCTCGAGGATATTCAGGACGCCTTCATCCAGTTTGTGAATCGCGTGCCGTTTTACGGCGCGGCGATCCTGTGCATCGATGAGCCCAACGTGCAGGCCATCATTCCCAACGTGAAGCGCCCCATCATTACCTACGGAACGTCGAGCCAGGCTGATCTGGTGATCAGCGACGTGAAGCTGGAGGGTTTGGGCAGCGAGTTCCGGCTGACTTACAAGGGCGAAGATCTCGGCTTGTTCAAGCTTGCGCACCCTCCGGGCATGCACAATGTTCGCAATGCCGCGGCGGCAGCGGCCGTCGCGCTGTACTTGAACGTTCCGGCCGACTTGATCCGCGAAGGCCTTATCAATTTTGCTGGCGTGGGCCGCCGCTTTGACATCAAGGGCGTCGTCAATGACATCACCGTGGTCGATGACTACGGCCATCACCCGGCCGAGATTCGCGCCACCCTCGAAGCCGCCCGCGGCTGCAAGTTCAATCGGCTGCTGGTGCTATTTCAGCCGCATCGCTACACCCGCACCCAGCACCTATGGGACGAATTCTGCCGCGCTTTTAATCAAGCGGACATTCTCGTGCTGCTCGACATCTACGCGGCCAGTGAAGCGCCCATCCCGGGTGTGACCAGCGAAGCCCTTGCGAGCGCCATTAGCGAAGCCGGTCATAAGAACGTCCACTATTTTCGCTCCATGCAGGAAGGCATCGAGTACCTGCTGAAGCAAGCGCGTCCCGGAGACGCCATTCTCACCATCGGCGCCGGCAACGTCAGCCGGGCCAGCAATGAATTCATCGTTTTGCTTGGAACGGAGCATTCGACACCTCATGCGCATTCTTGATCCGAACATCGTTGCCAAGCTTGCGGAGCTCCACGTGGAGCTGAAGCACGGCGCTGCTCTTGCCGAGCTGACTTCGCTAGGCATCGGCGGTACCACGGACTTGCTCCGCATCAAGCGCCACGAAAGTCTTCCCGACCTCTTGAATCTTCTCGACGCGAACCACGTCCCGCATAAGTTCCTCGGTGGAGGCTCGAACCTGCTCGTCGGTGATGGGGAACTGCCCTGGGTCGTCCTGCAACTCGTCCGTCCCGAGCCCGACGTCGTGCTCGATGGCCATCTCGCGCATGTCGACGCCGCGGCAGACCTGGGACGCATGATCACCTTCTGCGCGAAGAACGATCTCGGTGGGATGGAGGGACTCATCGGCGTCCCCGGCACCGTCGGAGGCGCCCTGCGCATGAATGCCGGAGCCTACGGCATGCAGATTGGCAGCTACGTCCGGGAAGTGAAGCTCTACCGGGCGGCCAGCCGGAAGATCGAAGTTCTCCGGGATCATCAAATTTCTTTCGAATACCGGCACACTTCTTTTGCGCCCGATGATATGATGCTCGCAGTGATATTGGAACTACCCTCCAAACCGTACAAAGAA
>Ga0137412_10003247_pt1 | contig 12982 bp, 13 predicted proteins | sample CZODoug2_1_16fun_FD_122160 | JGI IMG/M metagenome (GOLD analysis project Ga0137412, IMG submission 122160) | Vadose zone soil fungal communities from Angelo Coast Range Reserve, California, USA - CZODoug2_1_16fungal (Hybrid Assembly) | ecosystem: Environmental > Terrestrial > Soil > Vadose zone... | reverse complement strand
CCCGGTCAGGACCTGCGGGTGGTGGTGATCGACCACGAGGTGGTCGCCGCCGCGGTGCGCCGCCCGGCCCGGGTGATCGGCACCGGCCGGCACACCGTGCGTGAACTGATCGAGGCGCAGAGCCGCCGGCGGATGGCCGCCACGGGCGGGGAATCCCGCATTCCGATCGACGGCAACTGCCTGGCCACCGTGGTCGCCGCGGGCTGGGACATGAACGACGTGCTGCCCGTCGACCATCAGCTCACCGTGCGGCGCACCGCCAACCTGCACACCGGCGGGACGATCCACGACGTCACCGAGATGTTGCACCCCGAGCTGGCGGCGGCCGCGCGCCTGGCCGCGCAGGTGCTGGACATCCCGGTGGTCGGCCTGGATCTGATGGTGCCTCATGTGGATGGCCCGGAGTTCCACTTCATCGAGGCCAACGAGCGACCCGGCCTGGCCAACCACGAGCCGCAACCGACCGCGGCGCGCTTCGTCGACCTGCTGTTCCCGTCCACCCGTCCGCTGCCGCAGCCCTGGGACCCGAGCCTGGCCGGCAAGGGCGCCGATCATCTGGTGCAGGTGACCGGGTGACCGGCGTGGAACGCCTGTCCATCGACGAGAAGTGGATGTGCGAGACCCTGCTCCATTTGTTGGCCACACCGAGCCCGACCGGTCGCACCGACGGGATCATGCAATACCTCGGCGAAACGCTGACCGAGCTGCGGATCCCCTTCGAGCTGACCCGACGTGGTGCGTTGCTGGCCACCCTGCGCGGCCGCCGCGCGCAGCCGGCCCGAGCGGTGGTCGTGCACGCGGACACCATCGGCATGTCGGTGCGCCGGATCAAGCCCGACGGCCGGCTGCAACCAACGCCGATCGGCTCGCACAGCGCCAGGTTCTCCGAGGGCGCGCGGGTCACCATCTTCACCGACGACCCGCAGCTGTCCTATCAGGGCACGGTGCTGCCGTTGAAGGCCTCCGGGCACGCCTACGGTGACGAGGTCGATGTCCAGGGCGTGGGCTGGGATCACGTCGAGATCCGCGTCGACGAACCCGTGCACAGCGCCGAGGACGTGCGCAACCTCGGCATCGACGTCGGCGATTACGTCGCCCACCATGCACTGCCGGAGATCACCGCGAGCGGGTACGTGAAATCCCGTCACCTCGACGACAAGGGGGGCATCGCCGCGGCGCTGGCCGGGTTCAAGGCCGTCGTCGAGGCCGGGGTGGAGCTGCCGGTGACCTCCCACCTGCTGATCACCATCGCCGAGGAGGTCGGCCAGGGCGCCTCGCACGGACTGCACAAGGACGTCGCCGAGATGCTCTCCATCGACTCCGCGGTGGTCGCGCCGTGCCAGGAGTCCCGGGAGACCGGCGTGACGTTGGCCATGCAGGACATGACCGGCCCGTTCGACTACCACCTGACCAGGCGGCTGGCGGCCCTGTGTCGCGACACGGGCATCGAGCACCGCCGCGACGTCTTCCTGCACTACCGCTCGGATGCCGCCGCGGCGATCGAAGCGGGTGCGGAGATGCGCGCCGCGCTGGTCGGCTTCGGCACCGACGCCACCCACGGCCACGAACGCACCACGATCCACGCGATCCGCAGCACCGCCGAACTGGTCGCGGCCTACCTGCAGACCGACCTGACCTTCACCGACTGGGACGAGAACCGGCGCGGACCACTGGCGGACTTCCCCAGCGCCGATCAGTCGCTGCCACCACGGGTCGAGTCCTTCGGCCCGGACCCGACCTAACCGTCGGTGGCGTCGGTGGGCTAGGGACTCGCGGTCGAGTCGCTGCCGTCGTCGGCGTTGGCGTGCACCTGCACCCAGTCCTGCTCGGAGACCGGCTGCAGCGCCGTCGCGTAGGCCCGTAGCTGATCCAGGGTCAGGTTCGACCCGTCCAGTTCCACGGTGTGGCCGGGGCTCTGCTCGTAGACCACGTAGGTGTTGGTGTCGGTGTCGGCGGGGTTCATGCCCCAGACCGCGCGGTGACCGTTGATGTCGCCGGCGCCCTTCTGCTGTGCGTCGTCGGCGGCGACGTCGCCGGAGACGTCCTCGAATTTCGCACTGAAGCCCGAGACCATCACGTAGGGCGCCTTCGTCTCGTCCTGGACGCTGCCGTCCTGGTACTGCGCCGACCAGTCCAATCCGGGCACGTCGCTGTCGAGATCACCGGCGGACTTCGGGTCATCGCGCCGGGCGGCTTGGGTGATGTCCCAGTTGTCGGCCGGCACCATGGCGGAGAACGCCACGTACACGGCCCCGCTCGTGGTGGGGGTCGCGTCCGGGGCGGGCGCCAGGGAGGGATCGGCCGTGCTCGGCGTGGTCGCGGCGACGGTCGGCGGGTTGGCCGCGCCGGTGGTCGCGCTCTTCGTGGACCCGCATGCGGACAGGCTCAGGGCCAGGGCGCCGAACGCGGCGCAGGCGGCCACGCGGCGGGTGGATCGGGACATGTCGAGCATTCGGGATCGAATCATGCGCAGAGCATCCCCGGCACAGCTGTCGCCAAGCCGGCACCAGGCTTTCGGGAACCCGGGAGTTGGCGGGCGGTCAGGTTAACGCAGCGCGCCAATCCCAGCCGGCGACGTCCGTCGTCGACTGCCACCCGGAGGTCTGCGCCAGCGCCCAGTCGGCCCACTGCGCCATCGCCTCTTCCATGCCCAGGCTGAAGCGCAGCGCGAGCGCGTTCGTCGGCATGCGGGCCTCGAACTCGTAGGGACCCTCGAGGACGCCGTCGATCATCGCGCGCAGTTCCGCGGTGCGTGATTGCGCCGTGGCCACGACGCTGTGCAGCGTGCCCCGGAGCTGGTCGAGGGTGCCCCCGTCGGCGAAGAACACCTTCACCAGCGCCTCGATCTCCAGCGTTGGTGGAGCCGGCTCCTCGCCGAGCCAGCGGCGCAGCGCGCGGCGGCCCGCCGGGGTGATGGCGTACACGGTCTTCGGTCGCCGCCCGGTGCGCTCGTCCGTCGCGGTGGCGAAGCCGGCCGCGACCAGGCGCTTCGGCTCGTCATAGAGCTTGCGCTCGGCCCGCGGCCAGAACCACCCGAGACCGCGGCGAACCTGTTTGGCCAACTCGTACGGCGTCCACGACCGCACGGCGAGCAAACCGAGGATGGCGTACGAGGTGGGCGTGAGCGGCGAATCCATAGGTCCGACCTTGACATAGTGCCCAGGGCAGTGTCTATTCTCTGGATACTGCACAGGGCAGTATCCAGTTGAGGAGGACGATCATGGCGGCACTGATTCGGCACCGGGACGAGGGTGTGGCGACCTGGTTCCTCAACTCGCTCGTGACGACAAAGGCGAGCGCGGCGGAGACGGGCGGCCACTTCAGCCTCACCGAGCATCTGGTCACCGCCGCGGCGAACCCACCGATGCACGCGCACACCGACGAAGAGGAATCGATGTACGTCCTCGACGGGGAACTCGAAGTGGAGGTGGACGGCACGGTGACGGTCGTCCGCACCGGGGCGTTCGCCCTGGTCCCGCGAGGCTCGGTGCACACCTACCGGGTACTGACGCCGACAGCGCGCCTCCTGGTGATCAACTCGGCACCACGGCAGGCGACCAACGGCGGCTTCGAGCACTTCTTCACCGAGGTCGGCGAACCGGCCGCGGCCCGGGTGCTGCCGGAGCCGGCCGCGCCCGACCCCATCGCCGTCACCCGGATCGCCGCGGCGCACGGCATCGAGATCCTGCCGCCGCCGGCATAGGGCGCCAGGTGCAGGCTCGTACGAGGCGCGGTGCAGAATCGTTCGAGCCGGCACCGCGCAGCGTCGCGAGACTGGAGCGGTGACCATGGGCATCGAGCTGACCGACCGGCAACGCGAGTTGCGCACCCGGGCCCGGGCGGTGGCCCGCAGCGTGCTGCGCGAGGCACGGGCCGCGGAACAGCTGGCCACCGCCGAGGAGCGCTTCCTCGCCACCCGTCCGGCCTACGAACAGTTGATCGCCGCCGGGTTCCTGCGCGCGTGCCTGCCCACGGCCGACGGCGGCGACAACGAGAGCCTGCTGGACACCGCGGTGCTGATGGAGGAGTTGTACGCCGAGAACCCCAGCGTCGCGCTGACCCTGCTGGCCACGGTGCTCGGTGTGCAGCCGGTGCTGGCCGGTGGGGATCAGGAGCAGCGCAAGCGCCTGCTGGCGCCGTTCCTGGAGACCTCCGGCGCGCCACTGGCCGCCTTCTGCTCCACCGAGCCCGGCGGCAGCGCCAACCCGGCCGCCCCGCCGCCCGGCGAGGGGGTGCGCACCCGCGCGGTGCGGGCCGGCGATCAGTGGGTGATCAACGGCCGGAAGAAGTGGGTGTCCTCGGCGACCGGCTGGCAGCGGGACGGCGCGGATCTGCTGACCGTGCTGTGCCGCACGGCCGAGGACGCCCCACCCGGCGGCGGCATCTCGATGCTCGCCGTGGTGAACCCTTCGGGGGTCACGCTGGACCGAGTCATCGAGACCAGCGGCTATCGCGCGCACCTGCTGCCGGAGTTCACCTTCCACGACGTGGCCACCCCCGCGGAGAACCTGCTCGGGGCCGAGGGTGGCGGGCTACCGCTGGCGGGGGCGAGCTTCCTCGGCGCCACCGCGGTGGTCGGGCTGTTGGGCGTCGCGTTGCTGCGCGCCGCGTTCGAGCACACGCTGCACTTCGCGCGCACCGAGCGCCGCGGGGGGACGGTGCCGATCCTGGAGCATCAGGCCGTCGGGTACGCGCTGGCCGACGCGAAGACCAGCATCGAGGCGGTGCGCGCGCTGAGCCTGCGCGCCTGCGCGGCGGTCGACGCCGGCCACCCCGCCCGGGTCGAGCTGGCGGGCCACGCCAAGGTGTTCGGCTCGGAGACAGCGGTGCGGGTGATCACCGACCTGATGCGGGTGGTGGGCGTGGACAGCTACGACGACCTCGACCCGCTCAATGGATTACTGCAGGACGCGCTGGTGTTGCCGCTGTTCGCGGGCGGCAACCTCGGCGTGCGCCGGCGCGCGTTGCACGCACTGCTGCTGAACCCGGACTACGACTCCCTGGGAACGATCTGACATGGCATCAGCCCGAACCGTCATCATCACCGGCGCCTCCAGTGGGATCGGCCTCGCCCTGGCCGAGTCCTACCTCAAGCGCGGGGACAACGTGGTGGGCAATGCCCGCACCATGGCCCGGCTACAGGAAGCGGCAGCCTCGCTGGGCAACCCGGAGAACTTCCTGCTGGTGGACGGGGACGTCGGCCGCCCGGAGACCGCGCGGACGCTGTTCGATCGGGCCATTGCGGCGTTCGGCACGGTCGACATCCTCATCGCGAACGCGGGCATCTTCATCGGCAAGCCGACGGTCGAGTTCACCGAGGAGGACGTGAACTCGATCATCGACACGAATCTGAAGGGGTTCTTCTACCCGGCGCAAGCCGCGGTCGCGCACATGAAGCCCAACGGGTCCGGCCACATCATCGCCATCACCGCATGCATCGCGATGCAGCCGAACGCGAAACTCCCCGCGCTGATGACGGCGATCGTCAAGGGTGGTCTCAACCAGGCGGTGAAGGCACTGGCCATCGAGATGGGCAACAGCGGCGTCCAGGTGAACGCGGTGGCACCGGGCATCATCGACACCCCGATGTTGCCGGACGACGAGGAGACCTGGGCGTTCTTGCGGACCTTCGCGCCGAACGGACGCACCGGCGTCCCGCAGGACGTCGTCGATGCGGTCATGTATCTGACCGACTCGACCTACGTCACCGGTTCGATCATGACCGTGGACGGAGGCTCCACCGCCGGCACCTGGTGACGGTCAGTCAGACCGGCCGTCAATGCGGGCGAGGATCCGTTCTGCCGCCTCGCGGAGCGTTCGCAGCTCGGCGGCGCTGAACGCGTCGATGACCAGGGCGCGTACCGTCTCCACGTGCGTGGGCGCGCTGGCCACGAGCCTGGCGTAGCCATCGTCGGTCAGGATGGCGTTGGTGAACCGCCCGTCGGCCGCGTCCGGTTGACGACGCAGCAACCCGCGCGCCTCGAGCCGTTTCACCAGATGGGACAGCCGGGAGAGCGATTGGTGCGTGAGAATGGCCAACTCGCTCATCCGCAGGGTGTGGTCGGGCTCCTCGGACAGCCGGACCAACGTGTGATATTCGATGTAGCTCAGGTCGGCATCCCGTTCGAGCTGGCATTCGAGGGCCCCACTCAGTTTGTGCATGAGCAGGGCAATGGCGCGCCAGGCCGCCTCTTCCTCATCGCCCAACCACCGAGTGGTCTTCGCGACTCGCCGAGGCATCGACCCAGTCTAGAGGCGAGGCCGGCCATTCACTTGACCGTTCAAGTCACCCGAGCCTAGGCTGACTTGAACGTTCAAGTGACGTGCTTCAGGCAGCGACCAACGAAGGCAGGCCATGACCGACCTACTTGAAACCGTCATCGACGCCCACGGTGGCCTTGAGCGATGGAACCAGTTGGACGCGGTCTCGGCACGCCTTCGCCAGGGCGGGGTGCTGTGGCAACTGAAGGGCCAACCCGGAGTGCTTGACGACGTCTTCGTGCGGGCAAGCCTGCACGAGGAGCGCGCCTCACATCACCCCTTTGGCGCACCGGACCGTCGCAGCTTGTTCACCCCGCACCGCGTCGCCATCGAAACAACGGCCGGCGATGTGCTCGAGGAACTGGACCAACCCAGAACCTCGTTCGCGGGCCACACGCTCGAGAGCCAGTGGACCACCCTGCAACTCGCTTACTTTGTCGGCACTGCGATGTGGACCTACCTCACACAGCCCTTCATCTTTGCGATGCCAGGGTTCGAGACCACCGAACTGGACCCCTGGCGGGAGGGCGACGAGGAGTGGCGCCGGCTCAGCGTCGTCTGGCCGAGCTATCTCGCCACCCACAGCACCACCCAGACCCTTTACTTCGGCGGCGACGGCCTCATCCGCCGACACGACTACGACGTGGCGATTCAAGGCGGAACCGGTGGCGCTCATTTCATGGGCGGCTACACCGAGGTGGCCGGCATCGTGGTCCCCACCAGCCATCGGGTCTTTCCTCGCCAGCCCGACGGCCAAGCGCTGTCCGAGCCCCTCTTGGTCGCTATCGACCTGAGCGAGATTTCCTTTACCTAGATCCTTATCGTGTCGCCGTTGGAGGAGACGATGACCGGCAAGAAGATCATTGCCGTGGTGGGCCTCGACCGCGCTCCCGGAGCTGAGCTAGCCGGCGCCGATCTGATTCGGTAGCTCTACCGACGATGCGACCAGCAGCACCTCGCCGCTGTCGCCGTCGACGGTGATCTGCTGCCCCTCCTGAATGAGGGTCGTGCCGTGCTTCACATTCACCACGCACGGAATGCCGATCTCCCGGGCGGCGATCGCGGAGTGCGACATGGGCCCGCCGACGTCGACCACCACGGCGGCGGCCTGGAAGAACAACGCCGTCCAGGCCGGGTCGGTGCCGTAGGCGACGATCACGTCGCCGTCGTCGAGTTCGACCTCATCCGGGTCGGACACGATGCGGGCCCGGCCGGTGACCCGGCCGGGTGAGCCCGCCGCGCCGACCAGGCGGTTGCTATCCGTATCCGACTGCACCGGCGGTAGCACGCCCAGGGACCGCCAGCGTTCCGCGGTGATCACCGAGATGCGCCCGTGCTGCGCGTCGATCATCTCCGGCAACGGCAGGTCGGCGGCCAGTTCGTGGGTGCGCCGGCGGCGCGCGATGCGCTCGGCCAGGTCGGGCACGGCTGCGCCCTCGAGTTCGTCGAGCAGTTCGGACAGGCGCAGGAAGTACACGTCATCCAGAGTGCTGAGCCGAGCCGATTCGGTGAGCCGGCGGCTGCACTCGCGCACGATCAACCGCAGCGAATGGGTGGCCAGGGCCATGGGCACCTTGCCGTTCTCCCGCCACCGGATGTGCGTCTCGGCCATGTGCAGCAGCCGACCGAACACCACCCACCGGCGGCCGGCCTTGCGTTGCAGCGTCGCGCGGGCCTCGGCCCGGGTTTTCGCGGTCTGCTCGGTGCGGTCGCCCGCGGCCGCCCCGGCGACCAGCCGGTCCACGGTGGCCGGGTCGTCACGCCACGGCCGGGCGGCCAACTCGAACTCGTTGAAGCCGCGGAAGCCGTACTGGTCGAGGAAGTCCGCACGGGTCAGGGCGCCGCGGGCGACCGCGCCGAGCGCGACGGTGGCCTCCTGCAGGTGGATGTTGCCCAGCCCGGTGACCGCCGCGGTGACCAACCCCGGCGCCTCGGGGCCGGCGAACTTCGCGGCGGCTTCGTTCACCTGCTTGAACAGCGGCGCGGAGATGACACTGGCCAGCACGTGCGGCACTCGGTAGCGCACCGTCTCGTCATGGTTGGCGCGCAGCCGTGCGGTCAACTCGGCGACCGGGGCGCTCGTCCAGTCCCGAGCGAGGTCGCGGCGCAGTCGGGCGTGCGCCTCCTTGCGGTAGCCGACGGACCGCTTGGGGTAGCTGCGCAGCGCGCGGACGAAGTTCACCCCGATCTTGGCCAACTGCAGCGGGCCCGCGCCCTTGGCGTCCGCGGTCCTCCGTGCGTCCGGGTCCTCGACCACGCCGAAGTAGTCCCCGTAGACGCCGGTGCGCGAGTAGCCGGGCAGGTTGTCGGCCATCGCCGCGGCGGGTTCCACGGCGTAGGTGAACCAGCCGTAGAACACGGCGTTCCAGGTCCACGGGCCGTGGTCGGCGGCGACACCGAGTTCGTCGGCGAAGGCGACGCCGAGGCCGCGTTCCTGCGGCAACGCGACCAGGTCGAAGGTGAGCGGGGTGATCGGGCGGGGCCATTGGTCGTTGGCGTTGGCCCGGGTGAACAGCGCGGGCTGCGCCGGCCAGGTGCACAGCTCGTCGTCGAGCTGCTCCTGGTAGCGCTGCAAGGCGTCGTGGCCCATGCGCACCCTTCCCGTGGCAATAAATCGTTACCTAATATAGCGGTACGCTGTGATCGCCACCACACGCTGTAGGAGGGCGCCGTGCAACTCGCAGGGAAGCACGCACTGATCACCGGCGCCTCGCACGGCATCGGGGTGGAGATCGCTCGTGAATTCCGCGGCCGCGGCGCCCGGCTCACGGTGCTCGGGCGGGACAAGGCGCGGGTGCACGCGGTGGCCGAGGAACTCGACGCGCACCCGGTGGTCGCCGATCTCGCCGACCCCGATCGGCTGGCCGGTTTGCTCGCCGAGGTGGAGGCCGCCGCCGGCCCGGTGGACGTGCTGGTGAACAACGCCGCGCTCACCGCCGTCTCACCGGCACAGCATGCCGAGGCGGGCAAGGCGAAGCTGCTGATGGATGTCAATGCGGTCGCCCCGATGGAGCTGTGCCGCCAGGTGTTGCCAGGCATGATCGCCCGCCGCCGTGGGCACCTGGTCAACGTGTCCACGCTCGCCGCGGTCAGCGCCGTGCCGGAACTGGCGCTCTACGGGGCCAGCAAGGCCGCGCTGCACCAATACACCTCGGTGCTGCAACGCGACCTCAAGGGCACCGGCGTGCTGACCACGCTGGCGACCTTCGGCGAGGTGGCCGGCACGCACATGATGGAACAGGCCCGGCAGTCGGCGAAGATCGCCGCGGTGTCCCGCCGGTTGGCCCGAGTGCTGCCGGTGCTCACCCCGGCCGACGTGGCCCGACAACTCGCCGACGCCGTGGAACGTGACGCCCGGGTGGTGACCATCCCCCGGCGGTTGGGTGGCGCGGTGACCATCCGGAATCTGCCCAGCACCCTGCAGGACCTGGTGTTCCTGGGGCTACGTACCTGAACCCAGAAAATCCGGGGGCCGCTTCTCCTTCAGTGCGGCCAGGCCCTCGCGCATGTCGGGGTGCTTGAGGCCGGCGTTCATGTCCGCCACCGAGCGGGTGTAGGCGTCATCGAAGCTGCCCCAGGCGTCCACCATGAGCTGACGCTTCATCGTGCGCAGCGACTCCCCGGAGCTGTGCCTGGCCAGCGTGCGGGCGAAGGCCTGCGCGGCGGACAGCACGGCGTCGGCGTCGTGCACCTGCTGCACCCAGCCGAGTTCGTGGGCACGGCCGCCGTCACAGACCTCGGCGGTGTAGAGCAGCTGGGCGGCGTTGATCAGACCGATCTGACGGGGCAACAGCCAACCGATGCCGTACTCGGCGGGCAGGCCGAGTTTCGCGAACGAGGTGGTGATCCGGGCGTCGGAGGCGGCGAACCGGAAGTCGCAGTAGGTGGCCAGCACGAACCCGGCGCCGGCACACGCGCCGTGCAGCGCGGCGATGACCGGGGTGGACACCAGCAACGGGACCAGGTGGTTGCGGCGCATGCCCTCCGGGGCGCCGTCCGGGTAGGGCGGCAGTGGCAGTTTCTCCGGCGCGTAGGCCCCGGCGGCGGCGTTGATGGCGTCCAGCGCGCCACTGTCCGCGCCGATGCAGAAGTCCCGGCCGGCACCGGTGAGGACCACCACGCGCACCGCGGGATCGGTGTCGGCGTGGTGCAGCGCCCAGCGGTATTCCACGGCCATCCGTCCGGACCAGGCGTTGCGCCGATCCGGCCGGTTCAGCGCGACCGTGGCCACGCCGTCCGCCACGTGGTAGCCGAGTTCGGTGAACTCCCCCGGCGCCATGGTCATGACAATGCCTCCCGCACCGCGCGCAGGTCGGCGATCTGGTCGCCGAGGTCGGGCCTGCGCAGCTCGAGCACCAGTTCCTCGACGCCGGCCGCGGCATAGCGTGCCGCGCGCATGCGGATCCGGGCGGCGGAGCCGAACAGGCCGACGGCGTCGGCGTAGTCGTCGCTGACCGCGGCCCTCGCCGCGCGCCGGTCGCCGGCCGCCCAGCATGCGCGGACCCGCTCGACCATGGTGTCGTACCCGAGGGCCCGGGCAGCGCCGGCGTAGAAGTCCCCCATGCCGCCGAGGTACAGCGCAGACCAACCGCGTTCCAGATCCCACAACGCGTTGAGGTCGGCGCCGAGCCCGACCGGGCAGGTGGGTGCGATCACGACCGTCCGGCCGTTGCCCGCCAGCCGCTCGCGTAACGGCCCGGCCAGCGCCGCGTCGTGGTCCGGCGAGTACGGGGTCGGCGTCCAGCCGTCGGCCACGTCCGCGGTCAGCCGCTGATTGCGCGGGCCCAACGCACCGAGATACACCGGCACTGCGGGCACCTGGTCGGGCAGCGCGGTGCGCAGTGGTCGGTGTTCGCCGAGCGGCACCGAGACGGTGGTGCCGTCGTGCGCGACCTTGTCCCCGGACAGCACCGCGCGCAGCACCGAGACCGTGTCCCGGGTGCGCTCCACCGGGTGGGCGAACGGCACCCCGTGCCAGCCCTCGACGACGTTCGGCCCGGAGACCCCCAGGCCGAGGCGGAACCGGCCACCGGACAGGCTCTGCACGGTGGCTGCGGCGGCGGCGGTGGCCGCCGGGGTGCGGGCGAACACGGAGGCCACGTGGGTGCCCAGGGTGATGCGACGGGTGCGCGCGGCGCACCAGGCGAGCACGGCGAAGGCATCCACGCCCCACGGCTCGCTGACCCAGAACCCGTCGTAGCCGAAGTGTTCGGCGGCGAGCAGCAGCGGCTCCAGGACGGCGGGCTCTGCGTAACGCACGCGGACGGACAGGCGCATGCTCACCGGCCCGTACCATGACCGGCATGACCGAGCCCGCGGCTCCCGCTGCCCCGAAGGCAGCCGAGGTGGTCGCAGGGCAGCTGCGCCGGGAGATCGTGCTCGGCATGCGCGCCGAGGGCGAGATGCTGCCGCCCGAGGCGGAGATGACCGCCGAGCTCGAGGTGTCCCGTCCGACGTTGCGTCAGGCCCTGCGCATCCTGGAGACCGAGCGACTGGTCACCGTGCAGCGCGGGCGGCGCGGCGGCACCCGGGTGAACCGCCCGTCGGCCAAGGTGGCCGGTCGCTACCTGGGCAACGTGCTGATGTTCCATGCCACGACGCTGAACGACGTGCACACCGCGCGCATGCTGCTGGAGCCGGCCGCGATCGCGGAACTCGCCGCGCGCCCGCCCAGCAAGGCGAGGCTCGACGCGCTGCGCGACCTGGTCTCCCAGACCCGCCGGGAAACCGACCCGGCCGTGCTGCGCGCGGACGGCGGTCGTTTCCACACCGAGTTGGTCGCGCTGGCCGGCAATCGCGCGCTGACCCTGTTCCAGGAACTCGTCCAGCAACTCATCGACCTGCACAGCGCGCGCTACGACAACCAGCGCATGCGCAGCCGGGAGCCCTCGCGCTCCGGTGAACTGCTCGATGCGCACGAGCAGGTGATCCTGCTGATCGAGGCCGGCGACGCGGCCGGCGCGGCGCGCTGCTGGCGCGAGCACCTGGAGGACGTGCAGGCACGGCTCGCCCTCACCGTGGACACCACCAGCGTGCTCGACCTGGAGATCTGAGTACCCGTCAGCCATGGTGCGCCGCGGCGGCGGTGACGGCCAGTTCCTGCGCCGCGCGGCGGTCCACCTTTCCGTTCGGCACCTTCGGCAGCCGGGCCACCACGAAAACCTGCCGCGGCCGCTTATAGGGCGCGAGCCGCGTGCACACCTCGGCGAGCACTTCCGTCCCCGACGCGTCGGACTCCACCAAGGCAACCGGCACCTCACCGAGACGCTCATCGGGCACGGGGACGACCACAGCCTCCCGCACCCGGGGGTCGGACTCCAGCGCGGCCTCGACCTCCTCGGGGATGACGTTGAAGCCGCCGCAGATGATCGTGTTGCGCAGCCGGCCGGTGATGTAGAGGTAGCCGTCGGCATCGAGGTGACCCAGGTCGCCGGTGCGCAGCCAGCCGTCGGCGTCCAGCGGGCTCGCGCCGGGTTCGGCGCCGAGGTAGCCCGTGGTGGACGACCGGGTGCGGGCCCGGATCTCGCCCTGCTCGTCGGGTCCGGCGTCGTTGCCGTCAGCGGTGACGATGCGCAACTCGACACCCGGCAGCGCCCGCCCCACCGAGCCCGGTCGGCGGCGTCCGGCCAGCACGTCCTTGACGCTCTCCACCGCGATCCCGCCGAAGGCCTCGGTCTGCCCGTAGGCCTGCAACACGGGCACGGTGAACCGCGCCTCGAAC
>Ga0137412_10003246_pt1 | contig 12983 bp, 8 predicted proteins | sample CZODoug2_1_16fun_FD_122160 | JGI IMG/M metagenome (GOLD analysis project Ga0137412, IMG submission 122160) | Vadose zone soil fungal communities from Angelo Coast Range Reserve, California, USA - CZODoug2_1_16fungal (Hybrid Assembly) | ecosystem: Environmental > Terrestrial > Soil > Vadose zone... | reverse complement strand
TCTCGTTCATCAATGAGATGGCGAATCTTTGTGAGGCGGTCGGCGCCGATATCAATTCGGTGCGGCGTGGGCTCGGCACCGACAAGCGGATCGGCTCGTCATTCCTGTTTCCCGGCGTCGGTTACGGCGGCTCATGCTTCCCGAAAGACGTGCAGGCGCTGATTCACAGCGGCTCGGAGCACAATCTCGATTTCGCGATTTTGCGCGCGGCCGAGGCGGTGAACGCGCGGCAGAAGCGGATGATTCCGGCGCGGGTCAAACAGCACTTCGGGCAGAATCTGAGCGGACGCACCTTTGCGATTTGGGGGCTTGCGTTCAAGCCGCGCACCGACGACATGCGCGAAGCTCCTTCGCTGGTGGTTATTGAGGAACTGCTGCAAGCCGGCGCGAAATGCCAGGTGCACGATCCGGAAGCGCTCGACAACGCGCGCGCGTTTTTCGGCGATCGCGTCACCTACCACAAAACCAACTACGAGGCGCTCAAGGGCGCCGACGCGCTGCTGATCCTGACCGAGTGGAACGAGTTCCGGCATCCCAACTTCCAGCGCATCAAGGCCGAGCTGAAAGAGCCGGTGATATTCGACGGCCGGAACCTGTATGATCCAGATCTGATGAAGGCGCTCGACCTCCGATACTATTCGATCGGACGGCATCCGGTTTAAGGGAGAGGACACGCGATGAGAATTCTGGTGACCGGCGGCGCCGGCTTTATCGGCTCGCATCTTATCGATGCTCTGGTCGCGTCGAATGCCGACGAGGTCTCCGTGCTCGACGATTTTTCGACTGGCAAACGTTACCGGCTCAACCCCAAGGCCACGTTTTATCAGCTCGATCTGCGCGCCGCTGCCGCGGTGGCTTCCGCGGTCGCGAAGATCAAGCCCGAAGTGATCGTTCATCTTGCGGCGCAGATGGATGTGCGCCGATCGGTGGCGGACCCCGCGTTCGACGCACAGGTAAATCTGATCGGATTTCTGAACCTGATCGAGAGTGCACGCGCTCATGGCCTCAAACGGGTGATTTTTTCCTCGAGCGGCGGCGCTATCTACGGCGAGTCCGACGATTTGCCGACCAAAGAAGATTCTCCGCTGCTCCCGGTCAGTCCTTACGGAGTCGCCAAGCTGGCGACCGAGGCCTACCTGTTTTTCTACAAGGTTCAGTACGGGATCGATTACCTGGCGCTGCGGTTTGGAAATGTTTATGGCCCACGCCAGGATCCTCATGGCGAGGCGGGAGTGGTAGCGATTTTCTGCGGACGAATCCTGGATGGCAAGCCGGTAACCATCTATGGCACGGGCGCGCAGACCCGCGACTACGTGTACGTTGGCGACGTGGTCCGCGCGATCGTCGCGGCGCTCAGATCAAATGCATCGGGACTCGCATTGAACATCGGCACCGGAATCGAGACCACCGTCAACGAACTGTATTCGACGCTGGCCGGGATCGCTGATTTCCCGACACATCCCGAATATGGGCCCGCGAAGCTGGGCGAGCAAATGCGTTCAGTAGTTTCACCGGCGCGCGCGGCGGAAGTGCTCGGATGGCGCCCGGAAACGAATCTCGAAAACGGGCTCGGAGAGACGTTCAAGTATTTCAAGGATCAACGTTCGCGACCGAGTTGAAATGACCGACACTGCCTCGATTCGCAATTTTTCTATCATCGCTCATATCGATCACGGCAAGTCCACGCTTGCCGATCGAATCCTTGAGCGCACCGGCGCGCTCTCGATGCGTGAATCGAAGGATCAGTTCCTCGATTCGATGGATCTCGAACGCGAGCGCGGGATCACGATCAAGGCGCGTTCGGTGCGGCTGAACTACACGGCCAAAGACGACAAAAATTATGTCCTCAACCTGATCGATACTCCCGGCCACGTCGATTTTGCGTACGAGGTTTCGCGCAGCCTGGCCGCATGCGAAGGGGCGCTGCTGGTGGTCGACGCGAGCCAGGGGGTCGAGGCGCAGACCCTCGCCAATGTTTACCTGGCGCTCGATCACGGGCTGGAAATCATTCCGGTGATCAACAAAATCGATCTTCCTGGTGCGGATATCGAGCGGACCAAGCAGCAGATCGAGGAAATTATCGGGCTCGACGCATCCGACGCAATTCTCACTAGCGCGAAAGAAGGGATAGGAATCGACGAGGTTCTCGAAGCGATCGTCGCGCGGATTCCCGCGCCGAAGCGGACCGACGAAGACAGTGTCCGCGCGCTCATCTTCGACAGTTGGTACGACGTGTACGAAGGCGTGATCGGATTGGTGCGCGTATTCGGCGGTGAACTTCGGGGCGGAATGAAGGTTCGCCTGATGGGAACCCAGAAGTCTGGCGAAGTGATGCGGCTCGGCCATTTCACTCCGCATGAACGAAAGGCCGAGGTGCTCGGTCCCGGCGAAGTCGGTTTCGTAGTGGCGAACATCAAGACCGTGGCGGACATGCGGGTCGGCGACACGATCACCGATGCCGACCATCCGGCGGTCGAAGCGCTGCCGGGATTCAAGGAACTGAAGCCGATGGTGTTCGCGGGGCTCTACCCGACCGAGAGCAATCAATACGGGGCGCTGCGCGACGCGATTGAGAAGTTGCGGCTCAACGACGCGAGCCTTATCTGCGAGCCGGAAACCTCGCAGGCGCTCGGCTTCGGATTTCGCGCGGGATTCCTCGGACTGCTGCACATGGAAATCGCGCAGGAGCGTCTCGAGCGCGAGTTTGGAATCAACCTGATAGTCACCGCGCCGACGGTCGCGTACCAGGTGCGCACGCTGGCAGGAACATTGACAATAGTTGACAATCCGGCGCTGCTGCCCGACGAAAATAGCATCGAAGGCATCGAGGAGCCGTTCATTCTCACATCTATTCACATGCCCGAGGAGTATCTCGGCGCGGTGATGAAGCTGTGCGAAGACCGGCGTGGCCTGCAGCGCGATCTGCGCTTTCTCGGCCAGAAACGCGTGATTTTGCACTACGAGCTGCCACTCGCCGAGATTGTCTTTGACTTTTACGATCGGCTGAAATCGGTGAGCCGCGGGTACGCATCTTTGGACTACGAGTTTCTGGACTTCCGTGCCGGGCCTCTGGTTAAATTAGATATCCGGATCAACGGCGAGGTGGTGGACGCGCTGTCGATTATCGTGCATCGCGACAAAGCCTACGAACGAGGCCGGGCGCTGTGCGAGAAGATGCGCGAGTTGATCCCGCGCCAGATGTTCGATGTTGCGATCCAGGCTTCGATCGGCGCGAAGATTATCGCGCGCGAGTCGGTGAAGGCGCTGCGTAAGAACGTGACCGCCAAATGCTACGGCGGCGATATCACGCGGAAACGAAAACTGCTCGAAAAACAAAAGGAAGGCAAGAAGCGGATGAAGCAGGTAGGGCGGGTCGAGATTCCGCAGGAGGCTTTCCTGGCCCTGCTGAAGGTCGGAGAATAAGCAGCAGTGGCCGAACCAGCCCGCATCCCAAAAACCGCGGCGGAGACCGCGCGCGATAGCGCGACGGCAGCGGAACGCCCGAAGTCGGTGGCCCGCGAATATGGGGAGGCGATGTTCATCGCGCTCCTGCTCGCGGTTTTCATCCGCACATTTTTCATCCAGGCGTACAAAATTCCTTCCGGCTCGATGGAGCCGACGCTGCTGGTCGGCGACCACATCCTGGTCAACAAGATCATCTACGGGCTCAGGATGCCCGATTCGATTTTCGGACTTGAGATTCCCGGCGTTCCACTCGGGCGGTATCTTTTCAATCTCGCGCCGGTGCATCGCGGCGACGTGGTCGTTTTTGTTTTTCCACCCGACCGCACCAAAGATTTTATCAAGCGCGTGATCGGCGTCGCAGGCGACACGATTCAAGTCAAGGACGGCGTGGTCTGGCTGAACGGGCAGAAGATGGACGATCCGCACGCGCATCTGGAAGCCGCAACGCAGGATCGATCTCCGGTCTCGCCGCGCGATAACTTTGGGCCGGTTACTGTGCCCGCGGGCAAGCTGTTCATGATGGGCGACAATCGCGATCGCAGTTACGACAGCCGCTTCTGGGGCTTCGTCGATCACAATGACGTCGAAGGGCGGGCGACCCTGATTTATCTTCCGTGGAATGAAGAGAAAGCCGACGCCGCGTCATGGGTGAGCCAGCTTGCGCTCTGGTTCGAGTACATCAGATGGAATCGGGTTGGGATGCTCGTGCACTAGCCGGCAGGGGGGATTTCAGTGGCGGACGAAGCGGTGAACCGGCTCGGCGCGATGCTCGAGGAATTGGGCGCGCGCTTCGATCTCGTGATCGAAGCGGTTTCCGGTTTCGGCGGAAGACTCGATTCGCTGCGCGATGAAATCTTCGGCCAGTTCGCGGAAGTAGGGGGCCAGGTCAGGTTTCTGTCCGAGCAAATCGCGGAAAATCGCAGAGGGATCGTTGCCACGCATGACGATCTGGGCGCGGAGATCATTCGCCTCGGTGAGGCGCTCGGCAAGGCGCGGGTCGAGTTCCGCGATGAGTTGGCGGCGGCTCAAGCCGGCCTGCGCGGCGAATTTGTGACGCGCGCCGCTGAATTTCGCGACCAGGCGGCGAACGCGGTAAGCACGACGGGCGATCGAGTTGGCAAGCTCACCGGTCACGAAATTGTCGAATCCGCAAAGGGTCTGAAGCGGGAGATCGCGGCCTCGGCAGCGATGGCGGCAAAACAACTTGGCGTGGAACTCAAGCAGACCAACAAGGCGCTGGCCAATCTCGCGCGCAAGTTCGATCGCTTCGACGATCGGATCACGATACAGACTCGCGATCAGGATCAGCGGCTTAGAAAAATCGAGCGCAAGGGATAACTGTTGACGTGCGGGGTTGACGCAAACCGATCGCGATCATAAATTCTAGTCACCTTTAACCCGTTACTGAGATAGCGGAAAGGGAAGAACATGAAACTGTGTAATTTCCGACCCGGCTGTTTTCACAGCCGGGATTTTTTTTGGGCATCTCGATGACGGCCCAACCCAACGTCGCTCTCGACGCGGCTCAGCTCGGACGATCAATCAAGCGGATCGCGATGGAGATTGCCGAGCGCAATGGCGGCGCCGACAACGTCGTGCTGGTCGGTATCATCCGGCGTGGGGCGAAATTGGCGGAAAGGATCTCTGCCGAGCTTCGCTCCAATGGCAAGCGGCCGGTGCCGGTGGGCACGCTCGATATCTCGTCTTACCGCGACGATGGCAAGGGTATGCCCGGCGATCCCCGTTTGCTCGGGCGCGACATCCCGTTTTCGCTCGACGGCAAACGAGTGGTGCTGGTGGACGACGTGCTTTACACCGGGCGCACAGTGCGCGCCGCGCTCGATGCTATTTCGGACTTGGGCCGGGCGGAGTCGGTTCAGCTAGCGGTCCTGGTAGATCGCGGCGAGCGTGAGCTTCCGATTCGCGCCGACTACGTGGGCAAAAATATCCAGGCACCGGACGGGCAGCGCGTTTACGTTCGCCTGGCGGAAATCGACGGCGCAGACGCGGTCGTAATCGGAGAGGAAAAATGAAACGCCGCACGTCGCGAAACCTGCGGCGAGAATCCTGATGTCACGGCTTGGCAAAATCGACGTCGTTTCTATCGAGGACCTCGACACCTCCGAGATCGAACGCGTGTTCACGCTGGCCGACGGGTTCGTCGAGGCGCTCGAAGGTGGCGGGCAAATCACAACCGCCAGCGGCCTCGTCATGGCGACGCTGTTTTATGAACCGTCGACACGGACGCGGCTCAGTTTTGAATCCGCGATGCATCGCCTCGGCGGCGCGGTGATCAGCTCGGCCGATATGCACGCAAGCTCGGCGGCGAAGGGTGAGAGCCTGGCAGATACGGTCCGCGTCGTCAGCGGATATGCCGACGTCATTGTGTTGCGGCATCCTCACGACGGCGCGGCGCGCGTTGCGGCCGATTATGCGGCGTGCCCGGTGCTGAACGCCGGCGACGGCAGCCGCGAGCATCCGACGCAGACCCTTTGTGACCTGTACATCCTGCGCAGAAAGAAAGGTCACCTGAAGGGGCTTACAGTCGCACTATGCGGTGATCTGAAGTTCGGCCGCACGGTTCATTCGCTGATCTATGCGCTCGCGCGATTCGGCGCGAACATCGTCGCGGTGCCGACGGCCGGAATGGATGTGCCCGATTACGTGCTGGAGCGGCTTGCGGCGGAGCGTAACTACAGCTTCTCAACCGTTACGATGGATGAGCTCAAAACGCTTGCGGGTGGACTCGACGCACTCTACCTGACTCCCAGCGCGCCTCATCAGATGGCGCTTTTCACCGGCGACGAAGCGGCTCGAAAAATCCCGTCGGTGGAGGCGCCGGCGTCGCTCGACGCATTTTACATTACGCGTTTGCAGAAGGAGCGGATGACCGGTAAGGAGCTCAATCCCGCCGAGTATGTGCGCTTCGATGCGCGCGCGCTGAAGACGACTCGCACTCAGGCGGCGGTCGTAATGCATCCGCTGCCGCGCACGAATGAGCTCGCATACGAACTCGATAGCGATCCGCGCGCGGTATATTTCGAGCAGGCCGCCGCGGGTGTTCCGGTCCGGATGGCGCTGCTTGCATGGCTTATCGAAAAGAGTGGCGCAGCAGAGGTTCGCGCGCGGCCGGTCGCAGGCATGATTCGCTTCAAGAGCGAGGCGCCGCCGCGATGCGCCAATCCCAATTGCATCACCAGGTTCGAAGGCGCGTACCTGCGGCCGCGATTTCAGCTCGCACGGAGCGCGGACAGCACGATACTCGCGCTCAAGTGCGATTTCTGCGAACGCGAATTGAAGATCGAATACGTCGGCCATGCGCGGTCGCATCGCTACTACCGCTTCGACGAAAACCTGCAGGGCTATGTGCGTCAGTGGATCGAAGAAGGCTCGCTCGCGGTTTTCGAGAGCGTGAAGCAGGCCGAAGAAGGCGGCTACGAACCTTACAAGCGCGGGCCGCAGCGCGAAATTATGAAGGCCGATGAGGTCGCGCATGCGATCGACTCGCTCGCCGACCAGCTTATCGCTGAGATGCCCGATATGACCGGCGTCTCGATCGTCGGCGTCATCAGCCGTGGCGCGATACTCGCGCTTAGGCTCCGCGATCTCATCGAACGCAAGACCAGGATTCGTCCGCCCTGCGCCGCGCTCGACGTTTACAGTCCTTCCGAGGCGGTACATGCGATCGATGGCACCGATAATTTCGACGTCGAGGAACGAACGATAATCCTGGTTGATGACGTGATTAACAGCGGCTGGACTGTGCAACGAGCGATGGCGACGATTTGGCAGCGCGGGCGTCCCGCCGCGGTCAAGCTGGCGGTGCTGGTCGATCGGGGGCATCGCGCGGTGCCGATTCGGCCCAACTACGTCGGCAAGAATATTCCGACCTCGCGCACGGAACGCGTGCAGGTCCGACTTGCGCCATCCGACGCCGATGCGAAATCGATGTCGCACGACCGGGTCATGATTTATTCGATCGTCGAACCGCTCAAGGAAACGGAAGTGGCGCAATGAATTCGATGCTGCTCAAAGGGGGCAGGGTGATCGACCCGGCCAGCGGCATTGACGGCGCGCATGACGTGCTGGTTCGCAACGGCGAGATTGAGGCTGTCGAAGCAGCGGGATCGCTCGCGCCTTCCGAGGGCGTAGCGGTTGTCGATGTTCATGGATGCTGGATCGTCCCTGGACTTATCGATCCTCACGTACATTTGCGCGACCCCGGTTTTCCGGAAAAGGAAACGATCGCGAGTGGACTGCGCGCCGCCGCGGCGGGTGGGTTTACGGCGGTTGCTGCGATGGCCAACACGTCGCCAGTCAACGACAGTCCCGCGATCACTCGCTACATGATCGAACGCGCCAAGAGTGCGCATTGTGCGCGGCTGATCCCGGTATCTGCAGTAACGCGCGGTCTTCTTGGCGTCGAATTGGTGGATTTCGCGAGCATGATTGAAGAAGGGGCGCGATTGTTTTCTGATGATGGGATTCCGATCGACGACCCGATGATTCTTTCCCGCGCATTCGATGAAGCGAAACGACTTGGCTATGCGGTTTCGCTGCACGAGGAAGATCGAGCGTTGTCATGCGAGGGCGCGCTGAACGCAGGCGGGGTGTCGAAGCAACTCGGAGTAAGTGGCTATACCGACTCCGCGGAATCGGAGCGGGTGCGTCGCGATTTGGCGATTGCGATTGGATCGGGCGCGGCGGTTCATATCGCACATGCGTCGACTGCGGAGTCGTTCGATCTGATTCGCGCGGCACGTCGGCACGGAGCGCATGTTACGTGTGAGGTGACGCCGCATCATTTTGTTCTGGATGAATCCGCGGCGCTGATTTGGGGGCCTAACGCAAAAATGAATCCTCCACTTCGGAGCCATGAGAACGTGGAAGCGGTTCTCAACGCGATACAGGACGGGACCGCAGATATGATCGCGTCGGATCACGCGCCGCACGATCCCAAATCGAAGCGGATGGACGAGCTCGCGCCATTTTTCGGACCGGGCCATGCGATCGCGCACCTCGCGAAGGACCTCGCAGACACTTTTGCGCATGCGGCAAACGGTGTGGTTGGACTCGAGACCTCGCTCGGATTGACGCTTGGCTTGGTGCATCGATCGTTAATCAGCGCGTCGCGCCTGGTCGAGATGATGTCGCTCAACCCGGCGGCGCTACTCCGGCTCGACGCGGGCTCGCTCGGTGTCGGGGCTATCGCGGACATCACGGTTATTGATCCTGATCTCGAATGGACGGTGATGCCGGAAAAGTTTCTGTCGAAGAGCCGCAACACTCCCTTTACGGGAATGCGGCTTAAGGGCAGGGCGGTTCTAACTATCGTCGGTGGAGAAATAGTTTTCGACGGAAGGAAAACAGTAGCGCATCGATGAGCAATGGGCCCGAAGCAATGTTGGCGCTGGCCGACGGACGAATCTTTCGCGGGCGCGCGTTCGGCGCGATCGGCGAGACGGTCGGCGAAGTGGTGTTCAACACCGCGATGACCGGTTACCAGGAGGTGCTGACCGACCCGTCGTACAAGGGTCAACTGGTCTGCATGACGTATCCGGAAATCGGCAACGTCGGCGTTAACGCGGAGGATGCGGAGTCGCGACGAATTTATGTGGAGGGCTTCATCGTCCGCGAATATTGGGAACGGCCGTCGAACTGGCGCTCAACGATGCCGCTCGGAAAATATCTCGAGCAGGCGGGAGTCGTTGGTATCGAGGGTATCGACACTCGGGCGCTGGTTCGTCATCTGCGCACGCATGGCGCGCAGGAGGCGGTGATTTCGAGTATCGATTTGAATCCAGAATCACTGGTACGCAAGGCGAAAGCGTCGCCGGGTCTGGTCGGACGCGACCTGGTGAAAGAGGTGACTTGCGCGGAACCGTACGATTGGGATTTCGGAGATTGGGAGTTGGGCCGCGGGCACGTTCGCGCGAGCCGCGAAGCGATGCGCGATGCGCCATTGGTCGTAGCGCTCGACTACGGGATCAAGTTGAACATCTTGCGCCGTTTGGTCGCGACCGGCTTTCGGGTGAGAGTGCTGCCCGCGTCGTCAACCGCAGCAGAGATTCTCGCGAACGACCCGGATGGAATTTTTCTGTCCAACGGACCGGCGGATCCTGCCGCGCTGCCGTACGCTTACAGAGCCATCGCGGACGTACTCGGAAGGAAACCGATATTCGGAATCTGCCTGGGCCATCAGCTGCTGGGACTGGCGTTGGGCGGCAAAACTTACAAGCTCGATTTCGGTCATCATGGCGCGAATCATCCGGTTATGGATCTGCGGACGCACCGGGTGGAGATAACTTCGCAAAATCATGGGTTCGCGGTGGATGCCGAATCGCTGCAGGGCCGTGCGGAACTGTCGCATCTGAACCTCAACGACAAAACCGTCGAGGGTCTGCGTGGAACTGGGGTGCCATTTTTTTCCGTGCAGTACCATCCTGAGGCTTCGCCCGGACCGCACGATTCGAGTTATCTATTCGGCCGATTCAAGAAACTAGTCGCACTGTTTCCGCGTTATGGCGCAGACAGTCTGGACCGAATAATCGCCGACGAGGCCGAAGTTGCCGCTTCGTAAAGATCTGAAATCAGTTTTGCTGATTGGCTCGGGACCGATCGTGATCGGGCAGGCGTGCGAGTTCGATTATTCCGGAACGCAGGCGCTTAAAGCGCTGCGCGAGGAAGGACTCCGGCTCATCCTGGTGAATTCGAATCCGGCGACTATTATGACCGACCCGGAGCTGGCCGATCGCACATATATCGAACCGATGACTGTGGCCGCGCTGACGAAAATAATCGAGCGCGAACGTCCGGATGCGCTGCTACCGACAGTTGGCGGGCAAACGGCGCTGAACCTCGCGATAGAGCTTGCTGAATCGGGCGTGCTCGAACGATTCAATTGCGAACTGATTGGGGCGAAGCTGCCGGCAATCAAGAAAGCCGAGGATCGCGATCTGTTCAAGCAGGCGATGCTGAAGATCGGTCTTGAGGTTCCGCGATCCGCGATTGCGCATAGCGTCGCCGACGCGGAGCGGACGCTCGCTGAAATTGGACTTCCGGTGATCATTCGGCCGTCGCGAACGCTTGGTGGCACGGGCGGTTCGATGGCGCGCGAACTAAACGACTATCGCGCGAAAGTCGCGTATGGACTCGAGCAATCGCCCAGCCACGAGGTGCTGATTGAGCAATCGGTCGAGGGATGGAAGGAATTCGAGCTTGAAGTGATGCGCGACTGCGCGGACAACGTCGTGATCATCTGCTCGATCGAAAATCTCGATCCGATGGGGGTGCATACCGGCGATTCGATCACGGTGGCGCCTGCGCAGACGCTGACCGACAAGGAATATCAAATCATGCGCGACGCCGCGCTGCGGATTATCCGCGAAATCGGCGTCGATACGGGCGGATCGAATATCCAGTTCGCGATCGAACCGGCGACCGGGCGGATGGTGATAATCGAAATGAATCCGCGCGTGTCGCGGAGCTCGGCGCTGGCGTCGAAGGCGACCGGATTTCCGATTGCGAAGATCGCGGCGAAGCTCGCGGTCGGTTACCGATTGGATGAGATTCCGAACGACATCACGAAGATGACGCCGGCCTGCTTCGAGCCGACGATCGACTACGTTGTCACCAAGATTCCGCGCTTCACGTTCGAGAAGTTTCGCGCCACCGCCGATGAACTCGGGCCGCAGATGAAATCGGTCGGCGAGGCGATGGCTATTGGAAGGACGTTCAAGGAATCGCTGCAAAAGGCGCTGCGGTCGCTCGAGATAGGCTCTTACGGACTCGAGAGTGGGCTCTCGGAGCTGACGCACCCGCAGGCGCTCGCTGAAATTCGCGCACGAGTCGCGATGCCAAGCAGCCATCGGTTGTATTTTCTGGCAGACGCGCTGCGGCTCGGAATCACGGTCGATGAGGTTTACGCGCTGAGCAAGATTGATCGATGGTTTATCGATGCGGTTGCGGATCTTGTGTCGGTGGAAAAGCGGGTCGCGACGGAGCCTCTCGGCGAGGCGTATTTTCGCGAGTTCAAGCCGATGGGCTTCTCGGATCGCCGAATCGCGGAGCTCCGCTCGATTGATGAAGAAACTGCGGCGAACGCGCGGCGCGAAAGTGGAGTCCTGCCGGTCTTCAAGGCGGTGGACACTTGCGGCGCGGAGTTCGAAGCGTTCACTCCGTATCTGTACTCGACCTACGAGGGCGAGGATGAAGCGCCGCCGACGTCGCGCAAAAAAATAATAATCCTCGGCGGCGGTCCGAACCGGATAGGGCAGGGGATCGAGTTCGACTATTGCTGCGTGCATGCGAGTCTCGCGCTCAAGGAAGCGGGATTCGAAACAATCATGGTGAATTGCAATCCGGAGACGGTCTCGACTGATTACGATATCTCGGATCGGCTTTACTTCGAGCCGCTGACGTTCGAGGACGTGATCGCGATTGCGGAGCGCGAGAAGCCGCTCGGTGTGATCGTGCAGTTCGGCGGACAGACTCCGCTGAAGCTTGCGGTGCCGCTGGCGCGCGCGGGTATTCCGATTCTCGGAACCAGTCCGGACGCGATCGATCGTGCGGAAGATCGTGAACGGTTCAACGCGATGGTCACGCGGCTTGGCCTCAAGCAGCCGGAGGGCGTTCTGGCGCGCGGCCTCGAGCAGGCAGTCGCGGGCGCAGCGCAGGTGGGTTACCCGGTGTTGATTCGGCCTTCATACGTGCTGGGGGGCCGTGCGATGGAGGTTATTCCGAATGAGGAGGAGCTTCGGCGCTACGTGACGCAGGCTCTGCAAGCCTCCGGGCGGCATCCGCTGTTGATTGATCGGTATCTGCAAGGCGCGATCGAAGTGGATGTAGATGCGATTTCTGACGGCGAAACCGTGGTCGTTGGCGGAATCATGGAACACGTCGAGCACGCAGGAATCCATTCCGGCGACAGCGCATGCGCGCTGCCACCGACGACGCTGAGTCCGGCGCTGCAGCAAGAGTTGATCGCCGAGACCAAAGTCCTGGCGCGTGAACTCGGCGTGATCGGACTGATCAATATCCAGTACGCAATATTCGGCGGCGAAGTTTTTATCCTGGAAGTGAATCCGCGCGCGTCGCGCACTATCCCATTCGTCAGCAAAGCGATCGGCGTTCCGCTGGCCAAATATGCGGCGCTGGTGATGGCGGGCAAGAAGCTCGGCGAGCTTGGTTTCACTACCGAGAGAGTGCCGTCGCATGTGGCGGTCAAGGAATCGGTGTTCCCGTTCGGAAGATTCCCTGGGGTCGACACGATTTTGGGTCCCGAAATGAAATCGACCGGCGAGGTTATGGGAATCGATACGAACTTTGCGATGGCGTTTGCAAAGGCGTCACTGGCGGCGTCGTCGAATCTTCCTGATGCGGGACTGGTGTTTATCAGTGTGCGCGATGAGGACAAGACTCAACTCGAACCGATCGCACGAGGGCTTGTCGCGATGGGGTTCGATCTGATCGCGACGACGGGGACCTCGCGTTACATACAAAAGCTTGGTCTTGCGTGC
>Ga0137412_10003244_pt1 | contig 12983 bp, 7 predicted proteins | sample CZODoug2_1_16fun_FD_122160 | JGI IMG/M metagenome (GOLD analysis project Ga0137412, IMG submission 122160) | Vadose zone soil fungal communities from Angelo Coast Range Reserve, California, USA - CZODoug2_1_16fungal (Hybrid Assembly) | ecosystem: Environmental > Terrestrial > Soil > Vadose zone... | reverse complement strand
CCGGCATAGCTTTTCGCCAAATCCCTGTAGACGTTCTCGTAGGCGGACTTGGCGTCCCTCTTGAACGGCCCGGTATTAAGCAGCTCGGAGCAGTATTCCTGGAGAATGTGCTTCATCTCGTCCGCAGCCGGCGCGTAAGCCTGCTTGCATTTTCCGCACAGACGCTTGGCCAGCCGCTGCGCGAGGATCCCGAGGAGCGCGTCGGCGAAGTTGAAGGGATCCATCCCCATGTCGAGCAGGCGGATGATCGACTCCGGAGCACTGTTCGTATGCAAGGTGGCGAACACGAGGTGACCCGTCAGCGAGGCCTCGATCCCCGTGCCGGTGGTCTCCTTGTCGCGCATCTCGCCGACCATGATGATGTCCGGATCGGCGCGCAGAAACGATTTCATCACGGCCGCGAAATCGAGGCCGGCCTTTTTGTTGACCTGGACCTGACGCAAGCCCTTCTGCGTGATTTCGACCGGATCCTCAGCCGTCCAGATCTTCGTATCCGGAGTATTGAGAAAACCGAGGACCGAGTGCAGCGTCGTCGTCTTGCCCGAGCCGGTCGGGCCGCAGACGAAAAACAGACCGTAGGGCTTGCTCACCGTTTCCTTGAGCTTCGGCAGGTTCGAAGGAGACAGGCCCAGCTTGTCGATCGGAATAGGTTCACCCGCCGCGAGAATACGCATGACCACGTCCTCGACGCCACCCTGCGACGGGATCGTCGCCACACGCAGTTCGATGTCGAGCGGCCCGAATTTCTTGAATTTGATCTTGCCGTCCTGCGGTTTGCGCTTCTCGGAAATATCGAGGTCGCACATGATTTTGATGCGCGCCACCATGGCATTTCGATAGGAACCCGGAACCTCGATGTAGGGAACAAGCGACCCGTCCTTCCTCAGCCGGATCTCGGTTTTGGCCTTGCCAGGGTAGGGTTCGATGTGGATATCCGACGCCCCTTGGTTGTAGGCATCGACAATGACTTTGTTGACGAGCTTCACCAGCTCGTTGTCGGCCGCAGCGGACACATCGTCGTCGCTGCCCACCTCGACTGCGACCTCGTCCTGCTCCAGGCCCGAGAGCATATCGCCGATATCGCCCGAGTCGGCGGCCTCCGCCCCGTAGAACGCCTTGAGCGTGTCCTTGAATTCCTTGAGAGACGTGACGCGATACACGAGCTTGCGCGACGGGAAAACATTCTGAACGATCCTGGAACTCTTCACTCTCTCGGGATCGAGACAAAGGATGACCAAACCTTCTTTTGCTTCCTCGATCGGCACCCACTGGTTGGATTCGACGTAGTCGCGCTTCAGGTTTTTCAGCAGGTCCAGCGGCTTGATGCGATCGGGTTTGAACGGTTCGTACGGTACGCTGAAAAACTTCGAAAGTGCCGCGCCGATCGCCGGCAGCTTGACCTGGAATTCGTCGGTCAACACCGTTTCGACATCGACCGCCTTCTTGCGCGCCGACCGGGCCGCAAGCTCGAGCTCCGCGGCCGAAATCACGGCACCGCTCACCAGAAAATCGTACTTTGTCTTGAGGCCCTGCGGCTTCTGGCGCTGCTTGAGCGCGATGGCCAGCGTCTGGCAGAGCTCCGTCACCCCCTCCTCGGCAAGCTGTCCGAACGGCACGCCGGCTTTGTTGTTGATAAGCTGGACCACGCCGACGAGTTCGCTGCTGCCCGGCTCCGCAACGGGCGCGACCAGCATCTGCTTGGTGCGATAACCGGTGCGCTTGTCGACTTCCTGCAGGAAGCGCAGGTTCGGATTGTGCGACTTGAGCTCGCCCTCGTCGTAGACGTCCCTCAGGTTGAGCATCCTCTTCGACAATCCGACGTAGCCCGCGATCGAGTGTTCGGCAATCGGCAGCTTCAGGTCCTTGAAGGAGTTGAGGCCGGTCTTGACCTTGGAGACGATGGTCTGTTTGTCCTCGCCCACGGTATAGATCGTCAGCCGGTCGGCGTTGAAGAGGGTGCAAATGTCGGCGCTGACTTCGAGCATGATCTCGTCCACGTTGCTCGTGGCGTGGATCTTGTTGGTGACGCTCTGGAGGTTCTTCTGAAACGTCAGCCGGCTGTTGACGTCAGAGGCCGCGCCCGGATGCGTTTGCAATACCGCGCTCATAGGCAGTCCACCATAAGATTCTTCACCCGAAATACCCCGATAATCAATTACTTTACCACTGTTCAGCCCGCCTGGCTGACCCAGGCGAAGCGCTTCTCTGTACTAATGCACTGTGGCGGGCTGACACCAGAGTTCTCTCTCAAGCGAAAATCGAGCCCGCCGGCGCCTCATGCTCGGCGCTTCGCTTCCCCCCAAAGCCCGCCCTCAAGCAAGAATGCGCGGTACCCGCGCTGAGCGAGGAGAAATGCCGCGGCGGCGCTGCGTCGCCCGCTCTGGCAATAGAACACGTATTCTTTTCCCTTGTCGAGCACGCCGAAAGCGTTGCGGATTTCAGACAGCGGGATATTGATGGCACCCGCAAGCTTGTCATACTGATACTCCGATGGGTAACGCACGTCGACCCACTGGGCTCCGTTGGCGACCTTGTCGCGCGCCCCTTCTGCCGATATGCGGTGCAGCAGCGGTTCCCGGAGGAGCTCGGCAAAGTCCTTCCTGGAAAGCCTGAGAAGCACTCCGTCGGTTTTCATCGTGACCGTGGCGTTGCGTTTGGCTTCGGACACCAGCGCTTCCTCGCCGAAGGCGTCGCCGCTCTTCAGCTCGGCAAGCAGCATCGAGACTCCTCCGATCATGCGCTCGACCTTGCACCGGCCGGTTTCGATCACGAAGTAGAAGTTCCCTTCGGCGCCCTCGCGAATCACCGCATCGCCTTTTGTGACGTTGATGCGCTCGAAGCGGCGCAGCAACTCGTTGACGTGAGCCGGCGGCAATTGAGAGAACGCGCCGTACTTGAGGCTGCTTACGCTGAACATTCCAGACAGGAGAGTCCAGTTGGCGAGCGAACTTCGCTCGTTCTCGGTCCCCACCTGTCTCGCCGAGGAGTCGGCGGACGTGGCTTCATCCCAGATCGCCATGACGTCGAGAAGATCATCATCGATGCGCATCAGCTCGACTTCGGTAATCGCCTTGGCGCTCGTGAAGGCCTCGCCCCGCCGGCCGAGCGGATATCGCGAACGCTCGGAGCCCCCTAGCAGCACGTTCGAAGACCCGTCCGGATAGATGAGCTTCAGCTCCCCCCGCACGAGATAAACCACCTGCCCTTCGACGCCGCGCACCAGAAATGGGTCCGAATCCTTGCTCGCAGTTTCCGTTCGACAGAGACCGACGAGTTCGTTGAGCCTCGCTTCAGGCAGCGAAGCTATAGGTTCAAGAGCTTTCAGCGTTTCGATGCGTACGGCGCACATCGGCGTTCCTCGTTCACACGGACACGGGCAGTTTTCCTCAAAACTCGAAAACTTGATTGTTTTGCAGCATGCGCGGCCGAAATTGACCCGCATCGTCCTCGATTTCCTGCATCGTGAGCTCGATTTCACCGGGCTTCAGATGCGTGATATAGATCTCCGCGCTGCGTTCGAGTTTTGCGAGTTCCTCGGCGAGCAGGCTCGGACAAAGATGCTTCGAAATGACGGCCAACTCCCTTTCCCTGTTGCAAAAAGCGGTCTCGACAATCAGATACTTCAGGTTGGAGATCTTGTTGACCACAGCCCAAAGCGGGTCGTTGGTCGTCGTGTCGCCGGTAAACACGAGGCTCCCCTTGCCGGAATCGAGCTGATAACCGACCGCCGGCACGACATGGTTTGCCGGCAGAGCCGTGAGCTTGCGCTTTTTCAGCTCGATCGTATCGCCGACCTGGATTTCACGGTATCGAAGGAAGGGTTTCTCGGGACTCGGGATTTGCGCGAAATCGGGCCAGATGCTCCAGTTGAAGATGTGATTGCGCAAGATCTCCAGCGTTGCCGGAACGGCCCAAAGCGTGAGTGGCTGGTCGCGCATTCCTCCGACGGTATCGACCATGAACGGAATGCTCGCGATGTGATCGAGGTGCGAGTGCGTGAGAAAGATGTGATCGATGAGAGAGAGCTCGGTGAGCGAAAGGTCGGCGACCCCCGTCCCGGCGTCGATGAGAACGTCGTTGTCGAGGAGCATCGACGTGGTGCGCAAGTGCCGGCCCCCTATCCCGCCGCTGCACCCCAGGATTCGTAACTTCATGGACGGGCGCCCGCCGCTACTTCTCGTCGAACACGGTCACGCCGTCCCACTCGGCCGGCGGGGGGGTTCGGCGCTTCCCTGCCGCTTCCTTCGCGTAAAGCTCGTACAGAGCGCATCCCGGATTCATACGATGAAGATTGAGCAAATTCACTTCCACCTGGTCCCACTGGCGGGAACGGTACAACCGTATCGTCTGGTGCCATAGCTTGAGCTCGTCCAGGACCCTCTTTTCGACCTCCGCCTCAAGTCCCACCGGCTCGTAGATCGTGATCGCCTGGTCCTTGCCCTTGACCTTGATCTTGTCGATCTCCTTGAAAACCACGTCCTTCACGAGCGTCCGCGTTGCCTCTCCCACGAGTATGCCCACGCCGTAGTACTTGGTGCGTCCTTCTAGCCGCGAAGCGACGTTGACGGCATCTCCCATGGCGGTGTACGCCCTGCGCTCCTTCGATCCCATATCCCCGACCCGGACGTTTCCGGAATTCACGCCGATGCCGATCTTGAGGGTCGGCCAGCCGCGTGCGGTGAATTTCTTATTCAGCATATCGCACTCACGCAGCATCTCCAGGGCCGCAAGGACCGCGTTTCGCGGGTGGTCTTTGTCTTCCACCGGAGCATTCCAGAAGGCCATGATTGCGTCGCCGATGTACTTGTCGAGCGTGCCGCGGTATTTGCCCCGGATGATATTGCTCATGTCCGTGAGGTACTCGTTGATGTATTCGCGCAGGTGCTCGGGACTGAGCGCCTCCGATATGCTGGTGAAGCCGCGTACATCGGAAAACAGTATCGTGAGATCGGCGCTCTTCGGCGCCATGGTGTACTGCTCGGGGTCCTCCGCCATTTTGTCCACGAGCTCGGGCGGCACGTATTGCCCGAAGAGCTCGGCGAACTGGCGCTTGGAGCGTGTTTCGACGAAGTACCCGTAAGCCATGTTGACCGTGTACAGGGTCGCTGTCATGAGCACCGAGGCGGCCAGCGGCAGCACCAATCCGCCATACGACCACAACCCTATGTCCAACAGGGTGATGAGCGCCATTCCGGTCACCGTGGCAGCGGTGGCCCAAAGCGGCGCCAACATCGGGATAAGCAAGGTAAGCACGATGCCGCCGAGCACGAGAAGCAAGACCTCCGCTCCGACCATGTAGGGCGGTTTGTGCTTCAGTTTCCCGTCGAGCATCCCCGCGATCAGGTTGGCATGAATTTCGACCCCGGGGTAGACATTGCCTAACTTCTCGAGCGCGGAGGGGGCATCACTTGTCCCAACCGGGGTTGCGCGAAGATCGAACAGGCCGGGCGCGGAGGCGCCGATCAAGGCGATCCTGCCCTTCAGCTTTTCAGCCGGCACCTTGTCAGCCCAGATATCCGCAAGCGAAACGTAGGGAAAGCTGCCCCTTGGGCCGCGATAGGGAACCAACGCGGTAACTTCATCGTCCACCGGGATCCTGAGGGATCCGACTTCCAGCCACTCCAAGCCCGTATAGTTTTTGCTGCCAAAGCGCTCTGGCGCAATGCCGGGAATGACCTTCGGCAGAGTCAGCGTCGTCTTGTTGTTGCGTGCGGCATCCTGCATCCCCAGGTACAGCCGCACGATAGCGAGCGAAAAAGGTTCGTAATATTTGCCTTTGTACTCCACCAGCATCGGCACGCGCCTCGATACGCCGTCGTCGTCCGTCTGGGGGTTGAAGTGCCCGGCGTTGGCTGCGCTGGCCTGAAGCTCGGGCAGGTTGGCACCGTAGCCTTTCCAAAGTCCGAAGCGAATTTTCCTGTTGCCAAAAGTGCCCGGGGGAAGCACAGGTTCAGGAAGCGCGCCGCTTTCCACCGCATTCTCGTCGCTATTGAAATAGTATCCGAGGACAACGGGCCGCCCGCGAAGAAAATCGGCAAGTATGGTGTCGTGGTCAAGCTGCGGACGCAGTTCCTTCAAGGCCGATTGAAACTGCCCCACATCCTTCAGCCGGGTCTTGGCCAGCTTCTCCAGTACCGGCAGGCCGGAGCTGTCGTCGGGCTCCGCAAACACGACGTCGAACCCGATGAGTGACACACCGTACTTGTCGAAGAGTTTTTGCAGCAAGGCGACTATCTTGTCGCGGCCCCAGGGCCAGCGGCCGAGCGCGCGCGGATTCAGGCTGCGCTCATCGATGTCGAGGATGACGATGCGGTCATCGCGCGTGCCCGGCATGGTAAACCGCAGCCGGTAATCGTAGATGATGTTTTCGAGCTGGGTGATGAAGCCTATCTTGTAGAGCGTCGCGGCGTGGCCTACGAACAGCAGCACCACCAGCAGGCCTAGCGCGATCCGGACGATGTGCTGCTTCAGCCTTCCTCCCTCGCGTCAGCTCTGGTCAAGACCCGAGTCTCAGGTCTTGAGGAAGAATTCCATCTTGATCCCGGCAAGTTCGATCACGTCATGATCGTTCAAGGAATGGGCCTGGGCGTCGAGGACCTTGCCGTTCACGACCGGGAAGCTTGCGCCTTCTACATGGGTGATAAAAAAGCCCTGCGGCCGGCGCGTGATGACGGCCACCTGGACCCCGGGTTTGCCGAGCGTCGTGAGAGGCTTGGTGAGATCGAGCTCCTTGCCGGCATTGGCACCCGACAGGAGCTGCAATGCAGCCTGCGGCGCGATCGCCGGCTTGGCCGGCGCGACGGGCGCAGCCGTCGAGCTTTGACCCGCGACGGTGTCTCCGAAATTTTTTGCGCCTGCTGCCGCCACAGCCGTCGCAGGAGCCACAGCCGTCGCAGGAGCCGCTGGCGCTGCCACCGGGGCCGGGATGGGCACTGCCGCGGGGGCTGCGGGCTTCATCGCACCGGGGCGAAGCACCATGGTCTTTTCGAAATCGGCAGCCTTGCCATGCCCCGCCACCGCCTCGTTCACGTACTTCAGCTTGTATTTGCCGAGCTCGATAATGTCGTTGTTCTGCAGGAAGTGTTTCTTGACCGGCTGGCCGTTGACCACGGTGCCGTTGGTGCTGCCCAGGTCCTCGAGAAATGAATCCTGCAGGATGGTGACTATGACGGCATGTTCCCCGCTTACTGCCAGATTGTCGATCTGGATGTCGTTGTGCGGTTTGCGGCCGATGGTGGTACGTTCCTTGGTCAGCGCGATTTCCTTCAGGACCAGGCCGTCCATACTGAGTATCAGCTTCGCCATAGCAGTATCCCTCTGCTCAAACTATTTGAACCAGCTCATCATCTTGCCTACGATGCTGCGCGGCGCGGGGTAGTCCCGCAGCACCCGGACCAGTATCACCGAAATATTGTCCCGGCCCCCGTTGTCATTGGCCGTTTGCACCAGGTGCTGGGCACATAGTTTCAAGTTGGAGCTGAGCGTCTGCAGCGCCAGGCCGATATCGTCGTCGCTCACCATATCACAAAGGCCGTCCGAACAGAGCAGATAAATGTCTCCCGGCTGCGTATCGTAGTCGTGGATCTCCGCTTCCACGATCGGATCGATACCGAGCGCGCGAGTCACAAGATTCTTGTTCTGCGACTGCCTCGCCTGTTGCGGAGTAATCACGCCGCTGTCGATCTGCTCCTGGAGAAGCGAGTGGTCCTTGGTCACCTGCCTGAGCTCATCGCCGCGCAGCCTGTACATCCGCGAATCCCCGATGTGCGCGACGGTCATCTTGTTGTCGTAGAACAGGGCGACGATCAGCGTCGTCCCCATCCCCGCATACTGGGGCTGGCTCTGAGCGGCCTGGTAGATCGACGTGTTTGCCTTGGCGATCTGTTCGTGCATCAGCTGGTGCGCCACCAGCTGGCCGGTTTGCGCGTCGATCTCGTACGGGACTTTCTTCTCCAGCAACTGCTGCAGTTCGGTAATGATCACCGTGGTGGCCATGCCGCTCGCCACCTCGCCCGCGTTGTATCCCCCCATGCCGTCGGCCAGCACGACCAGACCCTGGTCCCCGTCCGACGCGATCGAGTCCTCGTTGTGGGACCTGACCATTCCCGGATCGGTACAACTCGCGATTTCAAGCGCACCCGACAAAGTCATCATGCTTCGACGAAGCTCACAGGCTGATGTCGACCCCGACGCCGGTCGCCGTAGCGGAAGGACCCCCGACAGTAGCTCGCAATGCGCCCGCGAATTCTTCGCCTGTCTGGTAACGCTCGCCCGTTTCCTTGGACATCGCCCTGTCCAGGAAGGCGACCAAGGCCGGCGGGAGGGACGGGTTGTACTGCAGGATGTCCGGCGCGTGCTCGTTGGCAATCCGGTACATGAGTTGAGCCATCGAATCTCCCTCGAACGGTAGTTTGCCGCAAACGAGCTGATACAGGCTTACCGCCAGCGAGAACAGATCGCTCCGCCCGTCGATCTTCTTGCCCTGGAGCTGTTCCGGAGACATGTAGGACGGAGTACCGAGCACCATTCCGGTTTTGGTCTTGGACGAATCGGTAATGCGGGCAATTCCGAAATCGGTCACCTTGACGACGTCGTTTTCAGCCTCGTACATGACGTTGGCCGGCTTCACGTCCCGGTGCACCACATTCTGCCGGTGCGCGTAGCCGAGCGCATCGGCCACCCTCGCCACGATCGAGATGGCCTTGTCTGTCGGCAGGGTGGTGCCCACCTTGGTAAACGGGACCAGATCCCTGCCCTTCAGGAGTTCCATCGCGATGTAGCACAGGTCGTGCTCCTCGCCCGCGTCGAAGATGGTCACGATATTGGTATGGCTCAGGCGACCGGCGGTTTCGGCTTCGCGGAAAAAGCGCTCCTTCACCTCGGCGAGCTCGTCCGCCTCGAATTCCTGGGCGAGCGCCATGGTCTTGATCGCCACCACGCGTCCGATTTTCGGATCCTTGCCGAGATACACGACGCCCATGGCGCCCTTGCCCAACTCCTTTTCCACCTGGTAGCGGCCGAGCATCGGCTTCTCGGCGCCCCCGCCGAGCACAAGGGTCCCGCCGGGGTGGGTATGCCCGCCCCCGAGGATGACGGTTTCCGACATCTGCTTGGCGCGCGACAACTTCGCTTCGAGGTCGCGGAACTTCGGGTCGTACCCGGCCATGTAGCGAAATGCGGCTTCAGCCTTGTTGAACTGGCGCTTGCGCTCGAAGTCGAGCGCAAGGTTGTAGAGGTTGTCCATGACGGTATCGTCCAGAGGCACCTTGCGGAAGTAGTCGAAAGCCATGTCGAGCTGGCCTTGCCCCTGGAAGGCGAGGCCGAGCATGCGCGCGTTGGCCGCCGACTGCGCGTCGGATACCTCCTTGCCGCGCTCGGTGACGACGAAGCGCTTGGTCACAAGCAAGACGTGACCTACGACCAGCAGTGTGAGCGGCAGCATGAATTGCAGCCATAGCCCCTGGCCGGTCATGAGCGCGAAGTGGGCGGCAATCAGAAGCGCCACGATACCGGCACTGAGCGCGGCCCCCACACCGGCGGAAAGCCGCGGGAGCATCGCGATCAGATAGGCAGCGATTAGGAGATAGATAGCCCTCTCGACGATCCAGCCCCAGGTCGGCGTGACGAAAAAGTGCCCTTGCAGGAGCGAGGAGACCGTGTGCGCCTGAAGCTCGACGGCTGCCATCGAAGGATTCACGGGCGTTACGAACAGGCTGCTGACACCGGCCGCAGTCGGACCGATCAGCACGATTTTGTCGCGATACTTGTCCAGCGGAATCTTGCCGCTCGTAACATCGTAGAAGGAATCTTCCTGGAACGCCGGCTTGCCGTCGCGATCCTTGTAAAAATACGTGAACATCTGCATGGTCGGATCTGCGCTCACCCGGAAATTGCCGATCTGCAGCGCTTCGCCGGGGCGGATCTTGATGTCCTTGGCGGTCAGGTTGAGGCTCCTTGCCACCAGCATGGCCGCGAGCGACGGGTAGTATTGGTCGTAGTAGGTGATGGCGAGCGCTTCGGTACGGATCGCACCGTCCACGTCGGGTACCGAATTCAGGTGTCCCACCGCCGCGGCGGCCTCGCCCAGGCTTTCCACGATCGGGACTTCGACGGCGCTGGTAAAAAGCGGCAGGTCGCCGCTGCCGCTTTGGAGCGTGAGCGCGTTCTTACGCACGAATTCGGGGAGAGGCTTGTCGGGTTTGCCGCGCGGCTCGCCGAGAGTGAAGAGCATCGGCAGCACCACGTTGCCCGCCTTGGTGAAACTCTCGGCGAGCTTTCTGTCGACGTTGAGCGCGCCCTCGGCCTCCTCGAGCGTCGCTCCGATTTGAGCCAGCTCGGGCGCTACCCCGCGGGGCGGGGCACCCGGATCGGCGTTCGCCGGCACGAGCCGGCGGTAGGTCTCCAGAAGCCTGTTGACATAGGCGAGGCCCGGATCGACCTGAGGTTCGGAGAAGAAGACCGTATAGCCGATCACCTTGGGCTTGGCGCTCGCGAGGCTTTCGATCATCTTTGCATGGACCTCGCGCGACCACGGCCAGCGGCCGATATTGTCGATGCTCCGCTTGTCGATAGCGATCACGGAAATTCTGTCGGACGGTGTTCGCGCCGAGGCCCGAACGCCCCAATCATAGGCGAAGCGCTCCAGGCCCTCGATCAGCTGGGTCCCGCCGGCCACGAGCAGCGCGAGCGACACCACCAGACCGAAGAACCAGTCTTTCTTCCAGAAGCCCGCCTTGGTCATCGATTGCCTCTCCCGCTTGTTCTTATTGTTGTTGAACGAGCGACGCGCCCTGAGTGCTCTCGCATTCTACGCCAGCCACCTTTGAGTCGACCCTCTCTCCAGTCCTGCGCGAAAGGCCGTAAGTTACTTAATAAACAAAACTCTAGGCGGCATTTTTACAGTGAATATTGGGGGCCGTCAAATTTTCCCATCGAGGCGAATCCGGCTGGCGGCGCCCATGACCCATGCGACGGTGTTAGGGGTGTTCAGCGACTACACCCGCAGGAGGAAGCGCGACGAAGCGTCGCGCACTGGCCGGCGCCCCGTGCGGCCGCGCGTCAGCTCCCGAGCAAGGTGCCCGGAGTAAGGCCGTTCTGCGCCACGAGCTCGGCCGCGGATACTTTCTTGCCGTCTTCGTGCTTCGCCTTGAGGACCTCGATTCGCCCTCCCTGGGCGGTCACGAAGAAACTCGCGGCGCTGATTTCGGAAATCTCCCCGATCTTGCCTTTTACCGCGCCGAATGTGCGGAACAGGTGTTTGCGGCTGTCGAAGATCTGCAGTTTCTTGCCGTTCAACGTGGTCCAGGCGCCGGGGGCGGGGTTGCAGCCGCGTATCAGGTCGTAAGTGAAAGCTACATGCGTCGCCCAATTGATTTTCGCTTCGGCGGCGCGGCACCAGCCTTCGTAGCTCGCGCGGGCTTCGTCTTGCACCGTCTCGCGCTGCTTGCCCGCCATCACCAGGTCGGCCGCTTCGAGCATCGCCGCGACTCCCATCGGGAACAGACGATCGAAATAGACGCTGCCGAGCGTGTCGTCCGGGCCGAGCGGCGTTTCCTTTTGCAGGATGATCGGCCCCTCGTCGAGACCATCGTTGGGCCGGAAAATGGTGAGCCCTGTACGCGTGTCGCCGCGGATGATCGGCCAGTTGATCGAGCTGGGGCCCCGGTATTTCGGCAAGAGCGACGGGTGGTACTGGATCGTGCCCTTCTTCGGAATCTTCACGAACTCCTGCGGCGCGAACTGCAATACGTAGGCCATGATGCCGATGTCGACATTCAACGCACGCAGCGCATCGTGCGCATCCTTGTTCCGCAGCGAGGGAAACTGGTAGACCTTGACGCCTTTCTCCTGCGCGGCGACATTCAGGAGATCTGCTTTGGCGCCTTCTTTTTCCGGGGCGCAGAACACGCCCGCGACTTCATCACCGCGGGCGAGAAAAGCCTCGAGCACTGCTTTTCCAAAATCCTGCTGGCCGATGATGGCGATTTTCACGGCTACGCGGCCTTCTTCGGGGGGACCGAGAAGGCGCCAGCCTGCTTAAGGCCGGCGATCTTCGCGTCGTCGTAGCCGAGGACTTCCTTCAGAACCTCGTCGGTGTGCTCGCCCAGGAGCGGCGAGCGCTCGATTCTCGCGGGCGAATCGGAGAGCTTGATCGGCATGCCGACGTTGTACCACTTGCCGCGCTGCGGGTGGTCGAGCTCGACCCACATGTCGCGGCCCTTCACGTGCTCGTCGGTAGCAAGGTCCTGGGTCGACATGATCGGCCCGCAGGGAACGTCGAGAGGGTTGAGGATCGCCATCAGCTCGCGCTTGGTGTACTTCTCGGCGAACTTGTTGAGCAGCGTCCACACCAGCTGCTGGTTCTTACGGCGCTCGCTGATGCTCGCCACGCGCGGGTCGGTCGCGAGACCGGACACGCCCACTTCCGGCCCGATGCGCTTCGCGAGATCTTCCCATACGGCCTCCTGCACCACGACGTAGAGCCAATCGTTCGCGCCGTGCGGCTTGCAGTGGATGGCGTTGCCGAGCTGGCCGCCGCCCGAGTCGTTGCCGGCGCGCGGCACGTCGCCCATGCCCTGGTAAGTCGGCACCGAGTATTCGGCGAGCGACTGCCGCGTGAGGCGCTGGTGGTCGCGGAACTTGACCCGGCACAGGTTCATGACGCCGTCCATCATCGCCACTTCCACGTACTGGCCCTTGCCGGTGATGCTCGCCTGGCGTAGCGCCGCGAGCAGTCCGATCGCGAGGTGCAGGCCCGTGCCCGAGTCGCCGATCTGCGCGCCGGTGACGAAGGGTGGGCCGTCGGGAACGCCCGTGGTGCTCATCGCCCCGCCCATCGCCTGGGCGACGTTCTCGTAGGCCTTGAAGTCGGCGTAGGGCCCGCTCGAGCCGAAGCCCTTGATCGAACCCATCACGATCTTCGGGTTGAGCTCGTGGATCTTCTCCCAGGTGAAGCCGAAGCGGTCGAGCACGCCCGGGCCGAA
>Ga0137412_10003243_pt1 | contig 12984 bp, 7 predicted proteins | sample CZODoug2_1_16fun_FD_122160 | JGI IMG/M metagenome (GOLD analysis project Ga0137412, IMG submission 122160) | Vadose zone soil fungal communities from Angelo Coast Range Reserve, California, USA - CZODoug2_1_16fungal (Hybrid Assembly) | ecosystem: Environmental > Terrestrial > Soil > Vadose zone... | reverse complement strand
AAGGGGCGTAATGCGGTGATCGAGAAGAAGTTCGGGGCACCCATCATCACAAAAGACGGCGTGACGGTGGCAAAGGAGATCGAGCTGCCGGATCCCCTCGAGAACATGGGCGCACAGATGGTGCGCGAAGTTGCGTCCAAAACTTCGGATGTGGCTGGCGATGGCACTACCACTGCGACCGTGCTGGCACAGGCAATCTTCCGTGAGGGTGTGCGAACGGTTGCCGCAGGCGCGAGCCCGATGGCACTCAAGCGAGGTATCGATAAAGCCGTTGAAGTCGCCGTGGCGGAGATCAAAAGGCTCTCACGCGAGGTGAAAGGCGACATGATCGCGCAGGTGGGCACAATTAGTGCCAACACCGACAAGCAGGTAGGAAGCATCATCGCTGAGGCAATGAAGAAGGTCGGCAAGGATGGCGTCATCACTGTCGAGGAATCCAAGACGATGGAGACCACCCTCGAAGTAGTCGAAGGCATGCAGTTTGACCGCGGCTACCTCTCGCCCTACTTTGTGACCGACCCGGAGCGCATGGAATGCGTGCTCGAGGATGTGCACATCCTGATCCACGAAAAGAAGATCAGCTCGATGAAAGACCTGCTGCCTCTGCTCGAACAGACGGCCAAGATGAGCAAGCCGTTGCTGATCATTGCTGAAGAAGTCGATGGCGAGGCCTTGGCCACGCTGGTGGTGAACAAGCTCCGCGGCACGCTGCAGTGTGCCGCTGTCAAAGCGCCGGGCTTTGGCGATCGTCGCAAGGCCATGCTTGAGGATATTGCCGTTCTCACCGGGGGCAAGGCCATCACAGAGGAACTCGGCATCAAACTGGAGAATTTGAAACTCGAAGATCTAGGCCGTGCCAAGAAGATAACCATCGACAAGGACAACACCACGATCGTCGCGGGCGCCGGCAAGGCCAGCGAGATCGAAGGACGAATCAAGCAGCTCCGTGCTCAGGTTGAGGAGGCCACGTCCGATTACGACAAGGAAAAACTCCAGGAGCGCCTGGCCAAGCTGGTCGGCGGGGTCGCAATCATCAAGGTGGGTGCGGCAACCGAGACCGAGTTGAAAGAGAAAAAGGCCCGCGTCGAAGACGCGATGCACGCCACTCGTGCAGCAGTTGAGGAAGGCATTGTTCCCGGCGGCGGTACGGCTCTGCTCCGCTGTTTGCCAGCACTCGAGAAGCTCAAGCTCCACGACGATGAAGCCATAGGGGTGAACATCGTAAAGCGTGCGCTCGAAGAACCCTTGCGGCAGATTGCCCAAAACGCCGGGCACGAAGGCGCGTTGGTTGTAGGGCGGGTGCGCGATTCAAAAGATGAGCACTTCGGCTTCAACGCAGAGACCGGTGAGTTCGGCGACTTGGTTAAGGCCGGAGTGATCGATCCAGCTAAGGTCACGCGCCTTGCACTTCAGAACGCTGCCTCAATTGTCTCCCTGATGCTGACAACCGAAGTCTTGATAGCGGAACATAATGGAGAGGAAAAGATGGCAGCAGCTGGTGCCGGCCATGGCGGCAATTACTGATGTCCCTGCCGAAGACAATTTCTCTAGAGGGCCCGGCCACTGTTGATCTCCTGCGCGATCTCACGGAGATTGAATTTCCGTGCTCTCCCCAAGTGGTCGACCTTGACGATGCGGTCCTGGTCGCAGAAAAGTCTATGCCTCCGAGGCCGATGCATCCACGGCCAATGCTGCCCAGCAGGGTCGCCGTCGTCGGAAACTATCTTCCGAGGAAGTGTGGAATCGCAACGTTTACAACGGATCTGTGCGACGCGATTCACGCTGAATATGGCGCTACCGAGCTCCTGGCGTTGCCGGTCAACGATACCGAAGAAGGCTACAGTTACCCCGCGCGGATCCGATTCGAGCTTTTCCAAGACGATTTAGATTCGTATCGGCAGGCCGCGGATTTCTTGAATTTCAGCAACATTGATTTGGTTTGCCTACAACACGAATACGGAATTTTTGGCGGATCGGCCGGTGCTCATATCCTGGAGCTCTTGCGCCGACTAAAAATACCAATCGTCACCACTCTGCATACGGTACTCCGCGAGCCGAATCCCGATCAACGCGCCGTGATGGAGGAAATTGCAACTTTGTCGGACCGCCTGATCGTCATGAGCCGGCAATCTGCGGAGATTCTCGAGGAAGTGTTCCATGTTCCGATTTCCAAAATCGATCTGATTCCGCATGGGATTCCCGATTTGCCTTTCACTGATCCCAACTTCTACAAAGATGGCTTCGGGACGGAAGGCAAGCACGTTTTATTGACCTTTGGTTTGCTGTCGCCGAACAAAGGCATAGAAAATGTTATTCAAGCGCTGCCCGGTATTCTGTCACGCCACAGCAATGTTGTTTACATGATTTCCGGTGTTACCCATCCGCATGTCCTCCGTCAAGAAGGCGAGAAATATAGGATGTACTTGCAGAAGCTGTCGCGAGATCTCGGAGTTGAGGCCAGCGTGATCTTTCGAAACCGTTTCGTGAGTCCTCAAGAGTTGGTTGAATTGATCGGTGCAGCAGATATTTACATCACGCCTTATAAACACAAGGGACAAGTCGTTTCCGGCACGCTTGCCTATGCCTTGAGCGCTGGGAAAGCGATCATTTCCACTCCTTATTTGCACGCGATCGAATTGTTGGACGAAGAACGCGGGGCTCTTGTTCCCTTCGATGATCCGCGGGCAATCGCCGAGAAAACGATTGAGCTATTGGACAACGGAACCGCGCGCCATGCTATGAGAAAACGTGCGTATCTTTACGCGAGGGACATGGTTTGGGACCGCGTGGCTCAGCAATATATGGGGAGCTTTGAACGCGTTTACAACGAGCGCTTGCGGAAGCCGCGTGCGACGTTTTCGGCTCAGAACACGGAAAAGATTCTCGACCGCCTTCCAGCCGTAAAACTGGATCACTTGCATCGGATGACAGACTACACGGGAATCTTGGAACATGCCGTCTTCAACGTCCCGAACTACCCGGAAGGTTACTCCACCGATGACAACGCGCGGGCGCTCATTGTCGCAATTCTCCTCGAAGAACTTGGTAGCGGTACTCCGACCGACTCGCTTGACCTCGCTTCGCGCTATTTGGCTTTCTTGTGGCTTGCGTTCGATCAGACAAGTAAGAGGTTCCAAAACTGTCTGAGCTATGAACGCCAGTGGCAGGAATTGGAAGGCTCGGAAGACAGTCACGGGCGAGCATTGTGGGGCCTGGGGACCGTTCTCGGCAGAACCAAGCACGCCGGGCTCAAGGGAGCGGCGGGACGGTTGTTTGAGTTGGCTGTTCCCGCGGTCGTGGAGTTTAAGAGTCCCAGGGCTAGTGCTTTCGCTTTGCTGGGACTACAGGAGTATCTCGAATCGTTCCCTGGGGATCGCGCCGCTCTGAATGCTGCGGATGCGCTAGCAAATCGCTTATTGGACTTGTACGTTGCCAACAGCTCGGTCGATTGGAAGTGGTTTGAGAACGTTCTTGCGTACTCCAATGCTCGATTGCCGCAGGCGCTCATCCGAGCGGGGACGCGCAGCTCAAACGATGCGATGGTTTCGGCCGGACTCGAAGCGTTGGATTGGCTGGCGAGCATTCAACGGTGCGAGATTAAGGGCCATTTCGTGCCGATTGGATCACATGGATTCTACTCGAAGAAAACTGAAAAGGCTCGCTTCGACCAGCAACCCATCGAAGCTTGCTCCGCCGTTTCAGCTTATCTGCAAGCTTATCGTGCAACGGGAAAGGGCCGCTGGCGGAAGGAAGCGTGGACTGCTTTCAATTGGTTCCTGGGCGACAACGACTTGCAGATTGCACTGTACGATCCGACCACCGGTGGATGTCGAGATGGCCTGCACCCCGACAGGCCCAACGAGAATCAGGGCGCGGAGTCGACGCTGTCTTTCCTGATGGCACTCCTGGAAATGCGCAAGTTGGAAGAAGCGGACATGACAGATCGCAAATCCTGAGCAGTCCGAAGTTGGCCGTTGAATGACCTGAATCCCCGAGAGATGGTTTCTTAAAGTCAAATTGCTGAAGAGAGATGATGACCGAACCCAATAGTCTGTTTCACCGGCACTCCGCAAATCCCATCCTGACCGCAAGCGATTGGCCCTACTCGATGAACAGCGTTTTTAATGCTGGTGCCACACTGCTACCAGATGGCTCGACGCTACTGCTTTGCCGAGTCGAAGATCGCCGCGGACTTTCTCACCTGTGCGTAGCAAGATCGGTGAATGGCGTCGATCAGTGGCAAATCGATCGCGAACCGACACTTATGCCCGACGCGGAGAAATATCCAGAAGAGTTATGGGGTATAGAAGATCCGCGCATTACGTACGTGCCGGAACTCAAGCGGTATGCCGTCGCCTACACATCATACTCACGGGGCGGCCCTGGTGTATCACTGGCCCTCACGAAAGACTTTCACGCCTACGAGAGACTCGGCGTCATTATGCCACCGGACGACAAAGATGCAGCCCTGCTGCCCCGTAGGATCAACGGATTCTGGGCATTGATCCATCGTCCCATGACGCCTCTTGGAACACATATTTGGATCTCCTACTCTCCCGACTTGCGGCACTGGGGGAATCACAAGCTCATGCTGGAAGCCCGCCGCGGTGCGTGGTGGGACGCAAACAAGATTGGTATGTCGCCTCCGCCGATCGAAACGCCTAGAGGGTGGTTGATGATCTATCATGGCGTCCGAAGGACACCATCAAGCTCTATCTATCGGCTTGGTCTCGCCCTGTTTGATCTCGAACAACCCGAAAAATGCCTGATTCGAGGCGATTCCTGGATGTTTGCACCTGAAGCGGACTACGAACGGCGGGGAGATGTCCAAGACGTTGTGTTTCCTTGCGGCTACACAGTGGCAGAAGATGGGGACACCATCAATCTCTACTACGGAGCCGCTGATTCGAGCATCGCGTTGGCGCACGGTAGCATTCGCTGTCTTTTGGCGTGGCTGGATGCGAATGGCCATTCCGAACAAGCTCACGATCGGCGGCTGCGGCAAAGTTAGTCTCCGTGTTTTGATGCCACTGAGATTCGATTCAAGCCGTATTCCCCGAAGCAGAGTTGAGGTGGGCTGGCATGCGCATCACGTGTTCGAATTGCGGAAGTCGGCTGACTCACCGGTCAAAGACGAAGGGAATCCTTGAATCTGTCTTACTGGCGATAATTTTCGTGCACCCGTTCCGATGTGAGGAATGCGACTCCAGGTTCTTTCAGTGGTCTTTTCGCGACAAGCCCGGTCCAGACCGGCCAATAACCACAAGCTAATTCCCTGTATGAGATTCTCCTTCCATGACCTGGCGCGAATACCATGGACTAACGAAACGCAGTGTCGAATCGCTGCGGCGAACTCAGCATCATATGTTTGTGACATGTTTGTAGCGCTCCCCGCCAAAAATAGACTGCCGAATTCGGCATGATTCAGAGCCTCCGGCGAGGAGGCAACCTGGGCAGGAAACCACGCGTAGATCGAACCCCGGAAGAGAAGTGGCAGATTGGGCAGGAAGGGGCGGAGAGCGGAAACGTTTCCGGGACTTGCAGGAGGCAGGCTCAGCACTGAGCTTATTAAAGCCAGCTTGCATGGCGCCAAGAGTTACCGAGTCTCTGCTTTCCGCAAAAAGTGGGATGTGGAATTGTGCGGACCGGATTTCAAGCAGACCGGAACCACGCGCCGTGTGGATCACATCTGCCTTTCCCAAGATTTCCAATTTTTTGCACACTGAGACGGATTGACACCCCAAGCTTCGCGCTGTCTACTCTGTGCGTGATCAACCGGCTATGACTTCCTCTCCTAGCTCGATAATCGCCTCGGGAAAAGCTTTGAATGGTTCCTTATTGCCAAGGTTTATTCGCTGGCTGAGGGTGATGGGATATGCAAAGAGCACCAATCGCTTTTACATCTCTTCCATTCGACTGCTTCTTGAGTATTTGGACGAACTTCCGGCAACACAAGTCACACATCTAGAAATTCGAGATTTCCTCGCCTCGGTCGCCGAAAGAGGCGTGAAGCCAGCCACGATCTGGCGGTGTTTGTGTGGCCTGCGCTGCTTCTTTGATTTTCTCAACATGGGAGGGCTCATCAATTGGTCGCCTCCGCGATCGGTCCGTTTGCGCCGATTGAAAAAAACGGTTCCACCTGTGCTAAATGAAAAACAGGTGCGCGAACTGCTAGCAGCGACACGTAGCATGCATGAGCGGGCAATGATTGAAATCATCTACGGTAGTGGCGCACGGGCCGGCGAAATTCGCAATATGCGTGTCGAGGACGTAGATCTGGTGGCCAGGCGCATCCGGGTGCTCGGTAAATGTGGGTATCGGTATGTCTTATTTCCCCGCGCAGTTGTAGGGTGCCTCCGCAGGTACATCGGAGAGCGCAAGAACGGTTATCTGTTCACCTCCCACCATTTATGCCGGAGGTTACACGTTTTTCAAGGTCCGAACGGGGCTTGGCGTTCCTACTTCTATAAATATGATCCGGTAGTAAAGCGCTCGTTACGAGCATATTGGTATCTTCCAAAGGAAAAGGCGCAAACTCAAGAACAAGCGTTGAGAAAACTAAAGCGAATTATTCCGAAAACAACCCGCGATCTCCCGGTCGGCCACAGACCGCTGGGCACGACGACTGTTCGATATATTGTTATGAGAGTTGGTTTGCGAGTCGGCGTCCGCGTAAACCCGCAAATTCTTAGGCACACCTTTGCGACTCACTTACTGGATCACGGCGCTGACATAAGGATGATTCAGAAAATGTTGGGACACATCAGTCTCAAGACGACACAGGCCTACACCCATGTGAGCATGGGCCAGGTACAGAAGGTGCTAGAAAAATGCCATCCAAGAAATCTTCGAGTTCACGGAATCCGCTAAGCAGAAGTGGATTTTTATCGGAGAACACGGAGCGGGTGAAGTCTACGCTTCCGCCTATGTTTGTGACCGTTAAACTGCGGAAAGCGATCGAGAAGCTCCTGCCGGTTGAGCACCATAAACGGTTGCGTCTGTATTTTGATACCTACGGATGCCTGGGCTGCCGGCGGAAAACCATGATCTATGGAGCGAACGGATTTTGTAAACCTTGTCTCGGCACAATCGAGAAACGCTTAAGAAAACTCGATGGCAAGCCCCAGGCGAGCGTTCCTGCCCGTCAACCCGATTTGGCAGATCAATTTGTTCGGCCATACCGGACGGCATGCCAGTTGCTTTCTGATTTAATTCCAGGGGTGAACCGTAGATTGGGACAGAGGAAGGCTGAGCCAAAAGCCCTACCGAGGGTCTACCTTGGTTGCTCCAATTCCTGACCAAGCAAATATTGTTGCCCGTGGGTGGCCAACCCCGGTATTTTTGGTCCACTTATAGGTCGATCAACAGATACGTAAGTCGTTGAGAAGCAAATACGGCTGGTGTTTCATCCCGCTCATAACGTAACGGCCGTCGCGTTTCGATTTAAGTCCGCACTGCTACTCTGTGCGCGCTTCTTCAGTAACCAGGCGCGCCCTAATTCGCTACGTCCCGCAACCGGACTTCTGGGGAGTAGGAGAATTCACTTGTCAACTGTCTGCGGCGTGTCGTAGTTGTTCCCGCGTCTCGTGCCTCTATTCTTGCCTCATTCGCAGTTACAAGCATCTCTTGGGTGTAGCCCAGCATCAGACGAGTACCACTAATTAAGGAACGGCTCGAAAATATGCGCAGCGTGAACCACGATTTCTACAAGAACATCCCTGAGAATTCCGAATGATGAAATATTGCTTGGTCAGTTCTGCAAGAGTTTGCCGGACGTCAACGATTTTGTGTGCGCTACTTTGTTTGGCGGCTGCGCTTCTCGTTGCCTGCGGGGGTAAAGAGGCCTCGCCAAGCAACGGCCTGGATCTCGCGGTCGTTGGTCAAACAATTACAAAGGTGCGCACCACGGGTAACGAGGTCGTGGTTCTCGAGGAGCGACTTACATCCATCTTTGAGGACGGTCCGCAGCGTACGCTGGCGATAGTGCAAAGCGACGGTCATACCGTGCAGCCCTACACGCCGCCCTCGGGATGGTCGGTGGACGACTTCGCGGTGCATCCGTCCGGCGACATTTCGGCAATTCTCACCACGGCTACGGATGTGCGCATCGTCCGGCTCGATCCAAACGGCTCGATTCGAAGCGACCAATTATTTCTTGACCCCTCCTCCCCAACCGATCCGTTCTTTAACTATGCCGGAGGGATCAAGAATGACAACGCTCTTCAGCCTGCATTGATGCATGACGCCGCTCGCATCACTCCGCTCGGTGAAAGCTTGGCTGTCGTATTGCGCACCGGGCGTAACGCGATCGTTGCCTATCGTCTCGACCCTGACGTGAGCGGCGCATATCAGCGTGCCTGGCGGACGCTCGTAGAACCCGGTAGTTCGATCCTCCTGGTGAGCATTACGAGTGGCAGTTTCGACGTGTTCGGCCAGCTGCAGAATCATCTGAGAATTTTTGTGGATGTGGATGCGGGCACACCCGCTACGCTCGCGGTCGGTGTCGTCAATACCCCATTTGCCAACTTCACGTTTCGTGCGCACTCCGAGTATTTCGGCGAACCCATTGCAGCGTCGACAGGTGCCTTGCTGACACGTGTGGCGAGTTCCGACGGCCGCCGCGTGGGAAGCACGGTAATCGACACTCACAACCTTGCTGAACTGCACGGCGTGCGCGCTACACCTGGCGGCTTCGTTTTGGTGGGCCGAGTTCTCTCCGAGGTGCGATCAGACGGGAGTGGTTGGGATGCGTTCCTTGCGTTTGTCGGCCGCGATGGCGCTCCCGGTCCGTACAGTGTGGTCGATGTCGATCGAGGCGACGTGTTGTTCGATGTCGCAGTGTTGCCTGGCGGGCGATATCTCGCGCTGGGCACCACCGGCTATTTGCAGAACCCATCTGGCGCGAGTATATCCGAAGCGGCGCAGCCACTGTTGGCGCTGCTAAACAGTGACGGCTCGTTGGCCCAGAACCTCGGCTACACCGGAGGCGCCCGCCACAACCAACTGACTACGATCACCTCTCGGAATGGCCGCTGGCTGCTTGGCGGAATGATCAATGGTCCCGGAACGCATTCCGGGGACGCTGACCGCAAGCTCATCGTCGCCGATGGATTCCTGCGGGAGGGATCCAATTTGCCGACCCAGTGAGCCGCGTTTTTTGTCGCCCAAAGCTTCCTTCACCGACCATGATTGCGGTGGCGACGTCGCACCACACTAGAAACTTCACTATCCGAATGGGTCAGCCATCCGGAAGGTTATCCAGAAACGGCGATCTGCGAAGAGATGGCTCGCCAACGCGGCCCCAGACTGGCCATCAACCTGAGCCACTACCAGTTCTCTGCGATTGACACCCGATGTGCCCCTTTCTCCGCGTGCAGCAGATGAATTGCCGGACTACAATGCCGGGGCCATGAACCTCTCGAGGACGGCTCGCCTTCTGCTTTCTCTTGTCTCCGGCGTCGCGCTCGCCCTGGCATTTCCCATTTTCAATTTCCCATTTCTCGCCTGGGTTTCCTTGGCGGTTTTGATCCTCGCGGTCTTGAACGCGAGTCCGCGATATGCCTTGCTCCTGGGATGGGTGCAAGGCGTTGCTTTCTACGCGCTGAGCGTGCCCTGGTTTTATAGCGTGATGCGCCAATACGGGCCGCTCTCGGTTACTGCAGCCGGCGGAGTTTTCATGTTGGTTGTATTTGCGTGTGCGGCGTTTCACGCGGCGTTTGCATTTGGTGTTTCGTGGTTCGGGCGTTTCAGCACAGCCCGAGCCTGCCTGGCGGCGCCTTTCTTGTGGGTTTCCATGGAATTCCTCCTGCTGCATCTGCCCGCGATCGGTTTTCCATGGAATTTGCTCGGCTATGCGGCCGCGGGAAATCTTGCGTTCGTGCAATTGACGGCGATCACGGGAATCTTCGGACTTTCGTTGTTGGTCGCGGCGTATAACGCTTTGCTCGCCGGGGCAGTGATCCAAGCCGCGCGTGGGAATAGGCGCGAACTCTGGATTTCAATCTATGTGACGGTCGCGCTCGCCGTTGTTGCGCTGGCAGGTCCTCGATTTGTGCCGCAGGCCCCGGCGGACCACATCGCACACCTGGTGCAGACAAATTTTCCCGTGTCGATGAAATACCCGGCAGACTGGATGCAAACTCACGCGTCGGAACTCGACGAACTCGAACAAATCAGCATCGGCGCGGCGCGGAAAATCCCCGGGATCGTGGTTTGGCCGGAGGTCCCGGCCCCGTTTTCGTTACAGGATGCGCCCTTCTTGACGCGCGCGACCCGCATCGCGCGCGGCGCGGGTGGCGGCTTCCTGGTGGGCGTGGTGGATTTGAAGCCGCTGCCGAATCGCGAAATTGGCGTGACCAACAGCGCCGCGATGCTCGGCTCGGACGGCGCACTAAATTTTCTTTACGACAAAATTCATCTGGTACCTTTCAGCGAATACGTGCCGTGGAGGAAATGGCTCTTCTTTGCCAAAGATTTGACGGGCCTCGTCGGTGATTTTCAGCACGGCACGCAGTACAAGGTGGGGAAAATTCCGGGCGGGGCCTTCAGCGTCTACATCTGCTATGAGGCGATTTTCCCGAACGAAGTGCGGCGCTTCACACTTGCTGGAGCCGCGCTGTTCGTGAATATCTCGGACGACGGCTGGTTTGGCGGATCGTCGGCCCCGCCGCAACATATGGCGATGGCGCGCGTGCGTGCCGTGGAAAATCGCCGCTGGCTGCTGCGCGCCACCAACACGGGGATCACGGTTTCGGTGGACCCTTACGGGCGCATCGTCGCGCGTCTGCCGGCCGATATTCGCGGCGAGCTCGACGCTCCCTACGGTTTTCGCACGGACGTGACACCCTACGCCCGCTGGGGCGACTGGCTCCCGTGGCTGTGCGCGATCGCCACGCTCGTGTTACTGTTGTTGAGCGCGCGCGACGCATTCGCACGCCGCGCACAATATTCTGGCGGGTCTTAGTAGCACAGACTTCAGTCTGTGCGCTTTTGGTTGGGTTCTCTGCTCCACGTATCGCTTGACGCCCTTCGCTCGGTGGCTGAAGGTAAGAGTTCAGCGGAAAAGCAGAGCCCGCACCCGGGAATCGACAGGACACACATGGTCATTGAAGATTTACAACGGCGGCAAGACGAACTTCAGAAGCGAATCGAGCTCGTGCGGAGCTATCTTTGACGTCTCCCGCAGCCGCGAAATCATCGCCTCGTTAGAAGCAAAAACATCACATCCGGATTTCTGGCAGGACCAGGAACAAGCCCAGAAAATTCTCCAGCAGCGAAAAGTCGCCGAAGGGATTATCGCATCCGATGCCAAGCTTGCGCGAATGCTGAGCGACATCGAGACGTATTTTCACCTCGCCGAAGAAGAGACCGATGTGGCCCAGCGCGATTCGCTCCTGCACGAAATCGAGCGCGAAATGGCCGCTGCCGACGCGTATGTCTCCGAGCTTGAGACGCTCACGCTCCTTTCCGGTGAGAACGACGGCCTGAACGCCATCATGACGATCAAATCCGGCGCCGGTGGCATGGAGTCACAGGATTGGGCCGAGATGTTGCTGCGGATGTATCTCCGCTGGGCGGAGCGCAAGGGATTTCGCGCCACCGTACTGGACCTGACTCCCGGCGAAGGCGCTGGACTGAAATCCGCAACGCTGCGCGTCGAGGGTGAGAACGCCTTCGGATTTCTCTCCACGGAAAGCGGCGTGCACCGGCTGATTCGCATTTCTCCGTTCGATCAAGCCGCGCGCCGCCACACGTCGTTCGCCTCGATTTTCGTCATTCCTGAAATTGACGATCGAATCGATATCGTCGTCAAACCCGAAGAGGTGCGCATCGACACCTTTCGCGCCGGCGGCGCCGGCGGCCAGAACGTAAACAAAGTGGAAACCGCGGTGCGCATCACGCACCTTCCGAGCGGCATCGTCGTGCAATGCCAGAATGAACGCAGCCAGCACAAGAACCGCGAACTGGCCATGAAAGTTCTGCGTTCGCGCCTGTACGAATTGGAAATCGAGAAACGCCAGGCGGAGACACGCAAGCTGGATGAAACCAAGCGGGACATCAGTTTCGGCAGCCAGATTCGCACATACACGCTCCAACCGTACCGGCTGATAAAAGATCATCGAACGAAATTCGAGATGGGCGACGTGGATCGCGTGCTGGACGGCGACCTCGATCCCTTCATCCGCAATTATTTATTGTCGCGACGCAAAGGAACTCTGGGCGGCGGACCGGGTGCGGGCCCTGCTTGGAGCCCGACGGAAGACGACTCCGCTCTCGAGGCGTAATTCTCATCGAGGCCGGCGAGGCGTGGCATCACAACCCTGAAATTGCGCAGTTTAGTGTTGCTATTACACGTCTGACCCCAATTCGTTGACACCGTTCTACTCGCATGTTAGCGTCAATTTGCGTAGGGGGCATTGCCTCGCAAGATTTTGATCGGTAGTTCCACATGGATTCCCGCAGAAGGGGTGCAGGCTTGAGCGAAAACAAGCGGAAATTTTTATTTACGTCGGAATCCGTCACCGAGGGTCACCCGGACAAAATTGCCGACCAGGTTTCGGACGCGGTACTGGACGCGGTACTGAAAGAAGATCCCATGGGCCGCGTCGCCTGCGAGACGCTCGTGACCACCGGCCTGGTGATGCTCGCCGGTGAGATCACGACCAAGGCCGTCCTCGACTATTCCGATATCGCGCGCGGCGTCATCCGTGACGTCGGCTACACGCGCGCCAAATATGGCTTCGACGCGGAGACCTGCGCTGTCGTATCTTCCCTCAAGCGACAGTCCCCGGACATCGCGATGGGCGTGGATACCGGAGGAGCGGGCGATCAGGGCTTAATGTTCGGTTTCGCCTGCGATGAAACCGATGAATTGATGCCGCTGCCGATCATGCTGGCGCACAAGCTAGTAGAAAGACTCTCGCAAATGCGCCGCCAGCGAATCGTCGATTTTCTGCGGCCCGACGGCAAATCTCAAGTAACGGT
>Ga0137412_10003242_pt1 | contig 12984 bp, 9 predicted proteins | sample CZODoug2_1_16fun_FD_122160 | JGI IMG/M metagenome (GOLD analysis project Ga0137412, IMG submission 122160) | Vadose zone soil fungal communities from Angelo Coast Range Reserve, California, USA - CZODoug2_1_16fungal (Hybrid Assembly) | ecosystem: Environmental > Terrestrial > Soil > Vadose zone... | reverse complement strand
TCGTGACGAGCACGGCGGCGCCGCCCGCCGCGAGGTCGAGCAGCGCCTGGCGGATCACGGCGGCCGCGCCCGCGTCGACGCCCCAGGTCGGCTGGCTCACCACCAGCACCGCGGGGTTTCGCAGGATCTCACGGCCGACCACGAATTTCTGCAAGTTCCCGCCGGAGAGGGAGGCGGCTTCCGGATCGCGCTTGGCCTTGCGCACGTCGAACGTTTCGGTAGCGCGGTCGACCGTTCTCAGCGTCGCGGCGGTATCGATGAAGCCGCGCTTGACCATGTGGCTTGCGGCATGCCCGGTCAGAAGCGCGTTCTCCGACAATTTCATGCGCGGCGCGGTGCCATGGCCGAGCCGCTCCTCCGGCACGAATGCCGCGCCGAGCTTGCGACGCCGGGTGATCGAAAGATGGCCCGCGGCGATGCCTTCGATGACGATGGTGCCGGGGTCCTGCGCCAGCCGCTCGCCGGACAGCGCTGCGAAGAATTCATCCTGCCCGTTACCGGCGACGCCGGCGATGCCGAGGATTTCGCCGCCCTTCAGTTCGAGCGAGATGCGGTCGAGCGTCACGCCATGCGGATCATCGGGCGCGAGACTGAGATCGTTGACGACGAGGCGCGGCACCGTGATTGTTCGTTGCGCCGCCGCTTTGACTTCCTTGATCTCGGCGCCGACCATCATGCGAGCGAGCGAGGCCGCAGTCTCCGCCTTGGGATTGCAGGTCGATATCTTCCTGCCGCCGCGCAGGATGGTGGCGGTGTCGCACAGCCGCTTCACCTCTTCGAGCTTGTGGCTGATATAGAGGATGGCGCGGCCCTCCGCCTTCAACCGGTCCAGCACGATGAAAAGCTGATCGGCTTCCTGCGGCGTCAGCACCGCGGTCGGCTCGTCGAGGATCAGGAATTTCGGATTCTGCATCAGCGCGCGGACGATTTCGATGCGCTGCCGCTCGCCGACCGACAATTGCCAGACCTCGCGTTTGGGATCGAGCGGCAGCCCATAGACATGCGAGACCTGTTCGAGGCGCGCCGACATGTCCTTGAAGGATTCCTTGCCGTCGAGCCCGAGTGCGACATTCTCGGCCACCGTGAGATTGTCGAACAGCGAGAAATGCTGGAACACCATGCCGATGCCGCGCGCGCGCGCTTCCGACGGCCCGGACAGCACCATGCTCTCGCCTTGCCAGCGCATCTCGCCTTCGCTCGGCTGGATCAATCCGTAGATGGCCTTGACGAGCGTCGACTTCCCCGCGCCGTTTTCGCCGAGCAGCGCATGGATCTGCTTCGGCCAGATCTCGATATCGATATGGTCGTTGGCGAGGAAAGTGCCGTAGCGCTTGGTCAGCCCGACCGTCTGCAGCAGCGGCGTTTGGCCGGAATGCGGGTCGTCAGGCGTCGAATCTGACATTCGCTTTTCACGCGCGCGTTTGAATGAAGTGCCGCAAGTGTGGGCCAGTTGGGACCTTCGCGTAAGTCACGAAAAAGCGCCAGCCTTTGCCCAACTCTTCGGCAGGCGCGCCCGCTCGATTCGGATGGCGCAGCGCCCGCGCGCGAACCCAGTGTGTTCGGTAAGGGTCACATTCTGTTGCAAATTTGTGACGGTCGGGACAATTCAGAACCGGCCGGGTCAGTCCCTGCTGCCGATATGAGCAACATCGCTGCATTGCGCACAACCGCGCCGAAATCGATCTTTTGGCAAGTTGTCAGGCGCGCTACCGGCAACTCAGGCCGACGAAAAGCCCAACAAAAACAAGTGTAATGTCGCGACTCGAAATTTCGCTCAAAGGTTGTGCGCAGTGCAGCGATCGCGGAACTTCCGTTCACAAAATGCTGAGCGGCTGCGTTCGCTTGATCAAACATGGGGCAGCGCCTGGAAAAAGTTGAGGCTTCTCAGGCCTCGGGAACAGCGCAAGTGTCGCAGGCAAGGGACTTGGATGGTTAAGGGACCTGCGATCGTTCGCTCGTTAACTTGGGGGTGCTTAGGATGTCTTTGCGAAAAACGACACTCGTAGCTGCGGCGCTGTCGGTGGCCGCGCTCGCTTCAACCGGCTTTGCCAGGGCGGCGGACCTGCCGGTCAAGGCGGCCAAGAAGACGGCGGATCTGCCGTTCTTCCTGGTGATCGACGATCGCGTGACCTTCTCCTGGATGCCCTCGGGCACCGACCCCGGCGTGTTCTCGGTCAAGCCGGATGGCAGCATCAACGGCAAGACCGCCAAGCAGGTCTATTCGTTCACGCATTTCGACGCCTGGGCCTACGGCACCAACTTCTTCACCATCTCGATGTTCAAGTCGGACCACAACGATCCGGCCAATCCCTGCACCAATGCCGGCGTGATCTTCAATCCCGGCACCGGCGTCGGCACCTCGGCGGCGTGCGAAGGCGCGACCGAAATCTACGGCCTGTTCCGCTCGACCTTCGGCTTCAACGAGCTCTTCAACACCAAGTCCTTCAGCTATGGGCCGCTGCATAACGTCTCGCTCGAGGTCGGCATGGATGCCAACACCGAGAACAACTACCTCTCGCCGGCCAAGCGCGACGTCGTCGCCGGTCTGCAGTTCGCGTTCGATCTGCCCTACAAGGGCTACTTCAACGTCGCGCCGTTGATGTATTACGAGTTCGCCAACCGCAACGCCTTCACCCAGTGCGGCGGCGGCTTCGCCGGCCCGACACCCGGTGTCAACTGCCTCACCGACGGCAACCGCAGCTTCAAGCCGACCTGGGCGATCGAAACCAACTACTACATGGATCTGGGCTTCCTGCCGCCGAGCCTGCAGGTGTTCTCGATCAGCGGCCGCGCCGCCTGGTACGGCAAGAAGGGCACCGAGAACGAGCCTCTCGCCTTCAACCCCGTCACCAACGTCAACACCGCCGTCGAGTTCAACGCGGAGCCGATCCGCCTGACCCTGGACGCCTCGAAGGCCGCGTGGGGCGACAAGTATTCCCACTTCGTCGATGTCTGGGTGGCCTATCGCTACTGGCAGAACAAGTTCGGCCTCGATCACAATACGAGCTCGGCCTGTAACGTCTCGCCGGGCGTGAGCAACCACTCCTGCACCGAGTCGACGGTCTATTCCGGCATCACGGTGAAGTTCTGACCACCTGATCTCCTCCAGGCCCAGGTGAAGGCAATGGCGCCGCGACCCGAATCCGCGGCGCCATTTGCGTTTGGGTGATTGAGACGAATCCATCCACGGTCATGGCCGGGCCTCGTCCCGGCCATCCACGTCAATTCTTCCTGATTCGGCACGGGCGCTATTGGGCCAAAGCGGACATCAACCAACAGACAATTCCCACCGAACTGATCGAAAGATGACCCATTAGCCGACTTTTTGGCTGTCAACTAAAACGAGTCGGGGGATGTGTGACCTGCGTCAAAGACCTTTGTTGAACGGATCCAGTATTTGCAACGGGATTGTTTCATAGATCTGATGATTTCCTATGAAGAACCATTTCCTATTGCTGGATCCGCTGCGCCTCGGGGCTGCTCTCAGCGTCGCTGTTTTTCACCTGATGTTCTGGTCCTGGGCCTGGCCTTCGATCGGCGTTCCTCCAGGTTTTGAGCACTACGTCGCCGCCGATGTTCAATTCCCGTCCGCCGCGCGTTTCACGTGGTTCGGCTGGGTGGGAGTTGAAATATTCTTTGTTATCTCCGGTTTCGTCATCGCGAATTCCGCGAGCAAGTCTTCGGCGATCGAGTTTCTCTTTAGTCGGGCACTCAGACTTTATCCGGCGGTCTGGGTTTGCTCTACTGCGACCTTCATTGTTCTGCTTCTCTTTGCGAGTGGGGAAGCATCCGAATTTATTCTCCCCTACATAAGGGCAATGCTACTCATTCCCAAGGGAATCAGAGGTCAATGGATTGACTGCGTGTATTGGACGCTAGCGGCGGAAATGGCCTTTTATGGGCTGGTGTTTTGCATGCTGCTCACGAAGAAAATCACTCTGCGACATCTGGCCTGGGGTCTCACCATCTACAGCGGAGTGTTCAACGCCTTTGCCTTGCTGGTGGTATCGAGAGTGATACCATCCGAAATACTCTATCTTGTTGTTCTGATGTTTCGCGTGCCGTGCGCAACATGGTTGTTGTGTCATGGCTGCTTTTTTGCGCTGGGGATTTGGCTGTTTATTTCTGCAAATAGGAAATTGACGGCCCTCGAACTGTTCGCCGTGACCGTGACATGTCTTTCCGGGTTTACAGAAATATACTGTTTTTCCTCTTTCCTTCTAACGAATATACCCGCCATCTCGGGTCAATCACCCCTTGCGCCGATCGTCGTTTGGGCCGCGGCGGTGTTGATCATTGCTGTTGCCGCGAACAGGAGCAGGGGCTCTACCGGCATCGCTTCTCCTGACGCGGTGGGTTATTTGAGAACACTCGGGCTAATAACCTATCCGCTCTATCTCACCCACAACGTCTTTGGCTCAGCGATTGTTCGTGTCCTGGTCCATGCCGGCCTGGATGCCTCCTTGGCTGTATGGGTGGGTCTGGGCATGCTTGTCCTGATCTGCTGGCTCATCTGCGCGAAGATAGAGCCCGCCATTAGACGTCTGCTAAGGGAAATCTTTTCAAACTTCGGACTGCTTCCGAAAACAGAGCCACCATCGAGCCCTCCAAGTCGCCTCCTGGGCTGCGCCTTTCCGCTGCCCATCCGAGCAAAGGTGAACTTTACGGGGCGGTAGCGTAGTTCGCTAAGGAATCGGATAACCCTTCCATAACCATTCCAGCGCCGCCGGCAGCGTTTGCGCGATGGTCGGGCGATCGACGTGCTTGGCGTTGCGCACGAACAGGAACTGGTAATGGTAGCCCTTGTCGGCCAGCACCTTCGCCATCAATTCGTTCGACAGCGTCCAGTCGTGCATGCCGTCGGGGATCGTCGGATTGGGATAGAAAAGATCCTGGTCGCCGACAAAGAACCAGAAGCGGATCGGCTTGGTGGGCGCACTGGGAATCAGCGGCACGCCGGGCGGCTCTGATGGCGTGAGCACGCCCGCCTTGACGATGAGGTCGGGGGTCGCGGGGCCGGTCCACGGGCTGTGATATTCCCACGCGCCGCCGCGCAGCGCGGGGTCGTGCGGCCATTGCTGGTTCACCATGGTCGGCGAAAAGGCGAGTACCCTGTGATAGAGGTCGGGGTGAAACCACGCCATGGTGAAGGCCGCGGCGCCGCTTGAACTCAGGCCCATCGTCGCGCGTCCGTCGGGATTTTTCGTTAGCTTGACGTTGGCGTTCTGCTCCACCAGCGGAAAGACCTCGCGCTCGATGAATTGGGTGTAGATGCCCGACACCGCGTCGTATTCGCGGCCGCGCTGACTGCCCTGGGCGTCCTGGCCGCCATTGCCGACCTGGATGGCGATCATCGGCGGCACGCGGCGCTCGGCGATCAAATTATCGAGCGTGGTGGCGAGGTCCTTGTAGGCGTTCGAGCCGCCATCGCCGACCACGATGAAGGGAGCCTCGGCGCCGCGCACATATTGCGCCGGAACATAGACATCGATCGTGCGCGTCCAGGTGCCGGGATGGCTTGTCGTGACGACCATGTTCGACTTGTCGCCCGGCGCCGTCGTCGCCACCATGATCGAGCCGTTGGTACAGCCCGCGGGATCGTCGCGGATCAGGCCGGGGTTGTAGATCACGCTTTCCTTCGACGACAGGATGAAGGACGTCGTCGTGCCGCGCGGCACGCCCTCCTTGGCGAGGGTCTCGGGAGCCGGCGCATGGGTCGGGCCGATGATGAAATTTCCCTCGGCGCCTGGCGGCGGCAATGCGCCGTCCGCAAGCTCGGTTGCGCGCGGATAGTTCGGATTCGACGGATCGCGCGTCGGCGGCGCGGTCTTGAAATCGAGTCCCGTCGTATCGATGAAGAAGGGCGCCGCCTTGTCGCTGGTGTTGGCGCCGGGCGGAACGGCCATGTTCTGGGTGACGCAGGGCTGCTGGGCCAGGGCGGCCGGTGTGAGCCACACGGCAGACAGCAATGTCCCCGTGAGGACGGCCGGAATTTTTTTCATTGTCTTCTCCCGTGGGCGACGAGGCTTAGGGGCTCGTCTTGACGGGAAGTATGACGACGGGCCAGCGGCTGGTCAAACCCGGGGAATTTGGTTGCGCGGAGCTACTTCCGCCACACGCCTTCGTGCAGCGCTTCCGCTTCATCTTCGAGTAGCGGTCCCATCACCTCGGTTGGTCGCTGGCCGCTGGCAAAGACCGTCCGGCAGGGCAGATCGAGGGTCGGGTTTTCCGGGTGATTGCCGGTGATGCCGCGCAGGCGATGCTCGGAGAGGCCATAGACGACGCGGCCGATGCCGGCCCAGTAGATCGCGCCCGCGCACATCGCGCAGGGTTCGGCCGAGGAATAGAGCGTGGCTTTCGCCAGCACGTCGGCGCCTAGCGTCGTGCACGCTTGTGTCGCGAGCAGCCGCTCGGCATGCGCGGTGCCGTCATGGCTGGGCATGAAGCCGTTTTCGGCTTCGAGAAGCAGGTTGCCATTGTGGTCCACCAGGACGGCGCCGAAGGGATGGTTGCCGTGAGTGCGGGCGCGGCCTGCCACTTCGAACGAGCGGCGCAGGAAATGGTCATCGCGCTCGGCCGGCTTGAGATTCGAATTGTCGCTCATCAATGCCCTGCCGATTCTCAGCTTGCTGATTAATCTTACTGCGTCAGTAGTTCCTCATAGTGAGGAGGCGCGTTAGCGCCGTCTCTGGACGATGCTTTCGCATCGCCAGGAGAACCATGAAGGCCCGGTGCTGCTTCCGGGCCTCGTGCTTCGAGACGCTTGCTGACGCAAGCTCCTCAGCATGAGGGGATAAAGCTAGCTATGACGCAGTAGGACCAGAACTGCGGTTCTGATGGAACAGAACCGCAGCTCCAGATTCTTTCGCCTCATCGGTCAGAACGAGACTTTCAGCCCGCCCGTGCCGTAGAAATCATCGCCAGTGTCACGCGCGAATGTGCGCGACACATTGGCGCTGAACGAGACGTTCCTCCACACCGGCGCGATAACGCCGGCCGTCACACGCCCATAGACCTCCCGCGACGCGCCGTTCGGAATGTTCAAGTTGTTGACGATCAGAGGCGTCGAAGACGCGTTGAACTGGATCAGGCGGCCGTTGCCGATGAAATCGTCCTCCGCGGTCAGATTGAGATAGGGACTGATGACCGTTCCATGGACCATGAACGGCGCGCGGAGCTGCATGCCGACGCTGCCGATCAAGGCTTCCTCGGTCTGCGCACGGACATTGAACGTCAGCGCGGGATCGCCCTGCTCCGTAAAGCCGTTCACCCGTGCATGGGCGTAAGTGAGACCGCCGATCGGACCGAGCTGGGTTGGCCCGATGTCGAACAGATATCCCGTCTTGCCGCCGACGACGAAGGTCGATCCATCCGGACTTGAGGTGATGGCGCCGCCCACGCCGGGCCGCGTGTTGCGATAGTCCTGAAAGCCAACGGTCGCGAGCCCCTGCGCGAAGAAGTTCCGGTCTGTCCAGCCGCCATAGAGACCGAACTGATAGGAATTGGCTTCGGTCGTGCCGGCATTGTTGTTCAGATGCGCCTCGGGATTTGAATAGTCGAACGCCGCGCCGACGATCGCATTGGGGCTGAGGCGGTACTCGGCCCCGATCGTGCCGCCGACGCTGTCCAGGTGGAAGCCGTCGGAGACGGCCGTCGCCTGCCGGTCGCTGACGCCGCCATTGGCTTGCAGATAGATCGACCACGGGCTGATGGCAGCCAGCGGCAACGCCTTGGTGTAGGGCCGCGCCTTGACCGGCATGTCGACCGGCGGCGCAATTCCATAGGCTTGGCGGAACAGATCGAGCCTGCCGAACAGGGTGGACGCAAAGCCCAGCTCGGAGATCTGGGCGACGTCGGCTGGGGTTCCGAAATTGAGCGGCACGCTTGGCGGGCTGGCGGGTGGCAGGCTGACGGTGCTTCCGCCGCTTGGCGGCGGCGGGGTTTGTTGTACCGGTGGCGGGGTCTGTTGCGGGGGCGGTTGATCCGGTTGTTTCGGACCACAGTCGCAACCCGGCGCACATTTGCCTGTATTCTTCGAGTCATACTCCCCGGAATCGTGCTGACTTTTCTTGTATGCAACCCCTGCTTGTGTTTCGCCGCTCATGGCCGGAAGTGCCGCTCCCGCCAATAATATCGATCCCCACGCCATTGCGACGCTACGCCTAACTCTCACTGAACGCTCCCCTGGTACGCAAAAACATACTTGGAGGGGCAACCGCGCCCCTCCCGGCACTCACGTACCACCCGCCAAAGTGAGGAAATTTGTTCGAGAGGTGACGAAAGCGGATCGCTGTCGAGGGCCAATTAAGGCTCAACCCAAAAGCGAAGCCGGTTTTTTGCGATCTGCAACCACTGGTCGTGATCACCTTCTGATTGCGATCCGCGGAATGGGATCGCGACGTTCATCCTGAAGCCGGCTTTGATCCCGATCTTGTCACGGCTGATGTTGCGCGCCGGCATGGTGCCGCGCTCGCGAGGTCGTCACGCTTCGCCGTCGATCAGCAGCACGCCGCCGGCATCGAGCTGCTGCCCGGCTTGTTCCGGCGTTAGCGTGGCGACATTGTTGAGGGAATCACCCAGCGGCTCGCGCCATGGCGCAGCGCCGGTCCTGGTCTCGCGATCTACGCTATTTCACCTTCACCGGCGCCGGCTGCAGCGTCGTTGCGTCCGGTGAATCGCCGTTGGCGATCCGCGCGGCGTTCGCCATGCCGGCAAGAGCTGCGGCTTTCTTCTGCTGGTCGGAGCCGGGCTGCACCACGCCGCAGGACATGATCAGGGTGGCGGCGTCCTCCGCGCTCATGTCGACTTCTACGATCTTGCTCTTCGGCACATAGAAGAAGAAGCCGGTGGTCGGGTTCGGCGCACAGGGCAGGAACACGGAGATGTGGTCCTCCTGCCCCGGCAGGCTGTTTGCGACCTCCGTGCTCGGCGCCTGCGAGATCAGCACGATCGACCACATGCCGGGTGAGGGAAACTCGACGAGGCCGACCCGGCGGAAGCTCGAACCATTGCCGGAAAACAGCGTCTCGAACACCTGCTTCAGGCCGCGATAGATCGCGCGGACCGCGGGGATGCGCCCGAGCAGGCTCTCGCCGAGATCGACCAGCGTGCGCCCGATCAAATTGGCGGTGAGGAAACCGAGCAGGGTCAGCGCGACCACGGCGACGATCAGCCCGGAGCCAGGCAGGCCGAACGGCAGATAGGTTTCCGGCCGGTAGGCGATCGGCACGAATGGGCGAACCAGGCCGTCGACCCAGGTGACGAACCACCAGGTCAGGTAAAAGGTGATCGCGATCGGACCGGCGACCACGAGGCCGGTCAGGAAATAGTTCCGGAACCGCGCCATGATGCCGTGATGGGTTTCCGGCGCGGGTTCGACCGGCATGATCGGGGGCAATTGGTCGCGGGGGTTCATTCGGGTTCCAGACAAGCGTCAAACATCAAGCTAGGTAGTCTAGCAGATTTTTGAAGGCCGGTAGGCACCGAAGCAACACACCCTCGCCGCGATTCCGTCCCGCCTATTCGACGGTCACCGATTTCGCGAGATTACGCGGCTGGTCGACATCCGTGCCCATCACGACGGCAGTATGATACGCCAGAAGCTGCACGGGAACGGCATAGACGATGGGCGTAAAGGTCGCGGCCATGTCGGGCAGCACGATCGTGACCAGCGATTCCATCGTGGCCTCGGCGGCGCCCTTTGCATCTGTCATTAAAATGATATTGCCGCCGCGGGCCGCGACTTCCTGCATATTTGAGACGGTTTTCTCGAAAACACGGTCGAATGGGGCGATCACCACGACCGGCATGGTTTCATCGATCAGCGCGATCGGCCCATGCTTGAGCTCGCCGGCGGCATAGCCTTCAGCGTGGATATAGGAGATTTCCTTCAGTTTCAGCGCGCCTTCCAGCGCCAGCGGAAACGAGGTGCCGCGGCCGAGATAGAGCACGTCCTTGGATTTCGCGAGGTCGCGCGCCAGTTTCTCGATCTGCGGCTCGGTGGCGAGCGCTGCGGCCATCAGCCGCGGAATTTCGATCAGCCCATGAACGAGCGTGGCCTCGTCGTCGCCGGACAATTCGCCGCGCGCCTTGCCGGCTGCAATGGCGAATGACGCCAGCACCATCAATTGGCAGGTGAACGCTTTGGTCGAGGCGACGCCGATCTCGGGCCCCGCCAAGGTCGGCAGCACAATGTCGCTCTCGCGCGCGATCGTCGAGGTCGGCACGTTGACCACGGACAGCGTGTGCAGCCCCTGCGACTTGGCGTAGCGCAGCGCGGCCAGCGTGTCGGCGGTCTCGCCGGATTGCGAGATGAAGATCGCCAGGTCGCCCTTGCGCAGCGGCGCCTCGCGGTAACGGAATTCCGAGGCCACATCGATCTCGACCGGCAGCCGCGCGAACCGCTCGATCCAGTATCTGGCGATGTAGCCGGCGTAACTCGCGGTGCCGCAGGCGGTGATCGAAATCCGCTGGATGTCGTTGAAGTCGAACGGCAGCTTGGTCGGCAGCGCGACGCATTCGGCGGCCATGTCGACATAGCGCGCCAGCGTATGGCCGACCACTTCGGGCTGCTCGTGGATTTCCTTGGCCATGAAGTGGCGGTAGTTCGCCTTGTCGACCAGCGAGGTCGACACGCTGTGCTTGATGACGTCGCGGCGCACGATCGCATTGGCCTTGTCGTAGATGGTGGCGCCGTCATGGGTCAGCACCACCCAGTCGCCGTCTTCGAGATAGGCGATGCTGTCGGTGAACGGCCCGAGCGCGATCGCGTCCGAGCCGAGATACATTTCGCCCTCGCCGAAACCGATCGCCAGCGGCGGCCCGTTGCGGGCGCCGATCATCAGGTCGTCATTGCCGGCGAAGATGAATCCGAGCGCGAACGCGCCGCGAAGCTGCGAGAGCGTCGCCCTCACCGCCTCGACCGGCTTGATGCCCTGCCGCATCAGGTCATCGACCAGATGCAGCACGATCTCGGTGTCGGTCTCGGTCTTGAAGACGGTGCCTTTCTTCTCGAGCGCCTCGCGCAGTTCGCGGAAATTCTCGATGATGCCGTTGTGTACGACGGCGACGCGCTCGGTCGAATGCGGATGGGCGTTGTTCTCGGTCGGCCTGCCATGCGTGGCCCAGCGCGTATGCCCGATGCCGGTATGGCCCGACAGCGGCTCGGCGTGCAGCCGCGTCTCGAGATTTTTCAATTTGCCTTCGGCGCGCCGGCGTGTCAGGTGGCCGTCTTCCAGCGTTGCGATACCCGCGGAGTCATAACCGCGATATTCGAGCCGCTTCAGCGAATCGACCAGTTGCTCCGCGACCGGGCTCCGTCCCAAAATGCCGACAATGCCGCACATGGATCTTTATCCCCAAATCGTCGATAAGATTTTCAAAACACCGCGCGACTTTTCTTAACGAAATTCGCAGGTGCCGAGATACTCAATAATTATTGCCGATTGCGTCAGGGTTAAGTGGAAGGCTTAACCGCCTTCCTCGCCAACCTTCCTTGCGCTAACCTTCCTTGCGCTTCTTGGCCCGCAGCTTCAATTCGCGATAACGCGTGGCGCCGCCTTCGCGGGTGTTTTGCGGACTGCGCTCGATCGCCATCGCATCGTCTGGCACGTCGCGGGTGATCACCGAGCCCGAGCCGATATAGGCGCCGGCACCGATCTTCACCGGCGCCACCAGCGAGGAGTTGGTGCCGACAAAGGCGCCCTTGCCGATCGTGGTCTTGTGCTTGGCGAAGCCGTCATAGTTGCAGGTGATGGTGCCGGCGCCGATATTGGAATCCGCGCCGATCTCGGCATCGCCGATATAAGAGAGATGATTGACCTTGACGCCGGCTTCCAGCACCGCGGCTTTGGTCTCGACGAAATTGCCGATTTTGGCGCCATCGCCGAGCGAGGTACCGGGCCGCAGCCGCGCATACGGCCCGACCGAGGCATTCCTGCCGATCGAGGCCTGCACGATGTGCGAGAACGAATGGATCACCGCGCCATCCGCGATCGAGACGCCGGGGCCGATCACCACGAACGGCTCGATCGTGACGTCCCTGCCGAAGCTGGTGTCGGCCGCGAGATAGACCGTCTCGGGCGCGATCAGCGTGACGCCGGCCTCGAGGGCGGCCTTGCGCAGGCGGGCCTGCATCACGCTTTCGGCTTCCGCCAACTGCGCCTTGGTGTTGATGCCGCGCACTTCGTCTTCATTGGTTTCGATCACGACGGCCTCCAGACCCATGTCCCGGACGATGGCAACCGCATCGACCAGATAATACTCGCTTTTGCTGTTGGCGTGACCGATCCTGTCCAGGATCGCAAGCGCCCGGCGCCCGTCGAACGCCATCACGCCGGCATTGCACAGCGTGACCTTGCGCTCCTCGGGGCTGGCGTCGGCGTGCTCGCGGATAGCCGTCAGCCGGCCACCCTCGATCAGGAGCCGGCCATAGCCGGTGGGATCGGCCGCCTGAAAGCCGAGCACGGCCAGTGCGGCACCTTCTTTGAGGGGCGCGCGCAGCCGCTCGAAGGTCGCAGCCGATATCAAGGGGGTGTCGCCGAAGGCGACCAGCAGATCGTCGGCGCCGCGCGCGATCGCCTCGCGCGCCGCCAGCACCGCATGCGCGGTGCCGAGGCGCTCACGCTGGATGAAGGTCTTAGCATCGGGCCGGATGCGCCTGACTTCGTCAGCGACGGCCTCATGGTCGGGCCCCACCACGACCGCCAATGCCGCCGCTGTCCCCTTTTCTTGTCCCTTGTGTTGCTCCTTGGGGGCTGCATCCAGCACATGGGCCAGTACGGACTGCCCGGCCAGCGGGTGCAGCACCTTCGGCAGGCTGGAGCGCATCCGCGTGCCCTCGCCCGCTGCGAGTACGACAGTCAGGCTGGAACGCCCACTCATCCGAATCCCCAAAAAAGTCCCCGACAAGTTCAGGCGGTTGTCGCCCTTCCACAGTGATAAGGCGTTTTCTGTCCACTACAATCTTTGGCACCCCCAGAAGGG
>Ga0137412_10003241_pt1 | contig 12984 bp, 12 predicted proteins | sample CZODoug2_1_16fun_FD_122160 | JGI IMG/M metagenome (GOLD analysis project Ga0137412, IMG submission 122160) | Vadose zone soil fungal communities from Angelo Coast Range Reserve, California, USA - CZODoug2_1_16fungal (Hybrid Assembly) | ecosystem: Environmental > Terrestrial > Soil > Vadose zone... | reverse complement strand
AAGATCTGCGCGGCGCTCGGCGGCACGCCGCCCGAGGGTTTCAATTACGAACTGTTCCTCGACGACAAGGGCCAGAAGATTTCGAAGTCGAAGGGCAACGGGCTCACGATTGACGAATGGCTGCGCTACGCCTCGCCGGAATCGCTGTCGCTGTTCATGTATCGCGAGCCGAAGGCCGCGAAGCGGCTGCATTTCGACGTGATTCCGCGCAATGTCGACGACTACCAGCAATTCCTGGAAGGCTTTCCGCGCCAGGACGCGCGCCTGCAGCTCGGCAATCCGGTCTGGCACATCCATGCCGGCCATCCGCCGAAGGCCGACATGCCGGTGACGTTCCAGCTTCTGCTGACGCTGGTGTCGTCCTCGAACGCGGAGAATGCCGAGACCTTGTGGGGCTTCATCGGGCGCTATCGCCCGGGCGTGACGCCCACGACGCATCCGAAGCTGGACGCCATGGTCGGCTACGCCATCAATTATTATCGCGACTTCGTCGCGCCGACGAAAAAATTCCGCGAGCCGAGCGACGGCGAGCGCGCGGCATTGCAGGACCTGCGCGATGCGCTGTCGAACCTGCCGGCGGAATCATCCGCCGAGGACATCCAGAACGTGGTCTACGAGATCGGCCGCCGCGAACCGTTCCTCGACACGGTGAAGAAGGGCAAGGACGGCCGGCCGGGCGTCTCGCTCGACTGGTTCAACATGCTCTACCAAGTGCTGCTCGGCCAGGAGAAAGGCCCGCGCTTCGGCTCCTTCGTCGCGGTCTATGGCATCGCCAACGCAATCGCCATGATCGACGGCGCCCTGGCGCGTTCGGCGTAATACTTCGCGATATGGTCCCTGCGAAAGCAGGGACCATAATCACAGGCGTCAGTTGCTACGAAAGGCGTCTGCCATTCGTTGCGCCTCCGGCGCCATGGGCTACCTGTAATCCCAAGAAAGGGAGATTTCCGATGCGCCTTCTGACTTTGGCGATCTTGACGATTGTGACGGTTTTGGAAACGCCGTCGGCTCGGGCCCAGACCTATGATCCGAACTATCCGGTCTGCCTGCAAGTCTACCAGGGCTGGAACGACTATTACTTCGAATGCTCCTATACCTCGCTGCCACAGTGCAATATGTCAGCATCGGGCCGCGCCGCACAATGCATCGTCAACCCCTTTTACGCCGGGGCCAAGGCGCCGCCCGGACGACGAGAGCGGCATCGCCGCGACCATTGAGTTGATCCAGCGCATGGGCGCGATATCTGACCGGGAATGGCAGCTCTCGTGCGAGGTTCTGCGGTCTAGAGCATGATCCGGAAAAGTGGCTACCGGTTTTCCGAAAAGATCATGCTCAAACAAAAACTTTAGAGCGCGATGGTGATTCAACCTGATCCCATCGCGCTCTAAAGCGGTTCGCCGGATTTGGTGGTGAATCGATACACCCCTTCCGGCCCGAGCGCGGCATGCATATCGACATCGGGATAGGTGATCTCGTCGTTCGGCGTGCGGTCGCCGATCACGAGCAGCATCACGTCGCTCGCCGAGCGATTGACGAATCTGTGCGCGTCGCCACTGCCGGCCGGAAAGCCGGCGCACATGCCTGGCCTCAAGATCTGCTCGCCGCCATTCGTTTCCAGCACCACTTCGCCATCCAGCACATAGACGAACTCGTCCTGGTGCGAATGGGCATGCCGATAAGAGGATTGGCCGCCCGGAATGATGCGGGTCTGGTTGACGCCGAAATTCTTGAGGCCGGCATGATTTCCAAGCCGTCGATTGTAACGCGTTTGATTGGCCGCCCGGTGCGCCTCTGGATAGCTGGTAAAATTGCTCTCGCTCACCCCGTTCGGATCAAACGCTGGAAGTCTTGGTTTCGATTGCTCGGTCATTTCGGATTCCCGTTTCTGATCTTTTCGTCCGCAGCTTGATTCAACCCGTCACTCACCGCCCGCCCCAGCGTCAGCAGCATGCGGTTGAGCGGTGTCGGCATGCCGTGCCGTTCGCCGGCTGCGACCACGGCGCCCGTCAGCGCATCGATCTCCAGCGGCCGTCCCGCGAGGCGATCGAAATACATCGAGGTGCCGGCGTCGGGCGGATAGGTGAGCAGCGTCGCCATTAATCGCTCCGCCTCGTCGGCCGCGAGCTCTGCGCCGTCGGCGCGGCCGACGGCCACGGCCTCTTCCAGGATGGCAAGGCAGAGCGCCTTGACGTCGTCGCGCCGGAACACCGCCTGGCGCTGCAAGGTCAGCGCTGTGATCGGATTGGCCACGATGTTGAGCAATAATTTCCGCCAGCCCAGCGTCTTGAAATCGGGGCTCTGCAGAATCCGCATCGCGGTCCCTTCGAGCAGCGCGGCGAACGCGCGTCCGTCCGCATCGTCGGCTATGGCGAAATCATAGTCGCCGGCACGCCGGTAGCGGACCCGATCCGGCGCCAGCCGCTCGCCGTTATAGTAGACGATGGTCGGGACCACGGTCGCGTGCCCCACGAAAGGCGCCAGGCGTTCCGCATGCGTAATGCCGTTTTGCAGTGCCGCGACCCGTGTGTTGGGGCCGCACAGGCGTTGCAGCCATGGCGCGCTCGACGGCGTATCCTGCGTCTTGGTGCAGACCAGCACCCAGTCGACCGGCTTCGCCTGGGCCGGGTCGGTCAGGCAAGGAATCGCAACGTCGATCGTGCCGTCCGCCCGCTCGACGATCAATCGCTCGATGGGGCGCCTGACGCAGGCGAGGATATCGTATCGATCCAGCGCCGCCAGCAGGCCCGCGGTGATGCCGCCGATGCTGCCGAGGCCGATAACGGCCACGGCTTTTCGTTCCGGATTTTCGGTGTTCGACATCAAGCCCCCGGCCTCCCTGCAACCGTGCGATCCCTTTGCAGCGCATCATCGCATAAATGGGGCCGTGTAACCGCAAATCGAGATGGGGGGTCCGCGGCAATTTCAGCCAAGATCGTCCCAAGCTGGGTTACAATGGCAGCCACAGTCCGAGCCTCGACCGGATGAGGTGATGCGGACGACGGGATCAACAAGGAGAATGCCATGCAGTTCAGGGTTTCGCCGAAAACGCTTTCCGAATGCAGCGCCGAGGAGTGGCAGGCGCGGGTCGACCTCGCCGCCGCGCACCGGCTCGCCTATATGCATGGCTTCAGCGAGGGCATCTTCAACCATTTGACCCTCGTGGTGCCGGGCCACAGCGACCGTTATTATCAGATCCCCTTCGGCATGCATTGGTCCGAAGTGAGCGCCTCGTCCTTCATGGAAGTCGGCATCGACGATGGCCTGGTCAAGAGCGGCGCCGGAGACGTGGAGCGCTCCTGCTATTGCATCCACGCGCCGATCCACAAGGCGCTGCCGCAGGCCAAGGCCGTGTTTCACACCCATATGCCGTTTGCGAGCGCGCTGACCCGGCTGGAGGATCCGAAGATCAAGGAGATCGGCCAGACCGAGACCGGGATGTCCGGCAAGATCGCCTATGATGACGAATACACCGGCCCCGCGTTCGATCCGGCGGAAGGCGAGCGCCTCGCCAAGGTGATCGGCGACAAGACAGTGCTGTTCATGGCCAATCACGGCATCAGCACGGTCGGTGCGACCGTGGCGGAGGCCTATGACCGGCTCTATTACGTCGAGCGCGCGGCCCAGGTGCAGATCTACGCGATGTGGACCGGACAGCGCCTGAAGCAGCTCCCCGAGGCCGTCGTCGAAAAGACCAAGCGCGAGATCGGCGGCGCCGTCCGCTACAATCCGTCGCCGGCCCAGCGCCATTTCGACGCCCTCAAGCGCATCCTCGACCGCAACGAGCCGGATTACGCCACTTAAAGCGCACGGTGGGCTGGCCCGCCTGGCGAGCTCAGACAGCGGGCGGCGGGCCGGTTCCGTGTGGACGAAGCCCGCGCCTCGGCCGGCGGGTATGGTGCTTTCGGGTGTCTCATCGCCGGCTCGGCCTCGAGGGCCGTCTGGAAAAGCATGCCATTCGGGCCCTGCCGGAGGGCGGATGGCGGTTTTCCGAAAGATCACGCTCAAATAATGGGGTGCGGGAGCTGTTGCCTGAACGGTTCATCTCCCCCTTAACCATGCCGGGGCCGGCTGGGCGGCCTTGAGTTAAGCCGGGTGCGCCGATACGGTCACGGATTGATCCCCAAACCCCCAGCTCAGCATCCGGATTCGTGAGCACGATCTATAAAATTTGCCCGGCGTCCGCCTGGCGCGAGGCCGAACGGCAGGGCGTCTATCGCGGCAGCCCTGACGACGCGCGCGACGGCTTTATTCATTTTTCCACCGCCCCCCAGGTCATGGAAACCGCGCGAAAACATTTCTTCGGCCAGAAGGCGCTGTTCCTGGTCGAGGTCGACGCCGATGCGCTCGGGCCTGCGCTGCGCTGGGAGCGTTCGCGCAACGACGAACTGTTCCCGCATCTCTATGGCGAACTCGATCTCGGCGCAGTGCGGGCCGTGCTGCAGATGCATGCGCGCTCCGACGGCTATCACGACATTCCGGAGCTGAAGCTGTGATCCGTGCCTTCGACACCTTCTCGCTGCCGCTGTTGCGCTGGTTCGATGCGGAGGACGCCCATCGCCTGGCGGTGCAGGGACTGCGGCTGTTGCCGCCGCTGAAGCCGCGCACCGACGACGCGAAACTCGCGGTGCGCGCCTTCGGCCTGAATTTTCCCAATCCGATCGGCATGGCCGCCGGCTTCGACAAGAACGCCGAGGTGCCGGACGCGCTGCTGCGGCTCGGCTTCGGCTTTGTCGAGATCGGCACCGTGACGCCGCTTCCGCAAGTGGGCAACCCGCGGCCGCGGCTGTTCCGGCTCGACCGCGACGAGGGCGTCATCAATCGCATGGGCTTCAACAATGACGGTGCGGAAGCCGTGCTGAAGCGGCTCGCCTCGCGCGCGAGTCTCAGCGGCATCGTCGGCGTCAATGTCGGCGCCAACAAGGATTCGCCGGATCGCGTCGCCGACTATGTGCGGCTGATCGAGACCTTCGCGCCGGTCGCGAGCTATTTCACCGTCAACGTCTCCTCACCGAATACGCCGGGCCTGCGCAACCTGCAGCAGGGCCACATCCTCGACGATCTCCTGGCCAAGGTGATCGACGCCCGCGAGCGGGTGCGGGTAAAAGCCGGCGATTCGCCGGTGCTGTTGAAGATCGCGCCGGATCTGAGCCTCGCCGAGCTCGACGAGGTCGTGCACGTCGCGCGCTCGCGCCGGGTCGACGGCATGATCGTCGCCAACACCACGGTGGCGCGGCCCTCGAGCCTGCGCGAGAGCGCGCGCGCCAAGGAGCAGGGTGGGCTGTCGGGCCGGCCGCTGTTCCGTCTGTCGACGCGCATGGTCGCGGAAACCTATGTGCGGGTCGAAGGCGCGTTCCCACTGGTCGGCGCCGGCGGCATCGATTCCGGCGGCGCCGCGCTGACCAAGATCCGCGCCGGTGCCAGCCTGATCCAGCTCTATTCCTCGCTGACCTATAAGGGCCTGGGCCTGGTCGACGGCATCAAGCACGACCTCGCCGCCACGCTGCTCCGCACCGGCCGCGACTCCCTGTCGGAAATCGTCGGCGCCGATGCGGCGACGATCACCGCCGAGGACTGGCCGGGTTAAGAGTGATGAGAGCAAAAAACTGTAGCGCGGACGGAAGTATGCTCCCTCGCCCCGCTTGCGGGGAGAGGGCGGGGTGAGGGGGACTCTCCGCGAGTTCAGTGCTTGTGGAAGCAGCCCCTCATCCCGACCTTCTCAGAGCGAGCTTTGCTCGTCTCGACCCCGCACACGGGGAGAAGGAGAAGAGCGATCACTGCTTAAACGACGCCTTCAGCAGCGCCGGGTATCTCAGCGCTTCCAGCCCGCCGCGCGCGGCGTAGTGCACCAGCAGCGCGCCCCACAGGCCGGCATTGCCGAACGAGCGCAGCGCCAGCCACGCGCCGAGAAAGATCACCAGCGACAGCACCATCAGATTGCGCATGTCGCGCGCCCAGGTGGCGCCGATATAGACGCCGTCGAACGCGAAGGCGAACACCGCGAGCAAGGGCGAGGCGATCACGAAGATCAGGAACTCTCGCGCGGCGCGGCGGACCTCTTCATTCGCAGTCATGATGTCGATCAGGACGGGACCGAGCAGTGCGAGCGTGATCGCCACCACGAAGGCGAAAGCAAAGCCCCACAGCACGACCAGCCGCGTCGCACCGGAGAAGGCGGCCTTGTCGCGCGCGCCATAGGCCTGGCCGCATAATTGCTCGGCGGCATTGGCGAGGCCGTCGAGGAAGAACGAGCTGAGCAGCAGAAAGTTGTTCAGCACCGAATTGGCGGCAAGCGTGACGTCGCCGGAGCGCGCGCCTTGGGCTGCGAAAAACAGCCATGCGGTGATCAACGCCGCGGTGCGGATCATGATGTCGCGGTTGACCGTGAGCATCCGCATCAGTTTGGCGCGTTCGAACAATGTCGTGCGGGGGATATCGAGTTTCCCCCCGGTCAGGCGATACGCGATCAGGATGCCGACCGCGAGGCCGGTTGCTTCAGCAATCACCGCGGCGATCGCAGCGCCTGCGATACCGGCGTTGAACACCAGCACCAGGAGCGTCGTCGTCCCGGCGTTGACGAGGTTGATCGCGATCTGCGTCGCAAGCGCGAGCTTGGCGCGGGCCTGCCCGATCAGCCAGCCGAGCACGACATAGTTGGCGAGCACGAGCGGCGCCGACCAGATGCGGATCAGGAAATAGCTCTTTGCGGCGCGCGTCACGCCCTCGCTGCCGCCCATCGCGCCGAGCAATAGGGCCGCAAGCGGGACCTGCAGGGTGGTCAGCGCCGTGCCGATCAAGCCTGCGACGATGAAGCCGCGCACCAAAATGGCGCGCAGTTCTATCGTCTCGCCGGCGCCGAGCGACTGTGCGGTGAAGGCAACCGTGCTCATGCGGAGGAACGCGAACAGCCAGAACATGCAGTCGAACAGCACCGAGGCCATCGCGACGCCGCCGAGCAGCGCGGCGTCGCCGAGCCGGCCGATCGCGGTGGTCGAGACGATGCCGATCAACGGCGTCGTCAGATTGGCGACCATCGCGGGGCCCGCGATGGCGAACACCCGCGCGCTCGTGATCCTGGTCTGGAATTGAGTGGGGTTTAATTCCACGGTGCAGCGCTTGCGATCTGGCACGATGATCCAGCGATCACCCGTGCCATTTTTCCGACGGGTGTACCAGAGCGTTTTCCAGAGAACTGGTTTTTCCCGTTCGCGTCGAGAAAACACGTCAAAACAAGAAAACTAGACCTCGACAATCATGCCGTCATGCGCGGTGTCATGATTGATCGCGTCCAGCCGCCCCAGCATGTCATCACCCATATGGGTGAGGATCAGCCGCTTCGGCCTGATGTCGGCAAGACGGGCTTCCAGCGCCGCCAGGCTCAGGTGGTTCTTCACGGGCTTGTCGTAGGTGTAGGCCTCGGCGATGAAGAGATCGGCGTCCCTTGCCAGCGGCACCAGCGCCTCGGTCCATTCGGTGTCGGCGCTGTAGGCGATGACGCGTCCCTGCGCCTCGATCCGATAGGCGAGATGCGGTCCGCCGGACTCGCCATGCACGACCGGGTAGGGCGTGACGCCGATCGCGCCGAAGCTGCGTCTTTCTTCCGGCTTGAGCGCTATCACCGAGAGGTCGAACTTCTGTTTGGTCTTCGAGGAGTTCTCGAACAGCGCTTCCATCAGCTGCGCGAGCCGCCTCTCGATGCCTTCAGGGCCGGCGATCACCAGCGGGCGGGTCCGGCGTGAGAATTGCGCATCGAGCAGGAAGAACGGCAGGCCGGCGAAATGATCGCCGTGGAAATGCGTGATCAGGATCAACGCGATGTCGTTGCGCGCGACGCCAAGCCGCTTCAGCGCCGGCAGCGCGGTGGCGCCGCAATCGATCAGGAAATTGGTGGAATCACCCGTGACATGAAAGCATGTATTTTGCCGGCCGCCGGAGCCGAACGCATCGCCGCAGCCGACAAATCGCAGTTGCATCTGGAGACTTTTGTTTAAAGCCCGCGTGGCGTGTGTCTAGCGTCCGCGCGGCGTGCCGAACAGCCGCGACAACAGCCAGACCGGGATCACGATGACGGCGCCGAGCAGGAAGTAGCGCCACAGCCAGTTCACCGCGTCGAAGCCGAGATCCCAGACCCGCTGGAACAGAAGCTGGATGCTGCGGATGATGTTGTAGGGATCGAAGCCGATCGCGGCGAGCACGACGCCGACCAGGATCGAGAGCAGGATCAGGCGAAACGCCACGGCGATCGGCGAGCCGCCGAGAAAGCGGTTGACGCTGGCAGGGGCTGCCGGCAGCTCTCTGGTGTCGTTCGACATTCGTCTCTCCCACGCGTTCTCGCGAGCCGCATCTTACACTGGCGAGTGTCAGATGGGAAACCCATCAGCCGCCGCCAGACGTTACCAGAACTTTATTTGTATCCTCTTTCAGCATCAGCTCCAGCGTTTCCAGCCGGTCGGCCTCGCGCGGCGGCTTGTCCCAGCGCAGCCGATTGATGCGCGGAAACCGCATCGCGACGCCGGATTTATGCCGCGGCGAGCGCTGCAGGCCCTCGAACGCGACTTCCAGCACCAGGCCCTGCTCGGGCTCGTGGACGACATGCCGCACCGGGCCGAACTTCTCGGTGGTATTGCGGCGGACGAAGCGGTCGATCTGCAGCAATTCCTCGTCGGTGAAGCCGAAATAGGCTTTGCCGACCGGCACCAGCTGCTCGCCGCCGTCGGTCGCGGTCCACACCCCGAACGTATAGTCCGAATAATAGGACGACCGCTTGCCATGGCCGCGCTGCGCATACATCAGGACGGCATCGATGATGTGCGGGTCGCGCTTCCATTTCCACCATTGGCCTTTCGGGCGGCCCGGCAGATACAGCGCGTCGCGTCGCTTCAGCATCACGCCTTCGACGGCTTCTGCGTCATCGCCAGCGCCGGCACTGGCCGGATCGGCGCGGGCCGCGGCGAGCTGCTCCCAACTGTCGAAGGCAATCGTCGGCGACAGGTCGACGCGCGGATCGTCGAGCTTCCTGACAAAGGCCTCCAGCCGATCGCGGCGCTCGGCGAAGGGCAGCGTGCGCAGATCGTTATTGTCTTCGCCGAGCAGGTCATAGGCGCGCAGATGGATCGGGTAGTCCTTCGTCAGCTTCGGTGACACGACTTTGCGGTTGAGCCGCTGCTGCAGCACGTTGAAGCTCTGCACCCGGCCTTCGCGCAGCACCAGCAATTCGCCGTCGATTGCGCCCGGAATATGCAGCGACGGCAGCAGGTCGGGAAAACTGTTGGTGATGTCCTCGCCGCTGCGCGAATAGAGCCGCGCGATGGTGTGGCCGCGCGGGTCCTTCCCGCTCACCGCCTGCACGCGAATGCCGTCCCACTTCCATTCCGCGATGTAGTCGCTGGCCGCGAGGCCCGCGAAATCCGCATCTTCGATCGCATGCGCCAGCATGACGGGACGGAACGGCGCGGGATCGAGATTGACCGGCTTGTCGCCGCGGCCCTCCAGCCAGGCGAACAGCTCGAGATAGGGCGGGGTGAGGCCGGGCCAGAGCAACTCGACGTCGTGCGGGTCCTTGTCGCCCAGCGCCGCCGCCGCGGTCTTCGCCAGTCGCGCCGAAATCCCGATCCGCATCGCGCCGGTGACGAGTTTCAACAGCGCCCAGCGGCCGGTTTCGTCGAGCTCGTCGAGCCATCGCGCGAGCCGCTTCGGCAACTCGGTCTTGCCAAGCGTGCGCAAGGTGGTGACCACGTCGGTAAGTGTCGGCGGCGGCGGATTGTTGTGACCGGAGCCAGCCATCCCCCCTCCCTCCACGCGCACAGCGCGTGGCGGGGAGGGGTCGGGGGTGGAGGGTAGTTCGGCATACGCGCTGGCAGTTGCGCTCGCGGAGACACCCCCCACCCCCGACCCCTCCCCGCCGCTTCGCGGGGGGAGGGGAGAAGAGGCAGCACGCGCTGCGGCGACAGTGAAATCCGCTGGAGTAATTTGCGGTGTCGTCTCCGCTGATCGCCCCAAGCTCCGCCCGGCTCGCTCCCCCCTTGCGGGGGAGGGCTGGGGAGAGGGGTGGCCCAGCAAAGACTCTTCGCGAGCAACCGCCCGCCTCGGCCACATCAGTGCGACGGTCTCGGAGAGATCGCCGACGTAATCATACGACAGCGCAAACAGCACCGGGTCGGTGCGATCGGCGATCAGGTCGCGGATCAGGCCGGGCTTGGCGTGCTTGAACGACAGCGCGCCGGTCAGCGCCGCCAGCGCGTAGCCGCGATCGGGATCGGCGACTTCGCGGAAATACGCCGTGATCAGTCGCAGCTTGTTGTTGCGGCCGGGCTCATAGGCGAGGCGGTCGAGCAGTTCGGCGAAACGGTTCATGCCTCGGCATCCTCGGGCAACGCTTCGCTCTCCTCCTCATCGCCATAACCGACGAGATCGAGCGGGCGCGCGGCGAGGCCGCTTGTCTGGCACCAATGCACCAGCGCGTCCTCCTGGCCGTGCGTGACCCAGACCTCGCCAGCGCCGGTCGCGGCGATCGTCGCCGTCAGCCCGTCCCAGTCGGCATGATCCGAGATCACCAGCGGCAGTTCGACGCCGCGCTGGCGCGCCCGCGCGCGCACCCGCATCCACCCCGAGGCGAATGCCGTGACCGGATCGGGAAACCGCCGTGTCCAGATATCGGAGGTGGCCGACGGCGGCGCCAGCGTGATGGTGCCGGCCAGCTCGGCCTTCTTCACGCCCTTCACGGGCCGGAGTTCGCCGAGCGGCACGCCGCGGCTCTCGTAATAGCGGGTGATCTTCTCCATCGCGCCATGCAGATAGATCGGCGCGTCATAGCCGGCCTCGCGGATCAGCGCGATCACCCGCTGCGCCTTGCCGAGCGAATAGGCGCCGACCAGATGTGCGCGTTCGGGAAACAACGCGACCGACGCCAGCAGCTTGTCGATCTCGTCCGCCGCGTCGCCATGGCGAAACACCGGCAGGCCAAACGTCGCTTCCGTGATGAAGACATCGCAGGGCACCACCTCGAACGGCGCGCAGGTCGGGTCGCGCGCGTCCTTGTAGTCGCCGGAGGCGACGATGCAGATGTCCTTGCAGGACACCGCGATCTGGGCCGAGCCCAGCACATGGCCTGCGGGGTGAAACTTGACCGTGACATCGCCGAGTTGGATCTTCTCACCGTAGCCGATCGCCTGCGTGGTGCCCGCGAAATTCTCGCCGTAGCGCAACCGCATGATGTCGAGCGTTTCCCGCGTCGCCAGCACCGCGCCATGGCCGGCGCGCGCATGGTCGGAATGACCATGCGTGATCACCGCCCGCTCCACCGGGCGCACCGGATCGATGTGAAAACCACCCGGCTTGCAGCACAGTCCGGCGGGGACCGGTATCAGGATGTCTTGCGGTCGCATATTTCTCATATAGGTTCGGCCGGCTTTCATTCGAGCCCATTTCCGGTTCCCAGCATGCCCACCCGTCTGTTCCTGTCTTCCGGCGATCTCCTTGCCGACCGCCGTTTCGAGTTTGCGCGCGACCTGCAATCGAAGGGCGATCTGGTCGCCGCCGCCGATCTGCTGCTGCAGGCCACGGAGCTCGCGCCGGATTTCGCCTCGGCCTGGTTCACGCTCGGCGAAATCCGCCTCGAACTCGGCGAACAGGAAGCGGCGATCTCCGCGTTTCGCAACTCGCGCGAAAGCGATCCCGACGACCGCCATGGCGCGGCGCTGCGCCTGATGCGGCTCGGCGCGGAGGAGCTTTCGGCGATGCCGCGCGGCTATGTGCAGACGCTGTTCGATCAATATGCGCCGCGTTTCGAGGCGTCGCTGCTGGGGGAACTGAACTACCGCGCGCCGCAACTGCTGCTCAAGGCCGTGCTCGCGGTGCGGGCCGCGGCGATGAAGCCGGCGTTCTTCAAGCGCGCGATCGATCTCGGCTGCGGCACCGGGCTTGCCGCTGTGGCCTTCGCCAAGCAGGTCGATGAGATCATCGGCATCGATCTGTCGCCGGGCATGATCGAGCGGGCCCGCGCCACCGGGCTCTATGCCGAACTGGTGGTCGCCGACATGGTCGATGGCTTGCGGAGCAGGCCGGAGGCAAGCGCCGATCTTGTTCTGGCAGCCGATGCGATGGTCTATGTTCCCGATCTTGCGCCGGTGATCGGGGAGGGCTCGCGCGTGCTCGCGACCGGCGGCTTGCTCGCCTTCACGGTCGAGACCCATGACGGCGATGGCGTCATCATCGGCGCCGGCCTGCGCTACGCCCATGGCGCCGATCATGTCCGCGAGCAGATCGAGGCCGCGGAGCTGACGCTGATCCAGCTTGAAGAAGCCTCCTCGCGCACCGAGAACGACGCCCCGGTGCGCGGGCTCGTCGCGGTCGCCGCCAAAACTTGAGTCTAGGCGCTATTTGTATCGCCAATTGCGGCGCCAGGCCGCAATTTGGCTATTGCTGGACACTGCCGAATGCCGGCAAAATACCGGCTCAAATCATAAACAGAGCGCGCTTCATCCCGAAGTCATCGCGCTCCCGGGAGAAACGACCGATGACAGCTCGTCCAACGCGGCGCGAGTTCGGCGCCACCGCGCTTGCCACCATCGCAGCCGCTACCATGCCGGCGCCCTATGTGTGGGCGGCGGAAAAGAAATACGATCCCGGCGCTGGTGACACCGAGATCAAGCTCGGCCAGACCGTGCCGCATAGCGGGCCGGGTTCGCTCTATGGCGTGCTGGGCCGGGTCGGCGAAGCCTATTTCCAGATGCTGAACGAGAAGGACGGCATCAACGGCCGAAAGATCAAGTTCCTCACCTTGGACGACGCCTACAGCGCGCCGAAATGCGTCGAGGCGACGCGGCGACTGGTCGAGCAGGAGGAGGTGCTGGCGCTGTTCGGCTCGCTCGGCACCGCGCCGCAGACCGCCGTGCACAAATATCTCAATTCCAAGGGCGTGCCGCAGCTTTTGCTCAACACCGGCGCGTCGAAATGGAACGATCCGAAGAACAACAAATGGACCATGGC
>Ga0137412_10003240_pt1 | contig 12985 bp, 13 predicted proteins | sample CZODoug2_1_16fun_FD_122160 | JGI IMG/M metagenome (GOLD analysis project Ga0137412, IMG submission 122160) | Vadose zone soil fungal communities from Angelo Coast Range Reserve, California, USA - CZODoug2_1_16fungal (Hybrid Assembly) | ecosystem: Environmental > Terrestrial > Soil > Vadose zone... | reverse complement strand
ACCGGAAGTGCTGGCCAGCGCAGTTATCCGGGTCCATGGCCCGCCGCCGAGCGCGCGGCGCGACAGCGTCCATCCGGTCAGCCCGCCTGGTCCGTGGCGTGCGGTCACGGCCAGCACCTGGTGACCGGTGATCTCCAGCGACAGCACCGCGCCGCCCGGGTAGGGCGCGGCCGGCCAGTGCTCACCGCCGTCGGTGGTCACCCACAGCCCGTTGCCGAACACGAACCCGTGCTCCGGCGTCGCGAACCGGATGCCCCACACGGCCGGCCCGGTGCTGTCGTTAGGCTCGCCGAGCGGCACAACAGGTGCCGGGAGCCCACGCCAGCTCACGCCACGGTCAAGGGTGCGGGCAACCGAGGTACACGGCGCGTGCCTGCACGGTGCCGCGCCTAGCACGAAGGCCTCACGGGCCGAGACAAACGTGACGGACGCGGCCCTGAACCCGGCCGGAACCGGGCCGCCCGGTGGCTGCATGATGCCGGCCGGCGCGGCGGTAGCCGGCCGGGACACCGATGGCGACGAAGCGGCGGAACGGGCGGGCGAACGGGTCGCTGACGGCGCTTGCGTCGTCCCGCACCCGGCCGCGAGCGCCACGATCAGCAGCCCCCCGCATGCGGTAGCAAATGACTTCTTCATTGAACTCGCCTCCTGATTTGGAGACTTCGCAGGCAGCAGTCCGGTTATGGGTCTTTGGTCCTCACTTGGCCACCTGGGCTACCGCCGGCCCCATGCAGATCAGGACTTATCGCGCTGTCCAGGCGACGGCACGCCGGCCGGCATCGAATGGGCCAGAATCGGCAGCGACGGCTCACACTCCGGAGAGGCTCTCACGCTGCGTGACGGTGGCTGGTCACGGCTCTAGCACGAGATCCGCCGATCTGCGCGGACTTCGGCCCAAATGCCGGTCACGACGCTGGCCGTCCAGATTTGGGCGTTCTGTGGGTCCGCGGGCCGGGCGGGCGGGGATCGCTGGTTACATCCTGCGGCTGACGGCCGCCGGCCGGTCAGCCGAGGTAGTCCCGGAGGACGTTGGACCGGGACGGGAGGCGGAGCTTGGACATGGTCTTGGACTCGATCTGCCGGATCCGCTCCCGGGTGACCCCGTACACCTTGCCGATCTCGTCCAGCGTCCTGGGCTGCCCGTCGTTCAGCCCGAACCGCATCGACACGACGCCGGCCTCCCGCTCCGACAGCGTGCCGAGCACCGAGTGCAGCTGCTCCTGCAGCAGCGTGAAGCTGACCGCCTCACCGGGCTGGATCGCCTCGGAATCCTCGATCAGGTCGCCGAACTCGCTGTCGCCGTCCTCGCCCAGCGGGATGTGCAGGGAGATCGGCTCCCGGGCGTACTTCTGCACCTCGACGAGCCTCTCCGGGGTCATGTCCAGCCCGGCCGCGAGCTCGTCGGGGGTGGGCTCGCGGCCCAGGTCCTGCAGCAGCTGCCGCTGCACCCGGGCCAGCGTGCTGGTGGCCTCGGCCATGTGCACCGGGAGGCGGATGGTGCGGGACTGCTCGGCCATCGCCCGGGTGATCGCCTGCCGGATCCACCAGGTGGCGTAGGTGGAGAACTTGCAGCCCCGGGTGTAGTCGAACTTCTCCACGCCGCGGATCAGGCCCAGGTTGCCCTCCTGGATCAGGTCCAGGATCAGCATCCCCCGGCCGGCATACCGCCTGGCCACCGAGACGACCAGGCGCAGGTTGGCCTCGAGCAGGTGGTCCTTGGCCCTCCTGCCGTCTTCGGCGACCCGCTCAAGATCGACGCGCTGGCCGGCCCGCAGCACCCCGCTGCCGCCGGCGAGCTTCTCCTCGGCGAACAGCCCGGCCTCGATCCGCTTGGCCAGCTCGACCTCCTGCCCGGCGGTGAGCAGCGGCACCTTGCCGATCTGCCCCAGGTAGTCCTTGACCGGGTCGGCCGTCGCGCCGGCCGCTGCCACCCGGGGGGCGGGAAGGCCCTCGTCGTCCTCGCCGGAAACCCACGGCTCGTCCCGGCTCTGCTCACCCGCTGCCTGCGGCGGGCGGCCGGCCGCAGCCGTGACGTCGCCCTGGCCGGGGCTCGGCTCCCGCTCACCGGCCGCCTGCTGCGCAGCGCGGCGCTCATCTCGGGCCGAGCCTGAGTGCGCCATCCCGGTCGGGGCGGCCGGCAGCGGCCCGCCGATCTCACCGGCGTCGTTGTCCCCGCCGGGGTCTGCCGGGTCATTCCATCCCATGGCAGCGCCCGCAACACCACCGGCGGCCACAGCCAGCTGTGGCCGATGGGCCGGCCCGGGAGCAGCCGCATCTGGCGCGACCTCGGGGGAGCGACCAGGTAGCGGCCGGGAACAGGCGGCGCGCGCACGCCGGGCGGATGCCGTCCGGGAACCTGCCGCGCCTGCCACCGCGATCATCCCGCCATCGCCGGGCCGCAGCGCGCCGTGCCGGGCTCGGCGCGCTGGCCGGCCGGGCTGGCTCGCGACACATGATGCCACCGCATTTGCCGCCGCACCTCCATCTCACCCACGCGGAGGCGGCCGTCGATGCCACGGCCGGTGCAGCATCCACGCCAGGCTCCACGCGGGACCGCGTGCAACGTCGCTTGCCGCACTCTGCTACCCCCTAGCACGAGCCGTAAACATGTACCTGTGACCGCCGGGGCACAGGTGCATCTGGGACCTGGCCACGAAGCTACCGAGCGCGGCCGGGGCATGGGCCAGCCGCCGTGCTCGCCGTGGCCGGGTCAGCGCCGCTGACGTCGGCGCACCGCGTGCAGCGCAGCCCGGCGGGCCGGCAGGGAGGCGATGTTGTTGCCGGAGGGGGATGAGCATCGCCTGCAGCGCCTGGAGCTCGGTCAGTTTCTCCCCGCGCACGACCTGGACGACCGACTGCCCCTGCCGCTGGTCGCTGGCAAAGGCCGCCGCGCCGGCCGCGGTGGCGCTGCCGCGCCGGGGTCGGTATTCACGCGCCGCCGACACGCCGCGCGCGTTCCGGGCCTGGCCTGTGCCCTGCCCTCGCCGTCAGGCCCGCCTCCGGCTCACCATGCAGCACTGCGGCGCGCTGGGCTCATGGCTCCGGAGGCAGTAGGTCGCCAATGCCCCTAGCTGCGAGGATGACCGGCCAATTTAACGCCTGGTCCGCGTCTGATCCGCGCATGTCGTTGCGCTCTTCATCTGAGAGCAGCGATCGGGCACGCTCGGCCCGCTGAGTAGCGGCTGCGGCGGCTGCCCGGTGGCTTGCTGCTTGCCGCCCGTGCTGGTCCTTGTCACCGCGCCCGGCCGCTGCAACTCGCTCATGCTGCAGCGCGGCACGCTCGTGGGCCTCGGCTGCCTTACGGAAGGCGCGCAGGCTGTTGGTAATCGCCGTTCGGGCGGCAGCGCGGGAGGCGGCCATCTGGCGCTGCGCCGAAGTGAGCCGTTCGCGGACCGTGGCAAGGTCAGCATCGTCCTGCCGTTTCGCTTGCAGTTCCTTAATCCGCGCGTGGATAGCGTCAATCCGCTGCCTGATCTGCTCTCGGCGGATCTCCCGGGACCTGGCTCGCCGCCCACCCTTCCAGCATGCCTGCTGCAGGCAGCCTTGCCACGGATGGATAAGCGGCAGGGTGGCGAGTTGGGCTGCCTGCACGGGCTGCTCAACTCACTCAATCGGCGGCGGCGGCAGGTGCTGCGGGCAGGGCCTGGTCCAGGCTGGCGAACCGGGGGATGAAGCGGCCCAGGCCGATCACGGTGAAGATCCGCAGAACGCGGCTGCCGTCGGGGATGACCAGCCGCAGCCCGCCGCCTTCGGCCAGGGCCCGCTGGTGCGCTGCTACCAGCACGCTGAACCCCGACGAATCACAGAACCGGGTCCGGGTCATGTCCGCCACGATCGTCGCATGCCCGCGACCGGCCGCTTCGAGCAGCACGATCCGCAGCTGCTCCGCGTTGCAGATGTCGATCTCTTCGGGCGCTTCTGCCACGGGCACGCCGTTGATCATCAAGGGATACCTGTGATCAGGCACCTGTGCCCACCTCCTGCGGGGACACGTATCTTGCCCGGGCCCCAGGCGGGTCATGCGGGCGGGCGAGCAGGCGGTCCGGGAGCCTCGGGGCGGCTGGCCCGGCAACCGTGAGGTGACTTTAACTGTTTGTTAACGCAACCAGCCAGCCCGGAAAAAGATGTTGGCGAAATTGTGATCGATCCGGGCTCCGGGCCACTCACGGCTTCGGAGGCTAAAGATCAGCAGGGCTGACACCGCACGATCACGACTTGACCTGATGGTGGTCCGCGTTTGATCCACGGGGACCGGATCGCCGGCGCGCGCCACCGGACGCCGGGGCTACGGCCTCCTCCAGGCAGTTGGAGATGATCGAGGTTAACGTGGCGGCGCTGACGGCGCTGACCGCCTTGCTCCTGCCCGGGATGCTGGAGCGGCACCGCGGGGCGATCTTGAATGCCGCCTCCACAGCCGCTTTCCAGCCCGGCCCTAACCAGGCCGTTTACGGCGCGACGAAAGCATGCGTACTGTCGTTCACCGAGGCCCTGGCCGAGGAGGTCCGCGGCTCGGGAGTGCGGGTGTCCTGCCTGGCCCCGGGTGCCACGGACACCGGCCTCGCGGCGCAGGCCGGCATGGCGGGCACGCGGCTGTTCCGGCGGGGCGTGATCGACGCCGGCCGCGTCGCCCAGGCCGGGCGCGATGGCTTGCAGCGGGGCAAGACCCTGATCATTCCCGGCCTGCGAAACCGCGTCCCGGCGTTCTCCGTGCGCCCGTCCCCGCGCGTCCCTTGTCACCAGGGTGCCTGGCTCCCTGCAGGCCTAGACGCCGACCAGGCGGCTCGCCGGTCACCTCGGCCCACCGGCCGGGTCCGGCCGCAGCGAACCCGGCATCGACGCCCGCGCATGGCCAGCCGGGCATCCCGAAGACGGCCCGCTTAACACCACGCTGCGTAATGAGCCCTTGCCCTGGAGCGAGGCGCACACTGCCGCCGTTATGGGCGGCCTTTGAACGATTTGGCCGGGTCCGCTGACGGCGGGCGGAAATGGCGGTTCTGCGCGCTCGGCGGCACTTCAGCGGGGTATCCAACTGGTAGCCGCCGGGCATGGGGACCCCGGCGCCGGTGTGGTCGCGCCACGATCTCAGCGGAACCGGAGACCGCCCGTCGACCTCGCTATCCGGTATGAAGTGGCTGTTTGCCGTCCTCCTAACCATGCCTACGGTTGCGAAGATGAACCAACCCGCACGATCACGTCCGCAGAACCGCCACCAAGGGCCCGCCGGCAAGCTTCGGTCAGATCCCTGGGTCCGCACCACGAGCGGTGATGCGGACCCGCCTGACAGGATGTCTTTCACCAGTGGCTTCCCGCCATCGGCGCCTGTTGCTTCTCAATAGCCGCGAGAATGCCGTCCCAGAGGAGAATCCTCGCCTCCAGCGCTCTATTGATGGTGGCGCCGCATTCCTTCCAACGGCTATCGTCGTCACCGCACAGCTCTGCCAACATCTGCATCGCCATGGGAGTGTGCTCTTCGCTGTCCACCTGGATATGGCGAGCCAGGTAATCACAAAAGGTGTCGAGGCTTTTCTCATCCGCGCGGACGGCAACGACCTGGTCGAACATATCCGGGATGAGATCCTCGCGCCCGAAGGCGAATGCCGCTGCCTTGCAGTGCACCGGCGCATCCTCTATAAAGTCCCAGGTGGCTCTTACGAAATCGGCCGACGGCTTGGGCGCAGCGACCGCTTCGAGTGACGAGGGGACAGCCCGGCCATCTCTCAGACAGGATATGAACGCATCGATCGCTGCGGTACTCGCACCCGATTCGGTCATGCCGCGCAGGTAGAGTTCGAAGTGACTGATGAAACCGTCATTCAGTTCATCGCTCTCTTCCACCAGCACGATATCGTTGATGAGGCGGCGGCTACCGGTAGCGCCGATCGGTATCCATGGGACATTCACGCAGGTAAGTTCCTGTTGCAGCGACTTGAGCAACGACATGAAATCCCATACGGCGAACACATGATGCTCCATGAAGGTGTTGATCGCCCTGATGGTGCTCAGCTCGTTATACATCGGATGAGTAACGACCTTGACCCGGACGGGCTCGATCTCCTTGGTCAGCCAATCGATACGCGGGTTGGTCTCACCCCAGTTGTAGCGCAACATTATCGTGTCCTCTCCTATTGGCTCGCCCATGGCGAGGGTTACCAGTGCGCAGCGTGGCTGAACCGCCTTAGCTGCTTGATTCAAACCCGTGCCCTGGAGAGCGCTGAGGAACGAGATTAGCGCATTGGCAAGGGAGTGAAGGTTAAGTGACGCGGTGGCATGAGCTTCACGTGCTGTCCTTTTCTCTGGCGAGCCGGACCTGCATACGGCAAGGCGCCGCGCTGTTTCGCTCAGTCGATCTCGATTTACCTCTAAGAGCACCTGCGCAGCCGTGTGATACATCCGAATAGCTACGTCTTCGTGGATCCAGGGGCGCGGTCGCCGACCGCGGCGTGGGGTCTGGGGCATGGGGCTTACTGAAGGGGGCTCCCGCCAAGGACGGGTTTTCAAAAATCGTGGTCTTACGGGTGGTGGCGGTCGACGAGGACGGCCAAAGTCCTCACCCGTCGCCAGTTGCTCCGGATCATCTGGGCCAGGACTACTAGGGGTACCGGGTCCAGGCGCCGAAAACCCAACGGATATGTGGGCGAGGTCTGCCGGGATCATCACTCGGCAAGCACGTCATCGTGCCGGGCTGGCGGGGCTGCGCTGGAGGGTCCGGTACACGGTGGGCCGGGACACGGTGAACAGTTCGGCCAGATCGGCGATGGAGTAGTCGCCGGAGGCGTGCATGCGCCGCAGTTCGGCCTGCTGCTTGGCCGAGAGCTTGGGTTGGCACGTGACGAGGATCGGTACAGGATCCTGAGCGTCACGTGACTTGATATTTGTGTTACGCGTCGTCCACTGTTGTTAGCGATTCGTTATTTGGCGATGTAGCAGCAGCGCTCCGTGAGCACGGTTCGGCAACGCGTGATGAGCACTGCTGTTACTTTCTCCGCCCTGGCTGCGTCCTGGTCGGCGGTCACCGCGACCTGCGCAGTCTCGGCATCACGGACTGCCCGGTGACGGCTATGACGGTCACGCGTTGTGACGGACGGGATATTACCGGCGTGCGATATCCGCCCGTCGCCCGTCGCGGTCGGTTGGCACGGCCGACGGTGCCGCACTTAAGGATCGTTATGAGTGGCAGATAGAAGAGCTGGAAGTCCGGCTTACCCGGCGAAAGGCTCGATCTCGGCCGCTGTCGCGTCCGGGATCTCCAGCGCCGGGAAGTGGGTTACACCGTCCATCCGCTTAGCGAAGAACCACGGGTTCGCAGCCGAGAATTCCTGCTGCCCGGTGTGGAACCCGGCGGCCCGCGGCTGAAAGAACAAATGCAGCATGTGCGGCTCGGGGGTCCGGTTCCGCGGCTGCGCGGGGCGGGCTGCCGTGCTGAGCGTAGTCTGCCGTTACCGCACGCGCTGCCCGCGACCACATGTCAAAGCCGTAGCTGCGTCTCCCGGCGGACCCATTCGGCCACGTCGTCCGGAGCCCCGGCCAGCCACCCTGCCAGGAGCTGGCCGAGACCCTGCCGCCGCCACCGGCCTCGGCTGACGGGTGGCGGTGCCGGAGCACATCACGCCGTATCGGCGGTTCCGCCGGGGGCGGTCGGCGCGGCCGGCGGCGTGTCCGCGTCGCTGCCGGGGGGCTGGGCGCGGGTCGCGGCGGCCTGCTCGCTGGCCAGGAAGGAGCCGAGCTCGGCGATGGTGCTCATCAGCGGGGCGGGGAAGACCACGGTGGTGTTCTTGTCCACGCCGATCTCGACCAGGCTCTGCAGGTTGCGCAGCTGCAGCGCGAGCGGGTGGGCCATCATGGTGTCGGAGGCCTGCCCCAGCGCGGCGGCGGCCAGCGACTCGCCCTCGGCGTTGATGATCTTGGCGCGCTTTTCCCGTTCAGCCTCGGCCTGGCGGGCCATGGCGCGCTGCATGCTGTCGGGCAGCTGGATGTCCTTCAGCTCCACCAGCGTCACCTCCACCCCCCAGTCGGCCGTGGTGACCTCGAGGCTCTTGCGGATGTCCACGTTGATCGTGTCGGTGTCCGACAGGATCTCGTCCAGGGTGTGCTGGCCGACCACCTTCCGCAGCGTGGTCTGGGCGATCTGGCCGATGGCGTCGCGGACGTTCTCGATCGCCACGACCGACTTCACCGCGTCGACCACCTTGTAGTAGGCGACCGCGGAGACATCGACGCTGACGTTGTCCCGGGTGATGATGCCCTGGGACTGGATCGGCATCGTGACGATCCGCAGCGACACCCGGCGCAGGACGTCGACCACCGGGATGATCAGCTGGAACCCGGGCGCCCGCGAGCTCCGCAGCCGGCCCAGCCGGAACAGCACGCCCTGCTCATACTGCTTGACGATCCGCACCGACAGCCCGAACCCCAGCAGCGCCAGCAGCACGACTATGACCACGACCGCGATCACGACTCCCATGGCAACGCTCCGTTCAGATCTGGTTGAGAGCAGCCGGTGACCCAGCCGCCCGCGGGCGTACCGCCCGTCGCCTTACCCGCCAGGTGCTCGCCGGTGAGCGGCTGCGGGCCGTCTGGCAGGCCGGCCCGGGCAGCGAGCTGGCGCACCCAGCGCATCCGGTCGCAGGCCGCGTCGGGGTGATCGCCGAACTCTTGCGCCATCTGGCCGGCGCAGCCATCGGTTCCGAACCGCTGCATGGTGCGGGTGATCGCCTCGGCGACCATGTTGGCGGTCGGGTTATCTGATTGCTGCAGTTAACAGACGAACAGCGCCTCGTACAGCGCATCGTTGATGTTCTGCTGGGTGACCGTGAGCGGTGTAAGGGTAGGCATCTGGCACCATCCGGGTTCATGTTTGCTTGCGGGTCGCGGTGGGCTCCGCGCCGGAGGCGGTTGTGGCCAGCGGCGCCGGCGCGGAGGAGACCAGCCGGGGCGGTCAGGGGTTGGGCGGGCCGAGGTAGGGGAAGCGGGCGAGCAGGTCGTCGTGCGGCTTGAGGCCGGACGGGGGGACCTTGCCGTTGGTCAGCCAGGCATAGCGCAGGCTGGCCACGTCGTCGGTGGGGACGCGGCCGTTGGGGTAGGTGGCGGGCGTGGTCCGGTCGTAGTGCAGGATGTCCGGTAGCACCTGCAGGGCGGCGGCCCTGGCCTGCTCGGGTGTGTAGCCGCCGGCGTTTTGCAGGATCGCCGACCACGGTTCCAGGTAGTTGGCCACGTCGCAGGCGAGCTGTCCACCGACTTCGCGCGGGACAACAGCGAGCAGGCGGCGCAGCTCTTCGCCCCGGACGCAGTGCTCGAGGATCTGACGCTGCGCACGGCCATCGTGGGCCGCCAGTCGATCGCGGCCTACCTCGCGCGAGCCTTGCCCTCACTCCCCTACGGCCAGGGCGCACAGGTGCGCCACTTCGTCGGAGGAGCGGCCGGCGGAGGCTACGAGTGGACGAACCCGGGCACCTCGGCCCCGCGAGGCGTCAACGCGATCAAGCTCAATTCCCGGAGACAGATCGTGCAGCTGACTTCGATATGGGACGGCTCGCTGGTCACACCGGCATGGATCACCCAGCACCTGTCGCTCACGATCGAGAGCTAGAACCCCTGCCCGAGCCCGGGGCTGTCGCGCCGGCCGTCCGGGTCACGTTCGCGAGCCCGGGCCAGCCGGCACCAACGACGAGAGCCGCCCCGCAGAGCACGAGGACACCTCAAGGCGGCCAGGTGCTCCCGGGATCGATGTTGGCAAGTACCCGGCGGCTGATGGCCTGAAGAGCGCGCAGCTGAGTGCGCGAGAGCGAGTCAATGACCAGCTCGCGCACCTTCTCCACATGCCCGGGCGCGGCTTTGACGGCCAGCCGGTAGCCGACCGGGTAAGGATCGCCTCCATGTAACGAGGGCCCTTGGTGGCGCGGGCCCGGCGCAAAAGCCCGCGCTGCTCAAGACGGCTCGCCACGTGAGGCAGACGCGACAGGGATCCGTTCGTCAGGAGCCGCCGGTAATGATGGCGACCTTCCCGCCCGTTCGGCTCATGGCGTTCCGGCCGGCGCGGTCGCCGGCGGGTGGATGATCGCCGGGTCGCTGGGGTGCGGCGACAGCGGTGTGGTACCCACGGTCATCCAGGGAGCCAGCGGCAGCGACGCCAGGATCGCCTCCATCTGGGCGGCGTCACGGGCTTGGTACAGGCCCAGCGTGCGCCCGGCGCCCGGCAGGGCCCACAACCGGAGCAGGTGTCCCTGCCCGACCAGGTCATGCGCGGCCTGCGCCTCGCGGGCCTTGGTGTCGTGCACCGTCTGGCCGGGTGTGCCCGGCGGGACGGCCAGGGTGAAGGTCACCAGGAACTCCGCGGCCTTCTGCCCTGCTCCGGGCGTCGGGGGAGGGTCGTTCGGGTGCGGCGAGAGCGGGGTGACCTCATCGGTGCGCCACACCCGCAGCGGCATCGAGGCGAGGACCTTCTCGAGCTGGTCGCCGTCGCCGGCGGCGAACATGCCGAGCGAGCGCCATTCGCCCGGTTGCAGCGGCGGGCGCCACAGGCGCAGCAGGTTCCCCTGCGCCGCGAGGTCGCGCGAGTGCGCGGCCTCGCGGGTGCGGATGTCCTGGACGTCCCCCTCTGGCGTTCCAGCCGGGACGTGGGTGGTCATGGTGACGAGGTATTCCATGATGAGCGCCTCCTGGGCGGACAGGGAAATGGCCGGAGCTCCGCGCGGATCGGACCGACGGTTCAGGACGATCACGTCGGTTTGACTCGGCACGGACTTGTCCAAGGCCTTCGCTCGCGGACCCGAACCCCGCGGCAGGCGGGCGGCCTCATTATTGCCCGCACCCGCACGTCCGGCCCGGCGTACCTGTGGAGGACCGATCGTGGGCCTGGGAAGGTTGTGGCTACTTTCGGGCGCGCGCCGACGGAGGGCAGGCAGCCGGTGATCACAGATCGGCGGGTCGGCCGTTGGGGCAGCCACCACCTGCCGCCCCAGGCGGGAGTCGGCGTCTACGGACGCGGCCCGGACGGGCTGTTGGCCGCGGTCCGCGTCTACGACGACATCGAAGCACCAGAGGTCAGTGCGTGATGTTGCTGTGCTGGTTGCTCCAGTTGGTGCGCTCACGGAACAGCTCACCGGTCTGTGCGACAAACGCCTGGTGGGCGTAGTGGTCGTGCCGGAGGCGGTCCATCAGCCACGCGGTCGGGTACCCCAGGTAGCCGTAGACGCCGTTGAAACAGAGGGCGGTCTGGGGAGCGCAGCCGGGCTGGCCCGTGACGTCGTTGTGACTGGGGCCGTCGAGCGTTGCCCACGCTTTGGTGACCGACGCGGGCGCGGCGTCGTAGTAGGCAGAGTTGGACTGAAGCCCGGTGAGCGCCCACGGCAGTGGCTGGGTGGACGGTGAGATCAGCTGGTCGGCCGACCCGTTGACCAGGAAGATCGCGCCACCGGTGAGTTTCCGGGTATCGGGACAGCTGGTCGTGCTGCCACAGAGGATCTGTGCGGGAGTCTCGATGAGGACCGCCGTGGTGATCAGTCCATCGGACTGGATCATGGCGTTGAGCGCGCCGGCCGCACCCTGGGAGTGCCCGATCGCTCCCACCCGTGCCGTTGCCAGCCGGTGGTAGAAGGGGCTGGACGGCCGACTGTCCTGGCGTACCAGCCAATGCGCGGCATCCAGGATCTGCTGTCCGCTGCCGGTGTTGCTGTCCTCGGTAGCGACCACGACAAAACCCCAGGACGCCAGGTGTGCGAGCAGGTAGGCGTACTGACTGGGGACGTTGAACGTCCCGTTACCCCAGGTGATGACCGCATGCCGGGTCCCGCTGCGCCCCAGGTCGGCGGGGTACCACACGTCGAACTTCGAGCCGGAGGAGTCACAGCAGCCGACCGCGGTTGTTGAGGTGACCGCCCAGGGGCCGTGGGCAAAATACTTCTGCTCGATCGGCAGCGTGGGCGCGTTGGGTACCCGGGCCGAGTCGGCCGCCCAGGCGGGGACGCTGACGACGGCCATCGCCACCCCGAAGCTCAGCAGTAGCAGCATGGCGCGGGAGACCGCGCGTCTCGTCAAGGTGACTCCGCTGGCGGACCGGTAACGGCGGACCGGCGGGAGACACCCATACCCGGTTAACGTCGATGTCTACGACCGGTCACGACTTCCGGGAGAGGCGCGGCACACAGGGCGGGAGCCGGGCCGGCGAAATTGTAGCGAAGATTCGCGCCAGGATTGTTGACAATATTGCCCACGTGACTGACGCTGGGAGCACCGACGGACGAGGAGCGGTGACGTCGAAGTGCCGTCGGGCACCGTGGATCGCTCCGCCACGTTCCGCACGACAAAGGCGTTGACATGCAGAGCTCGAACGCGGCCAACCGGCTCGACAGACTGCCGATCTCCCGTTTCCACAAGGTCACCCTGCTGGCCGTCTCCTTCGCGTACTTCTTCGAGTTCGCCGACATCAACAGCTTCGCTGTCACCGCTCCCCGGCTGATCTCGCTGTGGGGCGTCACGATCAACCAGATCGCCTACGTCACCTCGCTGTCGTTCGTGGGCATGTTCCTCGGCTCGATGGTGGCGGCCTGGATCGCCGACCGCTGGGGCCGCAAGAACGCCCTGACGTGGACGACCCTGTTCTTCGGCTTCTTCTCCTTCGCGTCCGTCTTCTCCTGGGACACCGTGTCGCTGGGCGCGTTCCGCATCCTGACCTCCGCGGGCCTGTCCGCGATGACGGTCGTCGCGGTCATCTACATCAGCGAGCTGTACCCGGCCGCCCGCCGCGGCAAGTACCAGGCCTACGCCATCACGATCGGCATCTGCGGCACGCCCGTCACCAACCTCATCGCCAGCGTGGTCGTCCCGCTCAACGACTGGTCGTGGCGCCTGGTGTACCTCTGGGGTGCGCTCGGCCTGTTGTTCCTGGTGTTCGTCCGCCATCTGAAGGAGTCGCCGCGCTGGTACGAGAGCCGGGGCGAGCACGCGCGCGCCGACGCCGTGCTGCGCGAGATCGAGGAGCAGGTGGCCG
>Ga0137412_10003239_pt1 | contig 12987 bp, 6 predicted proteins | sample CZODoug2_1_16fun_FD_122160 | JGI IMG/M metagenome (GOLD analysis project Ga0137412, IMG submission 122160) | Vadose zone soil fungal communities from Angelo Coast Range Reserve, California, USA - CZODoug2_1_16fungal (Hybrid Assembly) | ecosystem: Environmental > Terrestrial > Soil > Vadose zone... | reverse complement strand
TTTGTGCGGCCTACCTGAGTGGCGTACACTAATTAATTCGCTGCCCCGTCTAATTCGAGTGAGGATTCCTTGAACATATTTACTCGCAGTCGTTTTTATTTCATCGCTGCCGCCACACTGGCGCTGATCAGTTCCGCCATGCTGAAGAGTCCGGCCGTGGCAGCCACGCCGCCCGATGCCCCCCAGGCCAAGCGGTCTCCGCTCCTTGCCGTCATGCAGGGCGAACTCGATCGCTCGATCAAGACGCTGAGCGCCCAGGACCCACCGGCCTACTTCATTGGCTACACCATTACGGACACCCAGCGAGCGGACGTCTCCGGTTCCAATGGCGCGCTACTTACCAGCAACGAGAATCGCAACCGTTGGCTCGAAGTCTCCGTCCGCACCGGCACCTATGATCTGGACAATACCCACAAAATTGGTGAGCGCCAGGCGCAAAATGGCGGACCCGGTACGTCTGTGCCGATCGATGACGACCAGGAAGTCCTGCGCCGCGAGATCTGGCTCGAGACGGACAAGCAGTACAAGTCCGCAGCGGAATGGCTGATCAAGATCAAAACTGGCCGCGAGGTGAAGGTCGAAACCGCGGAAGGTCGAGCCCCCGATTTTACCCACGAGCAGCCGCACACTTACATTGGCCCGGAGAATTCATTCACCCTTGAGCGCAAGCCCTGGGAAGAAAAGGTCCGCGCCTACACCAAAGCGTTTCGCGATTCACCCGCTGTAATCAATTCCATCGTGACCTTTTCCGCTCTGTCCCAAAACTCCTATCACGTAACCAGCGAGAACACCCAACTACAATTTGGCCAAATCCGCTATCGCCTGGAACTCTTCATTCAGGGCAAAGCGCCAGACGGCATGGACCTGAACCGCTATTACAATTTTGATTGGGTGAAGCCCGCTGATGCGCCCGACGATAAAGCTGTCTACGCCGCGGAAGCAACCATGCGCAAAGAGTTAGAGGGCTTGGTCGCTGCGCCGATCAACGAGCCTTCCGTGGGCCCAGCTCTCCTGACCGGCCGCGCCGCCGCCGTCTTCTTCCATGAAGTATTCGGTCACCGCGCCGAAGGCCACCGCCAGAAAGACGTCGCGGAAGGCCAGACCTTCGCGAAAAAAGTCGGCGAGCAGATTTTGCCGCCGTTTCTAAGCATCGTCGACGACACCACCATGCGCAGACTTGGACCGACCGACTTGCTCGGCTACTACGAATATGACGATGAAGGCGTGCGCGCCCATCGCGTGGTCCTCGTCGATCACGGCGTGCTCAAAGATTTCGAGATGTCGCGCTCGCCGTTGGTGGGCTTTGATCATTCCAATGGCCATGGCCGCCGCCAGCTAGGCGCCTCGCCCGTTTCGCGCCAAGGCAACTTGATTGTGGAAAGCAACAAGACCATGACCGACGCCGAGCTTCGCGCCAAACTAATCGAGCTGATCAAGCAGCAAGGCAAACAGTTCGGCTTGCTGATCGACGACATCGCCGGCGGATTTACCTTCACCGGGCGCGGACAGCCGCAAGCATTTCAGGTTCTGCCCCTCGTCGTTTACAAAGTTTACGCGGACGGCCGGCCCGACGAGTTAGTGCGTGGCGTGGACATTGTTGGAACTCCGCTCGCCGCATTGACAAAAATCGTGGCCACCGGCAACAAGCAAGAAGTGTTCAACGGTTACTGCGGCGCCGAATCAGGCTCCGTCCCAGTTGCGGCGGCCTCGCCGGCGATTCTCACTTCCGAGTTGGAAGTACAGAAGAAGGAAAGCTCCACAGACCGGCCGCCGATTTTGCCGGCGCCAGCCCACGACATTATCAAGGCCGGAGGCCAGCTATGAGCTGCGCAAAATCCTTGAGAATATTTGCCTGTACAGCGGTGGTTCTGCTGGGCGGTATTGCCCCCACCTATGCCGCGCGTGCAGCACAAGCGTCGCAGGACAACGACCAGACCTTGCGCGCGATGCGCGACGAAATGGGGCGCTCCAAAACGCGTTTGGAGTTGAAAATCCCGGGCACGCAGCAACCCGTGCGCCCCTACTATGTCGAATATCGCCTACTCGATCTTGATGTCCGCGAAGTCTCCGCGGAATTCGGCACCCTGCTTACTACCACGCGTGGACGCAACCGCTACATGAACGTGGAAGCGCGCGTCGGCAGCTACAAGCTGGACAGTTCCAATTTCATCGGTGATGAGGGCTTCCGCGGATTCATTGGCTCCCAGGGCTCGGTCGGAATCGATCGCGATTACGATTCGCTCCGTCAGGATCTTTGGATCGCCACCGATCAGGCCTTCAAGCAAGCCATCGAGACTTACTCGCGCAAGCAGTCCTACTTGAGCAGCCTGGCGCGGCAATCCAATATCGACGATTTCTCCAAGGCTCAGCCGATCCAGCAAATTGAACCGCTGGTCACGCCAGACTGGGGCAATCGCAATTGGGAACAGGAAGCGCGCTCGGCCTCTGCCACCCTGCGCTTGTTTCCGGACATTTATGAATCGCGTGTCACCTACTATTTGGTCTACGCCACCGAATATCTGCTGACCAGCGAAGGCACCGAAATTCGTACCAACCGCACTTACGCCGCTGTAGAGGCCGGCATGAACACTCTAGCCAGCGACGGCATGCCGCTCAATCACCTTTACGCATCGTACGCGCCAAAGCCCGCCGACTTGCCTAATGTCGACTCGGTGCGCAAGGGCTTGAATGTCTCCGCCAGCGAACTGATGGCTCTGCGCGCTGCCAAGACCGCCGAGGATTACACCGGTCCGGTGCTGTTCGAGGCTCGCGCCGCGGCGCCAATGCTTGCCCAGGTATTTGGCCCAGCGATGAATGGCTCGCGTCCCCCGCTGGCGTTTCAGCCTATCGTTGAGCAAATGCTCAGCGGCCTTGGCGGCAAGAGCGATTGGGCCGGTCGAGTTGGCTCGCGCGTGCTGCCGGCCACCGTAAGCCTTATCGACGATCCCAGCGCCAAGGATTTTCATGGCACACCGCTGCTCGGTGGATACGCCGTTGATGACGAAGGCGTCCGCGCCCAAAAAGTCACCGTAGTAGACAAAGGCAATTTGAAGGAATTGTTGATGTCGCGCCGGCCCGGGCCAGATTCGGCCGACTCCAATGGTCACGGACGCTCAGGATTCCTGGGCGACGCCAAGCCAACCATGAGCAATTTATTTTTCAACGCTTCCGACACCCTTTCGCCCGCCGACCTGAAGAAGAAATTCCTGGACGCCTGCCGCGCGGAAAAGCTCGACTACTGCATCATCGTTCGCGAGATGGACAATCCGACCATCAGTTTTTTGCATCAGGAAGACTTCTCCGAGCTGCTGGCTAGCTTTGGCGGTGGCGCGGGAACCGGCGATCGCCTCCCGCTTTTGATTTACAAAGTCTACCCGCAGGACGGCCGCGAAGAAATTATTCGCGGAGCCCGCATCATCGGCCTGAACACACGTACGCTTCGCAATCTAGCCGGCGTTGGCAATGATAATTTCGTCTACAACTATATGCAAAGCGCCAATGCCGGATTCGCTGGCACCGCGCTCGGCGCATTCGGATCGGCGCAAGGTGGCCTTCCGGCCTCCGTCGTAGCTCCGTCTTTGCTCTTTGAAGAGTTGGAGGTACGCGGCGCGCGCGGCGAGCCCAAGCGTCTGCCTCTCTTGCCCGCGCCTCCGCTAAGTGCCGCGAAATAGTATTTGCGGCGGAAGGCTCGCTAAGCAGCCATGAACAACCTCGCACGTCGCGGCTTCATTTTTGGATCGGCGACGGTGGTTTCCTACGGCCTGCTCGTTGGAGTTCAGCGGGTTTGTTTTTCAGCATTCGCCAATGACCAGGCGGACAACAACTCCCCTGGCCCAGTCACCATCGTTCAGTTTGCCGACGATGGCACCCGCCTCGGCGCGAAATCAGTAGCAAAGCTCCATCGCACCAACCAGGAATGGAAAAAGCTGCTGACTCCAGGGCAATACGAGGTCACCCGCCGGGCGGCCACCGAATTTGCCTACAGCGGCGACCTCTACGATCAACATTCACCGGGGCTGTACCGCTGTGCCTGCTGCGAAAACGCCCTGTTCGCTTCTGCAACCAAGTTCGACTCCGCCACCGGTTGGCCAAGCTTCTGGGCGCCTATCGCATCCGAAAATATCTACAAAAAAGCTGACATCAGCTACGGCACCGTGCGAGAAGAAGTGAAATGCACGCTCTGCGATGCCCATCTAGGCCACGTGTTCACCGATGGGCCCGAACCCACCGGCCTGCGCTATTGCATAAATTCCGCAGCCCTGCGCTTTCTGCCTCGCAACAATTCATAATTTCCGCAGAAAAAATTGCGCCACGGCCGCGCTATTGCTTCACCTCGGCCAGTAAGTCTTCATGATCGTTAATGGATAGCCGGTCGACTTTAAGCGGCAGCGTCAAATCCAGCGGCTCCTTTGGACGCGTAACCGACAGAGTTCCGATGCGCATAGTCTTATCGCCCACATGCGCATACAGCGGTATTACGTCCTTCCAGGTATCGGGCACGCCCGCGCGCGTAATCTCGCCTTTCACGTGTGTCTTACCGTCGGCCGTTGCGTCCAGGCTGGTGTGAAAGGCGTAGTGCGGAATTCCGGTCCCGTAGACATACTGGTTAAAGAACCAATCCATTTTGTGATTGCCGTCTAAGTCCATGTTGCGGGTCATATGTTTTTCTACAATGGACTTGAAATCCTCTGTCGAGGCGGGTTTGTTGTCGAAGGTCTTGCAATAATCCTTCATCATATCTTTGAACAAATGATCAGAGTCCTGGTTGCGCGGATCCACCAATTGCTCGCGCAACATTTGCAGCACGTAGCCACCCTTGGAGTAAATCAGGTCCTGGTAAGACCCGGGACCCGTCTCTGACGACCGAATGCGTTGCCCCATCCAGATAGGTCCCAGTGAATCGATTTGATGGCTCTTGATATCGCCCGCGTTCAGGAGTTCCTTGTCTTTCCGAAATTGCGTTAAAAATTCTTTTTGATTCTGCCGATACTGCACGTAGAGCTTGCCCGAAAATTCCGCGAATCCTTCCGACAGCCATTGGTCGTGATAGCTCTTCCAGCCCACGCGATGGCCCCACCATTGATGCGAGCTTTCATGCCCGCGGAAAAAATCAGTCAGCCCCACTTGGTTCTTTAGTCCCAGCTCATGCTGCTGCGTGGAATCTAGAAACGTAAACCAGCCGAGATACAGAAGGCCGGGCCAGCCCTGGCCGTAGCTGCCGATAATGTTGGTAACCGCCAGCTGTTTATAAGGATATGGGCCAAAATAACTTTCAAAAACGCGCAAAGTATTGGCTGTCTCGATGCTGATGGTCTTCCCTAACGCGGCCGGTGTAAGGTTACCCAGCGATACGGTGGACATGTGACTGCCTCCTGGCCCTCGCGCCAGGTCACTAAGTGGATTGTCAAAAGCCTTTTGTATCGAAGATAGCAGGTCATCTGGTTCACGATTTGCGTAAACCTGCACCGTCACGTCGCCGACCTTCTCGGTCGTGATTTTGTAGTCGCCAAAGGCAAAGCCGGCTGTGGCCAAAGGGATGTCGCTCTTCCAGTTGCTGATCAGCTCCTTACCATCTATCGTGTCGCTGACCTTGTTTCCAGTTGCCACCAGACTGTATTTCTTGGGGTTGCGAAAGGTGAGATCGAAATTGGAACGAAATGCGAACGCATCCACCCCAGGCTCGCTTGCGAAAGCCGTGGGATACCAGCCGAAGCTCTGGCAGAAGAAATTGCCGCTACCAACCTTCACCACCACGTGCTTTCCGCCATACTGAAATTCCAATACTTGGTCTTGTCCCGCTTGCGTCGGTTCCTTAAGGGCCACCGCAACATAGTCACCGTAAGACTGCGAACGTTCTTTCCGCTCACGCGCCTGAAAAAACTCGAGGCTACGGCCCTGACCATCCTTGACCGAACTAACCCGTAGATTGGAATCCAGTGCGAAAAGCAAAATGGGTTCCCCGGAATACCGAGGTTGTACGGTCGCCTTCGCCGTCGCGTTGAGATCGGCATTGTCCGCTAGGTGCGTGTTTATCTGATAGCCGGGGATCAAGAAATCCTGCCGCGCAGCCGGATCATCGTAAACATGGCGAAAATCGCGGCCGCCAGCGGGAAAATTCATCCACACGTCGTGAACTCTGTAAGCCCCTAAATCGGCCCAGCGGCCGATTCGCACTTCTTCCGGTTGCAGCGCATCGTAGCGAACTTCAACCCAGCCTTTTTCTTTCGTCTTCAAATCGGCCAGAAAATAGGCGGTGCGCTCCCGATTCGGCGACAAGACGCTCTTGAACAATCTCGGCAGATATTCGGCCCCAATATCTTCTCTGTCCTTTTGACGATTGGCATAAAGATCGTCCGCTGCGGGCCCGCTGGGTTGCCATTTCACCTGTTTGCTGACTTCATCGAGGAAGCCGTCGGTGAAGGAGAAAGTCGCCTCGGTGAACGTCATGTTGAGTTTGTCTTGCTTGGTGAACAAGCGAAGCTGCTGCCCTTCCAGCGCGTTGGGAGGAGTGGCCTCAACGCGGCCCGCACCGTGGAACACTGCCCCGAACACTACGCCGTTGACCGGCTGCGCCAACTGCAGCCTGCCGTCCAACAATGTAATACGCACCGCATCGCGAACAATGGTGACATTTTCAACGTGCGCGGATTTCGTTGGATCCATTGCCGGGGCCAAGAGCGAGTTCCAAACCGTTGCGGCGCCGGACGGCGACGGAGTTTGCGCGTATCCCAAAGTTGAAGTGAAGACCAAAAGAAGCGCGGCGAACAAGCCTCTGCTGGGCATGGCTGGTGACCTCCACAGGAGTGACAGGAAAATATCGCGCCGCTCGGTCGGAGGCAAGTGACAAATTGTGTACAGGCGAGCAGTGGCGCCCATTTGCCAACCGAGCGCCTAGGCAGCTAAAGGCACCAGACTGCGATAGTCTCTATGCGTGATGATCGACCTCCTTGTCGATGAAGTGAAGGAGAAAAAGCGCGCGGCACTGCTGAGCGTCGTCTCTGCCCTATTGTTGGTTTCCCTCAAGGCTTTTCTGGTCATCCGCACCGGCAGCTTGGGCGTTTTATCAGAAGCCCTGCACTCCGGCCTCGACTTGGTCGCTGCCATCATCACATTCTTGTCGGTCCGCGTTTCCGATGAGCCGGCCGACGAAAAACATCCTTACGGCCACGGTAAATTTGAGAATTTTTCGGCGTTCGTCGAAACCGGGCTGCTGCTCCTCACCGCGCTGTACATCATTTATGAAGCATTCGTCCGCCTGTTCTTTCGCAGCGTGCATATTGAGCCGAGTATCACCGCCATCGTGATTTTGCTGGTTGCCCTTGGTATCGATGTGACGCGCGCGCGTGCTCTTACACACGTAGCCAGGAAATTTTCCAGCGAAGCTCTCGAAGCCGACGCTCTCCATTTTTCGACGGATGTCTGGAGCACCATCGTCGTCATTGCCGGCGTGGGTCTGGTGTGGGCCGGCGAAACCTGGAACCTGCCTTATTTAATTTATGCCGACGCACTGGCCGCTCTCGCAGTTGCCGCAGTCATCTTGTGGGTAGGTTCGCGGCTCGGCCGCCGCACCGTAGACGCCCTGCTCGATGCCGCACCCGAGGGACTGCAGCAGGAAATCGCTCGGGCCATCGCGCGTATGGAAGGCGTACTCGACGTCGATCGCATACGCGTGCGCCGCGCAGGCAACCGCCATTTTGTGGACGCCACGGTCAGCGTGCCGCGAACCGCCAGCCTCGAACAGGTTCACGCGCTTAGTGATGCGATCGAAAAGCGCGTCGGCGAAATCGTCCCTTCGGACGTAATGGTCCATGCCGAGCCGCGCGCCCCGCAAGGTGAGCACCTTTTTGAAGCCATTCGCGCCGTGGCCCAACGCATGGGACTAGGAATTCACGACCTGAGCGCTCTGCAGCAGCAAGGTCAGCTTTTTGTCGAGCTGCACCTCGAGGTGGACGAAAACTTAAGCTTGCGCGACGCCCACCGCCAAGCCTCTGAACTCGAAGACGGAATTCGCGAGCTGCGCGATGGCCCGATCGACGTGAATATCCACATTGAGCCGCTCGGCCGCCACATCGCCACTCCAGATGCCGGTCTCGGTGAAATGAAGCAGCTTTCGCGCTCCGTCGAGGAATTCTTGAATTCCTTGCCCGCGGAGTTCGACGAGCTGGTGAATTGCCACGATGTACGCACCCGCCAGGTAGAGCACCACATTTTGGTTTCCTGTCATTGCACAATGAAGGGCGCGCTCCCCATTACGCAGATTCACGACGTCACCGCGGCGCTTGAGGATCGCGTGAAGGAGCGCTTCCCGCAAATTCACCGCGTCACCATTCACCCCGAACCTGTCGAGGGCTAATCGGCTGCTTCCCGTTCAGCAAAGACTTGCGCCCCCAGCGCCAGTAACACCGGATAACACACCAGCACATAACGCGGCTCCGGCGTTTCCAGCGTGGTGAGAAACGCCGTGCGTACCAAAACAAAAGTTGCCAGCAGCACAATGGCTCCCCGTGCCGCCGGCGCTCGCCGCCACAGGCGAATCCCACCCCAAATCGCCAATCCAACATAGAAAATATTAAGCAGGAAAAGCCCCACGGTAACCGATTGATCGATGCGATCATCTTCCCAGGATTGCGCTAACGGAAAAACCGTACCGGAAACCGGGAGCAACTCGATCCGTGGCGTAAACCACAACGTCAGGGCCCGTGCGGCCGGAAGCCAAAAATACGTTCGCAACGGGTGCCGCGCCGTGCGTTCGCACGCAAGTTTTGCGAACGCGGCATCTTCCTCCGGAGTTAGGGTAAGGTCCTGGTTGTACTGCTCGAGCATCATCGCCACCCGCTCCTTTTCGGCGGGCGAGTCGAACGCGCGTGCCGGAACTTCGTCGACTTCTATGGGCTCTTCGTTAAGTTTCCAGGGAACCAGGTAGACGTCGCGAAAGCGATACAGCCAGGTTTTTTCCCAACTCATGAATCCCGACGGCACAAGCTCACCCGGCAGATTGGAATTTCGCGGCGCCAGTGGTTGAAATTCGTGCAGCGTGACCGCGTTTCGAATCGCCCAAGGCAACAACGGCACGGCGCAGAATGCCGCCATGAGCGCTGCAGTCCTTAGCCAACGCAAACTTTCGCGCTGTGCTATTAGAATTGCACCCAGCACCAGCCACGCTGCTACCAAAAGCAGTGGCGCTTCTGGGCGGAACAGCGTGCATAACCCGGTCAACAGCCCAGCCAAGCCCGCGAGGTACCAATAGTCTTTCCCCAGTATCCAATGCTGTTCCGAGCGTCGCCACCATCGGTTCTGTGCCCGCGTGATGACCACGCAAAGCGGCAACAACGCCGCCGTCGTGAAAAACGTGGCCCAGACCTCTGTCAGCGGCACGGCAACGTAATTCGCCGTAAACGGACACAACGCCGCAAGCCACAGCCCGGCAATGAATACTCGTTGTGGGCGCGCGCGATCGTTGACGATCAGAACCAGCAACGACGCCAGCCACGCAACCAGCAAGCAAGTCAGCAAGTCCACCACAACCTGCGCGATCATCACCCACAACCGCGCCGCCTCCCCGACGTGCCCGTTGATTGCCCCGCTGATTGCATAAACCAGCGCCAGAAAAGCCGGGTACCCAGGCATGCGCAAATCCACCGGCACAATCTGGTCCTGAACATTCATCCCATAAACGTGATGCTGCAGCCAGTTCGTAGCGATCTGCTCGTACAGCACGGTATCGCCGGAGTTCGCCGGAAATTTCAGGACGAAAAGAAGCCGCAGGCAAAGTCCAGCTATCAGCGCGGCAATTGGGCTAGAGAAAATTCGCTTCATCGATGAATCGCATCTTACAATAGAGCGTAGGGCAATAGAGCGAACTCAATCGAGGGAGATGAACCCAGCCCGGCACGTATACAGGCTCCCGCCTTGCCGCTGGACTGTAAATATTCATGAAGGAACGCCGACCCATATTCTACGACGCGGAGCGTGTCCGCTGGCGCCGCACCCGCCGCGTGCTGGAAATCTCCGGCATCCTCTTAACGCTACTGCTGGCCTATTTCTTCATCACCATCGCTGTTAGCGTCGAGCTCCCCGCCGGCTTGCTGCCAGACACCCGGCCCACCTATCGCGCCCTGAAAAGTAAAATCAAGAAAGTCCCGGCCCGCGAAGGCCGCCACCGCCGCATCTCCAATATCGGCACCGTTCCCGCCAGTTACGACCCGCTGCGCGCCGCATTTTTCGTCAGCTGGGACGCCGCCAGCTTCGCCTCCCTGAAAAAGCATTACAAAGATATCGACGTCCTCATTCCCGACCAACTCCATGCCGTAACTCCCGACGGCGCGCTGACCATCGTCGACTATGAGCGCTATGAAACCGTCAAGGCCAGCCCAATGCAGGCCATTGCTCTTTTGAAGGACGACAAACTCCATCGCTGGATGAAGTCCGCCAACGTCGAACTTCCACTAATGGGCTTGCTCGACAATTACGACGGCCGAAATTGGCGTGTCAAAGAAATGGCCGCCATGCTCGGCAACAAGACCGCTCGCCAAAGTTTGGTCCGCGACGTCGTGGACTATACCGTCGGCGCCCACCAGGCCGGCGTGGTGGTCGACTTCGAAGAAGTCCCCGACGCCAGCCAGGTTCATTTCCGTGAATTCGCCGCCGAACTCGGCCCCGCTCTGCATTCCGTCGGGTTGAAATTGATGATCGCGCTCCCCGCCCGCGACGACGCCTACGATTACAAATTTTTCGGCAAAGAATGCGACGCCGTCGTGCTCATGAACTACGATCAGCACTGGCTGACTTCGCCCCCGGGCCCGATCGCCGCCCAGGACTGGTTTGTCGAAAACCTTCGCCAAGTCCTCGATGATGTGCCGGCCCAAAAAGTCGTAGTAGGCATCGCCAATTACGCCTACGACTGGTCCGAAGCCCCAAAAAAGCTTAACGAGCCCGCCAAAGAAATGAGCGTGCAAGAGGCCCTGCTGCACGCCTATGAATCCGAAGCCGACGTCGAATTCGACCCGGCGTCCCTAAATCCGCATTACTCCTACTCCGACGAGCACAATCACACCCACCAGGTTTGGATGCTCGACGCCGTAACCGCCTACAACCAGTTGCGCGCCTGCGAGCGTCTCGGTGTGCAAGGCACCGCATTATTCCGCCTCGGAGCCTCCGACACTTCGATCTGGCCGGTATGGGATTCCCCGCGTCCCGACGATGCCGTCCGCGCCAGACTAAAAGACATTCCGCCCGGTCCCGACCTGATCCTCGAAGGCGACGGTGACGTCTGGCATTTTACCGACACGCCCAAAAGCGGCCTACGCAGTTTCGTTTACGACGCCCCCAGCGACCTCTTTACCACCGAGAAATACGAAGCCTATCCGCTCTCCTACAACATCGACCAGATCGGCGCGGCCGACAACAAAATCGCCATCACCTTCGACGATGGCCCCGACCTCCGCTGGACTCCCAAAATCCTCGACATCCTCAAGCAAAAACACGTTCCGGCAACGTTTTTCGTAATCGGTGTCGACGCCAGCCAATTTCCGCAAATCGTGAAGCGCGAATACGCCGAAGGCCACGAGATCGGCAACCACACCTACACCCATCCCAGCTTTGACGACATCTCCAAAACCGAAATTCATTGGCAGCTGAATCTCACCCAGCGTCTGATCGAGAGCACCATCGGCGTCAAATCCATTCTCTTCCGCCCGCCCTACGGCATCGACCATCAGCCCGAGTACGCCGAAGAGGTCGCGCAATTGCCCCTCGCCCAAGACATGGGCTACCTGATCATCGGCCAGAAAATCGATGCCCACGATTGGCGCCAGGTCGATGGCAAACAGATTCCCGCGCAAGAAATTGTTGACAATGTGATTCGCCAGGCAGGAATGGGCAACATCATCCTCTTCCACGACGGCGGTGGCGAGCGCGCCAACACCATCGTTGCCTTGCCGCAAATTATCGACAAGCTGCGTGAAGACGGCTATCAGTTCGTCTCCGTGCCCGACCTCCTCGGAAAGAAACGCGCCGACGTAATGATGCCGCTCTCCACTCAGGAAAAATTGGAAGCTCGCGCCGACGGCTTCATCTTCGGAATCTGGCACTGGTTCCGCCTCAGCATCGCCACTATTTTCATTGTCGGCATCGTGATGGTCAGCGGCCGCGCCCTGATTATCGGCATCCTCGCCCTGGTCGAAAAATTGCGTCCCGATCACCTGGTCATGCCCAACCCGGTACCCGCTGTCACCGTTCTAATTCCCGCTCACAATGAAGAAACCGTGATCGTCCAAACCGTGAAATCCGTTCTCGCTTCTGATTTGAAGGATTTGCGCGTCATCGTCGTCAATGACGGTTCCATCGACCGCACTGGCGATCTGCTCGACGGAAATTTCGGCCGTGATTCACGTGTCAGTATCATTCATCAGGTCAATCGCGGAAAAGCCGCCGCGCTCGGACGCGCCCTCGGCGACGCCGACACCGAAATCGTGGTCACCATCGACGCCGACACCGAAATCGAGCCCAACGCCATCAGCAAACTCTTGCGTCACTTCTCCGACGAAAAAGTCGGCGCCGTCGCTGGCAACGTAAAAGTCGGCAACCGTTCGCGCTGGCTCACCCGCTGGCAAGCTCTCGAATACATCACCAGCCAAAATATGGAGAAGCGCGCCTTCGATCTGCTCAACTGCATCACCGTAGTCCCCGGCGCGTTGGGCGCGTGGCGCAAAAAAGCCATCGAAGACGCTGGCGGCATCACCGCCGATACCGTTGCCGAAGACGCCGACCTCACCATCGCCATCCGTCGCCTCGGCTGGCACATCGACTACGAAGAAGAAGCCATCGCCTGGACCGAAGCTCCGGAAACTCCCGGCGTCCTGATCCGCCAGCGGTTCCGCTGGACCTTCGGCACCTTGCAATCCTTCTGGAAGCACAGCGGCACACTGTTCCGCCCCAAGTACGGCACGCTCGGCCTAATCGCGCTCCCGAACATTTTCGTTTTCCAAC
>Ga0137412_10003238_pt1 | contig 12987 bp, 11 predicted proteins | sample CZODoug2_1_16fun_FD_122160 | JGI IMG/M metagenome (GOLD analysis project Ga0137412, IMG submission 122160) | Vadose zone soil fungal communities from Angelo Coast Range Reserve, California, USA - CZODoug2_1_16fungal (Hybrid Assembly) | ecosystem: Environmental > Terrestrial > Soil > Vadose zone... | reverse complement strand
CGGTCCGCGTGGCGGTACCAGCACCGCCACGCACGATCGCCTTGCCGCGGAGCTTCTTTGTCTTCACGGACGCGCGGGTCTTCCCCGCCACGATGTCTTTCAGGACCTTGTTAATGTCAGCTTTTACAAGGTCCCTTACGCGCCTAGTGCCAATCAGTGGCACGATATGACGATTGATGCGGCCAGTGTCAGTCACGATCGTTGACGCCTTTTTCGGGCGCCCACCTTTTCCAAGTATGAGACCAGCCTGTAAGTCGGCAAAATAGAGGTCGCATAACTCCTTGACCGTGATCGCCTTGTGATCGAGCTGACGTTCTTCGGCCGGATTGTCGCCTTGCGCAACCCGCCCCAACTGAACCTTGGCCTCTTTCCTGGCGAGCTCCGGCGTCCACACGCCGTGTTGCCCGATGGTGTACCGACGTGAACGGCCAGCCGAGCGATACTGAATCAGATAGCTGCGTTTGCCCGAAGCGAATACCCGGAGGCCGAATCCAGGCAATTCGTCATCCCAGATAACGTAATCTTTGTCCCGAGCTTCCGCGGCATCGACGATCCGCTTACTGAGCTTTGTCATCGAATTTCTCCGACTCGAAGCCCGTCTCCCGCGTAAGCACCACGTAAGCAGGCGGACGGAAATCGGGGCGCGCAGCAGGATAGGCGCTTCGGCCGCCGTTTCCAGTTTCCGCAATGAAATTAGTAGGATAGCGAAGCATTGGGTGCCCTATCGCAATTTTGCGTAGGGCAGCCTAAATTGCTCCGAAGGCGAAGGCCACACGTTCGAATCGTGTCGGGTGCGCCAACAACGTCAACACGCGATCTCGATTGTCTGCTGACGATCAAAGGCCAAACTCAACACAGAACCACCGCTAAGACTCGGGACAACGCAGGCGCACGATCGAGGCGGCTTACTTCGCCGCCGGAACGCGTTTTGAGCGCCAAGATGAGATCGGCGGTCGAAGAGATCAAGCTGTACAACGCAGTCCGATTGATAGGTTCAAATCGTGGACACGCAACCACCGATACCGACATTCGCTGCAAGTCGCGATTTGAAACGTCCGGAGAATTTCATTACGAAATCCTTCCTCCAACCTCACGCTCAGAAGCTACGGTTTGCGCGGTGACTGGGGGTACCGGACCAACGAAGAGCCGTCTGTCGAGCAGCGCTGGATAGCCGCGGAAGCGGGGAAAAGTCTCACCTTTCCAGGCGACGTCGTTCGCTTCCTGCGCTCAATGCCGGATAGTGGCCAGATTCTCGTTAAGGTGTACGCCGGTAAAGGCCCGCCGTATGAAAGTGCGTTCAACTAGGCGGCCTGGATCCTGTTCGACGTAAGATCGCGGCAGCGTGCAACTGGCCCCAGCCCTGATCGAAGCAGGTCGCGACCGTCTCAAGCTCGTTTGCCGTCATTCACGTGCAGAGCATCCGCAGGGCGTGCCTGCGCAGGCGGCCAAACAGCAACGGAAATCTCACTCTTTTTGAGACGATCGCTGCTCAGTCACTGCGAATCCGCGGAACATGATTTCTGGGAAGGGCACCGGTGCCGTCATTGCGCGATATGGCGAGCGCCGCGAGCACTGTCCGGTTGCTGATTTCAAGTTTCTGATAGACGTGATGCAGGTGGACCTTGATGGTGCCGTCGGCAATATTCAGCCGGCGCCCAATTTCCTTGTTCGACAAACCTTCGGACACCAGCGCCATGATCTGGCGCTCGCGGTCCGTCAGCACCGTTAGCGCATTCTCCGCGATCGCGACGTCTTTTTGCTCCCGCTCCCGAGGTACGGCCTGATCGGAGGAGGGCAGCGGCAACCTGTGGCCGCACGCGACCCGCCGCAAGGACTGCACCAAAATTTCGAGCGCCACATCCTTCAGAATGACACCGTAGGCGCCGGCGGCGGCCGACATAACCAGTTCGCGGCCTCGAACAGATGCGGTGAAAAAAACCAGCCGCGCGGCGTTCGCGATGGTGAGGATTTCCAGCCCGGTCAGGCCAGGCATCGATATGTCCAGGATGGCGATGTCCGGCACCAAACTCCGGATCGCTCCAATGCAGTTAGGACCATCACTGCAACACGCAACAACTTTAAAGCCGTTCTGCGCCCCGAGAATGCTCGTCAAGCCTTGCAGAACGACGGGATGACGGTCCGCGATCACCAGGCTGGTGCAACGCATCGGCGGTCCTCAGTCTCTCCCCTCACTAAACCTTGCACGCCCACAAATATTCCTTCTAACCTTCCCACAGTCGCCATAATTCTTCAAGGACGCCGCGCATGTTGCAGCGCGAGCGTTTGGCAAGTTGCTGCGGCTCCGACACTCCGGCCGCTCGCGATCAACGGGCATCCGCAGCAGGCCGTTCGGCGAACTCCAGCGCCGTCGCTAGTTCGAACCACAACCATCAGCACCTGCCCGCCTTTTCTATAACCAAAGGTATATAGGGATATTGGGGAATAGGCTCTAATGTTCATAAAAGCGTCACGTGAGTAGGAGCGTTCGGTTTTGATAGCGAGGCGTTTTCACTCGTGTGGGTAAAGTGGAGAGTTCTGCGGACTAAACAACCTAAATATTTCGGCAGCAAAACTTCCGAATGAAAAGACTTTTCTAAAACCCCTTTGGCGGATGACCCAAAGGAGGAACCCGGAGTTTTGCCTGTCCTGCATCAATTTGCGGAAATGCTGGGAGAGTCATTATGCTGGGGCGACAATCGTTCGCGACCATACTTGTTGGGAAAAGCATCTTACTCATGGAGGGACTTGCCAGAATCCTACGATCAACAAAATTTCGCATCTTGGCCTCGGTATCATGCGCCGATGATTTGCTCGCGAGCAAACTTCGACAACACCAGCCGCTGCTTATCGTTGTCCATACCGGCGATGATTTTGAGGCCGCGCTCGAACAAATCGAACACTTCAGGGACCAGCACCCGGGTTGCCGCATCGCGATCGTGGCCGATCACTTTCGCCCACACGAGCTGATTTCAGCATTTCGAGCAGGCGCCAACGGCTACTTCGTCGATATGACGTGCGCCGCGTTCATCAAATCTTTGGAATTGGTGATGATGGGTGAAACAATTTTCCCGCTGGCATTCCTGTCGTTCGTTCTCGATCCCGAAAGCGAACACCTCTGCGAGGCGGTGCCAGGCGATGACAGCAACAAGGCAATCCTCGTCACGACCGAAGACACGCTTGCGCCGCAGCTTTCGTCGCGGGAGAAATCGGTTCTGCGCTGCCTGATCATCGGCGACTCTAACAAATGCATAGCGCGAAAGATGGACATCGCCGAGGCGACCGTGAAGGTGCACGTCAAGGCGATCCTTCGCAAAATCCGGGTCCAGAACCGGACACAAGCGGCGATTTGGGGGGCCAACAACGGGTCACTGACACGAACGGTAAACAACAGTTCCCTGCCCGCAACCTCCAATGTGAGCAAGCCGCTTCCAAAGCCCGTCGCGGTTATGTCCGAAATCAAGCAAATCGAGGTAAGGGCATCAACCGAGGGACTCATGGCACGGCACGGCAGGGCCGGCGGCGGCAGGATTTGAAAGTGATTAAGTCACGATGATTGATGGTCACCCGACTGCTGTGCGTTCTGCCCATACTCTTGCCGACCCAAGCGCAAGCCTACGAAACGTTGGCGACGATGCATCCCGTCGGACGCCGCCGGCTATCACGCAGCCTTTGGGACGCCATTCACGCACGTAACGGACCCCGGCCAGCAGATGATGCGCCAAATGAAGGGTGCCATTCCCGCGTCCCAGAGGATCATGTTCGTCGTGGTGACAAGCGCTGCGCCGACGAGCCCGAACACGTCAATGCGGCGCCTGTGATGGTATTAGCAACCGCCCCGCGACGAGCAGCGCAGCGGCGGTTCGCTCGTTCCCGGTCCATGGCCATCGCTGTCCGGAGCAGCGCGACCACCAAGGCGATGCTGAAGTGCGATCCCCGGAGGGAGCAGCTGCTACATGATGCGCTCACGACCGGTTATGACACGTTGCTCCTTCTCGAGAGGAATTCGAAAGAAGGCCAGTACACCAGGCAACAGATTCAACCGCCGCCGTAGAAAGAGCGCCATCGCCACATTCCAGACGACCAGAGACACCGCGGTGCCGATTGCCGCGCCGGTCAACCCAAACATGCCGACAAGCACGGCGCTCGCGCCCGCGTTGGTCATCGCGCAGCACACCAGCAGCGCAGCTGCACTGCGCTCATGCCCGGTCATGGTCATGACGTACAATTGGGAACCGGCGCTGGCAGCCATCACCTGGCTGATGAGAAGAATACGCAGCGCAGGCACGCCAGCCTCGTAACCGGCGCCGAACCAGGCAAGAAGGGGTTCGGCGAGGATAAAGAGCGCGGCCGCGATGCAAATTCCCGCACAGAACGTCCATGACGCAGCTCTGGCGATGAGGACCTGCATCGTCTCCTTGTCGCTGCGGGCATAAAGATCCGAGATCACGGGCGCGAACAAGGTATTCACCGCGATGCGCGGCAGCGTGACAACAAGAGCGATATTGAAGGCCAGGCTATAGATTCCCGCGCTCTTGGTATCCGCGATCCAGCCCAACAAGATGACCCCGGTACGGTTCATCAGGGCCTCGGTGGCGCCGAGGATTACGAGCGGAATCGCAGCCCGGCGCCAAGCCGCGGCGTCGTACACCGGCAAGATGTGATCAATGGCACGAGGGCGGAGATGCCGCATGGCAAGGCCCGCACAGACGAGCCCCAGCGCCGAACTGATCAGCGTGGCCACCATCACGAACGGCGCGTTGATGGTCAATCCCAGGCCCAAACTTGCGATGGCAAGGATGCCAATCAGCGTCCCGTCCCGTACCACGCGATCGGGCACAAGCGCCGAAATCACACCGCCAAACGCACGCACGGCAGAGCAGCGGATCCGCACGAGCGCCAAAATAGGCACCAGCGCGAACCCAGCAAGAAAAGTACTCCGGAGTTCAGGTGACGACGCCCAGGCCTTCACGACCCAAATGCCGACAAAAATGACGGAGAGGCCGACGAGCGTCGCGCGTCGTTGCGCATACTGAATCACCCCCTGGAGCAGGGGCCACGCGCGCTCTGCCTCGTAAGCGGGCACAAAGCGAAGAAGCCCGACATCAAAGCCGAGGGCCGAGAAGTACGCTAACACGACTATCCAGGCGAAGACATACGCATACACGCCATAGGTATCGACGCCGACGACGCGCGCGATGACGAGCTGCGAGCAATAGGTTAGTCCGAAACCGGCACCATAAACAAAGAACGCGGTAACGCCGCCGCGGGCCACCCTGCTGACCGGCGCGCTTCTATGTATTCCGTCACGCATGTCGGTTTCCTCCGTGAGGCGACGCAGCAACCCTGGCCGTCGTCATCACGGAACTCCTCTGTGCACGGTTTTGAAGCCTCTTAATGACTTCCTTCTCGATCATGTTCACACTCTCGCCAAGTGACCGCTGATCAAGGGACGAGGCGCTGAGTACGGATCGACCTCGCTGCAGCAACAGATCGTACAAGCGCTCGATCATCGAGATCGATGCGAGACTCGTCTTCAGGTCAGGCTCGAACAGGTGCTCGATCGTGCTTTGAAGACGCCGCCGGTCGTGGAGGCGGGTCCTTAGAAGCTCCGAGGGGGCCTTCAGGTGGATCAGCAAGTCGGATATAGGTGCATAATCGAGCGCGTTGGCGATCGGCGTGTCGTTCGCCACTCCGGCCAGCAACGCCAATGAGCATACCGCCTGAACGAATCCCTGATCGAACAACACGATATGCGCGGCATCGGACTTCTCATACCAGGCGTGAGACAGACGTGATATGTATTGAGCGTTCTTGATTGAGGCAAAGATGCTTGTTGGAGGCAGCAGCCTTACCAGATGAACTGCTGTCTTCACGTCGCGAGAATTGGCAAACGGGTGACGTGCGATCGTCAGCATCTCGCCGAGCGGTCGGCTCAAGCGATGGATTACCGCATTCTGATATCGTCCTGCGGCTGCCCCACAAAGGTCGAGGACGGGCTGACGCTCGGTCGGTCGGGAGCTGAGTTTGAGTTCCGCGAGGTGGCCGCGTTCTCGCAGCCGGGCCGTGAGCGCGCGCGCGAAAGTGGTCTTACCAGCTCCTGGAGGACCGAACAGCTCGATGATCATGCCTCGCCCCTGCTAACCGCGCCTAAATCATGCGCCAGACTTCGTGCTTGACCGCGCGGATGACCTCCGCCAACGGCTGTTCGGCGTCCACGCAGACGACGCGGGCCCCGGGAAGCTCGAGCCGCTGCAGGGCTGCGATGCGCTCCCGGATGACCGCCGGGTCCATCTCCGGCTCGCGCCTTGCGGCGGTCTCGGGCGTTACCACAAGCTTGATGACGAGATCCGGTGGAAGGCGATGCGCGAGAGCATACGCGGCACCTTCAAACCGACGAAGCCAACGGGGCACCATGCTCAAACGTGTTAGCAATGGACCGTCGTTGAAGCCGAGGATTTGATTTTGCGGATATCGGTCGGCGAGGACGATGAGCCCCCGGTTGGCTCCGCGCCGTGCCGCTACGAGCTTCTTTCGCTTGTCCACGGCCACAGCCACAGCCCAGACCATCAGCAGCAGGCTGTAGAGCAGTCCCGGGGCGGGGCCCGAGACCTTGCCGTGCGACGCAACCTTGGGCTTGCTCTTGAGCATGCGCATGATCACGGGCATCGTCAGCTTGAGCGGCCGGAGAAATAGCGACGGTCTGCCGTCCCCGGTACCGAAATAAATCGGCACGACGTCGACCTTTGGGCCGAGCCAGGCCCGCATCGTTGCCACCGACGTGCTCTTGCCGCTGCCGTCGACGCCGAGCATCGCCACCATGCACCCGCCGCCCGGCGCGCGCCGGCTCCATGGTCGCGGCGCATAGAGAACATGTTTGTTCAGGCTGCCAGCAACCCAGAGCAGGGCCCGCCCCGCGTTGCGCACCCCGGCCTCGACGGCGTTGTAGCTTCGATACGCGGCACAATGCTTTCTCATGCGCAGGCGGAGCCGCACCTGAGTTTCCAACGGCTGCTCGCCGTAAAAGGCATCTGCAACGCGTTCTGCCAAGTCCGTATTCAATAGCTCGGCCGCAAGGTCGCGAAGTGTGGCGCGGTTGACAAGCGCAGCGAGCTCTGCGCGATCAAGCGCAAACTTGCGCGTTGTCGCCTGCCAGACGCAGAGCGTCATGAGATCCAGTCGCCGCAGCTCAAGGCAAGCGCGCACGACCAACAGGACTGCCTCGCTCGTCGGCTCAAGTATCCGGATCGGCAACGTCGGGTGGAGGATGGCACGGGCTAGAAGCACCTCTTCCCACGGAATTCGGTAGTTCTTGAGAAGGCCTTCGCCGACGATCAACCGGAAATGGAGATGAATATGGATCAGTTGGCCACTGCGTTCATCGTAGCCGAGAAAGGTCAGTGTCGCCGGATGATCACGGTCGGCCACCGATGGAAAGAGCTTGAAATCTCGCTCGGCCAATATCACCTGGACGCGATGCTGGTCCTTTCTTGCCACGAGCAGGTCAACATCCCCCTCGCCGGCGAACGCCGCATCGAGGCGCCTGCTGCTCTTCCAATAGCAGTAGGAAATCTGCAGCCGATGAAATTCGTTCAGAACCTTCACCAGCCCAGGTGGCATCGCATGTTCGGCGCATGCTCGACGGATCATACCTATGTCATACGGAGCATCCATCTGTCCCATCTCCCGCCACCTTCGGCTTGTGCGGCTGCTCGTCGTGGGCTCCCGCTGTCGGGTCCCTGTTCCCTGTGTCCGGTTGTGCTTTAATGAAGCGGGAGTGGTATTTCCTGTGCTTCGCGAGAAATTCGCCGACGTCGCCGTAGCGATATCGAGCGTGTCTCTTGAGATCGACCTGTGTCACGATGGCGATCGCAAGATCGCTACGATCCTTGTCGAGGCAGCCGGAGTCACGAAGCAGGCTCAACGCATTTTGAGCCACCTCGCGCCTCGTGCTTCCCCATTTCACGACCAAGAGCAATTTGTCTACAATTGAAGAGAGCAACCGCGCCTCAACAGAACCGAGCACAGGCGGGCCATCAATAATCACGCAGTCGTAACTCTCGCGCAGCTGACGGACGAGGCGCTGCATCTGTTCGCGGGCAAAGAGCACCAACGGATCGAGGCGGTAACCGGCTATCGGGAGGTAGTCGAGCCCAGCCTCCGCTACACGCCGAATGAGCTGTGCGGTCAGTCGGTTCTGCAGGGGCAAATCCGCGATTCCTCTTTCGGCCGCATCGTCGAACTCGCCAAGCGGCGAGCCTTGCCCGGAACTGAGATCGAGCAGGAGCACACGTCGCCCGAGCATCCCGAGATAGGCCGCGAGACTCAGGGCCAGCGTTGTCTTCCCCTCCCCCGGAACGCTAGAACTGATCAGAACCACCTTGCAGGTGCGAGCGGACCCTGCCGCCAGCCCCAACGTCGCAACCGCCGACCGTATCGCCTCGGCATATGCGGAAAAAGGTTCCGTCAAGAGATACTGATAAGGGCGAATTGCGTGCGTTCGCGGAAGCAGCGGCACAAGGCCGATACAGGAAATACCGAGCGCATCGCCCGTTTCTTGCTCGCTGCGCAATCCTCGATCCAGCTGTTCAAGAACGACGGCGAGCCAACCTCCGCCGATTGCAAGAACGATAAACGCGGGAAAGATGAAAAGGATTGGATTGTGAGAGCTCGGCCGGTTCGGCACCCCCGCGAGCACGTGGATTCCGACGCCGGGCGCGACAGTCTCCTGCCGGTCGCGCATCTCTTTTCGACGCCGCAGAAGGCTGTCATACAGCTGCGCACTGGTCCCCGCATGACGCAGGAGCTCACGCAGTTGCCCATCGGCCTCTCGTTCCTCACTAATGGCATTCTGCTCGGAGCCGTGTCTTTGTTGGATCGCCTTCTGCACGGCAACCCCGGCCCTTTCCGTCTCGTATTTGGCTTCGGCAATTCGTTCATCCAGCCGCGCCATTTCACGACTTGCGGATGCCTGCTTCTGCTCTGTCAGGCGGTCGACGTAGAGCTGGACGATGCGGTTAGCGAACGCTGCGGCCTTCTCGGGGCTCGTCGATGTGAAGGCGACGGAAATGACGCGAGAGCGGCGCTCCTGGATGGCTCTGGTGTTGCGTTCGAACTCTTCGAGGGGCGGCACAGCTGTGCTTCCGCTCCTGCGAAACACTCCAAGCCAGATATTCAGCCGGCGCTTGAGCTCGTTCAGGCCCATTGTTTCGGTCGCCGTCGAGCCCGCCTGATGGTCCAAAGCGACCGATTGCGGTGCGCCACCACCTGCACCGAGCGTTGGCTCGGGGTCGGCTGAGGCGCGCGCTGCCGGCCGGAACTCCGGGTCCTGCAACAGACTGTCGATGACACGCTGGAGATGATCGCGAGAGCTGAGCAGCGTCACGTGAGTGTCAATGCTCTCGTCCATCACCGACACCCCTGGCGCGCGCTCGGCGGCGCTGCCGGCCGGAGCCTCAATCACGAGTTGGGCCGTTGCGGTATATTTGGGTGGGATCAGCAGCCCGACGACAATAGCCAGCACCGTACCGATTCCCGCGATCGTGAGGATCAGTGGGCTGCGGCGACGCAGGATGGCGGCTACTTGAGTGAAGTGAAGCTCGCCGGTGAGCGGCGGCTTGCCGGCCGGTTGCGCGCTCGTCGCGCCGTGCTCTGCTGTCGGAGTTTTATCGAGATGAGCCGCGCCGTCAGCCACATGGTCATCTAAATGCACGCGCAACATCGCTCAACCTCACCTGGCTATCGGTAATTCGTAGCGGATTGGAACGACCAAGAGGCCGTTGTCACTCCGCCCGCACCGCTTCACGTCCGCGATCATGCTCTCGACTGCCGCGCATCGGTCGGGATCAGCCGCCTGCGTTTGCGCGAGAATGCTGGCGACGCCCCGCATGGCCTCAACTCCTAGCCCGAATGGTCGGCGCTCTGCGGGGATCGGCGGCAGCGACCAAGCAGAGTGAGATTGCAAACCAGAAGATCGGATGGCGCACGATCAGATGGAAGATGCTGAACATGGCAAGCCCGCAGAGCAATGTCGTCAGCCCGTCCAACTCGGCCCGGTGCGTCATGACGACAGCTGTCGCCACGAGCCACCCCAAACTCAAAACTGCAATCAACCCGCCTTGGATGAAGAGATCCAGCAATGTGTTGTGGGCTTCGAAATTCGGGACGAATCCGAACTCCGGATGCTCCACGTGCTTTGGGTCATTGGTCGAATCCCGCCTGCCGGCCACGATAGCGGACGGGATTTCAAGATGCGGGCCAGGCCCCAGACCCAGCATGCCAGCCTCGATGCCCCGGCGCATCGCACCATTCCAGAGATGGATGCGCAGACGAGCGGTCTCCTCGGTGTCGCGACCGCCACCCCCCTTGGTCATTCCCTTGATGAAATCCTCAAGCTCGGTGGCGGCAGAGGCTCCGAGCGGGACGACATAGGCCGTGACCAGCGGCAGAGCGAGAACAAGGATCCACGCCGACGCGGAACGCAAGGGCATCCGTCGATCCAGCGACATCAGCCATCTCCGGAGCTTGAACGCGACGAAGATCGGGCCAGCGGCAACGAGAACAAGCAAGAATGCATCGCTCATGGTGAGCCGGCCCACGGCGATCGCGACGATCAAGCAGATCACAGCGGCGATCCTTTCACCGATTCCGCGTGCCGCCTCGGCGAGATATAGCGAGAGGAGACCGAGCACCGCGCAAAAAAGAGCGAGCTGGTTCGCGTTGTCGCTCAAGCCGCGAAACCGCTCCCATTCCCAGGTGTCGAAATCTCCTAGGTCGACCCATCCCCAACCGAACGCGACCTGAAGGGCAAGCCATGCGGCGCCAAGCGTCGCCAGCAGCCAGGCGACTCGCTGCAGGCGAGAACTGGCCCCGGGTTCGACCATACTCAGGCAGCTGACGGCGGCCAGTAAGGGATAGGCCAGGACGTCGTGCATGAATAAACCCGAATCGTGACGGTCCCCCATGGCAAACCCCGTCATCGTGCCAACGCACTGAGCGACCGCGAACACCAGCCAGAAGATCAGCAACCTTGACAAGGGCGCGGTCAGCGCGGGACCTAATCGACCCACCTCGCGGAAGAGCATCAGCAAAACCCACACGGCCAGACAAATTTCGCCTGGTCCAACAGGCGCGCCGTCGGGCCTCAACTGGGATGCCGTCGACAGCAGCAGGCCGAAGGTGAGCAGCACGTCCACCACGTCACGCCTCCGTAGACGTAGCGTCTTGGGCGTAAGGTTCAGGCTCGAGCGCGTTCTTGCGCATTTGCAAGCGGCTTCGAACGGAGCGCCTCACCAGATCCTCATACACCGCCGCGTAGCGCGCGACCGTAATCTCGAGGTTGAACTCCTTTCTCACCAGCTGCGCAGCGCGGGCGCCCATCGCCGCCGCGGTCACCCGATCGCGAAGCAAATCGAGAACTCTCTCGGCCAGGAGTCGGGGGTCACCCGGCGGAACGAGGAAGCCATTCTGGCCGTCGCGAATGACATCGGTGCAGCCCGGCATCCTCGTCGTCACGATCGGACGGCCGGCCACTGCCGCCTCAAGGAGCGCACGCGGCACCCCCTCGAGATATTCGGTCGGAAACGCAAACACGTCGGCGAGGCCAAGCAACGCCGGCACATCCGATCGCGGACCAACCGCCAGCACGTAAGGGGCGTGGCGGTCGATCTCGGCCTGTGTCACTGCGAACGGCCCCTCGCTCTCGCGCGGTCCCACCAGCAGAAAGCGCACGCCAGGTCGATGCTGGTGGACCAGGGCCGCCGCATCGAGCAGCGTCGGGATCCCCTTCTGCCTGGTCATGCGCGTCACCGTGATGACGACCTCGGACGCGCCCAGACCGAGCGCCTTGCGAAGCTCGGCGGGCGATGATCCCGTTGCTCCCGCCCGCTCGAATCTCTCAACATCGATGCCGGAGCCGGGTATCACCACCTGGCCTCTTCTGCCGACCATCCGGTGGCGCATGAAGAAGGCCTGATCGTCGCGGTTTTGGAACACCGTCACCGCCGTCCAGCGGTCCGCCAACCGCTGGAGTGCGCGGTAGACCGGGCGTAGCCCCAACGCCATCGGCGAAGACGATGAATAGAGCCAGCCCAGTCCGTTGATCGTGCTGACGACCTCCACATCACGGAGGCCTCTCGCTGCGAAGGGAACCAGCATGTTCAGTTTTGTGTCGAAGCACTGAACAAGGGCCGGTCTCACATCGGCGATTAGCTTCGAGATCGCTTTGAGCGCTGTCCAATCGGCCAACGGGTCGACGAACCGGGAAAAATGGAAGGGATGATAGTCGAGGCCGGCTTGCGCAAACGGGGTGGGATCGCCCGTCCCCGCAGCGCTTATCTGAAAGCCTTTGTCACGCAGCGCAAGCAAAAACGGGATGCGAAGAGAATGGTCCTCTCCTCCAATGCAGAGCAGGTGCGGTCTCACGTGAGTATCCTCATTTGCTGCCTGTCCGGATCGATCGGCATCAGAAGCGTACTCGCCACGGTCATCAGCTCGTCGATCACTGCAACTTCGGCGAGGCGCGCCCGGCGCTCCACCCGTCGATCAGATCGCAAAGCGGAATCCATTCGCATGCGCCAACAAGCGCGGCGAAGCGCCCTTCACATCGTTGAAGGTTGACGCGATGGCGAAACGCATGTGTGGCCTTGATCCCGGTCACGCGGGGCTGCCCCACGTCGATCTCCCACGGGTGGATGTAAAAGATGTAAGGCGTCCCCGACTGCAGGATCCTGCGCACGCCCCAGAGCCACAGCAGATAGGGAACGAGCCGGAAGTAGCCGCCCCCGCCCCAAGGGATCCCTCGTTTGCCGAGCCGGATGCACGAGATACAGACTTCATAGAAACCATCGCGGAGCAAAACGACCGGCCGGCCCGCATCCATCCCATTCAGCCGGCCATAGCGATGATGCGCGACGGTCGGCACGACGGAAGAATCGTAATCAAAACCCACATCCTGCAGGATCGGGATTGCCCATTCGGTGATGGAGAAAC
>Ga0137412_10003236_pt1 | contig 12988 bp, 12 predicted proteins | sample CZODoug2_1_16fun_FD_122160 | JGI IMG/M metagenome (GOLD analysis project Ga0137412, IMG submission 122160) | Vadose zone soil fungal communities from Angelo Coast Range Reserve, California, USA - CZODoug2_1_16fungal (Hybrid Assembly) | ecosystem: Environmental > Terrestrial > Soil > Vadose zone... | reverse complement strand
TTTGGTGAACCGGGGAGGACTCGAACCTCCAACCCGTTGATTAAGAGTCAACTGCTCTACCATTGAGCTACCGGTCCCTCGCGCAACCTTACTATTTTACACGGCCCCCAAAATTTTGTCGAACGCCTGATTTCGCGCCAATTTATCGCAGCAAATCTTCCAATTGCACCCGCGCCTCGGTTTTGCTGTCGCGATATTTAACAATCACCGCCGCATACAACGACAGTCCCCACTTCTTTCCCGCCGGATGCGTCACCGCCCGCGATCCGGGTACCACAATCGCTTCTTCCGGAATCACCAGTGGTTCGTCATCTTTCGCGCTGTAAATCGTCTCGTTCACGATGTCGTACACCGGCGTCGAACGATTCAACACGGTTCCTGTTCCCAATACTGCGCGCTTCTTCACAATCGTCCCTTCATACACGCCGGAATTTCCGCCTACCATCACCTCATCCTCAACAATCACTGGCATCGCTCCGACCGGTTCAATCACGCCTCCTAGTTGCGCGGCCGCCGAAATATGACAATTCTTTCCGACCTGAGCGCAACTCCCGATAAGCGCGTGCGAATCCACCATCGTTCCCTCATCCACATGGGCGCCGACATTAATAAACATCGGCGGCATGCACACCACACCGCGTGCCACGTAGCTGCCGTCGCGGATACTCGACCCGCCGGGCACAATCCGCACACCACTCTCTTTCGTCATTGTCTTCGGAGGGTAACTCGACTTGTCAAAAAAAGGCTGCCGCGTTGGATACGGTCCCATCTCCACCATTGTGCCCAGGCGGAATCCGAGCAGGATTCCCTTCTTCACCCACGGGTTCACGCGCCAGCCGGTTGCCGATTTCGCATCCGGCTCTGCCGCTCTCGCTTCGCCGCTGTTCAGTAAATCCTTGAACGATTGAAACAGTTGCCGGTGTTCTTCGCCGTATTTCGCCGGCGGCCGGTCAAAAAGTTCTTCAATTTGCTGTGCTAGCGACGGCAACGTTCACCCTTTCGAGAATTTCCAGCGATTCAAGAACGGCGCGAATTTTCTGCAAATTCTCCGTCTTCGGCGCCACCAACGGCAACCTCCACGCAGGCTCCAGCAATCCCATCAAGCTCATCGCTGCTTTCACCGGAATCGGATTTGACTCTACAAAATTGATTTCCATCAGCGGCAGATATTTTCTGTGAATCGCCCGCGCGCCTGCAAAATCGCCCGCCAATCCGCAATCGCAGAGCTGCGCCATCTCGCGCGGCACCTCGTTCGCAGCCACCGAGATTACGCCCTTCCCTCCCAACGCAAACAGAGGTAACGCCACCGAATCGTCTCCGGCCAGAACAGAAAAATCATCGGGCACTGCATTCAAAACCGTCGCCATCTGCCCAATATTTCCTGACGCCTCTTTCAGGCCAACAATATTTTCGATTCGCGCCAGTCGCGCAACCGTCGCCGGCTCCAGATTCGTTCCGCAGCGGCCAGGCACGTTGTAAAGAACAATCGGCAGCCGCGTTGCCTGCGCAATCGCACGGTAGTGCTGATACAAGCCTTCCTGCGTCGGCTTATTGTAATAGGGCGTTACAGACAACAATCCGTCCGCGCCCATCGCCTCTAGTTCGCGCGCCAGTTCAGTCACTTCCGCTGTGTTGTAGCCGCCCGCTCCGGCCAGCACCGGCACGCGACCTTTCGCCTCCTCGATCGTAAGTTCGACAACGCGCAAATGCTCCGCGTGCGTCAGAGTCGGATTCTCTCCCGTGGTCCCGCACGGCACCAGAAAATGCACGCCGCCGTTGATCTGCCTTCGTACCAGTCGTCGCAGATTCTCCTCGTCCACGGAGAAATCTTTCCGGAACGGTGTCACGATCGCAGTGCCGCATCCTTCAAACCTCATGCTGACCTCCTCGCCCGCGTGCCATCACGCAAGCTCATTTAGAATTTCGCGAAACTCGTAAACTCCTTTTTTGCCAATCACCCAATTCGCCGCACGCAACGCGCCGCGCGCAAATCCTTCTCTGCTTCGCGCCATATGCCGGATCGTGATCGTGTCCTCCGGCGAATCAAATCCGATCTCATGCGTACCCGGCACCGTGCCCGCTCGGCTCGCACTCAAACCAATCTCGCGCGCATACCCATTCCGCTTCATCTCGTCCGCTAACGCCAACAACGTTCCCGACGGCGCATCCTTCTTCGCTGCGTGATGAATCTCCCATCCCCACGCGCCATAACTTTCCTCTCGCGCAAATCGCCGCGCCGCTTCGGCCACCTCCTCCCGAAACAAATTCAGCCCCACCGAAAAATTCGCGCCCCACACCAATGCGCTGCCATTCACACCGATTTCTTGCGCCAACGGCTGCAATCCCGCATACCAGCCGGTCGTTCCGCACACACTCGCCACCCCAACCGCCGCCAGCTTCTTCAAGTTCGCCGTCGCGACTTCTGGTCTCGTAAATTCCACCGCCACATCCACTCCAATCATCGACTGCGCCGTCAGTGCCCTTGCGCCGTTGTTGTCTTGTCCGGAAAACCTCGCCTTCACTTCAAATCCATACTCCGGCGCCAGCCGCTCGATCATTCGGCCCATTTTTCCGTACCCGACAATCGCCAATCCGCGCGTCATACCGCTTCCGCCGACAACTCCTTCACCATTCGCTCATAAATTCCAACTGCTTCCTGCAAATCTCTTTTCGAAATCCTTTCCTCCGAGGTGTGTGCCACATGAATGCTTCCCGGCCCAAGCAAAAGCGGCCTGCCCCAGACACCCGCAAAATTCGGTATGTCAGTCGTGAACGCCACAACCGTTGTCTTCAGTCCATTCACGGCGCTCATCCGAAGCGCTTCCGTGCAAAGCGCCTCGCGTACTTCCACTCGTCCCTGCACTGCGGCCGTCAACGCGTCACGCACCACGGCCGAATCTCCCACAAGCCGGAACATCAATTCCGCCTGCGCATGATCCGCAATCACATTGGGCGCGCGGCCCCCAGCAATTGTTCCAATATTCAGCGTGGATTTTCCCAACAACTCATCGCTGGGCAGCGCAATTCGCCTCACGTCTTCCAGCACTGAAAGCAAGTTCTCAATCGCCGATTCGCCGAGTTCCGGATACGCCGAGTGCGCCAGTTTCCCTCGCGCGATTAATTCGAAGCGAAGCGCTCCCTTCGAACCTAACGCCAACAAATTTTCCGTCGGCTCACCGTTGATCAAATACCTCGATCCGCGATTCACTTTCGACGCGGCCAACGATCCCAAGCTGTCTTTCTCTTCACCCACGACAAACAAAAGCCCGAAATTTCGCGTTTCCGCCGCGAGCAATCGCTCCGCAGCTGCCACCATCGCTGCGATAATTCCTTTCGCGTCGCACGATCCGCGCCCCCAAACAAATTCGTCATCCTCACGCGACGCAAAAAACGGCGGCACCGTGTCAATGTGCGTGGACATCGTCACGACCGGCGTGCCCCAACTCGCCAGAACGTTAAATCGTTGAGCTGTCACCGCCATTCGCTCCGCAACGCCGCCGGTCCGGTTCGCCAGTTTCGCCAAATGCGCGTAGAGATACTCTCCGGCAGCCGCTTCGCCGCCCGTCGTGGATTCGATGTCCACCAATGCGCGCGTTAATTGCACCGCATCCATATCTTGTTTTTTTTACTTTCTGGAAGGAGCCCTACGAAGGAAGGAATTGCGCAAGAAGTCTGCGGAGAACGCCGCCCCTCGATAGCGCTCCGTCCGGCGATCGCAAGACCGCGTTGTTCATCGCTTCGTTGGAAGCGATCGGACGACAGTGAACGGGCTTTCGCCTCGTTCCCCAATCCCTGCCGCATTCGCCGCGGCAGAAACTTCGGCGGAGAAAACTACCTCGTCCCTTTCGCGCGGGCCACCGAAACGAATCGGCCTTGCTGCCCGGCTACTCCTGACCTCCGCACCTCTACCAAGAACTCTTCTAGCCTACCGGACGAATGGCCTGAAATCAATACACTCTCGGCGGACGTCCATGCAATAAACAAATCGTTCGAATTACTTTTTATTCTGGCGTAGCGTTGCCGCCAGTCCGCGCGCCACTTCCCTCGCACGTTCCACGTCATTCGGCTCAAACGAGATCGCCGCCACTCGCTGGTGCCCGCCGCCGCCAAACTTCTCCGCCAACGACGCCAGATTCTGATCCGCCGTCGCTTGATTCCATGGATTCGTTCCGAGCGAAACTTTCGCCCGCGTTGCCGACGCGCTCACGCTGATCGAATATACGCACTCCCGGTGCAGCAAATACGGAATGAATTTGTTGTAGCCCTCGAGGTCCAGGTCGCTCACATCGAAGAAAATCACGCCGTCTTTCGCCTCGGACCGCTCCCGCAATATCTCGATCGACTTCCGGTGTCGTTCCAGAAGCGGTCCAAGATGCTTCGCCACAATCGGCAACTGAATCATTTCCTTCAGCGGCTTGTACGCCAGCTCCCGAATGATCTGCGCTGGCACTCCATCTTCGGGGGCCGCTTCGATCACGAGCGCCAATTGCGTCGCCGGTTCCTTCAATTCCACCGCAGACTCCGGCGTTGGAAATTGTGCGCCATCAATAATGTCGCCCCAATAAATCAAATCAGCGAGTGGCGTCGTATCAAATCCAAATTTCTGCCGCGCCGTGTCCGCAATCAGTTTTGTGCAGGACTTGTAGTCCGGCTCATAGTAAAAGTTCTTCCCGGGCGCCTGTTTAAATTGCTCGGCATCCGCCGTCGTCAGGAATGCGCTCTGGTGATGGTCGAACCACCACGTCACCTTAGGCGAATTCGAATACTTGAAATCGACAATCGCATTCTCGTCGCCATCGAACAGTCCAGGTTCCCACGGCTGCTTCGCGCGGTGCGTCATGCCCGTGAAACCAAACTCTGCGTTCGCATCAAATTTTTCGCGGTAAAAACGGTAAAAAAGGGCAGCCGAAGCGGTTCCGTCAAAGCAGCGGTCGTGGAAACAGAGCCTGACTCGGGTCATATTCGAGCGAAAAGGGCCTTTCCGGCCGCACGGTCAGTTTCGCCGCCGGCTACAAAGCCCTTAACGATGCGGTGCCCTACGCAGAAAGTCAAGACCCCTCTCTTCACCGATCTTCACTAAAAAAGAAAGCCGCCCTGTGCGGAGCGGCTTTCTTTCAATACTTTCACCTGCAAGTTGTGGGCTTATTGCCCGATCATTTTTTCCACTATGTCGCCGACAATCGGCAGCTTGAACTTTTCTCGCTGGTACGCTTTGTACATGAGAAAAATCCACGTAGCAAACAAAGCTACGCCAAACAGTCCCCAGATCGGAAAAATCAAAAAGCCCAGGAACGAAAGCCTCAACAAAAGAATTAACCAACCGAACATCGCCAACGCGACCCATAGGCCTGCGGCAACAATGTTGAAAGCGATCGCCTGTGCCGCATGAAATCTCACAAATGGTCGTTTGTCTAGCAGCAGAAAAATCAGACCGGAAAGCCAGTGAAAGAGGTAACAGAGCAGTCCCGCCACGTTTTCGTCGATCCCGGCCGTCGGTGAATCACTGCTCCCGACCGCAGCCGCCGGCGCCACCGCTCCTTGACTGGCGCCGCACTTCGGACAGAACGCCGCGTCTCCAATGTCCTGACCACACGCTTTACAAAATGCCATCGCGGACCTCCCTTGACCTTCAATGCGCGAGAGCGTAGCAAACGCTCCGCCGCCGTGCAATCGCTTTGAAAAACAAAAAGCGCTCCGGTCTCGTCCGAAACGCTTCGCCGGGACCATCCGGCCCTTCAAACTCTCTTGGCATTCATCGATGACAGGAGTGGCTACAGCTTAGCCACGCTGTAGATTGCATTCGCGCGCCGCGCCCGCAGCGTAATCTGAATTGCGAAGTATTGCGCTTCCGCCAGCGTCTTCTGAAAATCCATTTCATCCACATACACGCGCTTCGGAATCCGCCGCGCCAAAATGCTCAGCTCAAGCACTTCTCGCTTGAACGGATAAGGCGCCAGCGTCAGCACGTTTCCGCCCTCGCTCCTCAAATCCAGATCCACCTCGCGCCCTCCGCCATCCGCCGGAACCGCGTCAATCGTGCAGTTCTCTAACGGGTTCAGGCACAAGTGCAGTGAAAGCCGGTCCAGCGCTTCCAGCCTTTCGAAATTTCCTTTCAGCGTCTCTTCTACGATCAAATCCTTCGTCGCTGGATTCGCGCGCAAATCCACCTTCAAACGCAGCTGTTGCAATCGCAACCGCTGCACAAACTCATTTACTAGCGCCGTTTCCGTCGACTTCACATACTTCGCCGAAAATCCCGGCATCGTCGCGCGCGCGCGATCATAAAGTCCAACGCAGTGCATGCTCACGAGCAGCGCCGCGTAGTGATCGACTTTCACCAGCCGTTCGATGCCACGCTGGTACAAACCAATATGCTCATCCGTCGGAACCGACATGAACGAATAGGGCATCCGTGACTTCTCGTCCAGCGTTGGTTGCAGCTCCCACTCCGCCCATCCATTGTCGTGCTCCCCAACCGCCAGGCAGAACGACTCAAACGGTTCCGGTCGCGGGAACTCATCATTGCCCCATTCTTTTGCGAGGAATCCAGCCAGGAAGGCGTGGTCCGTCTGGCGGATTAGCAGCAGCTGATCGCCTTGTTCCCGGATGATCAAGTGTCGTTCCCCACGCGTGGCCGTATCGTCAAATTACGCCTTCTCTTGAAAGGCGTTCTAGCTCGGCTGCGGGGTAGCCAAGCAACCGTCCATAGATGTCCGTATTATGCTCTCCCAGCGCTGGCCCAATCCAGCGCATTTCCCCCGGCGTCGCCTCGAGGCGCGGAGCCATCCGCGGCAATTTCACTTTGTCCCCACCACCTAAGTCTGCATCTTCAAACACGCCTCGCGCGCGATAGTGCGGATCCGTCAGCATCTCGGCCGCCGAATAGATCGGCCCCGACGGCACATCCGCCTCGCTCAGAATCTTCAACGCCTCCTCCGACTTTCGCCTCATCGTCCACGCGGTGATCGCTTCATCAATCTCGTCAATATGCTTGGACCGGCCCTCATTGCTTGCGAGCCGCTCATCCCTCGCCAGATCCTCTCGTCTGATTGCCATCATGAAGCGCCGAAAAATGCTTTCTCCGTTCGCCCCAATTACAACGTACGCCCCATCCGCGCATGGATACGTCCCGCTCGGCACAATCCCCGTCAAACGCATTCCCTCGCGCTCACGTTTCACGCCCGCTTTGTCGTACTCCGGAATCGTCCCCTCCATCAAATTCAAAACTGCCTCGTACAACGCGACGTCAATCACCTGACCGCTTCCGCCCTTCGCGTCGCGATGATAGAGCGCCATCAATATTCCCAGCGCTGCATGTAACCCCGCCACCGAATCTCCCAAACTTAGATTCGGCCGCACCGGAGGACGCTCCGGTTCACCCGTCACGTAACGCAATCCGCCAAACGCCTCCGCAACTGCCGCAAATCCAGGCCGCTGCGCGTACGGCCCCGTCTGCCCATAACCCGAAATCCTCGCCAGAATTAGCCCGGGATTTTCTTTCTTTAACTCCTCATAACTCAATCCCCACTTCTCCAACGTTCCCGGCCGAAAATTCTCAATCACCACATCCACTTTTTTCGCCAGCTCTCGCGCAATCTTCTGCCCTTCGGGCACGCGCAGATTCAGCGTCACGCATTTCTTATTCCGCGCCATCAAATGCCACCACAGCGAAGTTCCGTTGTGCACCACCCTCCACGTCCGCAGTGGATCTCCCGTCCCCGGCGGCTCTACCTTAATGACTTCCGCCCCGAACCACGCCAAAAATGCCGTCGCAAACGGCCCCGCAATCAGCTGCCCGAGCTCCAGCACTTTCACGCCAGCCAGCGGCCCCGCCGTTTTGTTCATCGCGTCGCTCATGGAAGAGCCCGAATTGTATCCGAATTCCCCAGCCGACACCGGCCAGGGCTCTTTTAGATTTTGTTTTGGGATTCTAGCGGCGAACTGTGAACGGTGAACTGCTAACTTCCTCTATGGCTCATACCAGAACTGAATCTTCACTTCCACATGCGCCGGCACTGGCTTTCCATTCCTCGTCGCCGGCTGATACACATAATCCTTCACCGTTTCCTCGGCCTTTTTGTAAAGCGCTTTCGGCCCGCTCACCGGTGTTGCGGACTGCACACGCCCCGTCTCGTCCACTACCGTATCCAGACTCACGACGCCGCTCACGTACGCGCGCAACGCCTCGGGCGGCGAAAGCGACCGGATCGCCTTCAACAATTTCGGAGGCACATACACATCATCCTGCGGCGCGATCATGGCGCCGGAATCCGTCGGCGTCGGCTTTGCGACAGCGCTTTTCTTGCCGGCGTTCGCAATGCCTCTCGCATGCGACTCGGTCTTCTTCGTCTCTGCCACACTCACTGGCGGTTCTACTTCACTTGCATGCTGCTCCCGCCCTTCGCTGCCTAAGCTCGGCGCTTTAGCGTCCACTGCCGGCCGTTCATTTCCGCGTTCCATTACTGGCGTCGCAACCACTCCCGCCGAATTCTCTGCAGCCTCCGGTGCATTTGGCGAAGCGGTGCTCTCCTTAACGCTCGGTGGAGCGTCGGTCTTGGCACTCGTCCTGCCGATTCCGCTCAACCACCCCAACCGGTACGCCCCAGCTCCTGCTACAACCACCAACAACACAATCGCCACCAGCACACCAATCGGCCCGCTCAGACTTCTTCTCGCCGTTCCGCTGTACAGTCTCGTCTTCGACGGCTTCACTCCGGGGAATCGTTCGAAATCCAGACTCGGCTTGGGCAGCAACTGCTCCTCGGCATGTGCCGCGGCAATCGCAGCGGAATCCGCCGCGAATTCCGCCGTCCGTGGCGAAGTATCGCCCGCCTTCGGAAGCTGCATTCGAATCGGATAAGCTACCGTGTCTTCCTTTATCTGATTCGGCGCAAGTAGTTCTGGCGCCGCCGACGCGTCGTTCAGCGCAGGTTTTTCCCCTTCCTCCACGTGCTCGGATTCTTTCGCAGACGCTTTCGATTCCAGCAGCGTCTTCAACGTCGCCAGCTCGCTTGTCGAAGGCTGCTGCATCCCCGTCACTTGCTCTGTCGCCGGTTGTGGCTCCGGTAGAACCGGCATTTCTTCGACTCTTTCCGTCTCTTTGGCCGGCCCCTGAGGTTTCATTTGCGCCTTCAGGGCTTCCACTTCACTTCGCAAACGCGCCACTTCTGCCTGATCCGGCGGTGGGGCAGCGCCCTCGCCCGCTTCTTCTGTCAACTCCGCCTCGGCCAAATCGGCTGCTGCGCTGCTTTTCGACGCGCCGGCCGCTTTCGCTTCGTCTCCCGTCGGAAACTCCACTCCCCAGAATCCCGTCGTCGGCTCCGTAAAATCCAGCTCCACGTAACACGCCGTCGGCCGGTAGCTCCGCTTCCGCAGCACCTGCGCTACAACTTCTTTTCCAGTCTGCTTGTTTGTCAGGAAAACCAACTGCCCAACTGCCACGGCCGCCGAAAGGCGGATCACGCCGCCCGACTCAAATACCAGCACGGTCTTGGTCTCTTCCGTAAACAACTCACGCTTTTCTGCCTTATCGCCCGGACGCGCACCCGTAGCGACCACTGGAATTTCCAGCGGCAACGGTTGTTTCTTCGTCTCGGCGCCTGCCTCCGCGCCTTGTTCCGACGACACCGACCCCATGCCGTTTAACTCCCTCAGTTTCCCTGTAAACGGGAACGCTTCGCCTCGCGCATCCGCTCTCGCCCTCTAAAGGCCTCTCATCAGGCCACACTGCGCTCTTTATCATCCTGCCATTTTGCTTCCCGGCTGGCCATAGTACACGCGTACAGCTTCGCCTCACTTGCAACACGCCAGCCTGCTCATTTCTCATCTTCTCGTTGTATTATAGTTTGGTAGCGCAGCCGCTCTTGGCTGTGCACGTTTCTCCCGTGCGGGAGTGGCGGAACTGGCAGACGCGCAAGACTTAGGATCTTGTGGGGTAACACCCGTGGAGGTTCAAGTCCTCTCTCCCGCACCAAAATTTGCTCCGCAAATTTTGCCCCGAGCAAGCGAAGCGCGCCGAGGGGCTCCTACCCAACGTAAACGAATCCAAAAAGTCTAAACCCCGCCCAAATTTACCCTCTTGAGTTTTTTCTCTTCCTCATATATGAATTCCCCAGTGAGTAAATCAAGAACCCTCAACCTCCCACCCCTCCCCACAGGCTGGTGCACCTACATGCTAATCTGCGTCGACAACTGCTTCTACATCGGTCTAACCGACGATCTCTCCACGCGCATTCGTGACCACGCCTCCGGCAAAGGAGGCACCTACACCAAATCCGTCAAACCTACTCTTTTCGTCTGGTATGAATCCCACACGGATCGCCCATCCGCCGCCCAACGCGAACGCCAACTCAAAACCTGGTCGCACGCCAAGAAACAAAAGCTCGCCCAGCACGCCGTTCCCTTCGACTTCGGTCAAAACCTCCGCCTATCTCTGCTCAGCAACAACTAGCTGCCGTCCGTATTTCGTAAACCACACTCGCAACAACCATCCGATCAGCAACAGCAGCGGCAAAAATCCCAGCACCAACCAAATCGTCGCGCCCCGCCATTCCGCAGGAAACACCTTCTGCTGTCCCAGGAAAAACGATCCCGACGCGATAAAAAACGAAAGACACATCCGCCACAGATGCCTGACCAGGCGCTTCTTCCCGAACACTCCCCCGCGCGCCAGCATTCTTATGTCGCCCGTTGCCCCCAGCAAGATCACCGACGCAAAAATAAAATACGCCGCCGTCGGCACTCCCTTCACTGCCGTTGCAGGATTCAAAACCACTCGCACTCCCAATCCCATCTGCGTCAATCCCAAAATCAACGCAAACGCCAGCGCGCCCCAATCAAACACGCCAGTCTTGCCGTCTCCTCGCCGCGCCGTCAACCACGCCGTCGTCACCAGATACAGCGTCGACGTACCACCCAAAATATTCGACGGTTGATTCTTTATCACCGCCAGCACCGCCCCGCATCCCGCCATCGTCAGCATCGCCACGACAAACACTTGCCCCGCGAGCGCGTGCCACCGGAAACCCTTCCGAAACACCATCGCCACCGCACCGCTCAGGATGCCTACGATTCCGCCGCTGATATGAAGTATCAAAAGAAGAGTCGTCATTCCACACACTCCAGAACCGCCCTAGATCGGTTCGCGATTCCGCCGAATTCTTATCGCAGCCGCCAAAAAACCCGCCGTAATCAGCCATCCGATCCACAATCCCGGCGCGACAAAAAAATTCCACGGTGTCAGGTGCGTCATCGGATTCATCGGCATCGTTCCTGCCGGCTGCACCGCCGCCATGCTCCCGCCGACGCGGTCCAGCAGCATCGCGCCAAGATGCGACGTGCCGAACACAATCCTTTCCAGGAATCCAACGCCCAGCGGCGGCAGCACGGCCCACAGCAACGCGGCACGCCGTGACCATGCCGATACAAACATCAGCCATGCATAAATCGGCGCATACCACAGCACATGCACGGTGATCAGGTGATACAGCAACAGCAACGAACCCCTCACCAGATACAACTGCGTCCACAACGGCGCCGCGCTCAATCCGTTCGCCGCCAAAATCAAACTGCTCACCAGCAACATCACGAACCCCGCCACGACGACAACGCCGAAGCTCAACAGCGGCAATATCGCGAACGGAATCGCCGCCTTCGCCAGCACTGTCGTCACATCGGACACCGGCAGCGACTTCCAGAAAAGTATGCTGCGATCTTTTCGCTCGCTCTGCAGCGAATCGAGACAGTAAAAAAGCTGCACGATCATCGCTACCATCATGATTGCCGCCGCTACGTATTCGAACGGCGCGCCCAGGCCCTTCATCTTCGCGGGATCCGCAATCGCCGCGCGCATCTGCGCAGGCAAATGCACCGTGTTGATCAGAAAGCCGAACAGCGCAACCCCGGCCGCCGCCGCCGGCGCAATATAAATCGACCGGTGCTCGAACAGTTCCCGCCGCACGCACCAATAAAATGTCTGCCAAGTCGTCACAGTCCTCGACTCCGCGCTCATTTCTCCGCCGCTCATTCGCTGCTCCCCACTATCTCTTTTTCTTCTTCACTTCTCTGTGCCTCTGTGGCTATTTTTTTTCGACTGTCATCACAGCCACAAACAAATCCGCGATGCTCGGTGTCCGTACTTCTCCAAACTCAGCAACCCGCTTCCGCTCGATGCCGTCAAACAACAAAATGCTCTGCCCGAACATCTGCCGCTCATGCAGCGGCTTCAGCGCGCGTGCCGCCGCCGCTTGCTCCGGCCGCACCAGCACTTCCGCATACCGCGCTGCAAACTCTTCCATGCTGCAGCTCAAAATAATCTTCCCCTCCCGAATGAACATCAGGTCCGTCAGCACGTCCTGAATCTCTTCCACCTGATGCGTCGTCACCACAATCGTCCGGCTCCGGTCGAAATAATCGTTCAGCAGCGAATCGTAAAACTGCTTCCGGTACAAAATGTCCAACCCCAGCGTCGGCTCGTCCAGCACCAGCAATCGCGCGTCAATCGCCATCACCACCGCAAGGTGCAGCTGTGCCACCATGCCCTTCGAAAGTTCCCTCACCTTGCTCGCCTGCTTAATCGTCGTCTTTGCGAGAAACGCCTCCGCCTTTGCCCGGTCAAATCGCGGATGCACTCCTTCCACGTAATCCAGCACCTGCCATACGCGAATCCATCGCGGCAGCACCGCCACATCCGCGATGAACGACACGTCGCGCATCAACAACTCGCGCTCTGTCCACGGATTGCGCCCCAGCACTCGCAGTTCGCCCTCATACGGCGTCAGCCCCAGAATCGCGTTCAGCGCCGTCGTCTTCCCCGCTCCATTCGGCCCGATCAATCCAAGAATTCGTCCTTCTTCCACGCGCAAATCCATTCCGTTCAGCGCCTTCGTCGCGCCGTAAGACTTTTGCAAGCCTCTTGCCTCTATGCATGCCATCGCGTCAGCGTTCCTCCTCTTCCTCGCTCCGTTTTTCCCCACCGGGTCTCGCCGCG
>Ga0137412_10003235_pt1 | contig 12990 bp, 9 predicted proteins | sample CZODoug2_1_16fun_FD_122160 | JGI IMG/M metagenome (GOLD analysis project Ga0137412, IMG submission 122160) | Vadose zone soil fungal communities from Angelo Coast Range Reserve, California, USA - CZODoug2_1_16fungal (Hybrid Assembly) | ecosystem: Environmental > Terrestrial > Soil > Vadose zone... | reverse complement strand
TGATACGCGGCGGCGTGTATTATAGTGAATTTAGTATGTTATTTGATAAACACACAAAACCACACCACACCTTACACACTATATTTATTTATGCGAGTTGGGACTTCCTAGAAAGTATAGTCACTTTCTTTTAAAAACAATGGTTTGTTTGGGAAACAATTCCTTCAAGAACGTTCGATTGATACGGGTTTAGAGACTGTTAGGTCTATAGGATTTATTATAATTCTTCAACAACTGGGTCAAGTATTTAACTTAACGATTTAAAATCAACACTGCGTAAAACGCGAACTTAGCCGTTCCGCTACGTCTTCACAACTGGGTCGAGTTCTTAGGCTCAACAGGTGATCAATAACACTGCGTACAACACGAACCAATTGTTCTGCTACGTCTTAAAACAGTTTCAATTCTAATATTTTCACAAATAAAGTTTCTAAGTTCAATTGGTTTTGGTAAACCGTTTTCCCTTAAATTCTTAGATCAAAATCAACAATAATATTTCAACTGGCCGCCACTCGCTCTAGTGAGAAGTGGGGGGGGGAAGAAAGAAAGAGATTCGATGATTATTTACAAGCGTTCGGTCGTCCTATATACAAATATTCTTACATGTGATAAAATCGGTCTTTCTACTTGATTCTTTCAGATTACTATTCTAGGTATCGTCTCCTATGCATTCCGATGCCAATCCCATGGTTACAGGTACTCGTTCAAGGGTTACAATGTTTTCGGGGCGACAACTCATCCCATCATTTTGATTTGTAACATTGATCCGCTTGCCGATCACTGCCGACCTTGTTCCGCTGGCTCTCCTGAATACATCTCGTTTCGCTGGGACGCGTATGCGTCCTAGTCTCTCGGACACTGATGGATATGTTACTATACATCGTCCTTTACGTGCTGCAAGTCTGATCCTGTGGTCTAGATCCCTGTATAATATCTTCTCGACTTTTCAATGAATTAAGTCTTTACACGCCTATCTTTGGTAACTCGAAAGGCTAACTCCTATGGTTTTCACATCTCCTTGATCGAATAATTCATGTAGTTCATCATTCCGATCGTTTCCCGTGGTTTAGACCCTTCATTGGTAGTCTTTGACGACTGCCGATCATTTACAAGTACCAAACGTTCGGTCACCCGAGTTTGAACCCTCGATATGATTCTGGCTGTTTCAAGACAGTTGATCGAGTTACGAAATTATGTCTCCTATATCGTTGTACCCTCGTAGTTATCTTCGTTGTGTACGAGTCGGTTTCCCGGTCGGCACGGTATTTATTAATAGTACAACCGTCGACTCTTTGTTGTTTGATAGCATAATGAATAGACTTATCCAAGTCGTACTCATAGTCTACCATAGTGTAGTAATATACACAACTAGGACTTTGACTGACGTACACGGGCATGTACTCGGTCCTCTGGCGTGATCATCGAATATAACGGTATTTTAGTATTTAATTCGTTAATAAAACGAACAAATTCTCTGTATCCGTGTCTATACAAAGTTGGGTCGTATCATCTCCCCCAAACTAAAATACTGACTGTCCGCAGTCACTGATCGACCATTCCTTGTTCGTTTTTCGATCAACCGCTAGGGTTTTGCCTCATCATTTCTAGGTTCCTCGTTAGGTTACCCTCCCGAGTTTCCTTGCTCTTTTTAAATCGCATAGTCTATCTCTCTTTTTCTCGACAACTTCTTTTGCTATCTTTCATGAGTTCTCAACTTGGTACGAACCCCTTTTCTAGTTCTTAGCGCTTCTGATCATTATGACACTTTTATTAAAGCTAAATGCTCGTGTCACCTCAGACCGCTTTCTGTCTCTCGAGAGATTGCCAACTCCAAGGCTCCCCGTAGGTTTATATATACTCCTAGACTTCGACTTCTACTGATTTTCTAATTTTCTTTAGAGTCTCAATCTAGTTCTTTGCCCAGTGATTTCGGTATGAGACATACTGCCTCAATCGCTCGCGACACTGTCCACAAATGGGTATCTTCGGAGTTCGACAACCCGGACGATCCTTATGTTCACACTGCTTACAAGCACTGTGTCCGAGATCTCCTTATTCAAGCATATCAACGTCTTTGCGTCGATCTCGTCGAATTTGATAATCTCCTCCAGTTGTATGATACTGCTCAGAATCATTTTGATAAATGATCCCCCTCTCGATCCTATGTAGATCTTTTCATTCCCCTTTATTTTACTCTCGAAAATGTTTACAATACAGTCCCGAGTTGCCTTGGAAACTTGTTCGTATTAATTTATTTGGAATTTATCGTCGAACCCTCAAATTTCTAGGGTATCTTTCTAAATTTCCCTGAGTCCAGTATTTCTCGATAAATAGCCTGGGGTCGACGATGCTGTCTTTCACCCTTCAAAGCATAATTATCTTCTAAATCACCACTCCATGGCTCATAACGAACGTACTCCCGGTATCCCTCTTGATGCCTTATTCAAAAGCAAAGCGGAAGTTACCCGCGAAGCTCTTCAAAACTTCAATACCGTCCTTCCCTTGAACTCTCCGTCCTTGTGGAAGTCCGCTCTAGGAGAACTGGTTTCTTCTACTGTTCGTTCTGTTTTCCATTGGAATTTTTATTATATTAATTCTTTATCGAAGTTGGTTTTTAACCATTATCTTTCGTTCGTTTCGCACCCTTTATTTCAAGAATTAGTGCCCGCGGCACATACTGCCATCCAGAACTTTCGTTCGAAGCATCCGGACTTCAAGCTTCCAGTTACTACTCATATGATAACTGGTTTGGATGCTCGCGTCAAAGACTTTATTAATTCTAAAACGGCGGCAACTTCCGCGGCTGCTCTTCGTCCCGAGAAGGTTAAGAAAACCAAGACTTCAGTTCGTCTAATTTCTTTTTGAAAACTTTCTCTTTAATTCATTGTTTATTTAGGCCAAACGCCCCCGACTTTCTAAAGAGACTATAGAGAATTCTGACGATGAAATCAATGCATTTCTCGCGGCACCGTCCCCTTCGGACCTCCCTGTGTTGCCTTCTGAGAAGATTGATTTCGAGAATCCTACCGATGCTTCGGTATGTTTTCTTTCTTTATATTTGTCTTCACTTTTATCTCGAAATTTCTAATTTCTTTTCAGTCTAATGGTGTCGAACCAGCTACTATCGCTCCCATGGATGTTTCTCCGGATTTCGATACTCCTTCGAGCTCTACATCTTCCGATAAGAAAGTGTCTTCCACTGCTGTATGTTTGCCCTTTTCTCTGGTACCTGGTATGGATATTTCGTCTAAATCCTACCAGAAGGCCGTTATTACTTTAGGCAAACAGAAGGCTGGAACTTCTAAAAAGAATCCTTTGTCCTTCTTAACCGATCGCGGTATGTTACATCTAATCAGCCTTTATTTCGATATTGATATCTTTATTTAGACATTTGTTCTGTCCCTCTCGGACAGGACGATTCTGATGCCGTCAAGCGCGCTCAGGATTTCATTGCCAATCGGATTATTCAAGAACTCGAAACGGAAAACTCGGCTACTTCCACCGCTTTCCAAGATTCGGTCCGTAATCAAATCATGGCCAATACCCAACGTCTCAGAGTTTGTTTATCTGTCATAAACCATCTCATGACCGTTTTGAATGATTCTCGAAACTAAGGAACGGATCGAGGGATAGAATTTTAAATTTTCTTGCCTCGTTCTCGTTTCAGATTTCTTTATCGGACTTATCGTGTTTTTAAAACTTGTTCAACACAAGTTAGCTATCGTAGAAAATTGAATAAAATCGCTTCAACAGTGTATCGTTGTGTGATAATTTCTGAGTATATGAAGTGTTTCACCGTTTAAGCGTTTTACGATCTTTATTCTTCATTCTCGATCTTTTTATTTCCTATTCCTATATGATGAAACATTCGATTCGTCCTTTCGTTTATAAAGGCTTAAATCCCTGATTCTTCGACACGATGTATTTCTGCTCCATGAGCTCTTCGTCTGGTACGTTATGTCTATTTCATATCCAATCCGTACTTATTTCTTTTTAGAACTTTGCCGCGTTCTAAACTTCTTCGAGCCTTGTCCCGACCTCTGTTGGTCTGGATTTAGCTGTTCATTTGCTGCGATCCCTAGCTCTCACTGGCCATGCAGTGAATGTCTCCGTGGACATTCTCCGAACGCTTTTACTGATTTAACGAAAAGTTCGCAAGACCGTCAATTAAGCTTTCGCCCTCGTGGTCCTGGTTCGTTTGCGTTTATGGAGATTTTTCTAAACGGGCTAATTTATTGCTCAGAACATCACAATTATTTATGCCTCATTTGTTTCCATTATCACCCAGCCGTGGATCCTTGTTCACCGGATTGTGTTTATAGTAATCCGTGTACATATGCTCGGCCCTCAACTTCCGATTGGCCTTGTGCGCCGTGTTCTGAAGACATCATAAATTGTCGTCGTGGTTGGGCTTCCCCGTTGACTTCAATCGTACTTTGTCCCTTCTCTTCTTAATTTAGTCGATTTGTATAGTAGATACAGAAGATTTTTAAAATTTTCTGAGTCACTCATACTCCTCCCCCAAACTAAAATATTAAACACCGGTTTAATCGCCCAAACTCCCTTTCGTAAGTTCTGTCGCACTCTGGTTTCCTTATTTGTCAAGTCCGTTCGGACTTCTCCACTAGTCCGGTACATAAATTCGAGTGCTGTTTTCTCGTCTCTCCAGCTTGCTCTTATTCCACATCACTGATCATGGGTAAGTTCTTACGATAAATTCATTCGACTATTCTCAATAAATCTATCTTAGACGAACTTATCGACCCGCCTCTCGTAGGAAGCCAGTCTTACCTCTCCGCTAGCTGTACGTTCTTACTTAACGTTTCCGCACCGCTAACCTTTCATGATAGTAACCACTCGTTGCCATTTGTGCCACACTCGGCACCATGCCCCAGAGTGTCCCATCCTATGCCCTACCGACATACTCTGCTGTTTCAAACCATTCTCGACTCACGACTGGCCCTGTTCCCTCTGTTTCAAGTTGAATCTTCCGCAACCCGGAGGTAAGTCTTTTTATCTCAACATTTTATTTCTGCCATATTCAATCTTCCAGGGGAAATCGAGGTAATCCCGCCCTGCACGTACTGCGGTGATCATAATCATCGTATCAAGTACTGCTACCGGATCCCCGTCGATATCAACTCTGGTATTCTCATGCGTGACGCCGCCGGCCAATTATGGCATTCCGACCACTCTTACATCTTCGACACCGATCCCTGGACTTTCATTCGCGAACGCGTGGTCGCATATCAGATTCATCTGCACCACAGCGCGCTCAATAGTCCTCTCAACACAGACGCTCCCGCCGATACCAACCTTATGTATGGAGTTCCTCATACTCGGGGCGGTCGAAGGTTTTAATTCTGTTTCAAAACGCACGCCGAATTCCATATATATTTACTTTTTTTTGTATTTTCTCATCAATATATATGTCCTTCTCCCCTGTTTCGTTTAGTGTTAACATCTGAGTTTCGATCACTCGATATGTGTCTCGGCAAGGTCCACTTCTTCTGATATAAAAGACAATCGTCCGAATTGTACTCCGTATCCACTTTTGTCTTAACCCATGCCTTACACCGTTCGTGAGTCTGTCCCCTTTTTCACTATTCCTTGACTCTCTAAGTCTTTTTCTCCCGAGTTAGAGAATTCCAAAGGCGAGATTACAACTCTCTCACCCGAGAATGCTCTCACTCTCATTGCGTTGGACTCTGGTTGCGGTAAGTCACCCCCCTGATCGTTTTGTTTCCGCAGGTTCTGACCTTCCCCACAGCCATAGGTCATTGCTCCAAGTGCCAGATACGTCACTTATCAGCCGAATGTCCACCTCTCTGCCTTTCGCGCCTGTCCTGCGTCAATAAACCAAACGCCAAGACATTAATGGTTTGCGATGATTGCGTCGAACTCAAGTTTAAACAAGCGGACGCCCTCAATCAGTCTTCTCTCAGCCCAGGCCAATCGTCGCCCGTTCACAAGACCAATCCGGACTCGCACGCTGCAGACTGATAATTCATGGTAGTTTTAAAACTCGATGTGCTCTCGTAGTACTGTACAAAATAGAGTACTGACACAATCTTACCCCATTTTTCTCAAACGCTCATCCTACGATCCGTTGTGATCGTCGATCAGAGATCAGGGTCACCATCAGAATCATTTTGATCTGACAGGTCCTGTCCATTACTAATCTCATCATCTTGATCGCTGTCATCAGGATCTTCGGCTGCTAGGTTGACGTTGTCGAACATAAAGTCTCTCGACCTATCGACCTCGTCCTCACTTGCCTCTATCTTTTGTAATCCTTCTTTTGATACATCCAGCAGATCCAATATATCTCTAGAAAATTCTATTTTATGCCTTGCGAAATAAGGAATTACCCTAAACGCTCCGACTTTATTTTGTAAAACAGAACCGTCCATTTCAGCAACGATATATGAACCCCCTTTTGATCTTGAGATCACGATCATTGGTCCCATATACCTTGGTTTCATCTTCTTATTTAGAGATGATTCGATTTCCGTGTTACGAATCAAAACCAAATCGCCGCTTTGAAAATTCAAATCTTTTATGGTATGTTGATTATCTTTTTCGTACCTCAGTAGCCACTCTCGTTTCCGTTGGTCGATACGTTTACGCATTTCCTCAACGTGAGTACGATGCTTGGCTAAGGCTTTGGCTCGAAACCCAATTAATTCGGCTGTTGATAGGATGCGTCCTGGTAGTTCTACTAACCATGTAGCTTCCTGGATGTCTAAAGGTAGAATTGGATGCGCTCCGGTTGCCATAAAGAACGGTGAACACCCAAAATATTTCCTTATAGTTATCCGATCTGCCCATAATACATGATGAAAGAACCAGAACCATTTCGAAGGGTTCCCTCCAGTAGCTTTCCACAACATCTGCCTGAGATCCCAATGGGGCCGCTCGATCCTCCCATTCGCTTTAGAATTATAAGGAGAGATCTTTATCCCTCTTATCCCGTATTTCTGCTCGAGCCAGGCGATGGCCGCCTTGTAGACACTGCCATTGTCTGTTATGATCCTACCAAGACATCCCCATCGACAAATAATGTCTTCGAACATCCATATTCCTACTGATCTTCCGGTTTCCTCTCTTAGTGGCCTACCTTCTGCCCACGAAATCATTCCACAACGTCCATGCGCTATATGCCCGCACCCATTTGATTTTGGTGACATCACCATAGTATCTGCATGTAATGTTTGAAATAAAGACGGCGTGTTCGTAATTACTGGTGGAATTCTTAAGAGTGTTTTCTGTCGTTCTTGACATAATTGACAAGTACGAACATACCAACTGACGTCTCGTTCGAATTCCGGCCACCAGAATCGTTCTGATATCAACATTTTTGTTGCGTAGAAGCCCCTATGTCCAAGGCTATCGTGCGCGCCTGCTAATATCTTCATACGATCTCCCTTGTTCACTACTAACTTATGAGCACTATCCACTCCTTTCTTGTATAGTTTCCCTTCCGGGGTCACAAAGAAATGCGAAGCGGCTCTCATCAGTGAACGCAACATTCGTTCGTCATATCCTGAAGGTAATTGCAGAGGATTAATCAACCATTCTTTTAGAATAGGTAAACGCTCGTCCTGCAGCTTTCCACTTCGCGTCCTATGACCTTCCTCGTATGCTCCAACCTCAGTCTCGGTAGTTGGAACAATTAAATGCTGTACCAACTGTTGCACTGATTTATCGTTTCGTACGCCAGACTTCTCGAAGTAGATCCTAAGCGTCTCCTTCTCGTGATCGAACTCTTCCCCGGCTCTTTTCTTTTCTTGTTCAAAACAGTCAACGGAAGATGCGAGCCCTTGAAGATAACCCCCTCGAGTATCAATATTATCTTTGAAAGTCTCAAATGGTACTGGCTCGACTGATCCCTCTGTCATTATCAATTCCGGTGGTGGGTTACTCTCCCCAACGTCTTCATCAGGTGGGTATTCCTCATCCCCAGGCTGTTTGTCTCGACGCGATAGACCATCAGGTCCGAAAGTTTTTCCTGCCACATGCCGAATTTCAAAATGAAACATGAGTATCTTCTCGATCCAACGATTAATAGTAGCGTTGGGTCCCATTTCTGGATGATTTAACATCCCATGAATATATTTAGCGTCGGTTTCTACTATAAGCTTTCGACAACCAATCAATAAATACTCACTCGCTTCTAAGGCTCGTTTAAGTCCAAACAATTCTCGCTTCGGCTGGGAGAACCTAGCCTCGCGATCATTTAATGTTATTGACCCAAACTTTACAAAGACCTTCTTTGTTTTGGCCTCTGCTGCTTCTTGATATATATAATATCCTACTGCCTTATAAGATGTATCTACTGCCAGAACGACAGCACCATCACCTTCGTAGTCGATGTTCCCTAGCGGAACGGCGTTCTTCAAGGCGTCTTTCAAATTCTGCATGGATTGATCGTGTTCGTCTGTCCATTCGAAAGGAACCTTTACTCTTAGTAGGTTATTCAAAGGTCCTGCTAATCGCGCAAAATCTTTAATGAAAACCCTACAAACACCTATTGTCCCTAAGAACATCCTTACTTCTGAAACGCTTTTACAAGCTTGCCATTTATCAATAACGCCTACTCTGTCCGTTTCAGGTAATCTCCCTTCGTAAGTACATCTGTGACCTACTACGGTAATTTCCTCTGCACAAAGAGCTGTCTTATAGCCTGAAAAGGTTCCCCCACAGTATTTCATTCGTTGAATAACCCTGTTCACATTTTGGAAATGCTCCCAGACAAAACGCCTGATCCCCGGGTTCTCGGTGATCGTTTCGTACGATCCGTCTTCCTTCTCGTACCTTGATGCCGGACCCTTTACAGGTACGTCATCTATAAATGGAATAGTATATTCCGGTATTTCCGGTTGCAAGATGTAAGTGACATCGTCGTGGAATATTGGTACAGAATTGGTCCATCCCATGGGTAAAGTAACCAATCTCAATGCACCGAATGGCGTTTGAAACGTAGTTAGATCCCTAGACCCTTCGGATAGAGTTCGTTCGTCATACCCTACGTACAAATCAAACATACCTCCACAAGCTCTCCCTGCAAATTGAGCCGCTAGTGTTTCTGTTGCCGGAGGTACTCCCGAATGTGCAATAGTCACCTCATTCAAAGGTTCCAAACTATGTACAATCCGTAAACTCTTTCCGTCTTTCTTCAATACACAGAACCATCTAGATCTATACGATGAGTTCGATGGTTCATACACTCCTGCCTCGATTTTCGTTTTGATTATCCTACAAACTTCTGGGTACAATCCCGGAGGTATTGGTATATTCTTCAGCACCCAGGGTCGATGAGGAACTATAGGAATGTCTATAGGTGGAAAGAAGTCTTCCCTAAACCTCCCTCGTTCTGAGTCGTCCCATGCGAAACCCAGGTTCTGCAACATCATAAAATGATGCATTAGTTTCCTTTCCTCTGGTAGAAGAAAACCCTCTGCATGAACATCATCAATTTTCTTCTTTCGTTCTTCGGTATATCTCCCCGTAGGTTCGAAATCTGGTGGGTTGGGTAGTAATTTGGGCATATCCTTTAAAGGATCCCCTATTATTTCCCTCTTAATTCTGAACTCGGCCGGTAATTCTTGTATCACCGGCTTCGTCTTTAGAGCTACAGGTTTGTATTTATAAATACTTCTGTACTCTTCGTCACTATATTCTTCGCTTGATAGGTGGGACTGCTCTCTCGACGCCTTTGTTATTGCGCCTTTGTCCAAGTAAGCTATTAAAAGCTCCCTATCTTTATCTTCGAACGCTCTACAATCCATTGATTGCGATAAGAAGGCGTTCCTGATCTCCCCATCGTCAAATATATCGCCTCTCCTAGGCAGGGTATAATTTACTATTTTTACTGATTCTTCTCCTGCCTCGATTACCAGTGCTACCTCTCCGTGTTCGGCAATCACTTCATCAAGGGTTTCCGAAAATCCTCTTTTACAGATTTCCGAATAACATCTGGCGTTTTTCCTCGTTCGTGCGTACTCATCGTACATCTCTCTCCAGTATTAGGATCGGTCAACGTTAACGTTTGATTCCCGTCCCTTTCGTTCTTTACTAGGCTTTCCGTGATTATATCAAACGGTCGCCCAAGAAGTACTTTATATGCCGGATTCGCCATGATATGTACCTGTAGATAAACTCTAATATACCCACAAAGAAAAGGAACGTTTTTCGCTAAACCCAGAGTTCTTTCTATCGAACGGTTTGCGCTTTCCATTTCTACAGTGATATCCGGGTCCCATGTTACTTCCAGTTCCTTTGCTACTTTCTGTGACATAGAGATTATCTGAGAACCTGAGTCTAATAAGGACTCTACTTCTCCGACTCCGTTTATCATAGGGTATATTGCTCTCAAAGCCTGGGATTCCTCTGCTTCCCTGATCCTTTTAGGTTTCTCCCCTGGTTGTAAGGTAGATAAATACTGTAGAACCGGGTCCCCTATCACAATTGATCCTTTAGTTAACCCTTCCCTATCTTCCGATAGAATTTCACAGGTTGCATCGGGTAATCTACTGATCATTTTATTTTCGACGACGTTAGAAACATTTCTCCAAGGCCTGTCTATCTTCCGATTATCAGATTCCGTCTTCTTCTCTACTCGCTTCTTCGTAAGAAGCTTTTTCAACTCTTGCCTCATCGGCTCGGAGACGTTTAATAGATCCTCAGCCGTCAAGCTAATTGGGTGCTGTAAGGTACTCCTTAACAACTCTCTAGCCCTCTCGTCTGCTTGCAAAGGTGCTCGGTTACTGAAACCGAACTCTCCTTTTGGTATAGATACCTTGATTTGATCAAGGCTCTCTTCACTTCTTTGATCCTGATCTGCGTCTATTATTTCCGTAGCTTCCATAAATGGTAATTCCGGGATTTCCCCACTCAGATCTTCAACAACCTCTTCTGCTCGAACCAGAGGTCCCTTCTCGACCATTGGTTCTTTAGTTTTCTTTTTATGATCTATTTTATTTTTACTCAACTCGGAACTACTGACTTCTTTATTCTCAAGCGGCTTGCCAGTGGTACGTCTATTTCCCCGTCTGGCCGCTATCATTGAACTTAGACAAAACCCGACTTTGCGTCTTTGACGGAAGCGAGTTCTTCGTCCGTCAACTGATCCATAAGTCCCAAAATATAAGATGCTTTTGCGTTCCGATTTTGTTTCTCATCGCCTTTGTCTTCCAACTTGAGTTGTCTGGCTAAAAGTACACTTTCTCTCTCTTTTAGCTGTAACTCTTTTTCTAACTTCGCTAGCCTCTGTTCTTTTAAATCTAAAGAGTTGTCGATCGGCTCCCCATATTTAGTATATGTATTAACCGATCTTTCTTCAACTTCTTCGTAAGAACCTAAGAATGCTTGCACTGGAGGTTTGGAGGCGTAATACCGTTCCATCCTTTCTATAAGGTTGGCGCCGGTCGGATAATTAGGTACTCTAGACCCATTAGCCAAACGTACTCGTCCCTCTTGATTATACTTCAAATTCCCCAGCTTGACATGGTGCTTAATTTTCTCGCATTTATCTTGGAAATGGTCGTCTCCGCCACAGCCGAAACATTCCATTCCTTGCGAGTTCTTCACCCATCGTTGCTGTATTTCAGGGTGGCCGCCTGCAGAATTACCATTGAAATTCTGGTTAAAACCAGAAGCCCCTTTTGTTGGTGCTTGTGCTAAAAGCGCTTTCAAAGTACTCTCGATCGATTCTAGCTTGCTATCAAATTGCTTATTAGCAGCTATCGTCCGATCTTTTTCTCTTGCCTGAGTTTCCTCGAGGCTTTCCATTTTCTCTATTAGGGAAGCGTTCCCCGCTGTTGTTGTCTGCACCAAGGCCATGCTACGAGGTTTGTCCGAGTCCTTTTTATCGGACATTGTGAACATTCCTTGCGCGTTCTCTGATACCTGTACTACTGCTTTACAAATATCATTGAAATCATAGCGGTCTTCCGGTCTCCTCTCGATATCGGGTTTCTTTTCTGATTCTTTTCCTTTCCCTTTATCTTCTAATTTGACCGGGTTTTCAGCTTTTGGCTGTGCCCCTAAATATTGTAAAACTGCTTGAGCTAGATTTTGAGATAATCCGCTCATAAACAATTCCACCAATTCTCTGTTAGACATTACTGCCGGCGGCTTCGTAAGTTTATTAGCCTCTGCCGTGAATGCCCTTCTATATGCGTACAAAGGAGTGAGATCGCCTAAGGCTATCCCTCCTGCCTCTCGACATATATGTCTAATTCTCGCGGGCGTGCCTCTTTCAGCAGCAGCCGCTTCAGGATAATTCTCGAGTAACTCATCTTTATACTCTTCCCATGTATTCCCTGGTTCGTACGTCTCGAGTGATTTCCACTCTTCTTCGCTTTCTTGATCTGCGTATTTTCCAACGCTCGTCTTTTTCCCTTCGTCATCTTCTACTCCGGCCTCGTTCCATAAGTCTTCCATTTGCCTTAGGAACCTTCTTAGTTCCGCCGGTCTTTTGGATGAGAACTTAGGCGCATCGCGAGACCCTGGTAAAATCATGCTTCTTCTTGCAGTCATTTTGATTGCTTTTTCTGAACTCTGCGGTTCGCTTTCCATCAATCTCTTGTTTGATAATTCTAATTGTTTTTCTACAGCCAATATCCTCTTTTTCAGGTCTTTGGCCGCTTCCTGATCTGTAGGAGTAGAAATTTTTGGTTCCTTCTTCGCTACTTTAGATACAGAATGGTTCTCTAAAGGAGGTTTTATCCCTGCCTTTTGTGAATTCGAAGTAATTCGAGGTTTTGAGATTTTGTCTGCCGTTTTAGACAGCTATCTCTTTTTAATTTATTGATAAATTTGAATCAGACGCTCCTTCTGTGAATTACTTCACGAAATGTCTCTTTGCAAGCGATTGTTTTATGAAAAGACCCTCGCGGTGGGCTCCAATGTGATACGCGGCGGCGTGTATTATAGTGAATTTAGTATGTTATTTGATAAACACACAAAACCACACCACACCTTACA
>Ga0137412_10003234_pt1 | contig 12991 bp, 12 predicted proteins | sample CZODoug2_1_16fun_FD_122160 | JGI IMG/M metagenome (GOLD analysis project Ga0137412, IMG submission 122160) | Vadose zone soil fungal communities from Angelo Coast Range Reserve, California, USA - CZODoug2_1_16fungal (Hybrid Assembly) | ecosystem: Environmental > Terrestrial > Soil > Vadose zone... | reverse complement strand
TTCTGGGACAACACACTACAAGCCATTTCATAAAATTGGCGTTGTGGGTCGCGGCTTCAGCCGCGACAACAAACCACCAATAAAAACTGGGCCTTAGCCCCTGAGGCGTGCGCCACCCTCATGTCCTCATGCAAGTAAATCTATGAGACAAGTTCTGGCTTGAAGAGAAAAATGCCCTCTCCATCCCGAAAAACAAGGGATGGAGAAGCCGCTACAAAACCACACTGTACGGATGGAAGTTGCCCTTGTAGAGGCCGTTCACGGTGAACCGCCCGCTTTTTGGGCGGGCAGCCATTCGTCCCGTCAAGACCGGCTGCCCAATTTCCTCATCGTTTGATTTTCACCGAATGCGCCACGGGTGTACACTCTCCCTGTCCCCCCGGAGGAATTATGCGCACCTACCCCTTTCCGCTAGCGGCGATTCTAACTCTGGCAATCGCCTTCCCGTCGCACGCGGCAGAGAAGCCACGCCCCGCGCAAGCCGCGAAAACCAAGAAAGTCTGGACCAACGACGATATGGATCAGCTGCGCGCGCGCGGTCTGATATCCACTTTTAGCGTGGCGCCCGAAACAACAGCGCAAGCACAAGCTGCGCCATCCGAACAAGCGACGTTCACGCCGAAGACGGAAGATCCCGCTTGGTACGCGGACCAGGCAGCCATCCTCCAAGCGGAACTGGACAAGCGTGAGGCCGCTCTTCGCGAAGCCCAAGCAAACCTCGCACAAGCTGCGGAAGGAATAACGCAGCCCGGCATCGCCATGGACAAGGGCAATGTCGGCGTTACACCCGAGGCGGGCCTCGCCATACTGGAAGCGCAGGTCCACGAAGTCCAAAGCCAACTCGATGAACTCAGCGATCTCGCCCGGCAAAACAGCATTCCACCGGGCGTGCTGCGTAGCTAAAGTTTCACCTAACTGTTCGTAATCACCGGAGTGTCTCCGCGCGATACAGCTTCACCGTATTGCATATCGTCGAAATGATGAGCATGAGCGCCATTCCCACAATGGCCGCCAGCCCTTCCGCGTCAAAGGTGCGATAGGGCGATCCAATAATGCAAGCGCTCCGCTCGAGCCGTAAACCATTCCTGCAAACGGATCGCATTCACAAACGGAATGGACTCTTTTACTCAAGAAACCGCCGAACTTGGTCTCCTGTTTTCTTTCATGTAAGATCCTCTTCCAAAGCTTGGCTGGGAGGCAGCCGAAATACGAGAGTCAAGGTGTTCCTATGCGACGCATCGTGATGATGGGGATTCTGTTTGTTTTCTCTTTTGGTATTGTCTCGACCGGGGCGGACGAGGAGCCATTACAGGGTTTCACTACCGGTAGCTCCGCCACGGAACGCCAATGGGAATCAAAGTTTCAAGCACTTCCCAGCCAAGACAACCAGCGTGAGTACATGCGCCGGCTAACCGCCCGCCCGCACCACGTTGGTTCGCCTTACGACAAGGAAAACGCGGACTGGATTCTCTCGAAATTCAAGGAATGGGGTTGGGATGCGAAGATTGAAACGTTCGACGTCCTTTTCCCCACCCCAAAGGAACGTCTGCTCGAAATGGTCGAGCCCACGCGCTTCACCGCAAAATTGCAGGAGCCACAGCTGGCCGTTGACGCAACCTCCAAGCAGCAGAGCGAGCAACTCCCCAGCTATAACGCGTACTCCGTTGATGGCGACGTAACAGCCCCGCTAATCTTCGTCAACTACGGCCTGCCGAAAGACTACGAGCAACTCGATCTGCTGGGAATTTCTGTCAAGGGAGCAATCGTCATCGCAAAGTACGGCCATTCATGGCGCGGCATCAAGCCAAAAGTGGCTGCCGAACACGGTGCCATCGGCTGCCTCATATACTCCGATCCAGGCGACGACGGCTATCTCTTGGACAATGTCTTCCCTCAAGGCCCCATGCGGCCTTCCGACGGTGTCCAACGTGGCAGCGTTTTGGATTTTCCGGCGACAAGTCCCGGCGACCCTCTGACCCCAGGCTACGGAGCTACACCCGGCGCGAAGCGGCTGGCTGTCCAAGATGCGCCGGGGATCACCAAAATCCCCGATCTGCCAATCTCCTATGCCGACGCGCAGCCATTGCTAGCAGCTTTGGAGGGTCCCATGGCCCCTAAAGAATGGCGCGGGGGCCTACCCATTCTTTATCATGTAGGACCAGGGAAGACGAAAGTCCATCTAAAAGTTAGTTTTAATTGGGACATCAAGAGAATCTACGACGTCATCGCGAAGATCCCGGGCGCGGAACAGCCTGATGAGTGGGTGATCCGCGGAAATCACCATGATGCCTGGGTGAACGGCGCGCAAGATCCAACATCCGGCCAGGTCGTCATGCTGGAAGAGGCGCGCGCCCTGGGAGAATTGAGGAAGCAGGGCTGGCAGCCGAAGCGCACCATCATCTACTGCGCTTGGGATGCGGAGGAGCCCATGCTGCTTGGGTCTACAGAATGGGTGGAATCGCACGACAAAGAACTCCAGCAGCATGCTGTCGCCTACATCAACAGCGATGACAGCGGGCGCGGTTACCTCGACATCGCAGGTTCTCATACGTTGGAGCACATGATGAACGGCGTAGCTCGCGAGATTCAGGACCCGGAGACGAAAGTTTCCGTGTGGCGCCGCTCCCACTTGCACCAAATCGAGCAGGCGAAGACGGAAGACGATCGGAAAGAATTGCGGCAACGCGCTGATCTGCGCATGGAAGCGTTGGGTTCAGGTTCCGACTACACGGCGTTCATCGATCATCTGGGTATCGCTTCTCTGGATGTGAGCTTCTCCGGGGAAGACGATGGGGGAATCTATCACTCCATCTACGATGATTTCTACTGGTTCACACATTTCTCTGACAGCGACTTCGTCTATGGGCGTGCGTTGTCGCAAACCATTGGCACAGGAGTGATGCGACTGGCCAGCGCCGACCTTCTTCCCTTTGAATTCACCAGCTTGGCCGATACCATCAGCCTGTATTTGAAACAACTCAAAAAACTGGCTAACGACGAGAGGGAAAATACCATTGAGCAGAACAAGGAAATCGAGGAAGGTGTTTTCAGCGCCATTAACGACCCGCGCCATCCCCGGGTAGCCCCTTCGCACAAGGATGTTCCGCCGTTCCTCAACTTCGCGCCCCTCGACAACGCCTCCGATGCGCTCACGCACAGCGCCGAACGGTACGACACTGCGCTCAAGAAGGCCTGGCCTGTTGGGATTCCTGCTGGCACGCTCCAGGACATGAACCAGAAGCTGAGGGAGAGCGAGCGCCGCTTGACGACTCCGGAAGGTCTGCCGCGGCGTCCCTGGTACAAACACATGATCTATGCGCCCGGTGTGTATTCCGGTTACGCCGTCAAGACTGTGCCCGGTGTGCGAGAGGCCATTGAAGAAAAACATTGGGTCGAGGCCAATGCCGAGATCGTGCGAGCCGCAACTGTATTGGAGGGCGAGATTGCGCTCGTCAATACGGCGGCCGCAGAGTTGGAGCAATTAGCCCGTTGATTCGTGGTCTGCGGCTGCCACCTGGTCCAAACGCCGATCGTTCGATCTCGAGCATCCGCTGGTAGATTGCGTGAGCATCCGAACTCTGCCGCTTTATGTTGGCAATCATCGCGAGCAAATTTAAGTAAGGTACGAGTTCTGGGCTATTCGGCTGATTTTGCTCGATGGCGTGAATTCGATCGTTCAGAATTTTCTCAGCATCCGCGATCCGCCCTTCCTGTTGGGCTTTTCTTGCGGACCGAAAAACCGGATCCCTGGCCAGGGAACTTTCCTGGGACAGCGCCACGGACGGCAACAAAATCATGGGAAACACGAAAAGAAGGATGTATCGAGCCAGTTTCATCTGCGCACCTGCGCCGATTGGTCCGGGGGCCGATTCCTCGAAAGATGCCCCGAGTGTACACCCAACAGGCGCGATTCGGAATCACGGCGCACTGACCGGAACCACGACAAGCCTGTGCTAGAATCTTCATCTTGAATTTCATTTTTGGACAGGACGATGAAAATCAGCCGGGAAGACGTGTTGAAAGTGGCAGCGCTGGCGAATCTGGAGCTGACGGACGCCGAAGTCGAGACTTATCGCGGCCAGTTGGACGACATCCTCACCTACATCGAAAAATTGAATGAGATCGACACGTCGAACATCGAGCCGATGACGCAGGTGGTGGCTGCTTCGACCGACGATTCGACGCTTCGCGACGATGTGGTCGTGCGTTCGGACGTCATCACCGAGGTGCTCCGTGGAGCGCCCGACCCTGCCCCGCTTTATTTCCGCGTACCCCGGGTGATCGAAAAGTGAGTGCCGCGACAGCGTGGACCATCCCGGAGGTCCGGGCGGCCCTGGATGCCAGGAAAATCTCCGCGCGCGAGCTGGTGAAGGAATTCTACGCGCGCATCGATCAGCGCAATCCCGAGTTGAATGCTTATCTGGCGCTTTCACCTGAACGCGCGTACGCGCAGGCTGACAAGATTGATGCGGCGATCGCGAGCGGTGACGCCTTGCCGCCCCTCGCCGGCGTGCCACTGGCGGTGAAGGACGTGATCAGCATCCGCGGCATACCCACCACGTGTGGTTCGCGCATTCTGGAGGGCTACAAGCCTCCTTACGACGCTACAGTCGTTACGCGGCTGGAGCACTCCGGCGCCATAGTCCTCGGTAAGACGAATTGCGATGAGTTCGCCATGGGCAGTTCGAACGAGAACTCCGCGTACGGCCCGGTGCGGAATCCTGTCGCCACCGGCCGCGTTCCCGGCGGTTCAAGCGGCGGCTCAGGCGCGGCGGTTGCCGCGGGCCTGGCAGTTGTCGCTCTCGGCACCGACACAGGCGGCTCGATTCGTCAGCCCGGCTCGTTTTGCGGCATCCCTGCAATGATGCCGAGTTACGGGCGCGTTTCGCGCTACGGTCTGATCGCGTTCGCGTCGTCGCTGGACCGCATTGGCCCTTTCGCACGCACGGTTCGTGATGCCGCCACCGTGATGTCCACGCTCGCAGGGCGCGATCCTCTGGACTCCACATCCTCCGCCACGCCCGTACCTGATTACGCTGCCGCGCTTGGCCGTTCGCTCACCGGTTTGCGCATCGGCATTCCCGACGACTACTTCGCCGAAGGACTTGACCCCGAAGTTCGGCGAAAGGTTGAGGCGGGGATCGGGTTGCTGGAAAAACTCGGTTGCCGGCGCGTGTCGATTCGCATGCCGAATACCGACTACGCCGTCGCGGCGTATTACATCATTGCCACCGCGGAGGCCAGTTCCAATCTCGCCCGCTATGACGGTGTTCGCTACGGCGCGCGGGTTCCAGGCGGCACGCTGATCGAAATGTACCAAAAGACGCGCGGACGCAAATTCGGCGCTGAAGTGAAGCGCCGCATCGTCCTGGGCACGTACGTCCTCTCGGCCGGATACTACGACGCGTACTACTTGAAAGGACAGAAAGTTCGCTCGCTCATCGCGCGCGATTTCCGCGAAGCCTTCGAAAAAGTGGACGCCATCATTACACCCACTTCTCCTGTCCCCCCGTTCAAATTGGGCGAACGTACCTCAAACCCGTTGGAGATGTATCTTGCTGATATATATACAGTTACAGGATCTCTCGCGGGCGTTCCCGGCATTTCCGTTCCTTGCGGTAAAACCTCTGAAGGATTGCCTGTCGGCCTGCAAATTTATGGCCCCGCCTTCGGGGAGCAGCGAGTTTTGCAACTTGCCCACGCCTTCGAACACGCTGGCGGCGCGGAGCTCTAGACGGTCGTCGGGTGCGGACTCGATTTGCAGCCCGCCAGGATTAAGATGATCCTCGGACCCCCGACTCGCCGCGCATGACGCAAGACACACAAAGCATCTCCGCGAAATCGTTAAAGTGCACAAAATTTCATAGAGTAGTGCAAGTTTTGGTATTTATATTTCAGATTAAACCATTTGATCTGCGCGGTGGATTTGCTTATGTCACTTTCATTTTCCTCTATCCCCTTTGATCTGGACCAGTTGCAAATTTTCCCGGGCGTCACTACGCGCCATGATGAAACGGCACCACTCTTGCATGATGATTCGGCTGGTTTGTTTGATTAGCACAGACACCCTGGACAAAGGTAGAAAATGGTCACCGTCAAGTCGAGTCAAAAAATCTTCACCGAACAAGAAATCTCCGGCCTGACCGGCATCTGCAGCGACCATTTGCGCGACCTGGCGCGCAGCAAACACCTGGGTTCGATCGCGCGCGCCTCAGCGGGTGCCGGGGAGCAGACAGATCACTGGCTTTTCACGAACTCCGACTTAATGGTCCTAGCAGTCCTTGTTCCTCGCTGTAGCCACTAAATTCTCGTTTCCTAGCCCGCCATAGTTGGGTAATCCTAAGATTCCAGGGGGGCCGAGTTGCGCGCAAGTGACTTGTGACTCGTGATTCGTGAATCGTGTAAATCCCCGGCGAAAGCTTCGCACATCCCTAAGCAGGCGCGGCCCCCGTCGTCGCGAAAATCTCGTCCGTAACTTCGCACTCTCTGTGGCCTCTGTGAACTTTGTGTTGAGCGCCTTTCTTCCCATTGCCTGTTCCGTTCAGGGACATTGCGCGCGGCTTCCTGGAGGGCTATGCTCAACACATAGAGAGAAACCCCTACGGGCAAACGGACATCATAGAAACTGAACTGCGGACATGCGGCACACACACACAATTTACCTGGCCTCACTCGCCGCGATCGCGCTCGCGGCCCTGCTCGTCTTGGCGCCGAATATTTGGAGTTTGCCTCAAGGCGCGCAGGACGCCGACTCGAAAACCACTCAGGAGCAAGGAACGATACGTGTCCCGCTGCCCAAAGGGAAAAAATTGGTGCTGGCTGACGGGACGTTCCATCTGGTGCGCGAATACTCGGTCCAGGGCGACCGCGTCCGTTACTGGAGTGTCGAGCGCTCGGACTGGGAAGAGATTCCCACGGCATTAGTGAACTGGGACGCAACCCACAAAGCAGAAGCCGAGCAATCGCAGCAAGACGCTGACTTGAAAGCGAAAATCCGTGCGTCTGACCTTGCTGAGCGCGCGAAGGGGATCGACGTAGACCGCAGCCTGGAAATCAAGCCAGCCCTGTTTCTCCCGGATGGAGTTGGCTTTTATTCTCTCGAAGGCAAGCTGATTTATGAAATGAAGCAGAGTCTGGCGGTTTCCAAGCTTTCAAAAGGCCGCGAAGCCGAGAGGATCCTGAGCGGCATACCCCTCATCCCTCGCAAGATGACGCTGGAAATCCGCGACGCCCATGCAGCCTTGCGCCTCATCACCGCGGAGCCCGAATTCTTCATGCGTCCAGCCGACGAGCGCGAGCCGCGTTTCAGGCTCCTCCGCGTCCAGGTCAAAGGCGACCACCGGGTTGTCGAAAATATCAGCATCCGCATGACAGGCGATCAGACCCACCACGCCGACGACATCGATTTCCAAACCTGGACCCCCGCGCGCGGCGTCTTCCGCTATACGGTCAACCAACGCCTGGAACCCGGCGAATACGCGTTCGTAGAAATGGTCGGCGAAGAGATCAACTCCTACGTCTGGGATTTCGGCATCGACCCGCCAAGTACAAAACCCCAGAAATAAGGTTCGGAATGCCGCGTTTTCAAGTGGCACCCCGGAAGTATGAAGTAAAAATATCCGTGAAGTACTTCTGAAGGTGAGCAGTTGGGTGCCGCACCCTTGCGCATTTCAAGGGTGCGGGTTTTTCTTCCATCCGTAACCCTCTCCAGCCCCTCTTCTTTTGTTATATCAGTGAGCGCCCCTGAAGTATGAAGTAAAATATCCGTGAAGTACTTCTGAACGTGATCGGTTGGGTGCCGCACCCTTGCGCTTTTCAAGGGTGCGGGTTTTTCTTCCATCCGTAACCCTCTGCAGCGCCTCTTCGTTGGTTATATCAGTGGCTGTCTCTGCCGCTAGCGGTGTTCCCGATCAATTTGTTATATTCCTCATACTCCGACGGCGACCAAATCATCTCCCGAACATCGAAACTGGACGGCTGCAGCTCGAAAACGAACCTGTCGAGGGCTACCCAAGGTTTGGTATACATCTTCGGATCGTCAATCGTCACGGTCAGTTCCAAGTGATCACGATCCGGACGGTGGAACCGCTCCTCCACGCGCAGATCGGCGCTATGCGGACGACCTGCTCGATCGATCCAGGTTCTTTCATCCATCCCTGAGGTCTGCACGACAAGCGTGTAATCATCCACCCACTTGCCTACCGAATATCCGAACCACCTCGGTTCGGGATCTTTGGGGGGCTCTCGGCCGTCGGTCCAGATGACCCGCCAGATCTTGCCGAATTGGTACAGGATGACCACGCTCTGGGGCGTCTGAAGGACTTGAGTCGATCTTAGTTCATAAAGGTCTTCACGAGGAAATCCCTGGGGATCACCGTACGCGAATACAGGATCATTTGTCTCCCCAGGGAGAACGCTTCTAGTTCCGTTGCTCGGCTTCGTGCGCTTCAACGCTTCCAGGCCCAAAGGAGTGTAGGGCAACTGATGTCCCGGCTTGCCGTCATCCGGTGCCGCCTTCGCGCCGAGTACCTGGTTTCCGCTCATGCCCGGTGGGTCCCAAATTCCGGAAATGTCACGCGGTGGAGCAGGACCTACCTTCCGATCTTTCGCGGGTGCGGTGATGGGACGTCCCCAACCGTCGAGACCCGGCGCAGTAGGGGGTGGCGATTGTGGCGGAGGGGCCTGCCCGTCCGGCAGGCGGGTCTGAGAACACACCAGAGGCGAGAATAGTAACGCTGCCAGTACAACCCCCGGGGCAACAAAGCGCTTTAGCATGGTGCGAACCCTTTCCACAGTTTAGCGCGCCTCTGCGGCTCCTCACGGTTTGGGAGAATCTTCCACCTTCACTTCGGTGGCCGGGTTTACACGGCCCGTCAGCCTTTGGCCACTCAAGAGCAAGACGTCGATGATGCGTCCAACAGGGTTGCCAGTCTTGACTGGCAGCGCAGTGAGGGTAATTTGATCCCCGGGCTTTAAGGACTTCTCGGTCCAGCCAATGCGAGTCAAGGTCGACGGATTTTCAGTCTCCGCGATCCAATGCGCGACGTGGCCGCCATCATCGGTTACGTCGAGCTGAAGCAAGCAATGGGGATTGGACCATAACCACCGTGTAACGGTCCCCTTGAGAGTGACCTTTTTATCCGTGTCGTATGCCACGTAGCCGTGGTGCGCGAAAAGCGGAACGGAAACAACCAACAGGCCAATAACTGCGAAGCAAATGGCCGCGAGCTTGTTTCTCATAGCACCCCTCCATATTCTTGTTCGGGACAACATTTGGTTTTTTACGGCCGTCCGAGGATAGGAGCGATTCTAACGATTTCAGTTTTGACCGCCCAGATAGGCACTTTTATACACCCGAAATCCTTCCGAGTGAACCAAATAGTTTTCGTCGCAGGCGAGTGGCATCGGACACAAAATCCAACGAATTTCCTTTGCCAGCCGTCAAACGACGGTCTCGCTGGCGAAAGTGCCCTCCAGGACCTCTAAATTAAATGGGGATTCGCGTTAGCTACTTCTTTTCGGAGGAAGGAAGGACCGCGCCCTCAACCTGCTTCTTATAATCCGCAAAATCTATTGGTGAGCAGAGGAACTCCGGCATATCGTAGCCGCGTGGTTGCAAGTGGAGAGGGAACTTGTTGAGACCCTGCCACGGTTCCTTATACATCTTCGGGTCGTAAATCGTCACCGTGAGCTCCATATTGTCATGGTCCAACCGGTGAAAACGTTCCTCCACGCGCAAATCTTCGCTATGTGGACGGCCCGCGTGATCGAGCCAGCTTCTTGGATTCAGCCCGACCGTCTGGACCACGAACGTGTAGTCGTCCACCCATTTTCCGACGGAGTACCCGTTCCAGCGCGGGTCCGGGTCCTTGGGGAGTTCTCGTCCATCCGTCCAGATGGTGCGCCAATTACCAAAATATTGATTTAAGTAAATCACCTGGTTCGCATTTTGAACGAGCTCGATGGTCCTCAATTCATAAAGTTCCATGCGCGGGAACCCGATTGGGTCACATTGGTCCATGGGATCATTTGCAAGCGCGGCGGGGACTTGTCTGACACCCGGTCCGGAGGGCTTATTGGCCTTGAGTGCTTCCAGGCCAAAAGGCGTGTACTGTAGAGGACGCATAATGCCCGTCTCGTCGGGCCGCCCCCCTTCGACGCCCTGTCCACGGGGTGCCTCCAATGCTGGGTGTTCTAAGGCGCCACTTGGTTGGCGTCCCCCATCCGCTTCTGCGGCATCCCAGATCCCCGAAATGTCATGGCGCGGAGCCGGGGCTGACTTCTTCCCGGCGTATGCGGGTTTAATCGGCGGGATGCTGTTCCATTTTTCTGGCTTGGCCTCTTCTCCCGCCGCTTTGGGCGCAGCAGTTTGCGCGCCCAGAACGGGAGAAATCGCCAATCCCGCAAGCAGGGCAACTACCGGGACCACCAAGCACTTGGACATTTCCGAAATCCTTTCGGCAACTTCAATCCCAACCCCGTACTACTAATCCTCAATTTCGTTGCGCCGCGCGTAGAATTTTCGGATCTACTCGGAGGGCCGGGCTTCAGCCCGGCCAAAGCAAAGTTTCTTCTAGTCGGCTTCAGCCGCTGAAGTTGAGTCGGGTGCGGGCTCTACTTGGAGCCCGCAAAGAAATTGGTTGCGGCTCCGTCGCCCTGTGAATCTACCCGCGACCAAGGCAGTCGAAATCACAGACCCGACTGCGACAGGCTCGGGCCGCTAGTCGCTGCGGCAAGGGCGCTCGCTCGAGCAGTTCCTACTGGAACTGTTTGCCATTGATCACGATACGCTTTCTCGGGGCGGTTGGGCTAGCGCTCCCCAGGAACCCGACCGGGTTGCCATTCTTGGCCTGCATGGCGTCAATTTCGACCTCATCCCCGGGCTTGAATGTATTCTTGGTCCAGCCTATCGCCATCATGGACACCGGATTTTGACTTTCGATAATCCAATGCACCGTGTTGCCACTCTCGTCCTTGCCGTCAATTTTCACGAAAACGTGGGGATTGGCCCAAACATATTCCGTCACTGTTCCCTTAACCGTGACGTTCTTCGCCGTGTCGTACGACGCGTTGCCGTGATGGGCGAACAGCGGAACGCAAACCGCCAACAGGCCAACCACTGCGAAGCAAATGTTCCTGAGCTTGTCTATCATGGCGCTTCTCCATGTTCCTTTACGGGACAGCATTCAGTCGTGTACTGCGGTTCGGAGGCAGGAGCGATTCCAACGATTTCCGTTTTGACCGCCCAGATTGCATCTTATACACCCGAATTCGTTGTCAGTGAACCAAATTTTTTCCCGCCGCAGCCCACGTGCCCGTCAGCACGGTTTGGGTGGTGACTCTGTTTGGAAAGAAACGTGCGCTCACCGTCCCGGAAAACACGGGACGGAGAGTCCTCTACAAAACCGCCCTTCCCGGTGGCGGTTGATCTTGTAGCGGCCGCCCGTTTTTGGGGCGGGCAGCTGTTCGTTCTTTCCACAACCAAACTGAGTCACTACCCCGGTTCGCGCTGACTTGCAATCGACTGGAACTCCCAGTTCCCAGGCGGGGGCAGGAACAACCTGCCAAAATCAAGACGCGTACGTGCCTCTCCGTCCCACCAACCGCGAGGGCAATCATTTCCTGGTTCTTACAAATCCCGCCCGCGTAAGCCCACAATCGCAGGTGATCATATCCTCAGCATCTTCGCACACTGAAACTTGACCCAACATGACTGACTTAGCCTATTCCTTTGCTTCTGGATAAGGTCCAAGGAATCGCTCGCCGTTGAAATGGATAAGGTGGGTGGGGGATTCGGCAACCCACACTTCGGTCTCCCAAGAAATCTCGTCGAGATATTTCAGCATTGACTGCCTGTCAAGGAAAGCAGTCACAAATACCAATCCGGCTTTGGAATCTTTGAACAATTTTTTCAATTCGCTCATTCTTTTGGGATTTACGGGGCCGTGGCTTGTGACAGCTTCGACGAGCACCAGCCAGTTCTTTTTTTCATGGTAGATTACGACGTCTGTCATCTTTCCATGTGACTCGATTTCCACGCCCAAATGCTTCAGAAGACCCTCATCGAAATAAGCAAACTTCTCGTCTGTATCGCCCACAAAGACTATCTTCCCGCCTGGGGTAAACACCGAGCAGAAATCGTCAATGATTTTCTCGACCAGAATATTTTGGCCACCCGGCGATAGACTCATGACCTTTCCCGGAGCAACTTCGATTGGGATTCGCTTCATCTCCCGTTCTTGGGCATACCTCTTCTTCAAAGTCTCGACCGAGGATAGGTCGGTCTTGATACCCTTCTCCCCCTCGGTTGTTCCCCACGTTTTCAGCAAGTCGAGCAAACCGCCTTCGATTTGGTACACGGTCTTGCCGCTGTTGGTTGGCCGTCTAGGTTCGTCGGGATTGATTACCACGATGCCAGCGTCCAAGAACTGGTGGATTGTTTGACGCCTCACAGTCTCACGGGAGTTCGGGGCGTAGACTTTGCCGTAGTGCTTTCCGAAAAACTCCATCATCGGGGTGATTCCCATGAGAGGAGCGGTAGAGTCAGACCACGGAGTCTCTGGTTTCAAACCGAGGAGGGAAAGAAGCGTTAGAGCAGAGCGTTCGTTCTGCTGGTCACGAGGCAGGCCAAGGGCTTTCAGAATTTCGAAAGATTCATCAATCTTCTTCTTCGCCTGCACAGGATTGCTAACAGTGACCTCGTCTGGCAAATTCAGTACCTCCTCTATGTCTCGGTCAACGTCCTCCTGAGAGGGAAACTCATCGCCCACCCGAAAGCCTAGCTGCTCCAATTGTGACTGGCGTGGATACTTGAAGTTTCTCAAGTCCGTCGATGGTTTTACAAATCCGCAACAGATGATCCGAGGGCATCCAGGTTTGGAGTAAGAGGTATTGATGGTGGCATTTCAATTCGATCTGAATGTCGCGAAGGAGTTCAAAGGCATCGAAAATTTGCTGATTGCCGGCATTGGATTTTTCAGGATTGGTGAGC
>Ga0137412_10003232_pt1 | contig 12996 bp, 12 predicted proteins | sample CZODoug2_1_16fun_FD_122160 | JGI IMG/M metagenome (GOLD analysis project Ga0137412, IMG submission 122160) | Vadose zone soil fungal communities from Angelo Coast Range Reserve, California, USA - CZODoug2_1_16fungal (Hybrid Assembly) | ecosystem: Environmental > Terrestrial > Soil > Vadose zone... | reverse complement strand
GCGATCGAGGCCAGCCCGGCCGCGACCCCACGCACCGCATCATTGCGCTGCACGCCGTCGGGCACCTTGCCGCCGAAAACCCGCAGCCGGTGCGATCCGAGGTCGGCCGCGAGTGCGATCGCGGTGCGGGCACTGGCGCATTCCTGCTCGACGGTGGCCGGGTCGGCAAAACGGCATGACGTGGCGATGCAGGCAACGTCGACGCCGTGCAGGGAGAACGCTTTCCGCACTGCCACCCGCTGCTCCGCGTCCATCTCCGGCTCGACCCCGTGACCATGTTTGGCGTTGATCCGTAACTCGATGCCGTCGTACCCGTACTCCCGCGCCGCGTCCAACAGCTGCGCCAGATTTGCCTCCGGCATCGAAAAGCTCATGAATGAGTACCGCACCGAAACCAGGCTCCCGAGATCGCGGACATTAACCGCCGCAAATCCTATCGGGTATCGGCCGGGCCAGAACGACCGGAAACGGCTCGTCACTTATTGACGGCAACGTACGGGTAACCGTAATCTACTTGCCACCATCGGTCGGGGGAGGTCGACGGGGTGTGAACATGCGCAAGTATTTCGCGGCATTTGCCGGAGCGTTGCTGGTCGTCTCGGCATGCAGCGCCGGATCTGGCGGCAGTGCCGCCCGAAAGAACACGCTGACGATCGAGGCGACCGGCGCGCCGTCATTCATCCGCAACTTCAACCCACTGTCCTCGTCGGCAAACAGTGGCACCGGCGGCCTGCTTTACGAACCGCTGCTGGTCTTCACCCCGGTGCAGCCCGGCAAGGCGACGCCGTGGCTCGCGACCGGATCGACCTGGGCCGACGGCGGCAAGAAACTCACCTTTACCTTGCGCGACAAAGTGCAGTGGTCGGACGGAAAGCCGTTCTCCAGCAAGGACGTCGTTTACACCTTTGACACCATCAAGAAATACCCCGACCTCAACACCAAGGGCATTGCGTTCACGAGCGTCACTGCGCCCGATGCGCGAACGGTGGTGTTGACGTTCTCCTCCCCCGCGTACGCACGGCTGTCCGATATCGGCGGCGTTACACCGGTGCCGCAGCACAGCTTCGGGCCGCAGGACCCGACCAAGTTCACCAATCCCAACCCGGTCACCAGTGGCCCGTACACGCTGAAATCGTTCGCCGCCCAGGTCTACCGGTTTACCAAGAACCCGCACTATTGGCAGCCGGCCAAGGTGAAGGTCAGCGACATCGAATACCCGGCCTACTCACCGGCGAGCTTTACGACCGCGCTCAGCCAGGGTCGGATCGACTGGGCCGGCGGATTCGTGGCGAACATCGACAAGATCTATACCAACAAGGACAAGTCGCACAACAAGCACTGGTTCCCGCAGGACGGCATCGTCGCGCTCTACCTCAACCTCACGAAGAAACCGTTCGACGATGTGGCGCTGCGCAAGGCAATCAGCACCGCCATCGACCGCAACGCACTGTCCACTGTGGCCGAGAGCGGGTATGAGAAGCCGGCGTCGCCGACCGGGTTGGTGTTGCCCGCCTTCCAGAGCTATCTCAGCCCTTCGTATGCCGACGCGGCATTTTCCACCGACGTCTCGGCCGCCAACACAATGCTCGACCAGGCCGGCTACCCCGAGGGCTCCGACGGCGTCCGCAACGACAAGTCCGGCAAGCCGCTGGCGTTCTCTTTGGTAATCCCGAGCGGCTACGTCGACTGGGTCACCGCGGCAAAGCTGCTACAGAGCCAGCTGAAGAAGGTCGGCATCAAGGTCACACCGCAGGGCATTTCCGCGCAGGACTGGGTCGGCAAGCTGAAGAACGGCACGTTCCAGATGGCGATTCGTGGCATCGCCGCCGGGGCCGATCCGTATTTCATGTACCGCGGCATGTTGAGCAGCGCGCTCACCGCGCCGGCCGGTTAGCCGGCCGCGTCCAACTACGAACGCTGGAAGGATACCGACACCGACAAGCAACTCACCTCGTACGCGAATACCAACGACACCGCCGCCCGCAAACAGGCGATCGCGGCCATCGAGCAGACCATGGTCGACAAGCTGCCGGTGATCCCGCTGCTCGGCAGCGCGAACTGGTCGGAATACCGCACCACGAAATTCACCGGCTGGCCGACGCCGGACAACGTCTACGCGATGCCGGCACCCTATTCGGCGCCGGACAACCTGCTGGTGATCCTGCACCTAAAGCCCGCGTAGATGCGGTATTTGGTACGCCGAATCGGGCTTTACGTCTTTATCGCGTGGGCGGCGGTCACGATGAACTTCGCGATCCCCCGGCTGATGCCGGGGGATCCGATCGACCTGCTGGTGATCCGGCTGCACGGGCAGGTCGACCCGAGCGCGATCGCCTCGCTGCGGAAAGCATTCGGACTGACCCAGCACAACATCCTGCTGCAGTATTTTGACTATCTTGGCTCCCTGTTTCGCGGCGACCTCGGACAGTCGATTACGTTCTATCCGTCGTCGGTGACAAGCGTGATCGGCTCCGCGCTCCCCTGGACCGTCGGCCTCATCGGCATTTCCACGATCATCAGCTTCGTGCTCGGCACGTTGCTCGGGATTATCGCGGCCTGGCGGCGCGGCACCTGGACCGACAGCCTGCTGCCGGTCACCACGTTCTTCCATTCGGTGCCGTATTTCTGGCTGGCGTTACTGCTCGTGTTCGTGTTCGGCGTAGAGCTCAACTGGCTGCCGGCCAGCGGCGCCTATTCCACCGAGACCACACCGGCGTTCACCGGCGCCTTCATTTCCACCATGCTCTACCACGCGATCCTGCCGGCACTGACGATCATCATCAGCTCGATCGCCGGCTGGTTGCTGGCCATGCGCAACATGATGGTGACGACCTTAGGTGAGGATTACGTCACCATGGCCGAGGCGAAAGGGCTGTCCCGCTGGCGGGTGATGACCTCGTACGCGGCGCGGAACGCGATCCTGCCGAGCATCACCGGCTTCGCCCTATCCCTCGGATTCGTGGTCGGCGGCGCCATCCTCACCGAGATCATCTTCACCTACCCCGGCGTCGGCTATACGCTCTATCAGGCAGTGCAGGATGAGGATTTCCCGCTAATGCAGGGACTATTTCTGATCATCTCGCTCGCGGTGGTCGGCGCCAATCTGCTCGCCGATATCGCCTATGTACTGCTGGACCCGCGTACCCGCGAGGACCGATGAGACTTCCCCTATCCCGCAAGGTTGTCGTCGGACTGTGCCTGGTCGCGTTCTTCGTGTTGTTGTCGTTGATCGGACCGCTTTTCATGCACACCGATCCGCAGGCGACCGGCCCGGACGTGCTTCAGGCGCCGTCCTGCCGGCACCTGCTCGGCACCACCCAGACCGGCGAGGACGTACTCGCGCAACTCATCAACGGCGGCCGGGTTTCGCTCGGCGTCGGCGCGCTCGCCGCCTGTGTGGCAACCGTGCTGTCGGTCACGATCGGGCTGATCAGCGGCTACGCCCGCGGCGCGGTCGACGGCGTGCTCTCGATCATCACCAGCGTATTTCTGGTGATTCCGGCGTTGCCGCTGCTGATCGTGCTCGCCGGCTACCTACCCAACAAGGGGATCGAGTCGGTCGCGATCGTCATCAGCGTCACCGCCTGGGCCTCGGGTGCCCGGGTAATCCGAGCGCAGACCTTGTCGGTACGCCGTCGCGACTACATCGAGGCCGCCCGAGCGAGTGGCGAGCGTGGCCACCGTATTATCTTCGCCGAGATTCTGCCGAACGAGATCACCCTGATCGCGGCGAGTTTTCTGTCCAGCGTCGTGGTCGGTATTTTGGCCGAGGCGGGTCTGTCATTCCTCGGGCTGGGCAGCCTGACCACGGTCAGCTGGGGCTCGATGCTCTACTACGCCCAGAATGCACAGGCGCTGCTGGCCGGCGCGTGGTGGTGGTTTATCCCGCCCGGGCTGGCGATCGCGCTGGTCGGCACCGGGCTCGCCCTGATCAACTTCGGTATTGACGAGTATGCCAACCCGCGGCTGCGCGGCATTCGCCGAAAGATGCCGCCATCGCCGCCCACTCCGGCCGCCGCTGCCGAGGTTGCCGGCGATGCCGTGCTGAGCATTCGCGGGCTGTCGGTCGACTACCTCACCGACGCCGACCCCGTGCACGCGGTCGCCGACGTGGATCTGACCCTGCACCGCGGGGAGATGCTGGGCATTGCCGGGGAAAGCGGCAGTGGCAAATCCACGCTCGCCAACGCGGTTGCCCGGCTATTGCGCCCGCCGGCAATGGTCACCGCGGGCAGCGTGCGCTACCAACCCCGCTCCGGCGCCGATCCGGTCGACGTCCTCGGCCTGGATTCAGCCGCACTGCGGGCATTTCGCTGGGCCGACTTGGCGATCGTATTCCAGAGCGCGATGAACTCACTCAACCCGGTGCTCACCATCGGGGCGCAGTTCGACGACGTGCTGCGCGCACACCGCCGCGATATGTCGGCGATCGACCGGCGCAAACGCGCGGCAACGCTGCTCGAGCGGGTGGGAATTCCCGGAGAGCGCCTCCGCAGCTACCCACACGAGCTGTCCGGCGGAATGCGCCAGCGGGCGGCCATCGCGATCGCGCTGGTGCTGGACCCGGACGTGATCATCATGGACGAGCCGACCACCGCACTTGATGTGGTCGTACAACGGGAGATCCTGCAAGAAATACTGCAGCTGCGCCAGGACTACGGTTTCGCGGTCATTTTCATTACGCACGATCTAACGTTGCTGCTGGAGATCTGCGACACGATCGCGATTATGTACGGCGGTCGGGTCGTGGAGTCCGGCACCGCGGCCGAGTTGCACGCCGGGCCGATGCATCCCTACACCCGCGGCCTGCTCGACTCGGCGCCGCGACTGCGCGGCGACCTGCGTGCATTACACGACATTCCCGGTGCACCGCCGGATCTGAGCGCGCTGCCGGCCGGCTGCGCCTTTCACGACAGGTGTTCCTACGCTTTCGATTCCTGTGTGGATACTGCGCCGCCGCTGCTGGATCGCTCCGGCCGGCGGGTGGCGTGTCTCTTGCACGACAGCGCATTGCGGCCGGAGCCGGTGCCCGAGCCGGTCCGGGGGCGACCGTGAGCGAAGCCGTACTGGAGGCGTACGACCTCGTCAAGGAATTCCGCGGATCGACGCAACGTCGCGTAGGCAAGCCGGCGCCGGTGCGGGCAGTCGATGGTGTTTCGCTGTCGCTGCAACCGGGCCGGGTTACCGCATTGGTCGGTGAGTCCGGCAGCGGCAAAAGCACCGTGGCGCGGCTCCTTTCCGGGCTGTATCCGCCGACCGCCGGCCGGGTGCTGCTCGACGGCTCGGCGGTGCGAGTGCGGCGGGGTGCCGCATTCCGCCGATATACCGACGACGTACAGCTGATATTGCAGGATCCGTTTTCCTCGCTTAATCCGGTGCACACGGTCCGCTATACGTTGACCCGGGCATTACGACTGCACGGCCAGCCGGCAGACGGGTTGGCCAATCTGCTGCAGCGGGTCAATCTGACCCCGGCCGAGCAATTCGCCGACCGGTTCCCGCACCAGCTTTCGGGCGGGCAGCGACAGCGGGTGGCAATCGCCCGGGCGCTGGCCGCCCGACCGCGGGTGCTGTTGGCCGACGAGCCGGTGTCCATGTTGGACGTATCGATCCGGCTGGGGATGCTACGGCTACTCGCCCGACTGACGGAGGAGGACAATCTCGCGGTCCTCTACATCACGCACGACATCGCCAGCGCCCGTTATTTCGCCGCCGACATTCTTGTGATGTACGCCGGCCAACTCATTGAACGCGGGCCGGCCGAGTCGGTGACCCAGCACCCGGTCCACCCGTACACCCAAATGCTGATCGATGCCGCACCCGACCCGGATCGGCCGCGCGGGCAGGAGGCGCAGGTGCCCAGCGAAGCGACTCGGGAGCGGAGCCATAAGCACAGCGAAGCGACTCGGGAGCGGAGCCATCAGCACAGTGACGTGCCGAGCCTGGCCGCTCCCCCGGCCGGCTGCCGGTTTCAGCCGCGTTGCCCGTTGGCGATGCCGGTCTGTGTGGAATCATTTCCGGCGGAGACGCAGCACGGCACCGATCATGTTGCGCATTGTTGGGCGTACGGCGAGAAGGGGTCCGCTTGATATCGGAAATCGTGCACGGTGGCGAGCCCGACATCTATCCGGGTGCGGTGGCGTTGATCGTCCGGTCGAATGTGTATGGCAAACCGATCGTGGTCGGCGACGCGGTGCGTTACGCCGACGATTCATTGACGCCCGCCGCTGACCCGGTGCCGATGCGCGCGGACACGATCTTCGATATCGCCTCCCTGACCAAGCTGTTCACGGCCACCGTGCTGATGAGTCTGGTCGAGGAGGGCGCGCTGTCGCTCGACGACAAGGCGGCGCGTTGGTTGCCGGAGCTGCCCGACTCCATTACCTTGCGACATCTGCTGACCCATACCTCCGGGCTGCCGGCGCATATTCGACTGTGGGAAATCGCCTCGTCGTATTCAGAATGCCGCCGGGCTTTGCTCACCGCGCCGCTGTCCGGCCCGCCAGGCACGGTGTTCGCATACTCCTGTCTCGGCTACATTTCCGCCGGCTGGGTGGCCGAGGAGATTACCGGGACGCCGTTGCGGCAGCTGGTCGCCGATCGTGTCTGCCGGCCGCTCGGGCTGTCCGACACCGGGTTTCTGCCGTCCATCGAGCTGATCGACCGGATCGCGGCAACCGAATACCAGCCGTATACCGGTCGCGGAATGGTCCGCGGCAGCGTGCACGACGAAAACTCGTGGCGGCTTGGCGGCGCGGTGGGCAACGCCGGCATATTCAGTACGGCCGCCGATCTGGCCCGATTTGGCGAAATGCTGCTGCTCGGCGGTTCGGTGGACGGCGTCCGCGTGCTCAACGCGGAATCGGTGGCCGAGATGTGCACCGACCAAATATCGCCGACGCTGGATCCGGGATATCGGCAGGGCATCGGACCGCGAATCGGCGACCAGTCCTTTATGGGCGGGCTCGCGTCACTGGCGGCCGTTGGGCACACCGGATTTACCGGCACGTCTTTGGTGGTCGACCATAACCGCGACCTCGTGATCGTGCTGCTGACCAACCGGGTCCATCCCAGCCGGGAGCGCTCGAGTGTCGTGGCGGTTCGGCAGCAGTTGGCCAACGCCTGCAGGTGAGCTCTGCTCCAACTCCGGCCCGCGATCATGAAGTTCGGGTCGACGACACGCCGTAAATTGCAGCCCGAACGTCATGATCGGCGGAGTCCGTCAGGTCTTGCCGACCGTCGCCCGAGTCGGCTAGGGTAGAACGCATGTTCGATCGACAGTGCGTCTCCGGCCCGGCCCTCCCAGCGGGCCGGCGGCCACTGTCGATCGACGAGTTGCGTCGGATGTGGGCGTCGACCAGTGCTGGCCGGACCGACTGGTTCGACGGCTTCGATCCGGCTTTGGTGACCGATGGGCAGATCGTGGAGATGATTTCCGAGCTTCTGTGCGATCCGCCCATCGGCACCGTCCACCACACGAACGATCAGTCCGCGACGAGCTCGACCTCGTATCCGTCGTCATTCTCCAGATACGTGGCGTAATGCTCCGCGCCACCGGCGAAAGGATGTCTATCGGGAAATAACAGCGTCCAGCCGTGGTCGGCAGATGCCGCGGTGAGTTCGTCGAGATGTGCACGCGAGCCGGCGTGCAGGGCGAGATGGTTCAGTCCGGGACGAGACCGCTCGTGGTGGTTCGCGGTCATGGCCGGCGACTGCTCGACCACGATGTAGGTCGGGCCGAGCCGCCAGCTCCGACCGCCGGGCCAGTCCTGGTATGACGCGTAGCCGAGTTCGCCGAGAAGCCAGCCCCAGCTGACTATTGCGCGGTCGAGATCGGGTACCCAGAGCTCTACGTGGTGCAGCGCGCCAATCACTGTCGTACCGGGGTCATTGTTGTTCCCGGGTCATTGTCGTTCCCGCCGGAAAATCGTGAACAGTACGCGAAGCACCAGCAGACAGGCGATCAGGAGCAGGTTGTAACCGAAAACCTGATAGAGGCTGACCGTATCGCTCACGTCCGGGCCGCCGCTGGTGCCGAGCAGCAACACCGCCATGATGCCGGCGGTCGCGCCGAGAAAACCGAGCATGATCTGGTGCGCCAGATCGACCACAAAACGCCGATCGCGTTCATCGGCGAATACCCGCATGTTGACGCCGAGCCGGCCGGTCTCCAGCGCTCCCGTGATGCGGTCCAGGCGTCGCGGGAGCCGGCGCAGCACCGGCAGCACCGTGCGCAGCTCGCCGAGCAGCACCTCCGACATCGCCTCCGGTCGAAGCTGCGCCCGGATTTCCGCCTGTGCAAAGGATCGCGACTCGGCCACGATGTCGAAGCCGGGCGCCAGGCCGGACAGCGTCCCCTCCAGGGTCGCCAGCGACCGGAATACCGCGGCCACCGCCGGCGGGATAGCCAGGTCGTATCCGGATACGAGCCGGAAGAGGTCGGTGAACATCGCCATGTCCGGCGCACCGCCGGTGAGGTGCCGGGCCATGAACACCGCCAGTGCTCGCTCCAGCCGCTGCTCGTCCAACTCCTCCGGTCGGATCACGATCTCCAGGAACGCATCCCGAGCCGCCGCCGCGTCGCCGGAGTCCAACGCGGCCAGCAACTGCTGCAGCACGCTGCGGGTCATCGCGTCCAGCCGGCCGACCGAGCCGAAATCGAGCAGTCCCAGGCGGTGATCGGTCAACAGCAGGATGTTTCCCGGGTGCGGGTCGGCGTGGAAGATGCCGTCCACCATGATCTGCCGCAGCACGGTGGACAGCAGTGACTGGGCCAGCGCGGCGCGGTCGACTCCGGCCGCATCCAGGGCTGGTCCGGCCGCCGACAACGCCACCCCGTCGAGTCGCTGCATCACCAGCACCCGCTGCCCGGACAGCTCGGCAAACACCGCCGGCACCGTGATCGGTGCGTCGCGGTCGTAGCGGCCCGACGCCGTCACCGCGGCCATGTTGCGGGCCTCGACCCGGAAATCCAGCTCCTCCTCCAGCGCGGTCGCGAACCCGGCGGCCAGGTCGACCGCGCCGATCGAACGCCCCCACCGGGTCCGGCTCTGCAGCGTGTGCGCGATCCGGCCCGCAATGTCGAGGTCGCGGGCCACGATCGGGCCGATGCCCGGCCGCTGCACCTTCACCACCACGTCCTCGCCGGTCCGCAGCCGGGCCCGATGGACCTGCGCGATCGACGCGGCCGCGATCGGCTCCGGATCAAACTCGGCAAATACCTGGTCCGGCGCTGCCCCCAGCTCACCGGTGAGCACTTCCTCGATCTGCTCCCACGGCGCGGCCGGGACCTGATCCTGCAGCGCCGCGAGCTCGTCGATGAACAGCGGCGGCAGCAAATCGGCCCGGGTCGAGGCGAGCTGGCCGATCTTGACGAACGCGACCCCGCCCTCCTCCAGCGCCTCGCGCACCGAACGGGCCAGTCCCGGAGTGACGCCGCGCGATCGGCGCCCGGTCAGCAGCGAACCCAGGCCGTGCCGGAACGCAATCCGACTGATCTGCGAATACCGCCTGGCTCGGCCCATTCGGCGGCGCAGCAACCGCGGCCATTCCAATGGGCTCGACAGCGAACCGGTCGGCACCAGCGTCTCGGTGATCACCAGAAAGGTCAGCGCGACAACCAGCCCGATGCCGATCTGCAGCGGCACGTAGGCCGGCCGGGACATCGCCCCGCTCTGGTTGACCGCGCTCGCGACCACCACCGCCAGGCCACCGGCGAGCACGGTCCGCACCAGTCCGACGGGCGCACCGAGCACCCGGCGCGCCGCCAACGCGAACCCGCCGATGACAAGAATGACGGTGATCGCCACGGTCAGGCCGAACAGCACGGGATTCATCGAGATCGAGTCGGTATCCGCGGCGGAGATCCGCCCGATAATGCTCATCGCCGACATGGCGGGCAGCGTAACAGCGAGTTACCGCAGCCCCCGCCCTCTACAGTGTTGCCGTGCGCGCGCTGTCGATGACCGGGAAGGCGACCCGGCTGGGTCTGGCCGGCGGGGTCGTCGTGGTCACCCTGTTCGGCACCCTGCACGGGCAGGACGACTGGTTTCCGTTCGGACCGTTCCGGATGTACTCCACCCGCGACAGTCCACACGCGCCGGTCACATCCACCCTGATGCAGGGGATCACCAGTGCCGGCAGGCGGATCACGATCAACGGCACCGAGACCGGGCTGCGCCGGGCCGAGGTCGAGGGACAGCTCGGCCGGTTCGAACGCGAACCGGCGCTGCTGGCGACCATCGCCGATGCCTACCAGCGGCGGCATTCCGGCGCCCGGCTGGGCGCCGTGGAGATCGTGGTCCGCAATTACGACCTGACCAACGGCGCCGCGACGGGTCATTACACGCAGAAGCTGCTGGCCCGCTGGACGCGCTCGTGATGCGTTGGTGGTTCACCCCGATGCCGCTGGGTCGGATCGCGGCGTTACGCACGTTGGCGTACCTGTTTATCCCGCTCGATGTTTTTGTGTTCACCCCGTGGGTACGGCAGCACGCCGATATCTCGACCCGGTTGTACGAACCGATGGTGGTCGGTCGGCTGCTGCACCTACCCGCGCCGACGCACTCGTTCGTCCTGACCATCCAGTGGGTCATGGTGGTGGTTGCCGTTATCGCTGCTACCGGACGAGCACCACGAATCCTCGGCGTAGCGGTCTTTCTGCTGTACGGCGAGTGGATGGTCATCGCCATGTCGTACGGCAAGGTCGATCACGATCGGTACGCCTATCTGGTGCTGCTTGCGCTACTGCCGACGATCGGCGCCGCCCGGCATGGCGAGCGGGAAACCAGTGAGGCAGCCGGTTTTGCGGTACGCAGCACCCAGCTTGCGGTGGTGCTGACGTACTTCCTGTCCTCTTGGGCAAAGATCCGCTTCGGCGGCTGGAACTGGCCCACCGGGGCCATTTTCGAGCGGGCCATCGTCCGGCGCGGCACGTTCCTGTCGAACTGGCTGCTGCACTATCCGCATGTGCTGGAGGTCGGCCAGTTTGCGATGGTCGCATTCGAGCTGTCTTCGCCGTTGATTCTGCTGGCCCGCTCCGACCGGGCCCGCTACGTGGTCGTCGCGGTGATGCTTGGTTTCCACCTGATGACGTTCGGCGCGCTGACCATCATCTTCCTGCCGCACCTGGTGGCGATCACCGCGTTCCTGCCGCTGGAACGGGTCCGGCCGGTGGTCTGGGTGCGGTCGCGCGTCGGCCGGGCCGTCGATCGGTCGCCGATTCTGACGCCAACGCCCGATTAGCGCTGCCAGGGTGCGTCGGCCGGGCGCAATCCTGCCCAGCCGGTGCCGCGGGCTCGAGCCGCGGCGAGCACGCCGGCCACCGTGGCGGCGTTGACCAGGTCTCCGGCCAGCACTTGGCGCACCGCCTCGTCGAGCTCGATCCGCTCGACCGTCATGTCGACCTCTTCATCGCCGTGCGGCGTGTAGCGGTCCGCTTCGTCCACTTCGGACAGACCACGAGCGAGAAATACCCGTACCGTCTCCGAGCTGATGCCCGGCGAGGTCGCGAGATCCACCAGCGTGTGCCAGTTCGCCGCCTGCAGGCCGGCCTCCTCGGCCAGCTCCCGTTGGGCAGCTGTCGCCGGCGGCTCACCGTCCACATCGAGCAGACCGGCCGGAATCTCCCAGAGAAAACGACGCATCGGATGCCGGTACTGGCGGACCATGACGATCCGGTCGGCGTCGTCGACCGCCGCGATCACGACCGCGCCGGGGTGAACGAGCACCTCGCGTACCGCGGTCGCGCCGCCGGGCATCACGACCTCGTCGCGGCGCAGCCCGAACATCCTGCCGCGATACACCTCATCGCTCGCGACCACCGCATACTCGTGCACCCGCACCTCCACATAGTGATAGAGCCAATGTCACATCGGTACGCATAGAGCGTACGAATGTGACATTGGCTCCAATAGAAACGGCTTGATCAAACTTGGGCGGGTTCGGGGAGCTCCACCGGGAGTCGTTCGGCCGCGATGTAGTCCAGCGCCGCCCCGATGAACGCCCGGAACAGCGGGTGCGGCCGGGTCGGCCGAGACTTGAACTCCGGGTGCGCCTGCGTGCCCACGAAGAACGGATGCAGCTCGCGGGACAGCTCGGCATATTCGACCAGCCGGCCGTCCGGCGAGAGCCCGGAAAACACCAGACCGGCTTTTTCCAGCTGCTCCCGGTAGTCGTTGTTGACCTCGTACCGGTGCCGGTGCCGCTCCGACACCTCCGTCGCGGCATACGCCTCCGCCACGATCGAGCCGGCTTTCAGGCGTGCGGTGTAGGCCCCGAGCCGCATGGTGCCGCCCATATCCTTCTTGCCCTCCACCACGTCCTTCTGGTCGTCCATCGTGGCGATCACCGGGTCGGGCGTGGTCGAGTCGAACTCGGCCGAATTCGCCGCCGAAATACCGGCGAGCCCGCGAGCCGTCTCGATCACCAGGCACTGCAGGCCCAAACACAACCCGAGGAGCGGAATCTGCCGCTGCCGGGCGTGTTTCACCGCACCGATCTTGCCCTCGATCCCGCGCACGCCGAATCCGCCCGGGATCAGCACGCCATCCACATTGGACAATGCGGCGGCCGCGCCCTCCGGGGTGAGGCATTCGTCGGAGGGCACCCAGCGGATCTCCACCTTCGCCCGGTGCGGGAACCCGCCGGCCCGCAGTGCCTCGCTGACCGAGAGATACGCGTCGGGCAGGTCAACGTACTTACCCACCAAGGCGATCCGGACTGTCTGGCTAGGACGGTGCACCCGGTCGAGCAGGTCGTCCCACTCGGTCCAGTCCACGTCCCGGAACGGCAGACCGAGACGACGGACCACATAGGCGTCGAGGCCTTCGCGGTGCAGCACCTTGGGGATGTCGTAGATCGAGGGCGCGTCGGGAGCGGCGACAACCCCGTCGAGGTCCACGTCGCCCATCATGCTGATCTTCCGGGCCAGCGCCCCCGGCACGTCCCGGTCGGCGCGCAGCACCACCGCATCCGGCCGGATACCGATGGTGCGCA
>Ga0137412_10003230_pt1 | contig 12998 bp, 13 predicted proteins | sample CZODoug2_1_16fun_FD_122160 | JGI IMG/M metagenome (GOLD analysis project Ga0137412, IMG submission 122160) | Vadose zone soil fungal communities from Angelo Coast Range Reserve, California, USA - CZODoug2_1_16fungal (Hybrid Assembly) | ecosystem: Environmental > Terrestrial > Soil > Vadose zone... | reverse complement strand
GTCAGATGCAGGACCGTCGCGGCGCGGTGAAATCCACCACAGTCGGCCACCGCGACGACGCTGCGCAGCGGTGCGATGTCCAGGACCTGAGCCATCCGTCCAAAGTACTCTGATCAGCAATTCAGATCAAAGAGCAGGGTTTTGGCACGGTCCGCCGAAGCTATTCCGGATATTCGATCACGATCCGCGATCGAACACGATCGCCGATATTCGTTGGACTCGCACGTCGGCCGTCGACACCATGGAACGGTGACGCCTACCCGCATGCCGCTGAGAACTGCGTCGACCGTGACGTTCTTCTATGCCCTCGGCTACCCGATCGGCAACATGGCCGTCAATGCGATGTCGCCGATGGCCGTGCTGGTATTCCGGTTCGGGCTCGCGGCGCTGATCCTCGGCAGCTGGGCAAGGATCGCGCGGGTGGCATGGCCGACGGGCCGCAAGCTGGGCCACGTCGCGGTCAGCGGACTGCTGATGCAGGCCGTCCAGTTCTGCGCGCTCTACCTGGCGATCGAGCGCGGTGCGCCCGCGGTGCTGTGCGCCGTGATCGTCGCAATGAACCCGGTCGCCACCGCACTGCTGGCCGCGACCTTCCTGCGGGACCGGCTGACGCCGCGCCGAATCCTTGCCCTCGTCCTCGGGGTCGCGGCCGTGCTGGCGGCGTGCGCAAGCCGGCTGATCGGCGAGAAGGGCGTCGACCCCGCGGTACTGCTGCTCCTCGTCGCACTCATCGGCATCGCCGCGGGCGGGGTGTATCAGCAGCGGTTCTGCGCCGACGTCGACTTCCGCGCCTCGACCACGATCCAGAACGCGGTGGCGTTCGTCCCTGCCGTGGTCTTCGCCCTGACGACGCACTTCGCGATTCACGACCCGGTGAAGGCCGCCATCGCGGTCACCGGAGTGGTGTTGCTGAACGCGGTACTTGGGGTGTCGCTGTACGTGCGGGCGATCAACCTGCACGGCGCAGCCGCGGTCTCGATGCTGTTCTGCGTCATCCCCGCCGTCGCAGGTGTGCTGTCCTGGCTGATGCTCGGCCAGCGCGTCGACATCGGCACCGGCGTCGGGCTTCTGCTCGGGGCGCTCGCGTGCTGGCTGAACAGCTCGGGTTCGCGCGCGAAGACCGGTGGGCAGGAGCGAAGCGACCCGGGAAATGTAATCGGCCGGTCAGGTGAGCAGCGTCAAGACGATCCAGGTCGCGACGGCCGACGGCAGAACCGAGTCGAGGCGGTCCATGAGCCCGCCGTGCCCCGGTAGCAGAGTGCCCATGTCCTTGATGCCCAGGTCGCGTTTGACCTGGGATTCGATGAGATCCCCTAGCGTTCCGGTGATCACCAGCATGAGGCCGAGCGGCACGCCGACCCACGCCGGTTTGTCCAGCAGGAACGTCACAGCCAGCACGGCGGCGCCAGTGCCGAAGATCAGCGAGCCCGCGAATCCCTCCCAGGACTTCTTCGGGCTGATCGCGGGCACCATCGGGTGCTTGCCGAACAACACCCCGGCGGCGTAGCCGCCGATGTCGGAGAACACCACGCCCAGCATCAAGCAGAGCACCCGCCAGCCGCCGTCATCCGGATAGACGAGCAGGACGCCGAACGAGCCGAACAGCGGAATCCAGGCGGCCAGGAAGACCGTCGCGGAGACGTCACGCAGATAGTTGACGGGCGCGTCCTTCATACCACCGGACAGCAGCCGCCAGATCATGCACACGACCACGGTGCCGCCGAAACTGCCAAGGGATCCGGCAGCCCCGAACGGCCAGGTCAGCCAGACCATGGCCTGGCCGCCGATGAGCAACGGCACGATGGGTATCGCGTAGCCCGCGGTGCGCAGCCGGCGAACGACCTCGTGGGTGGCGACGGCCATCGCGACCGCGACGACGCCGATCCACACGTACGGGACGAACACCAGGATGGCGATGACGCCGAAGCCCAAGAAGGCGCCGACGGCGATCGCGGCTGGCAGGTTTCGGCCTGCGCGCGAGCCGTTCTTGGGAGGTTCGGCGGAAGCGCCTGCCCCGTCGGTCGAGGCGGTGTCGGTGTCTGCCACGGAAATGGTTACTGAAGGGGCGGCTGCGATTGACGGTTCGTCGCGCATGCGCTCGTCACACCTCCAGCAGCTCGCCTTCTTTGTGTTTGACCAAATCGTCGATCTGGGTGGTGTAGGTCGACGTGGACTTGTCCAGTTCCTTCTCGGCCCTGCCCACCTCGTCCTCGCCTGCCTCGCCGTCCTTCTTGATGCGGCTCAGTTCTTCCATGGCCTTGCGTCGGACGTTGCGCACCGTCACCTTGGCGTCCTCACCCTTCGACTTGGCCTGCTTGACGAGTTCGCGCCTGCGTTCCTCGGTCAGCTGGGGTATCGAGATGCGAATGACGTTGCCGTCGTTGCTCGGGTTGAGGCCGAGGTCGGAGTGCCGGATGGCGTCCTCGATGTTGCGCAACTGACCGGCCTCGTACGGCTTGATGACGACCAGACGGGCCTCGGGGACGTTGATGCTGGACAGCTGCGTGATGGGCGTGGACGACCCGTAGTAGTCGATGGTGAGGCGGGAGAACATGCCGGGGTTGGCTCGACCGGTCCGGATGGACGACAGGTCGTCACGCGCCACCGAGACGGCCTTCTCCATCTTCTCCTCGGCTTCGAAGAGGGTTTCGTCGATCACAGTCTTTTCTCCCGTCGCTGTCGCTCGCCCACGGCCGTTTCTCCCGTCGCTATCGCTCGCCCAGGACCGTTCCTCCGGTCGATATCGCTCGCCCAAGGTACTTTCTTCCCCACGCCAGCGCTCGCCCGTTGCAATTCTCCCGTCGCTGCGCTCGCCCGGAAGGTGTTTCCCGTCAGGTGGTGACCAGTGTTCCGATCTTCTCACCCGCGACCGCACGCGCGATATTGCCATTGGTGAGGAGATTGAACACCAGGATGGGCATCCCGTTGTCCATGCACAGGCTGAACGCGGTGGCGTCGGCGACCTTGAGCCCGCGATCGATGACTTCCCGATGCGTTATCGCGGTGAGCAGTTCGGCGGTGGGATCCTCCCGCGGGTCCGCGGTGAAGATGCCGTCGACGGCCTTGGCCATCAGCACCACCTCGGCGCCGATCTCCAGCGCCCGTTGCGCGGCGGTGGTGTCGGTGGAGAAGTACGGAAGACCCATGCCTGCCCCGAAGATGACGACGCGGCCCTTCTCGAGGTGCCTGCGGGCCCGCAGCGGAATGTAGGGCTCGGCGACCTGCCCCATCGTGATCGCGGTCTGCACCCGCGTCACGATGCCTTCCTTCTCCAGGAAGTCCTGAAGCGCCAGGCTGTTCATCACCGTGCCGAGCATGCCCATGTAGTCCGACCGGGTGCGCTCCATGCCCCGCTGCTGCAGTTGTGCGCCGCGGAAGAAGTTGCCGCCTCCGATGACGACGGCGACTTGGGCGCCGCTGCGCACCACTTCGGCGATCTGTCGTGCCACCTGTGCGACGACGTCGGGGTCGAGCCCGACCTGCCCGCCGCCGAACATCTCGCCACCCAGCTTGAGCAGCACGCGCGAGTACATCGGCCGGATGGCCCCCGCAACGACCGGCTCCCCCATGGACTCCTCCTCGCGTGCGTTCGCCATCCCGGCGATCGGCGAGGGCGGCGCCACCAATCCTGCCTCATCGCAGCCACGCGACGACCCGGGGGTGGCGCCGCGACCCGGCTAACCCAGGTGGGCCGTCAGCAGCCAGGCGGGCACAGACGTGCGGCCGTTGCCCTCGTCCTGAAGGGTGTCGCCGGCAAACTCCGCGGCACCCAAGCCGTTCCCCGTGAAGTTGGCGTGGATGCGTGCGGGACGAACCTCGTCGATGACCCAGTACTTGGACACCACGTCACGCAGTTCCTGCTCGGTGACCGGGTGGGCGGGCCCGCTCGCTGGCCAGTTGGTGGCGTCGAAGACCAGCACGAAGTAGGAGGCCCCCGGCGCCGCAGCGCGCACGATGGACTGCTGGTAACCGTCGCGCAGTTCGACCGGCATGGCGTGGAACAGCGTGCTGTCGACGATGGTGCCGAAGCGGCCGTCGTAGCCGGTGAACGCGCTGATGTCGGCGACGTCGAAGGTGGCGTTCGTCAGTCCGCGCTTGGCAGCCTCGGCGCGCGCGAGTTCGATTGCGGTCGCGGACTGGTCGAGGCCCACCGTCGTAAAGCCCCGTTCGGCGAGCGCGATGGCCGTTGCGGCCTCACCGCAGCCTGCGTCGAGCACGTCGCCGTGAACCCTGCCCGCCGCGATGAGCGCGGCGATCTCGGGTTGCGGCTCACCGATGCTCCACGGGGGCCTGGTGCCCAGTCCGAGCTCGGGGGCCTCGCCACGGTAGGCGGAATCGAACAACACGTCGGAAGGATCGTTGGTCATGCTTCCTGTTTATCAATCTAGTTGATATGTGTCAAGATGCCTGACATGAGCGACGGCGAGGTCAAGCCACTGGGCTACCTTCTCCACCGGTTGACCACTGCGCTGCGCACGGACGTGACGGCGACCGTGTTGGAACCGCTGGGTTTGCCCTTCCCGCAATACATCTGCATGCGAATCCTGTCGCTGTACCCGGGCAGCTCGAACGCGGAGCTCGCGAGGGACGTCATGGTCTCGCCCCAGGCGATGAACATGGTGGTGCGCAGCCTGCAGGACCGCGGTCTGGTCACCAGGCCCGCGACGGTAGCGGCGGGTCGCTCCCTGCCCGCCGAGCTGACCCAAGAGGGCAAGGCACTGCTCAAGCGCACCGAGGCGGGCATCCGAGCAGCCGAAGACCGGGTCCTCGCCCCACTCAACGAACGCGATCAACGCGAACTCCGGCGGATACTCGCCGATTTCGGTTAGGCAAGCATCCGCCGGAGACCGGCGTCAGTGGTGATGGCACGCCTTCGGCGGTGACGGCGGGATGTCGAGTGCCGGGTTGCCGTCGAAGAAGCCGATCGGCTTCAAGTGGAATCCCGTGTAGGAGCAGGGCATCACCGGCCAGTCCTCCGGGCGCACCACGTGGTGGGCGCCGAGGGTGTACCACAGCACCACGTCGGTGTTCTCCAATGGCGCGTCGTCGGCGATGAAGTCCGGGAGGCCCTGCGCATCCGCCGACTGGTACATGTAGTCACCCGCCGCGAACCTCTCCGACTCCTCGTACTTGGTGACCCACAGGTTGTGCTGGACGAAGCGGGCCCGGTCGTAGATGTGCGAGCCCTCCTGCACCATCACGGGCACGATCTCCTTCGGCACCAGCTTGTAGGCCACCGGAGCACCGAGTTCGTTGTTCTTCGACGGGTTGGCGATCTTCCAATACCGACCCGTCTTCCAGTCCCAATCACGGGCGCCCTCGGCCTCCGAGGCCACCAACGTGTCCTTGGTGATCCACGCGTTGTGGTGCGGGTTGAGCGCCGGGTCCGGTTCGGGGATCGAATCCACCTCGTACACACTGTTTCCCGGCCCGTCGACGCTCATGTCGAGCCGGAAGTTGAAGAAGTGCTGGTGATTCGGTCCGTAGATGCCGGGAGCGACGAGCTTGCCCCAGCGCGGAACCTCGCCGTCGGCGACGGCCCCCGTGGTGAGAACGCCCGACAGCTTGACCTCCACCTCGATGGAGGCGTCGTTGTAGAAGTACCAGAAGAATCCGTACTCGTAGTTGCCGACGGTGCAGATCATCGAGACGACAAGCCGCCGGGAACGCCGCACCTCGACCTCCTCGGTGCGGAAGTCGGTGTGCTTCCAGGAGATTCCGTAGTCCTCCTCGTGCATGCAGATTGCGTTGGGAATCGTCACAGCGTTCCCGTTGGAGTCGTTGACCGTGCCGTCGAAGTAGTGGATCTCACCGAGACAGTCACAGCCCAACGTCAGCGGGTTGGCCGAGAAGCCCATGCCCACCTCACCCATGTCGAAAACGTTCTTGTTCCAGTGGGTCGCCGACGTATCGCCGTAGGGCACCACCATCTCCGACAACGACCCGCGGTACATGATGGGCCTTGTCTCGCCCCGGTCGGTGTAGCTCACCTCGTGCAGCGTGATGCCCTCGCGCGGGTTGAAGCCGATCCGCAGGGACCACTTCTGCCACGTCACGTGCCAGCCGTCGACGGTGAAGCTGGGACCGTCGGGTTGGGTGATCTCGATCGGCTTGACGTCGGGACGGAACTCGGTGAAGGCAGGCCGGTTGTTCGGATCGAACATGAACTTCTCGGCGTAGTTGCCAGCGGTCGGGGGCAACGGCACCACGCCGTGGTCCTCGATGTCGATGATCTTCATGTTGTCCAGATCGAAGGTGACGATCAGGCCCTCGACGGGACGCGCGTAGCCGTGTTCGGACGGCGCCGCCCGCATGAAGGTCAGCGGACGGCAGATCAGCGGTGAGTTGTCGTAGTGATCGCCCTGACCGTAATAGCCTGCGGGCCAGGGGTCGATCATGGCGAGGCTGAAGTCGGTGACACCGCGCTTGAGCATCGCGGCCTGCCACCTCGGGTCCTCACGGACCGTCTCCTCCACCCCGGTCATGGTCTCGACCAGATAGGACGGGAACCGTCCGGGAATCGCCTTCCACGATTCGATGACCCTGGCACCGAGGTCCACGACCGCCTCGTACACCAACTTGGCCGCGGCGTCGTACATGGTCGCGAACGCGCACCGCGGCACATCGAACACGCCCTCGAACGTCAGCTCGGCGGTCTTCGCCGGCTCCGCCAGCTGAATCATCACGAACTTCAGTGTCGGCGAGGCGTATTCGGACGACGTGATGACTGCAGCGGCGTCCTGGATCTCGGCACCGGACAGCGGGTCGAGCGGGTAGTTGGTCGTGTCCTCGGTAGCGTCCGCGCGAAGCGTGGTGCTGTCCAGGGTCATGGGTCAGACTCCCTCAGAGGTGGTGGTTTCAGACTTCTTGAGATCGAGTACGGCAAGATGCGCCAGTGCGTCTTCCGAACTTGTCTTGTGCGCCGACCGCCGGCCGAACACGTAGATGACCGCACCGAACACGATGATGCCCAGCGAAATGCCGCCGGTCCACGTCATCCACTCACTGTCCGGAACGTCCGCGATCCACGACTTGGCGAACGAGTAGTACACGCCGCCGATGGTGCCAACGGTGCCGACGATCACGGTGATCCACACTCCGACGGTGCCGCCGGGAATGCGCCAGAACTTCTCGTTCGCGTAGCGATCGGCGTACTTCTTGCGAGCGATGATGACCGGGAACAGGAAGAAGAAGCCGGAGATCAGCCAGACGGTGGAAAGACCGCCCTGGATGAAGATGGTGACGTTGGCCATGCTGGCCTGCGAGTACAACCCAACCAGGATCAACGACGAGATCACACCCTGGATCAGCACCGCGGTCACCGGGTTGCGGGTACGCGGGTTGAGGTGGGTGAAGATCCGCGGCAGATGGCGCTCCAGGCCGGAGACGAAGATCAGCCGCGAGTACGCGATCTGGTAGGTCACCAGGGCCACGAACACGATGCCGGCCAGCACGATCGCCGCGACCTCCATCACGCCCTTGGGGGCGGCCGTTCCGAGCATCCCGATGACGCCGGTGACCGGATCGATTTGATCGCCGGGCAGCACCATCATGGTGCCCACCGTGGTCAGCAGGTAGATGGCCACCAGAGCCACCGAGCCCCAGATGATCATCCTCGGCCCGCTCTTGCGCACCGACAGGAACTCCGCGCCCATGTTGTACGGCGTCTCCACGCCAAGCAGGTACAGCAGCACGGTGCCGTACAGGAACCCGGCGCCCGCGAAGTCGGGCACCGTCACGTCGTGCACGCTGAACGGCGTGGCCGAGCCGTTGTTGATCGCGTAGACGACACCGGAGATGAAGATGACGGCCGTCAGCGCCAAGTAGACGAGGAAGACGGCGTTCATGATGCGTTGGTTGGCAGCAAGTTTCGCCAAGGCCAGGCCGATGATGGCCCAGAGGATGACCAGCTGGATGATGATGCTCAGCGTCAGACCGAGCTCGGCATGGAAGGCCAGGAGCAGGAACTGCAGCACGACAGCGGGTGACGAAGCGGCGTTCAGGATCACCGGTATCCACGACAGATACCCGCCGACGAATCCCCACGTCTCACCCATCGTGCGGGTGGCCCAGATGTACACGCCACCTTGGCCGGGCCACAGGTTGCCCAGCTCGGCGACGGCCAAGCCCGCGGGCACCAAGAAGGTGAGGATGCCCAGAATCCACATCGGGATGGCGGTCCAGCCGCCTGCCGCCATCACCGATGAGCCGGTGATCCAGCAGATGATGAACACATAGGTGGCGACCAGCCCGAACGTGGTCATCACCTTGGGCAGGATCTGTTCGGGGACCAGCTCGGTGGTCATGAGGGCGTCGCGGTCGGACGGCCGTGTCGCTTCCATCTCTTGTGTCATTGGTTATCTCCCAATCGGATCGAATCCCACGAAGGGACCGGGTCAGTTGACGATCTGTCCGTCTCTCATCCGGACGACGCGGCTTGCCTCCTCGGCGACAATCGGGTCGTGGGTACTGGCGACAACGGTGACGCCGATGGTCGAACACAGGTCGCGCAGCATTCGCACGACCGTCTCCCCCGTCTTGTGATCCAGGTTCGCCGTCGGCTCGTCGGCGAGGACGAGGGTCGGGTTACTGATGAGCGAGCGCGCGATGGCGGTGCGCTGCTGCTCACCTCCGGACATCTTGGTTGGCTGATGGTCCACCCGGTGGCTGAGACCGACCAGGTCGAGGAGTTCCAACGCCCTCTTGCGCAACGACTTTCGGTCATAGGGCTCGAACATCAGCGGCAGCTCGACGTTCTCGACGGCGGACAGGAACGGGATCAGGTTGTAGCTCTGGAAGATGAAGCCGATGGTGTCGTGCCGCAGTGCGGCGAACTGGCTCTCGGTGAGCTTCGAGGTGTCCTTGCCCGCGACCTTGACCGATCCCTTGGTGGGCCGGTCGAGTCCTCCGATGATGTTGAGCAGCGTGGACTTCCCGCTGCCGCTCGGACCCATCAGGCAGACGAATTCGCCTGGCATCACCTGTAGATCGGCCGCCACCAGCGCCTTGACGACCTCGTCACCGAGCTTGTGCAGCTTCCACACGTCGGAGATCTCGATCACCGGCGCCTTGGCGGCACCCGGCTTCTCATCTACCGCCGTGGTCGTGGCGTCAGTGGTGTCCTTGGTGTCCTGTACGGCCGTCATGGCCTAACCTCCACTCGAGAGCGAACGGATGGGTGGGCGCGACGCTGCGTTCCACGTGGGCACGATGCTGGTGGCCAGCGCGGCCGCGATGCTCACGCCGACGGCAATCCCGGACCCCACGAGCACCCCGGCCGATGACACTCCGGTCGGTGCCAACCCCGTGGCCCCCAGGATGATTGCCGTACAAGCGGCCAGCGCAGCACCCGCGACGGCGCCGAGTACCGCGGCGATCACCGGCTCGACGAGTAGCGCGGCGATCACCGGTCCACGCGGGATTCCGTTGGCGCCGAGCACGCCCAGTTCCCGGGTGCGGTGGGCCACGGTGCGGGTGGTGGCCACGGCCACCTCGACGACACCGACCAGCAACACGGTGACGGCGATGAGCACGACCGCGCGGCCGATCTCGTCGGCGTGGCCGAGCGAGGCGGACTGCGCACGGATTCCGTCGGACATGCCGAACACGATCACGACGAGGAATGCGCCCGTGGCCGTCGTGATGACCGGCAGCACCATCTCCTTGATCCGGCGGCGCGCTGCCAGCCAGCCGTAGGACAAACCCTTCAGCATCAGCGTGCTCTCTTCTTCGCGCAAGCGCTCATCAGCGGTCCCCGAGCAGATCCACGGGTCGTTGCTGCAACAACCGGTGTACGGGAACCAGTGCGCCGACGATCGCCATCGCGGGTACGAAGGTGGCCACCATGCCGGCGGCCTGCAGCCACGCGACAGGCGTAGCGATGTCCGGAATCACCAGCGCCACAGCGGCTCCGGCGCCGAGCACACCGACGAGGTAGGCAACCACGAAGGTGATCGCGGACTCGACGAGGAAGAAGTAGAGGACCTCGTCGGCCAGACCGATGCTGGACATGATGCCGAACTCACGCTTGCGTTCCTGGACGGCAGCCAGGAAGGAGGACACCGCGATGATGAACCCGAGACCGAGTCCGATCGTGGAGATGAGCCCCAGCGTGGAGCTGGTCACCTTGCCGGAGAACAGTGCGGAGAACTTTTGCTCGAACGACAGCGGCCCGTTGCCCCCGACGGTGTCGTAGATCAGACCGGAGCCATTCGGGTCGGGGGCCACCGACGGATCCGACGTGGCGGGCAGACCCACCGCGGTGCCGAACATCGAGCCAAGATCGCGACGCTTCTCCTCACCAGGCGGCGCGAGCACCGTCAACCATCCGTTCTCCCCGACGACCGACGCCGCGAGGCCGGCGGGCACGGTGACGCTCTGACCGGTCCCCGCGACGGTGACGGTCAGGCTCTGGCCGCCGACCACCACACGCGCGCCAGGGGTCAGGCTGAGCCGGTCGGCCAGACCTGAACCCAAAACTGCTTGACCACTGGGGATTTCGTCGCGTCCGCGCAGCGATACCGGCGTTCCGTTGATCTCCGTGACACCGGACAGGGTGCGGGTGGCCCGCCAACCGTCGGGCACCACGACGGTCGGCGCGGGACCGCCTGCAACGAGGGCCTGCACACCGGGGTCGAAGTGGACGCCAGCCGCGGGCACCGCCCACAGCTGGGCGCCGCCGAGCACGTCGGTGACCGAATCGGCGCCCGTGATGGCGAAGCTCGACGAGATGGTGCGGACGATGGTGACGCAGGCGATCGCAAGGGCGATGCCGAGGACGGACAGCACGAACCGTTCGGGACGGCGGCGAATGTTCGCCAGCGCGAACCGGACGAGACACATGAACGTGTTGCCCGATGCCGAGGTGGCGATCGCCGGTGATCGAACGGAGGTGGGCGCAGATGTCTCCACACGAAGGATGGTGAGTTCGCCGTGTTTCGCCAGCGGCTCCGGCCAGTGTCGCGGAGGTTAACTCGCCCCAAGTCGGGTTACTTCGATGTGTCGTGGAGGCAACGGATTTCGTCGTCTAAATTCGGTTCCGCCACCGAAACGACCTGACCGACGCCCAAGTGCGAACTCTCGCAGCAGTAGTCGTCGTCGTTGCCAGAATCGCATCCGAATGCACCGAACCGCTCAATCGACGTGGTCGTCGAGGAAGTCGAAGAACCGTTCGGCCGCGAGCGCCCTGGCCATCGGTTGGCAATGCCCGGCGGCTCCTTCGGCCTCGGTGAAGCGGGCGAGCTCCTTCTCCCCCGGGAGCATGTCGTACAGGCGCTCGGGCTGGCCGGCGAAGTACTGCTCGTCGTCGGGATCGGCGACGAGCTCTTCCTACCGCTCGTGCAGGGCTGACTGGATGCCAAGGAACGGGCTGGCCTCTTCGAGCTCGTAGGCGAGCTGCAGCAGCGTGGCGTCGCGGCCCAGCTGCGCGCTGAACATCATGCCGATCGGCAGCCCGCTCGCGGACTGCGCCATTGGCAGCGAGATCGCCGGTTCGCCGGTGACGTTCTGCAGCGGTGTGAACGCCACCCAGTCCACCAGTCGGTCGATGATCTGGTCGTAGTCGGCGGTGGGATCGAGATGACCGATACGGGGTGGCTCCGCGGCCAGCGTCGGCGTGAGCAGGACGTCAAAGTCCCTCAGCTGTCGCAGCATTCGCCTGCGCAGCATCGCCAAGCGCGCGATCGCCGCAGGCAAGTGGTGCAGGTTGCCTCCTGCGAACTTCGCCAAGCCCAGCGTCAGGTTGTCCAGCCGGGTGCGGTCGAAGGATTCCCCGAAGGTCTTCTTGCCTCCGCGCACCAATGCGAATGACAGCAACGCCCAGTACAGCAGGAAGTCCTCGATGAAGGATTGCGGCACCGGCGGCGAGCCGAGATGCTCGACGCGGTGGCCCATCCGGTCGAGCAGCGCGGCCGTGGCCAACGTCGCGTCCTTGACTTCTGGGCTGCACTCACGCTTGATGGACTTGGTGAACACGCCGATGCGCAGCCGATCCCGCCCCGGTCCGGTGACGTCGCCGATCGGCGCGAGTTTGGTATTGCGCCAGACCTTTTCGACCTCGCGATAGAACGCCGCAGTGTCCCTGACCGACCGGGTGACCACCCCGTTGGCGACGATCCGGATCGGCATCTGGCGCACGTTCTCGTCAAGGGGCAACCGGCCCCGTGACGGCTTGAGTCCGACCAATCCGTTGCAGGAGGCGGGGATCCGGATCGAACCGCCGCCGTCGTTCGCGTGCGCGATCGGAACCACGCCGGCAGCCACGAACGCGCCGGAACCCGACGACGACGCCCCCGCGGTGTGGTCGGTGTTCCAGGGATTGCGGACCGGCCCGAGCCGCGGATGCTCGGCCGAGGCGCTGAAGCCGAACTCCGACAGCTGCGTCTTGCCAAGCGGGATCACGCCGGTCGCCAGGTAGGCGCGGGCGAAGTCACCGTCGGCCGCCTCGGGTCGTGGCTGCCACGCGTCGGCACCCTCCATGGTCGGCATGCCCGCCACGGCGACGTTGTCCTTGATGAACGTCGGCACGCCGTCGAAGTAACCGCCGTAGGCGGTCGAGGCGCGAGCACGGGTGCGGGCCCGATCGAACGCCTCGTATGCAAGGCCGTTCAACTCGGGGTTCGCCTTCTCGGTGCGGGCGATGGCCGCCTCGATCACCTCGGTGCGGGACACCGTGCCGGATTCGTAGGCCTCGACCACCCCAACGGCGTCCAAGTCGCCAATCGCATCGTCGTCGAAAGCGGAAACCAACGTCATGCCCCAAACGGTAATACACGTGTCTAATAGCGCTGGCGCCAAGATCGCCCGATTCCTCAGGCTTGACGCATACCCATATAGGAATATGATGGCGCTCATGGCTCGAGCAGCGACGACGTCGGACGTCTTCAACGCGATCGCCGAGCCGCAGCGCCGGGAGATCCTGGTGCTGCTGCGGACGGGTGAGTGGCCGGTGACCGAGTTGGCCCAGGAGCTGGGGATGACCCAGCCGGGGGCGTCCAAAC
>Ga0137412_10003229_pt1 | contig 12999 bp, 10 predicted proteins | sample CZODoug2_1_16fun_FD_122160 | JGI IMG/M metagenome (GOLD analysis project Ga0137412, IMG submission 122160) | Vadose zone soil fungal communities from Angelo Coast Range Reserve, California, USA - CZODoug2_1_16fungal (Hybrid Assembly) | ecosystem: Environmental > Terrestrial > Soil > Vadose zone... | reverse complement strand
TTGCTTCAACGCAACGACTTCGGTATACGCCGATGCTAGCCTTCCCGATAGATGTCCGAATGCAGGTTTCAAGGGTCTCGGGAGGAGCAGAATGCTGGGGATAAATACCTGTCGAATTGATGCAAAACTTACGCAGTGCCTGGACAATGCAATTATCGATATCGCGCGACTGGAACAGAATCATTCCCTCTGCCCGCTGGAAGTAAGCCAGAGGCTCGCCGCCGCGCAAGCAGCGTGGATCGAACACAAGATGACGTGTACGTCTTGTTGCGGTCAGCAGTTCGGAAGAGTCCACTAAACCGCAACCCCAGCGCGGCGTCTGAAAGGTTCAACAATGTCGAATTCGATTCATCCTCTGCCGGTTCTGTCACCAACCACAAACCCCACCATGACCGCTCAATTCGGTCGACCTCCCTTGGAGCTGGTTCTACCCAAGGCTAAAGCGAGGGTCGCAAATTACATCACGAATGCCGATGTAAACGGCTTGGACCCATTTCTCATGGTGATCGAGGACGAGTTCGGTGATCTTGTCCACACACAGGGCGATCTTTCCTTCCTCATGCCGGCCGCACCAGTTCTGCGCCAATGGTTCGCCGGTCAGCTCAACGCCGACGCGCAGCTACGACGTGATCAGCTACGCGCCTTCGGGGTGGCGCACGCCGTCGGGTCGTTGTCGCCCGCGGTGCGGCTCGATCCGTCGGCACATCGCATTCTCGTCGACAAGCTGCAAGATCGTTTCACCTCCGCTCGCGACACCGGGTTGACGTTTCTGCCCAGCTTTTTCGGGCATCCGCATTTGCTCGTCGTACACACGCAGGGATGGGCGCCGGTCGTTCAATATCCACTGGCCACTACCCCGGTCCAGTCGACCACATTGGACGCCGTCACCGAACGGTTGCACGCCTTTGACCATCCGGTACGAATCAGGTTGGCCCGGAGCCTGGCCCGCCGCGCCCACACGACCAGTGAGTTGGCCGACACGTGGCAGCTCAGCACGCCGGAAGTGTCCCGGCACCTGACGCTGCTCCGGCAGGCCGGATTGGTGACCGCGACCCGCCAGGGCCGTTACGTTCAGTACACGCTGGACCTAGCCGCGACGGCTCGCCTCGGCGGCGACATCATCGACGCACTCCTTCGCTGACAACTCAGCTTCTCGGGCGCGCCGGCGCTTTGCGCTTAGTAGCGCGCTCGAGTGCAACCGTGGACTGCCGAATGATCAGCTCGGGCTCGAGCAGCTCGTGCCGGTGGACGTGATCGGTGCCCTCATCGATCTCGTCAATCAGCATGCTGACGGCAGAGCGGCCCAATAAGGCGCGCGGCTGGCGAATCGAGGTGAGCGGGACGGCCGCCGCCTCAGCCCATACCAAATCATCGAAACCGATCAACGCGATGTCCCGCGGCACCATGATGCGGTGCAGCTGAAGCTCTTTGAGAACGCCTAGTGCCAGCAGATCGTTTGCACAGAACAACGCGTCAGGTCGGTCCTTCGGGCGGCGCGTGGCGAGCGCGCGGCCGACCTCACGTCCGGCCTCCATCGTCCAGGCCGACGCGTCGATCAACTCGATGGCATCTTCCCCGTTGACCGTTGCGGTAAATGCCTCGACGAAGCCCTGATGTCTATCCTGAACCTGCCGGGATATTTGCAGCGAACCAACAAAAGCCGGCCGCTGCGATCCTATGTCGGCGAGATGCTCACCGGCGAGTTGTCCGCCGCGATGGTCGTCGGTCGCGAGCCAGCAACACGGGAGGCCGGGAGAGACACGGTCGACGTGGACGATCGGCAGGCCGATGTCCTTGAGTTGACCCAATCTGGCGTTCTGCTCGTCCACCGGCGTGATCATGATGCCCTGCACCCGCAACTGAGCCAGCAGATCCAGATTCTGTTCCTCGCGACCGGGATCCTCGCCGTTGTGACAAATGACCATGCCAACGCCGAGTTCCTTTGCCATCGCCTCCGCACCCACCGCGATGTCGACGAAGAATGGATTACCCATATCGGCCAGTGCCAGGCCGAGCGTGCGCTCGCGCCCAATCCGATATTGCCGCGCCGTGCTGGTCGGCGCAAAGCCCAGGACCGTGATCGCTTTCTCGACCTTTGCCCTGGTTTTTGCATTCACATAGGAGGGCCTGTTCAGCACATTGCTGACCGTGCCGATGGACACACCGGCCTTTCGCGCTACGTCGCGAATTGTCGCCACTGTGTCCCACCCGCCTTCCTGTAATAGACACGTCATGACCCGGCCAGGCTAGCGCTTCAACGATACCGGCCGGACGATCTGGCTCCCGACGATCAACGCGTCCCTACATTGCGAACTCGACCGAGCACATGACGAACACCTCGGGCGAGGCCACGTCGAAGCTCACCGTGTCATCGTCCACAGTGAAGTCGAGCGGCTTGCCGGATGCCACATCCACCACCTGGTTCACGGTCCGCCCAGCACAGGCAAGGGTGACCGCTGCCCGGGTCCATGCGCCCGTCGGCTCCTCGGTCCACTGCAGTACCGAGATCATCACCCGATTGTGATCGGGCTGGTCGGCTCCGATCACCCAGGTATCGGGATGTGCGTCGGCGGTCACGCGCGGGCGCAATGCGAGCACCTCGCGCATTATCACCGACAAGAACTCCTGATGTGCCTCGCCGTGCTCGACCTCGATCGCGCATGTGGAATAGACCGCTTGACCGGCACCATAGCGATTCGCGACCAGTGTGGGATTCGCCGGACATTCCTGCCACGGCGGCGAGGAGTGGATGCTCGCGAACGCATGACCCGGTTGGGACCGCGGGGTCGGATAGCCGAACGGTACGTTCAACGTTGCCAGCGCTTTGCCGCCGCTCAAACGCACTCGAGGAGTCCACCCGCGCACAGGTGTCGCTGGAAGGTAGGGATCGACACCGCAGGCCTCCGTCAGGCTGCCCGTCACCGGACGATAGTAAATGCACTCGCCGTCCTCGACACCGACGACCGAGCAGCCGAAAACGTCCGCCAGCAAAAAATCGTCCAACCGTTCTCCATCGACCTGCAGCATGCCGGCACCGCCGCTGGCATAGACAGAGCCTCCATTATGGACGAACCGTCGGATCACGTCGCACGCCTCGATGGTCAGCCGGGTGGCTTCGGGTAGGACGATCAGCTTGAACTCCTCGACCCTGCTTGCCAGCGTATTGTCCGTCAGTACACCGAAGGGAATGTGCAGCCGTCGCAGCATTCGGCTGATGCCAACGACCGCGCGCTGATGCGGACTCGACGGCCCGCCGGCGCCATCTTGGCCCGCGACCTCGGTCGGGTCTATTCGTGCGGTGTCGGAATACAAGATGGCCACGTCCTCAAGCGGAGTCCCCCCGGTAAACCGATCGAACGCCTTGGTCTGGGTAAACACCCGGCCGATCCGGTCATAGGTCCTTGCGTTGAGGCGACCGGTTGGATCGATAGCGTCGATGAATAGGAACGCCGAACCGTAAGCTACAGCCGCGGCCGCTTCGATCAGCATCTCGTGCTCGGATTTAGTGCTGCAGTGCTGATTCAGGTTGGTGGTGCGCGAAGTCATGAACTCGGTCAGCTCATCGCCGGCCAACGTGCGCATCAACGCCAGTACAAAGGTCTCCTGATCCCGGCCGCCGTATAGATCGCCGGCCGGAAATGAATCAAGTCGAGCGTGATCCGCCTGCTGCCCATGAAACCAACCGTTCAGCCCGGGCGCCAGATTGTGTGTCACCGCAAGGCCGGGCCGCACCTCGCGGGCGGCATCGCGCAGCTCGACAAAGAATTCCGCGATCCAGCGTTCCCGCGCGCACTGAAACGAACACCATCTCGGGTCCTGCCAGTCCACGCGCTCGGGCAGATCCAGCCCAGTTTCGGCGTGAAATTTCGCTACACAGGTCGCACAGACGCAGATTGCCGTCCAGAACGCCATATCCAGCCATAGAGCGTCGAAGTCATAGCGTTCCACCAAGGCGGTGATCTGAGTCTTCTCATACAGTCGGTAGTCGCCCTGGTTGGCGCACATTGTGATGTAACGACCTGCCCAGCCTCGGACGGGATAGGACGCCATATGCCGGGTCCGCCAGTCCGGATGCCGTTCCCCGGCCCAGTTGTCAAAGATCACGCTGTGGTAGGCGGCAACGCCGATCCCCTTGTCTTCCAGCGCCTTCTTCGTCTCACCGACCAGATCGCGACTGGCAGCGGCGGGGTGGATCCCGCCGACCGGCGTCGGCCAGTAGCTCAGGCCCACATGCGACTTGCAGTAGACCAGGGCGCCATCGGCACCGGCCCGCGCGTAAAGCGTGGCCAGGTCCGCCGGCTCATACGACCGCAGGAAGGCTGGATCCCAGTCGGGGATGTGCATATCCAGCAACATCCGGCGCCGAGCCTGCAGGTACGAGGGCACGTGACTCTCCTCTCCGAACCGGCAGTGGTTCAATGAACCCTACTCTAGGCACGCTCCGCGTGAGTCGTCAAACAATTGACGAACATTTACCGCGGTACTTAAAATCTCTGGTTCAATGAACCGATTGGAGTAAGGCATGGCAAACACGGCCACAATGGTGCGAGCACTGGATGCCGGGCAGGGAATCGTCCGATTGGCGCCGACCTGGGTGCCACGTTCGTTCTGCACACCGGGTCGCCGGATCCGGCTGCACCCCGATGACTACTTCGCCCTCGGTCCACAGCGGGGCGGGATCAACGAGCGCTGGCTCTCCTCCGCCATCCGGTCCGACAACGGCGACCTGACCGGGCCGAACGAGGGATTGAGTATGGTCGTCGGTCCCGACGAGACACTCGTGCCATTTGACGAGTTCGTCGGCCAGCACGGAGCGGCTCTGGTGGGTGAACGGTTATGGCGCCAGTACGGGCGCTGGCCGATGTATTCAAAATTCTTCGACAACCAACGCGCGCTTCCGCTCCATGTGCACCATCGGGATCGCCACGCTGCCCTGGTCGACAAGCCCGGCAAGCCCGAGGCCTACTACTACCCGCCGCAGATGAACACCACCTTGGGTGAGCAACCCATTTCCTTTTTGGGATTGCAGCCTGGCACGTCGAAGGATCGGCTGCTCGATCGACTGAAGGGATTCCGCCACGGTGGCGATAATAGGATTACCGATCTGTCATTGGGATACCGGACCCAACTAGGTACGGGGTGGGACATCCCGGGCGGCGTCCTGCACGCGCCGGCCAGCATCTGCACGTATGAGCCACAGGCGGACTGTGACGTCTTTTCCATGTTCGAATCGTGGAGCAACGAGCGCGAGGTCCCCGAGGAGCTTCTGTGGAAGGACATTCCGGACCCACGCCGAGGCGACTACGAGTTCCTGGTCGAATTGCTGGACTGGGAGACGAACGTGGATCCGGATTTTATCGGACACAGGTTCATGAGTCCCTGCTCGACGGCCCAGTCACACGCCGACGATGAGCAGGACTACACGGAGAAATGGATCGTCTATCGCTCCCCGCGCTTCAGCGCCAAGGAACTCACCGTGCTTCCCGGTCGAAGTGTGACGATCGTCGAGACCGATGCGTACGGTGCGGTCGTCGTGGCCGGGCGTGGCACGGTCGGACTATTTGCCGTGTCCGCTCCGACGTTGATCCACTACGGCGCCCTCACCCAGGACGAATTGTTCGTGTCGGCTCCGGCCGCATCCGCCGGGGTTCGTGTCACCAACAACGACGCCACCGAACCGCTGGTCATTCTTAAGCATTTCGGGCCGGGCAACGATCAACTTGCCGCGGAGCGCCCGGCCGACATGGCCTGACCATCGCATTGCGGCGCGCAGGCAGACCCGATCTGAGGTCTTGACACCGTGTTACAGCACTATTAACGTCCTGGTTCAATGAACCAGAGGGGGTTCAATGACAACGCCGGATGTAAGTGATTTGCCTCGCCGGTGCCGGCCATGAATGGGGTATTCGTCCCGCGGCGTCGGATCGGGAACACCGGCTCCGACCGAACACTCACGATCGTCAGCGCCGCCGTGGTGGCGGCGTTCGCGTTGGCGATCCTCTACCCTCTGATTTATGTGATCAGCTCGTCCTTCTCATCTGGTGCGGCGATCAACGCCGGTGCGGTCAAGCTATTTCCGGTGCATCCAAATGCCGAGGCCTACCGGCAGATCTTCGACTCTCCCGCGTTCGTCCGCGGATTAGTCAACTCCCTCATCTATTCGATATCCGGCGCCCTACTCGGTACGACGCTCACCGTTCTGGCGGCCTATCCACTGTCACGCAGGGATCTCGATGGACGCAAGATCATCTTGTTTGTGCTGCTGGTCCCCACCTTGTTCTCGGCCGGCATCATCCCGACCTACATGGTGGTCCGGGATCTGCACCTGCTGAACACGCGATGGGCCATCATCCTGCCCGGCGCGATGAGCATGTTCAATGTGATCATCACGCGCGCGTTCTATCAATTGACGATTCCCGAGGAGCTGCTGGAGGCTTCGAGGCTGGACGGGGCCAACGACTTTCAGTTTCTCCTCCGGGTCGCACTTCCGTTGTCCAAACCAATCCTCGCGGTAAACCTGCTTTTCTACGCCATCGGGCAGTGGAACGGCTGGTTCACCGCCCTGATCTACCTCACCAATGAACACCTGTTCCCGCTGCAGCTGGTGCTGCGCCAGATCCTGCTCCAGAACCAGGTCACACCCGATCAGATGGGATCCGACGCAGGCGCGCTGGTGGCCCAGAAGGAGCTGTTCGACAAACTCAAGTATGCATTGATCACGGTCGCCATGCTGCCACCACTGATCGCTTTTCCCTTTGTCCAGAAGCACTTTGTCCGTGGCGCCCTGCTGGGATCACTGAAATGATCCCGAGGGGCGTGTTGACGGCGACCGAGTCCAAACCTGGTGACGGACCGGCCGCTCCCGGCGGTTCGGCCATCGCCAATCTGATGGCGTCAACGTCGCGTCGAAGTCTGATACTGCGGAGGATGAAGCGCAACTGGCGGCTGTACGCCATGCTGGTTCCGCCACTAATCTATGCCGCTGTGTTCCTGTACTGGCCGCTGTACGGAATGCAGATGGCGTTCCGGGACTTCTCGGTGGCAAAGGGCATCACCGGCAGCCCCTGGGTCGGCCTGAAGTACTTCCGGACCTTTGTCGACTCGTACCAATTCTGGCCGACGATCAGGAACACGCTTGTCCTCAACGTCTATGAGTTGTTCGCCGCATTCCCGATACCCATCATTCTTGCCCTGCTGTTGAACTCGTTGCGGTGGGCGCTGTATCGGCATGGCATCCAACTGATCTTGTTCGCACCGCACTTCATCTCCACGGTCGTCGTGGTCGGCATCATGGTCATGCTGATGGATCCACATGGAGGATTGATCAACCAGGTCGTCGGATTGTTCGGCGCGGGCCCAATCGACTTTCTCGGTGAACCCAGCCTCTTCAGACATATCTACGTCTGGTCCGGTGTCTGGCAGTCTGCCGGCTATTCGATGGTGATCTATCTGGCCGCCCTCGCCGGTATCGATCCGGCTCTGCACGAAGCAGCCACCATCGATGGCGCCAGCAGGCTGCGGCGGATGTGGCACATCGACCTGCCGGGAATCCTGCCGGTGATGGTGGTGCTCTTCGTGCTCAGCATGGGCAACATTCTCAGCACCGGTTTCGAAAAAGTGCTGCTTTTGCAGAACAGCCTCAATCTCGGCGTATCCGAGACCACCGATACCTACGTCTACAAAGTTGGATTGCAGTCCAGCATTCCGCAGTTCTCCTACGCCACGGCTATCGGCGTATTCAAGTCCGTCACCGCCCTGATATTGCTGCTCTGCGCCAATTGGCTGGCCCGCAGGTCCACCCGCGAGAGCCTGTTCTGAGCACGCTGATGAGAAGGAGCACCACATGACAATCGACGCCTTCCGAATGAATCGGCGGCAGCTTCTGGCTCTGGGGGCCACCTCCGGAGTGGCGGCGGGTCTGGGACTCACGACGGCCGGCTGCAGCTCGAACGAGCAGGCGGATGGTCCCAAGGGGCTGGGACCCAAAGGGGTGAACATGACCCCGGGCACTCCAACCGCCGGCGTGCACTACCCGGACAAATACGTTGGCCCCAGAGCGACGCTCAAGAAGCCCTTCGCCAAAGCCGACACAACGACGTTCAAGGTGGTCGTGCCCAATGACGTCACCACGGTCGGTGCCTGGAACAAGAACAAGTTCAGCGCCTGGTTGAAGAAACGGACCGGCCTCAACGTCGAATATCTCACCGTGGAGATCGATGGTGGGGACATGACCAAGGTGAACGCCATGATCGGCTCGGGCGATCTGCCGGACGCGTTCTTGAACATTCCGTTCACCCTCGATCAGATTTCGCTGTACGGATCGCAGGGCATCTTCGTCGCCTTGGAGGACTACCTGGCTCGCACTATCGAGCTCAAGCGTGCGACTGCTGACTATCCCGACCTGGCCACGCTGAGCAAGTCCACCGACGGACACACCTACGTATTCCCGGCACTGAACGACTGCCGGCAATGCTGCGCGATCGGCGGCCGAGCGTGGGTGAATCGCCGATTCCTTGACGCGGTCGGGATGGACTCACCCACCACGACCGCCGAGCTCCGTACGTTGCTGCGCGCGTTCAAGTCCAAGAATCCCACCGGCAAGGGTGACGCCATTCCGTTCGTGGCCGGGACCAGCAGTCCTATCGACGTGTTCTTCATGAACGCATTCCTCTACAACCCCGGTATGCCTTGGCTGCGGTTGGACAACGGCAAGGTCGACTTCGTCGCCAGCAAGGACGAATGGCGTGAGGGTCTGCGCTATCTGCACAGCCTCAACTCCGACGGCACGGTCACCCAGGACACCTTCACCATGACCGATCAGGCCCTGCAGAAGCTGGGCGACAACCCCGGCCATGCCCGGATCGGCGTTGCCCGCTGCCATTTCTGGGGCAGCTTCATGACCGTCGATCCCAAGCCGGACGCCCGCTGGCACGACTACGTGCCGATCAAGGCATTGGCCGGCCCGGCGCAGGTGCGCAACTTCGCCTGGAACTACTACCAGCCCTATTCGGCCGGCGTACTCAGCCAACTGGTGATCACCAAAAAGTGCTCCCAGCCGGAAATGCTGGTCATGTGGGCGGACTATCAGATGGAGCTCGAAGCGATCATGCGCAGCGCCTGGGGCGAGCCGGGCAAAGACTGGAGCTGGTCGCCCGCAGGCGCGAAGGACCTGGCCGGCACGCAGGCAACCTGGAAGCAGTCTGTGGGTGGATCGGAGGCATCCGTGCCCGCGGGCACCGGTTGGAACCAGCACGGTGTCCTATATCGCTCGTCAGATTTCCGGCTCGGCGAGCAGGCCGACCACAACAATCCACCATTCGCCGCGGTCCTGGACGATGCGACGGTCAAGTCCTATCAGCCGTACGCCGTGAACAAGGAATGGCAGCTCCCACCACTGATCTTCGACCAGTCGGCCGCGGCTCGCAACGCCGACATCCTCACGTCGGTGACCAACGAGGTGCAGAACGCGCTGGCCGAGTTCACCTTGGGCAAACGAAACATCGACAGCGACTCGGCCTGGGCGTCCTACACCGGCGCCCTGAAAAAGATGGGCATCAACGAGCTCATCAGCAACTACCAGAAGGCCTACGACGGACGTCCTCGCTAACGGCGCGTCGGCACAACCCACATTCGAACACGACGGCAGAACAAAGGAGCCTGGCATGAGCACATCGCGTCGACGTTTTATCCAACTCGCCGGTGGGGCGGTGGGAGCGGCAACGCTCAGCGCCGCTCTTCCGGCGGCTGCCGCGGCACCGAATCGCGGCAACGCTTCCCCGGCGTCCGTGGTCGACCTCACGCCGTTGTGGGACGCGGACACCGTCCTGATCAATCCGCACAAAGGCTGGTACCAGCATTATCTGGACGACCGGGACAACGGCTATCTGGGGACACTCAGCGAGCTTCAACAGTTCCCGGGCATGAACCAGATCTACATTCGTCTCGCCTGGTCATTCCTCGAGCCGGTCGAGGGTCAGTACGACTGGCATTTGATCGACGACGCCATCGCCGAGTTCGTGCCGGCCGGCTTCAATGTGGCGTTCCGGGTGACCTGTCGGGAAACCGGCCGGGAGCACAACACGCCGGCGGGCCAACTGGGCTTTGCCGTACCCACCTGGCTGAATGACCTCGGAGCGCAGGGAACGTATATCTGCAACTGGGGATCGGCCGGCCCCGGCGTGCCCGCCGGACCGACGTGTGACGGCACCCTGACCTGGGAGCCGGACTACGGCGACCCGATCTTCTTGGAGAAGCTGGAGAATTTCCACCGGGCCTTCGCCGCCCGCTATGCGAACGAGCCGTGGGTGCAGTATATCGAGATCGGGAGCTACGGCGACTGGGGCGAGGGTCATACGACGTACTCCGGCAGCGGCCGGGTCTGGCCGGTGTCAGTCATCAAAGAACACATCGACATTCACAAACGCTGTTACCCCAACAAGTTGATTGTCGCCAATGACGAGTTGCTGTGGCGTCCGAACGACACAGCGGGTCAGCAGGAGATCCGCCAGTACGTCAAGGATCAGGGACTGACCTGGCGCGACGACTCCATCCTGATCTTCTACAACCCCGTCGTCCAACGCCCTGAGCTTTTCGACGACGTCTACCTGACCCGCCCAACCATTCTGGAATGCCAGCATTACTCACAGTCCTTGACTCAGGGCTACTGGCAGGGGCCGGATGGGTCGATTAGAGGAGCGTCCTATTTCATTGAAGGCATCAAAGGACTGCACGCATCCTATATCGGGTTCCATGGAAATAACGTCACTTGGCTGGCGGACAACCCGAACCTCACCAAGCAACTGGCGAACCTGTGCGGATATTGGTACTTTCCGGCCAGCATCAGCCTACCCGACTCGGTCCATAGCGGCGGCACCCTCACCGCCACGATCGTCTGGGAGAATCACGGCGTCGCGCCCGCCTATAACGAGTTCACCCCGTATCTCAAGTTCGTCGCACAGGACCAGCCTGCCCACAGTCGCCACTGTGTCGACTCCGGCCCCATTCGGCTGAACGGATCGAACAACCGCTCCTGGTTGCCGGACCAGCAAACCACCGAATCCTATTCAGTGCACCTCGGCGCGCTCTCGGCGGGAACGTACAACGTCCAGCTGGCGCTGATCGAGGAGGCGGCCAATCGGCATATAGCCCTGGGACTGGCCGCGAGCAGCCAGACAGCGGACAAGTACTACACCGTCGGGGCGATAACAATCAACTGACGTCGCCAGGAAACAATGAGATGTCCGGCGGACAGACCGCTTAAGAGGTAGCCTCCGATGCATGACCGCGTACGACGAAATCGCCGAGACCTACCATAAGTTCATCGACGCCGACGGAACGGGGATGAGCGATCCGACCCTCGAGGAATTACTCGGCGAGGTAGCAAACCAGCGGATTCTCGTGGCTGCGTGCGGCCAGGGTCGCGACGCGCGGATGTTGGCCGATCTCGGTGCGACGGTCGTCGGAGTCGATATCTCTGAGCGGCTACTGACATATGCCCGTCAATTCGAGCAGGCGCGGCCGCGCGGAATCCGCTACATGCAGGGAGACGCGCAGAACCTCGAGAACATCGCGGACGACAGCTTCACCGGCGCTATTTGTCACATGGCACTGATGGACATTCCGACGGTTACCCCGACGATTGACTCGTTCGGCCGCGTCCTGCAAACCGGCGGGTTTCTCGTACTGTCCATTGTGCACCCGTGCTTCGCGCCGCACGTCACCGCCGTCGAGGACTATCTGACAGAGGAGCGGTATCAGAAGATAGACGGCCCGGATTGGCTGCCGCCGCACGCCTATCACCGGCCGTTGAGTACGTACATCAATGCGCTCGCGAACGCTGGCTTCGTAATCACGCACACGGTCGAGCCGCGTGACACATCGCGAGCCGACAAGGGTGTTCCGGGGCTGCTCTATCTGCGTTGCGCGCTACGTCAGGGATAAGCAGGTTCGGGCAACTCGGGACCGGATTGCCGATTGGTGGCGGCCGCGGCTGGACACCGTCGCCGGACGGATGACCAGCTGCACGGAGCTGCGGGTCGACCTCGCGGTGGCCGAGGAGGTCGCCGAGCTGGACCGGGTCGTGCAGGTGGCCGCGTTCTGGATCGTCAAGGAGGCACTGACGAACGTCGTCAAGCACGCGAACGCCAGCAGGTGCGTGATCCGCGTCCACGTCGACCACGGGCTTCGACTGTCCGTTGTGGACAATGGCGCCGGCGGGACACTGAACCCCGGTGTCGGCCTCGACTCCATGCGCGGCAGGGCAACCGAGCTGGGCGGGTGGTGCGAGGTCACGGACACCGGCGTCGGCGTGGCCGTCACGGCACACTTACCGGAAGGAACGGCTCAGCGATGACCGCACAGCTCATGGGCACACCGGAGCTGATCCGCGTGGTGATCGCCGACGACCACCCCGTCTACCTGTCCGGGCTGCGGATGCTCCTCCAGTCGATCGGTGAGGTCGAGGTGGTCGGCGAGGCCCGCTCCGGCACCGAGGCACTCGCGGAGATCTACCGCCTGCGCCCGCATCTCGCGCTCATCGACGTGAACATGCCCGGTGCGAGCGGCATCGAGGTCACGAAGACGATCGCCACCCGCTGCCCCGACACCGCCGTGATCATGCTGAGCATGCTGGAGGACCGGGACACGTTCTTCGCGGCCATGCGGGCGGGGGCGCGTGGGTATCTGGTGAAGGGCGCGAGTACGGAGGACATCAGCCAGGCGATCGGCACGGTTCGGCGCGGGGGCGTGGTGTTCGGGCGCGAGGTTTCCATGTGGGCGCTGGACTATCTGAACAAGCCGAGAGAGTCGAGCAAGCCGTTCCCCGAGTTGACCGATCGCGAGCGGGCGGTGCTGGAGTTGGTGGCGGACGGGATGGGGAACGCCTCCATCGCGCGCAGGTTGGGGCTGTCCATCAAGACCGTGCGCAACTACCTGTCGCGCATCTTCGCCAAGCTGCAGATCGCCGACCGGACGGAAGCGGCCGTCGCCGCGCGCAGAGCG
>Ga0137412_10003228_pt1 | contig 13000 bp, 11 predicted proteins | sample CZODoug2_1_16fun_FD_122160 | JGI IMG/M metagenome (GOLD analysis project Ga0137412, IMG submission 122160) | Vadose zone soil fungal communities from Angelo Coast Range Reserve, California, USA - CZODoug2_1_16fungal (Hybrid Assembly) | ecosystem: Environmental > Terrestrial > Soil > Vadose zone... | reverse complement strand
GCCAAACAGCCGGGCGTGACGGTTGTGCGGGACAAAGACTTCATCGGCGTGACGGCTCCGACCGCGCAGGCGGCGACTCGTGCAGTGGATACACTCAAGGCTGAGTGGAAGGTTCCGGCTCAGCCTTCCTCCGCAGAGCTCTTCGACTACCTCAAAGCGAGTGCGGCAGTGGGTGGCGACGATCGTCGCTCCGGCAGACAGTGACCAAAAATGCAGACGCGAAGTTTTTCGTGCCTGACGGTGTCTACGACCATTTCAAAGACGGCATTGGCAAACGCGGCGAGGACGCCCGAACAAAGTGGATGCAGTTGTTCGCGGCTTACCGCAAACAATTTCCCGATCTCGCGAACGAGATCGAACTGATGCAGCGACGCGACCTCCCCGCGGGGTGGGATCGGAATCTTCCTGTTTTTCCCGCTGATGCGAAGGGCCTCGCGGGTCGTGAAGCATCGAGCAAAGTGCTGAATGTGCTTGCGCAAAATATCCCGTGGTTCCTCGGCGGTTCCGCTGATCTTGGGCCTTCCAACAAAACGCAGTTAACATTCGAGGGCGCTGGACAGTTCCAGCCCGCCAGCCCCGGCGGAAAGAATCTGCATTATGGCATCCGAGAGCACGCGATGGGCGCCGTGGTGAACGGAATGTCGCTTTCCAAGCTGCGGCCATTCGGCGCGACTTTTTTCATCTTCAGCGATTATGTCCGTCCGGCGATCCGGCTCTCGGCTTTGATGGAATTACCCACACTATTTGTGTTCACTCACGACGCCATGGGCGATGGTGAAGATGGTCCGACCCATCAACCGGTGGAGCATCTGGCATCACTGCGCGCCATTCCCGGATTGGTGACGCTCCGACCTGCTGACGCGAATGAAGTAGCCGAGGCTTACCGCTACATCGTGCAACTGCGTCACAAGCCGGCGGTGCTCGTTCTCTCTCGCCAACCTCTGCCGACATTGGACCGGAACAAATACGCATCCGCCGCCGGAGTCGCACGGGGTGCCTACATCCTTGCCGACCCGCCCGGCAATAATCCCGAATTGATCCTTATTGCGTCGGGCAGCGAAGTAAGCCTCGCTGTGCAAGCGCATGAACAGTTGATCGCCGAAGGCATCCGCTCGCGTGTGGTTTCGATGCCGTCTTGGGATATATTCGAACATCAGACGCAAGAGTATCGAGATGCCGTTTTGCCAGCGCAGGTAAAGGCGCGGGTCGCAATTGAGCAAGCGTCGACTTTTGGATGGGAGCGATACGTCGGCCAGGCGGGGTGTGTTATTGGAATGAAAACATTTGGGGCGTCGGCGCCGCTAAAAGAGCTTCAGAGAAAGTTCGGCTTCGAGCCGGACCAGGTGGTGACGATCGCGAAGGATTTGCTCGTTAGAAACCAGCGCAGTCCAGCCTCCGCAGCCGCATGACTTGCTGAACTACCGCACTCGCTCGTTTGTTCCGGTGGCGGAAGACACTAAAGGGAACGTTCTATCACGACTTTCCACGGTAGGTTCTGGCAGCCTTCTACCCTGTTACCTGACTGAAAAACCAAGCGCCCACGAGGCCGAGGATCGCGCCGATCAACGGACTGAGCATCGCGAACCATAGGGCGATGTTGGTAACGAGAGGGCCATGTGTTGGTATATCTGTGCTCATTTATTTTGCTAAGCGGCGGCCAGAAGCCCGGCCGGATCTTCTTTCTTGCTCAGGGCGCGGCGCAGCTTCGCCAGCGCAATGTTCTGCAACTGACGAATTCGCTCGCGCGTTACCCCAAAGGTTTTGCCGATGTCTTCCAGCGTCTTCCGTTTTCCACCGCCCAGGCCGAAACGCTGCGAGATGATTCTTTTCTCGCGTTGATCGAGGACATCGAGAAGCCCATCCATCTGACGGAGCAAATTCTTGTCGCGCAGCGATTCAAACGGCGTTTCCGCATCCTCGTCGCCGATCATCTCGCTGAACTCCGCTGAATCCTCGTCGCCAACTACGGCGTCGAGCGAAACCGGCCGGATACCGAGACTTTTCAATTTTGCCACGTTTCCGCTGGCGATGCCGATTTCTTCGCCAAGTTCCTCATCGGTCGGCTCGCGGCCGAGTTCATCGCTCATCTGCAACGAGACGCGACGTACTTTGGCGATCTTATCGACGAGATGGACCGGGAGCCGGATCGTTTTGCTTTGATTCGCTAGCGCGCGTTTGATCGATTGTTTGATCCACCACGCCGCGTATGTGCTGAGTTTCGCCCCTTTGGTCGGGTCGAAGCGCTCCACCGCTTTGGTCAAGCCGATGTTTCCTTCCGAGATCAGGTCGAGCAGGGATAGCCCGAGATCGACGTAATCGTGCGCGATGGTGACCACGAGCCGTAAATTCGAAAGAATCATCCGCTCGCGCGCGGCCGCATCTCCCCTCTTAATTTTTGCTGCCAGCTCAATCTCCTGTTCTGGGGTCAAAAGAGGAATTTGCCCGATTTCGCGCAGGTATTTGCTCAATCCGTTTTCGCCTTCATTCATGACCGAACGTAGTCGCCGAGGCGACGCATCCGCTATTGCGCAAGTGTGGGATTTTGAAATACCGCTCGCGGGATGATTGGCACTCCCTCTTTTGGATGACCTCGCGCGATCAAGCCGCGGCTTTCTCTTGTATGCTCTGTGTGCTTGTAAGAACACGCGGCGAAAGCAAGTCGGCGAGACCAACCCGACGAAGAAGCTCTATGCGCCCATGGTGAGAACAGCGCGGAACCGCACTTTGCCGCTGTGCATTTGCTCGTAGGCTTCGGCCACGCGGCTCAGCGGAAATTTCTCAATCATCGGGTGCACGCCAGTCAACGCACTGAACTCTAATGTATCTTGCGAGTCCCTGGCCGTGCCGGAATACGAGCCGGAGATCGATCGTCGCCCCATGATTAACGGCATCACGCTTACGCTTAGCGGATCACCGGGCGCGGCCGGCACCAGCAGATTCCCATTCACGCCCAGGCCCTCGACCACAGCAGAGATGGCTTTTGCGCTTGGCGCTGTCGCCAGAATCACGCGCGCGCCTCCGAGTTTTTGCAATTCTGCCACGGTGTCGACTGCGCCGGAATCGATGTACTGGTGCGCTCCCAGCTTTCTGGCCAATGTTTCCTTGTCTTTGCCGCGACCGAGCGCGACGGTGTGAAATCCCATTTTCCGCGCGTACTGCACACCGAGATGGCCGAGACCGCCGATGCCCTGAACTGCCACCACCTCTCCGGCGCGAGCGCCTGAATTCCGCAGTGCGTTGTAAACGGTGACACCGGCGCACATGAACGGTCCGGCTTCTTCTGCCGGCAGATCATCCGGAATCGCCGCTAAAGCTTCGACCGGCGCGATCAGGAATTCGGCATAACCGCCATCGAAATCAATCCCGGTGACTTTCCGATTTACGCACATGGCAAAATCTCCGCGCCGGCATCGATCACAGACCAAATCGTGTCCGCCGTGCCAGCCGACACCCACACGGTCGCCTTCTTTCCACTGAGTAATATCGGCGCCGATAGCATCGATGCGGCCGGCGATTTCATGTCCCGGCACTCGCGGGTATTGAAGTCCCGGCCAGAGACCCTCTTTAACCAAAGTGTCGCTGTGGCAAATTCCGCATGCTTCCACTTTTACACGAACCTGACCAGGGCCCGGTTCTGGAATATCGCGTTCTACCAATTCCCAATCTCCACTGGGTTTCCCGACCTGCGCCGCTTTCATTCTCTTATTCATAAATACCTGGTCCGTGTCTGTCTTTTCAACCGCTTTGTTTGGCAAGAAGCCCGTCGCGAGTTGTTCCATCGAGCTGAAAGCGTCTGCGAAAAGCGCTATCGAATAGTCGTGAGGGAACGAAGCGGTGTAGTCGGCTCAACATCACGCCTTCACCGACGGGGTAATGCAGGCGCGGTGACTTCGCGGTCGCCGCGTCGTAAACAACTTCGGCAACGTCGTAAGGGTCGTCTCCGTTCGCGGTTTCTTGCTTAATGATTTCTGTCACTCGCTGTTTTTGGTCGGCGTAGGCCGGAATAACGGATTGAACGCTTTTTTCGTTCTTCGCGATTTTGGTCCTTGTGTACATCGGCTCGACCAACACCGCCCGAATACCGAAGGCTCTGACTTCATGATCCAGCGTGGCCGTATAACCCTCGAGCGCATGTTTGCTCGCAGCGTAAATCCCGCGGTACGGCCCGGGAAGAAGACCGAGCATTGAACTAATGTTTACGATCCGGCCGTAACCATTCCGTCGCATCGAGGGAAGAACGGCCTGAGTAACGCGCAGAACACCGAAGAAATTTGTCTCAAACAGCTGCCTCGCTTCTTCGACGCTTGTCTCCTCCAATCCGCCGGCGAGCGAGTAGCCCGCATTGTTAATCAAGACGTCGATCTTGCCCGCCTTCTCTAATACCGACCTAACAGCTTCTCTGACGCTCCCGTCGTCATTTACATCCATGTCGATCAACTCAACCTGGTCGATGAGACTTGCACGACGAAGATCTCTCACCGTTCCGAAGGTGCGCGCGTCGTGTTCCGCCAACAGTTGGGCCGTCTCCCGCCCGATACCGGACGAAGCTCCTGTTACCAATGCAACTGTGTTCGTAGTCATGTTCATTGTCATCCCCAAGGTGTCAGCGAGCATCGGACTGCGCCCACCGCGAGTCCGTGGGATTTTCCAGTCACACTGGCGAGGGAATCCGTATTACTTCGTTCGAGGTAGGTATCGACGCCACATCACGCTTGATCGCGATCAGTGGCAGCAACCACGTTTATTGCTCAAGCGAAACATTCTCCGCATCTTTCCAAACGGCGGTAAATGCGTAAGTCTGGCCGGGCCTTGCGCTCACGTATATTGGACTCGGCGTGTTTACATCGATATCCGGGTTTGTGGTCATTGAGATGACATGTTGGCCAGGACGCAGGACCGCATCGTAGCTTTGATTATACCCGAGATCCGCAACTTGGACGCCGTCGACGAATAGGTTGACGAACTCGAGTGTTCCAAAATTGGGTGCCCTGGTTACCACCAGACGAGCGTTATCGCCCGACACAGAGTTCTCCTTGGGCTCTTGCGCCTGAATTACTGTGCTTGCAGCAAAGCTGCATGCGATTGCTATCATGACTAGTTTAATGGAGACGTAATGTGATATTTTCATGCTCCACCCTTCCGCCGGAATCCCGCGGCGCCCACTGCACACTCGTGGGATTTTCTTCTGCTGCGGGTGAGGGAATTGGTCGTGTCACCTTTGAGGGAGGCTAGGCGAGTAAAACATCAGGGCCGACATGTGAATAACGATTGGTAAGATTATTACGCGTGCGAACCTCGGAGAAGCAATGACTGCGAGTCCCGTGCATTAGCCATCATCGTTCTCATTCACTTTCGGCTCTGGCGTGGCGCGCGCCCACGCGATGACGTGATCGAGCACGGCGTTAACCAATGCTTCCTTTCTGGATCTGGCTTGAAAACACTGAAGTTTTCGGAGTCGACAAAATGAGAGCAAGACTTGGTTGCGCCCCGTCGCGATTTCGTTCAACTGTTACGAGAAGGATGACGGGACCTATTCCCGGGCAGTTCAGCACGAACGATGTCGGCTGCTAGATTTATGGCCGAGGGTGGGTATGAAAATTCGTTCAGGTCGCGCTTGATCGCACCTGGCGGCGACGCCCACGTTTACTCCTCGAGCGAAGCACGCAAGCTCGCCATTAGTAGCAACAGAGAACGCTGGCATGCATGCAGCTCAGCCTTCTGGGAAGCTCCGTGTGACGACTCTCTTGGCGCGGCCGTTCCTCTCGAGGTAAGCCTGGTCAGAGTTTTTCCAAAACGCGGTAAATGCGTAGGTCTTGCCGGGTCTTGCGTTAACGCGTCGGTGAGTCGGCGGTTCATACATATAGGTCTGTGGAGTCGTGGTTACCGACAAGTCATGCTGCCCGGGGGGCAACGCCGCATCATAACTCTGATTAAGCCCCAAATCCGCAACGTGTACACCGTCGACGAACAAGTTGAGGAATTCGAATGTTCCAAAATTGGCTTCCCTGGTCACAACCAAACGAGCGTCATCTTCAGAACGGGCCGAGGCAGAGTTCGATCTGGCTCCTCGCGCCTGAATGGGTGTGCTTGCAGCAAAGCTGAATACGATTGCAACCATGATTAGTTTACCTGAAACGTAATTTAATATTTTCATGATCTACCTTTCAGCCGGAATCCCGTGGCGCCGAATGCGCACTCGCAGGATTTTCTTCTGCTGCGGGTGAGAGAACTGAGCTTCCCACTTTTGAGGTAGGCTCGGCAGGTAGAACGTCAGGGTCGACAGCTAAATCAATCGCATCATAATATCCTCGTCCGGGGGTTTTCTCGCTGCTGCCGCGTTGTTCGCTCCTTATCTGGCGGCTGCCAGGCGGGCATGCCGTAACCGGTCGCAACGAGCCTTGCCACCCTGGTTCGCTCGAAAGATCATGTTGGCATGAAACTCTGGGCTTGGGACGAAAAGAACCTTCCTTCGATCACGCACGCCATTCGCACCGCCGTCGCTGCGACGGCGTCCGTCCTGATCGCGCGACTCGTACAAATGCCCGAGGCCTACTGGGCTGCGATCGCTACTTTGATGATTATGCAATCTACTCTTGGTGCAACGCTAACGCTCTCGATCGAACGGATCGTCGCTACCGCGGTGGGCGCGTCAGCAGGGGCACTCGAGGCAAATTTTTTTGGCGCGAACCTCGTCGCCTTCGCGGTTGCGATTGTTCTCATCGGATTGCTCGCGATCGCGTTTCGTTTGGAGAAGACGGCGTATCGCTACGCCAGCATTACCCTCGCTATCATCGTTCTGATTCCGCGTTCGGCTCCGGCGTGGATAATCGGGCTGCACCGGTTCCTCGAAGTCTCAGTCGGAATCATTGTAGCTCTCGCTGTCGTCGCCCTGTGGCCTGAACATCAACGGAGCGCAGGGAAAAGCGCGGATGAGTAACGCAATTTTCGCCACAACATATTTGAGCTCGGTTTTTTTCTGATTCAGGGACTTTCCAGGGCTTGGGAGAGATTACCCCGTTGCCGAAATATTACATTCAGCAGATCGAAGTCATGTCGTCCGGCTTTTAAGAGAGGGATGACCGGACGTACTACCGAGCAGCTCAGCCCGAATGGCATCGGCTGCCAGATGCAGGACATCACAAAGATTTAGGAATGAGTACGGCCACTTGCGATCGTTAGATGTGATCCAGTTGCGCGCATCGGCATAAAGCGAATAGCCCGCCCCGCGCCGTGCGTGGCGAAACTTCCACAGATCATTTGCCGCCTGAGAAAAGACGGCAACTGCCAGCTTTCGCTCGGGACAAACCTTGCCAAATTGGCGGTCGTCCTTTGAGCCGTGGTCTGCATCCTTGCCATGCGAGCAATCGGCCGCGAGATAAAGGTTTCTCGCTGTTGTGTTCCCCGAAACCACGCTAGTCCCGTTCATCCGGTCGGATGATCTAACGAGGCGTTGGTTTCGAGGAGGTTGAATTCTCATACCCAGCCTCGGCAATAATCGAACCGTTGTGCTCATATTGCGGAAGATCTCACCCACCAGCAGATCCTCTCTACTGGGCGAGCGTGGGATTTTGAAATACCCCTTCCGAGGTAATTGATGCTCCCTCCTTCGAGATATGTTGGACTGAGAGAAACAACGGAGCGTGAAGCCGTTGTCTCTCAAATCGTGATCCGAGGTCGGCGGTTGCTCTCGCCGTCGTGGTGCTGTGGCCGGAAATCACCGCACGAGATTCTTCGCCTCGGATATCCCTAGTGCCCTGAACATTGCCCGCAAGGACGGTGGTCGGCGGGATTTTGCAGTCCCTCTTTTGGGGGAGTGGCTGGGCGGGCCGAAAACTGTTAGTCTTTCACAATCAGCGCCGAACTAGATCAGACGCGCCCTGCAAATGAATGGTTTGTCATGAAGTCCCGAGCGCTTGCCAGCGTGGCAACTGATCCGGGAACAACTGGCGCCCAGCCCGTTGGATGGCGGCCGTTCTTAGAGCATTCGTTTTTCCGTTATGGATTGGCGGTCCTCTCTGTCGTAGCAGCACTCGGAATAAAACTCACCCTCCAAAAATTTAATGTGGGCTATCCGCTCTCCTCTTCTTTCCTTGCCGCAATCGCGATCTCATTTTGGTATGGAGGAACAGGCCCTGGTCTTGTCTCGGTCGTGCTCTCGTTTGTAGCGTTTGGCTATTTCGTCCTCCCTTATGAAGTTGCCTATCGAATGGTCCTTCCGGACGGATCGACTAAGCCCGTCTACTTGTCGGCCAGTTGGCGTTCGCATCTTCCCTATTTTATCTATTTCGCAGTGGTCGCGCTGTTAATGAGCTGGTTTAGCTCGTCGCGGCGGCGCGCCGAGCGATTGCTCAGCCAGGCGCGCGGTGAACTCGAACTGAAAGTTGAAGAGCGGACGACTGAATTGCGGCAGGTCAATGAGGAGCTGCGTGCTGAGATCGCGGAGCGCAAGCGGGCGGAAGAGGCGCTGCGCGCTTCCGAGCAAGTCGCGCGCGGACAAGTCGAGGCACTGGCGCAGAGCTTGGACGTTCTCGCGACTGCGCCTGCGCCGGAAAAATTCATTGGGCAGATGCTGAGCACTATTGGCCGCCTCTTGAACGCGCAAAGCGTGAGCTTGTGGTTGTTCGACAACTCGACCGACTCACTCATTTTGCGCTCCTCAACGTCGGATGGCGGAAAATTGGCCGCACCGGATCCGGAGCATCCATTCATTAAGGACCCCTTATTCTGGAAAGAGAACGCAGTAGTTCAGGAGCTGCTTTTCACGGCAGCTCCGGTGGTTTGCGATGACGTCGAGACTGATCCGCGCGTTAACGGCGATTGGGGTGAGCATTTGAAACGAAACGGCACAAAGAGGTTTCTCGCAGTGCCGCTTTTGGTGGGTGGACAAGTCAGAGGCTTTGTTGGCATTCGCCATGTCGATCGTGCGTCTTATCGGCCGGAGGAAATCGAGTTGACCCAGGCACTCGCTCACCAGGCCATGCTTGCAATTCAACTCAATCTATTTGCGGAGCAAAGCCAGCAGGCTGCCGTGCTTGAAGAACGAAATAGAATGGCGCGCGACATGCACGACACACTCGCGCAGGGTTTCACCGGAGTGATTATCCAATTGGAAGCGGCCGAGGATGCGACGTCATGCGGCCAGCAGACGGAGGCGGACAAACATCTGCATCGCGCCGCGGCTTTGGCTCGTCAAAGTTTAAGCGAAGCGCGTCGATCTGTGCACGCCCTGCGACCCGACGCTTTGGAGCGCGATAATTTTTGGGACGCGCTGAAAGGGATCATCAAGGACACAACGGCGGGAACCGCGCTGCACACCACCTTCGAACTGCACGGCAAATTGCCAGAGCTCCCGCGGATTTGGCAGGAAAACCTTTTACACATTGGGCAGGAAGCTTTGACCAACGCGCTGAAGTACGCGCACGCGCAGAATTTTCGAACGCGCTTAACCTGCAACGGCAAGGGAGTTCGCTTGGAGCTGCGTGATGATGGCGCCGGATTTGACCTCAAAGATGGACATGATGGTTTGGGTCTCACCGGGATGCGGGAGCGGGTTGAACAAATGAGCGGAGACTTGGAAATTACGAGCGAGCGCGGCAAAGGCACAAAGATTGTCGTCGCTTTGCCCCTCAATCAGGAATCGATGTCATGAGGAGCAAAAAGCAGGGCCAGGCTACGAACCGAGATCGCGGGTGGACCTCTCATTAACCAAGTGGTTCGAATAGTTCTTGGCCGTGGCGACCGCACGACATCATCCGTAAATGTCGAAAGCCCGCACAGCGGGAATATGTTGGATTCGATGTTGGCCCCCAACTTGCCACTGGTTGCGGCAATCCAAAGGACTGCAATGTCTCCGCTCGGAGCCGGCGAGTGTCAGCGGCAGCTTATTTCCGGCTGCCTGCTGGAAAACTCGCCGGCTTGCACGATTTGAATTGGAGCACCCTAGGGTCCTACCGTGATCACTCCAAACAGGCCGTTTGCATAATCGTTTGGGCCCGCTGTAAAGAAGAGTTGGTTGTGTGCGCCGTTCGCGTTGTTGGCGGCGTCCTGGCCAAACTGCAGTGCCCAGATATTGTCGACCTCAATAGGCTTGCCCTTCGCGTTGCGAAGTGGGCCGAGAAATTGACCCGTCGCAGGATTGAACGCGTTGATCCGGCCTCTGGAAATGTTGTTGCTAATGAGAATCGCATTACTCATAGGACCAAAATCCGCTGGAGCTAGCGCAATGCCCCAGGGCGAATGCAGAGGACCGTGGACGGCGAAGTGCTTCACCAAATTACCTTCGCTATCAAAAACGTCCACAAAGCCACCCTGCGCTTTGTTCAGGGCGGTGAACGTCACCCAAATGTTACCATTTACAGTCTGAATTCCGTAAGGGGTAAAATTTTTCGGGATAGCCGGGTCGTCAAATGACTTCACCAGATGAAATGCGCCGTCGAAGACGTCAATTCTCCGGTTCGGGCCACCATCGGCGGCATACAGGAAAGTGCCTGTTTGGTTGGTCGCGATAGCCAGGCCCGTGTAACTCGCACCTGCGCTCGCTCTATTAGCCGCGATAGTGGCATGAGTAGCGCCCGTCGCTGGATTAGCTAAGCCGACTGTGGGATTCCAGCCGCTGATCGTACCGTCTAGTGTGGCGAAGATAAAAATCGATCGGCCCGATCTGCCGTCTTCCGTGACGGTAAAGTCGGTCGCGGTGGGGCTGATGTTTCCGACGATACCGGTCGGCGTGCCAAGCGTCCCCGAGGGGCTGCCTGGTGCCGGCGGTACGGTCACGAAATTCGTGGTTCCGCCGCTGGCGATAACTGGCTGACCCGCCGCGGTGTACAGGCTGGAGTCTCCGGTGCCATTGTCGCTAGTCCACCAGGGACTGGTGGGAAGTGCAACGAGACCCCAGGCGTTGACCAGATGTGGGTCAGTAAAAGGCGCTACTGTCGGACCATTCGAAACTAAATCGGTCCGTTTGTATTGTGCCGACGCGGTGGTGATTGTTAGGGCAATTACCACCAGAACTGCAGGAATTCTTATTTTCATTGTTTTGTTTTCCATCTGTCGCATTCGCACCTTAAGACTTTTATTTGGCCGCATCCGCTTCCTCTGCCAGCTGGTTTAGCAGGGTAAAGAACGCCGGCGGTTGACCGATGAAGAGCCCGTCCGCAGTCAAGGCTTTGACCGCTCCCATTGCAGCTCCCTCTGTCTCGGTCGGACGAACGATCGAAACGATCGGGAACGTGCGGTTAAGGAATACGGTGGGCTCGGGCATGATCAGATTCGTCTGGAACTCCTCGCCGCCAAACGGAGGGGAATTGAGATCGGGAAAGACCAACCCGTTGGTGGGATCGGTCAGCGCCGGCGCATTACCGGCTTTGTCGTGCCACGTCTGAAAGTGCATTGCTTCGGTGGGGCCAATACTCAGCAGGACTCGCAACACCTCCACGTCGTCGACCCGCTGTGCCAGCGATGGGTAAAGGCTGGTGCCGCCTTGCTCGATAAACCCGAAGTGGAAGCCCGCCGTGTTGGCGATTGCTTGCAAATGGTTCGCCGGAGCGAGATCGCCGTCGTTGCGGGGAATCGCCGGAAACTGGCCCGCACTCAATCCCGGGATTGCCTGCGGGAAGGTGTCGCCTAAATCGGGATTCTTGTTGTCGCTGCGGTAACGCGTCCACCAGCTCGTGTCCACGGTCAGCTGCATCAGATTGGTGAGCCGTCCGATTTGCTGGGCGCCAGTCGCCTGACTGCTCGGCAAAGTCCGAAACTGATCCAGATTGACGGGGTCGGCCCCTTTCGAAACTAGAAAGGCGTTAATGAACGCGGCGTGGGTAATCTCATCGTCGGTGTTGTCATGGATGTACTGGTCCATGTCCGAATCCAACACTAGAACGGCAGCGGTATAGGCTGGGCTCCCAGTTCCGCCTGGAACTTCGCTATCTTGGATTCCGGCGAGCTCGTTGTATTGCTGCCACAAATCGGCTTCGATGATTTCTGCTGCCGCCAGGAATCGAAGAATGGCCGCGTCGCCCTTCTTTAGATGGCCTTTCTCTTTTTCATTACCCTCTTTTGCCAAAAGAGTATTGGCCAACAGTCCTGCGCCCATAGTCACTGCTCCGGCGGCGAGTGACTTGCCCAGAAAGGAACGGCGGCTGAAAGAGCCTTTCGACGGTTTGATCGTCTCCGTTGCTTTGTTGATTTCGGTTTCAGGAAGCACGTTACTGCCGTGCTTCCGGTCGATTATTGTGCTGTCTATTTGAGTATTCATTTTTGTCAGACACGCTAGGAATGCCGTAGGGTCAGCCGCAATAGGGCCTTGGGAGGATTCTGTGGTACCACCTGCGAGATGATGTTCGCTCCCTCTTTCGAGATAGAAAGCTCATCCGGCGTCTTCGTTTGTGAGTGGTGCTTTATGCTTTGCTCCATTGCGCGTCGGCGGGGTTTTGTGATGCCACCGCCGAGGTGACACTTGTTCCCCCTTTAGAAATAGACTTGGGACAGTGCCGCGGTGCGTGAACCAGCGATGGAGCGGCGAGCTCCCGCGAGCCCGGGTATTATTCGGCGTCGCCGAGCCTTGGACCCTTCAACGCCGATCGCGCTGAATTTGGACAGTCTGTCCCTTGCGTTAAAGCTGAATTAAGCCGCGCCGAGTAGCGTTAGCGACGGCCTCTGTGCGGCTAATGACGTTCATCTTGGCGAAGATGGCTTTGACGTGCGATTTCACTGTGCCCTCGCTAATAAAGAGTGCCGAGCCGATCTCTTTATTGCTTTTTCCTTGAGCCATCAGTTTGAGGACGTCGATCTCGCGTTCGCTCAAGGTTTCGCCGCTGACGCGCTGTGCGAGTTTGGCCGCGAGATGTACCGGCACGCAGGTCTCGCCGGAATGGACCCGACGAATGCAATCCATCAGCGCTTCGCGCGGCGCGTCTTTGAGCAGGTAACCTTTCGCACCGGCTTGAATGGCGCGGTAAATATCTTCGTCGCCATCAAATGTCGTTAGCACAATGATCCGCGC
>Ga0137412_10003227_pt1 | contig 13001 bp, 11 predicted proteins | sample CZODoug2_1_16fun_FD_122160 | JGI IMG/M metagenome (GOLD analysis project Ga0137412, IMG submission 122160) | Vadose zone soil fungal communities from Angelo Coast Range Reserve, California, USA - CZODoug2_1_16fungal (Hybrid Assembly) | ecosystem: Environmental > Terrestrial > Soil > Vadose zone... | reverse complement strand
GTTATTCAAATGGGACTGCGCTTCCTATTTTAGGCAGCGAGTTTAACTCCAAGAAATAAGCGGGATGTTTTCTTAGTCAGCCTATTTCTCCGCCGGTCTGAATGGTTGAGCCGATCTTTAGACCAAGCGCAGTCCTTTTTCTGGCTGGCTCCACGCCTCGGCCCGGCCGGGGCGTTCAGCGTAAAAGTAGAGCCCGCGCCCGTTCTATCGCGGAGTTTCGTCGGTCACGACCTGGCCCACGGCGTGGATGTCGATTTCCACCTTGTCGCTCGCGCGCAGAATGAACGTGCTCGGGTTCTTCAGTCCCCATTTGATGTAAGGAATCGTGATGTGCATCGTCATCTGCAGTTGTGGGCCGGCCGGTTGGATGTCGATCGGAAGAGTCATATCGTGGTCCTCGCCGTGGAGGCGGATTTGTCCTGAAACTTCCAGCTTCGATGGGCCTTTGGGGTTGAACGCGCCTTTCGCCTCGATGGGCGTGAAGACGATTTCCGGGTACTTGCCACTCTCCAGGATTTCGTGATGCATGCGGCGGTCGCGGCCTCCATTACCGCTTTCTCCGCTCGTTGCGTCCACGACGATCGAGCCTCTCATTTTGCCCGTCGAAGGGTCGAAGCGGATCGCGCCGCTTTTAAGTTTGAATGTCCCTTCAACGGTATGAAGTGTGCTGCCAAGCTTGAACTCGATTTTCGTTTGCGCTGGGTCAAGCTGAGCGGCAACTTCCTGGGCCCGCCCGGCAGGAGTAAGAATAAGTGCGGTGAGCGCTGCGAAGAGCAACGGATAGAATCGCACTCGGATTCGCTTAGATGTCACGGCCACGGCCGCCATCGTCGTCATGTCCTCAACAGCTTCCACCCGAAATCGATCATCTCACCCACGCTCAGCGATGAGAGCGGGAGTGTGCCCGTGTGAACCGACAGCAGTTTCGAAAACACGCCCGGCTTGTCCTCAAACAAACGAATGGCTCTCCGGCGGACCCAGGCATTTCTGTCCATGAGGAGCATGAGGCGTGACATCAGGGCCGGCATGAATGCGATCTTGCGGTGGGCAGATTCGTAGTGCGCCAGGTCCCCTCGTTCGAGCGCCTCAGCCAGGAAGTTGGCTTGCTGAAACGCGAGGCTGAGCCCGAGGCCTGTGATCGCGTCGACCGATCCGGAAGCGTCCCCGACCAGCGCAACGCGTCCGCGCGTAACGAACGGGAGCCGGTTCAGCGAGGTCGCGTTTCCCAATTCCCTGGTCGTGGGCGTCGCGCCTCGAAGCTTTTCGGCAAGAGCGGGGAAGAGCGGCAGGGCTTGACTGATACGGAGGCCTGCATCGCGGGAAAGCACGGCCAGGCAGACCTCATGTGCATCCGTGGGCGTCGCCAGCATTTGGCAATGCTCGCCCCAGTACAGATCTACAAGATTCGGCCAGGACCGCACGCGAAAATGTTGGCGAAAGCCGAACCGTTTGCCGCTCGTGCTCATAGGACCAAGCTTGGCCCATTTTCGCACGGTCGAATTCTGTCCGTCCGCACCCACGATCCACTTGTAAGAAATTCGCATGTCCCCCGCGGTCACAAGGCGCGAATCCATCTTTGTAACGCGCGTGCCCCAATGGAAAATTACGCCGGCCTGGATTGCGCGATCGACCAGCAGTTGATGCAGCCGGACCCGCCGCAATGCGAATCCAGCCGAGTCCGGAAATGTTGCACACGCGGAAGATTCGCCGCCGGAAAACCGGATTCCAGCGAATGGGACGGCGATATCGGAATTCAGATGGATGCCGAGGGAGCGCAGCGAGGCAACTCCTTGCGGCAACAATCCCTCTCCGCAAGGTTTGTCAATCGGCGGGGTCCGGGTGTCGAAAACAATCGTTCGCAGCCCTCTTTGATTCGCCGCGATCGCCGTCGCGATCCCCGCCGGACCCGCCCCAATTATGATGGCGTCACTATGTAGGTCCATTTTGAAGTCGATGCCGCGATCATGAGATGCCCGCTTGTCAGTCGGCGTTGTATTTGGCGCGCCCAGACGAAATCGCGCGATTGAAGCAATTCGTGCCGATGATCGTTACTTCTCGTTTTTCAAAATGATTCGAGCTCTCTTCAGGTCTTTGCGTTTCTCCGCGTCCACTTTAGGAAAAGAGAGATTCAATTTGTCGAGGACGTGGATGAGCGCCTCCGCCACGACGACCCGCGTGAACCACTTGTGGTCTGCCGGAACGACGTGCCAAGGCGCGCGCTCGGTGCTTGTGTTCCGGATCATCTCTTCGTACGCGCCCATATATTCATTCCAATGCTGCCGTTCCAGAACATCGGATGCGGAAAATTTCCAGTTTTTCTCGGGCTCGTCCAGGCGTTCGAGGAATCGCCTTTTTTGCTCCTTCTTTGAGACGTTCAGGAAGAACTTCAGGACAACAATTCCGTTCCGGCTGAGATACCGTTCATAGGCATTGATGTCCTCAAAACGCCACTGCCATATTTTTCCTGAGACCAAATCCGGCGGCAATTTCTCCCGCGACAATATTTCAGGATGCACTCGAGCCACGAGCACTTCCTCGTAGTAGGAGCGATTGAAAATACCGATCTTGCCGCGTGCTGGGAGGGAGCGCGTGGCCCGCCACAGAAAATCGTGGTCCAGATCCTCCGCGGAGGGCGCCTTGAACGAAGTCACGCTGCAGCCCTGGGGGTTCAATCCGGACATCACGTGCTTGATCGTGCTGTCTTTTCCCGCCGCGTCCATAGCCTGCAGGATCACCAAGACTGCCCAGCGGTCCTGTGCGTAAAGCTTTTCCTGTAAATCGCACAGGCGGGCGATCCCATGCTCCAGCGTCTCGTGCGCGTGCTCCTTGGATTTCAACCCCAGTGTTTCCGCGGGGTCGAAATCCTTCAACCGGAAGCTCGCTCCGTCCGCTACACGAAATGGTTTCGCATATTTACTTGGCTTCATATGTGCAATCTGTCTTTCCGCTCAGGATCGTTCCCAGAACCATCAGCGTTGCCTTGCCGGGTCTTCAACGCAAGCGCGTTCACTGCACTTTCCCCCATACTTTGTGGGCGGTTTCCACGACGAGTTCGAGCTTGCGCCACTGTTCGTCGATAGAAAGCAGATTCCCGGCGGCCACGGATGCAAACCCGCACTGCGGGCTGAGCGCCAGATTTTCAAGTGGCACATACTTGGCCGCTTCGTCGATGCGCCGCCGAAGCTCGTCCTGGGATTCCAGCCTGGGTTCCTTCGTCGTGACAAGTCCCAGGACAACGCTCTTACCGCGCGGAACTAGGCGTAACGGCTCGAACCCGCCCGAACGGTCGCTGTCGTACTCGAGTAGAAACCGGTCTACATCCAATATTCCGAAAAGTTTTTCAGCGATGGCGTCGTATCCGCCTTCCGTGTACCAGCGGCTTCTGCTGTTCCCCCGGCAGACGTGCAGCGCAAGCGTCACGTTGCCGCGCGGAACGCCTTGCAGCGCGGCGTTGTCTCCCGCAATCGCGTTCTCGAGTTCCTGATCGGGATCGAGGCCGGCTTGCTTCATCTGTTGACGCTGTCTCGGGTCAAGATAATGAGAGTAGTACGGGGCATCGAACTGGATATAATTTACCCCTTCCGAGACAAGCCATTCAACCTCGTCGCGGGTGATCTCCGCAAGATCCTTCAACAAATCCGCGTGAGTGGGATAGAATTTTTCCGTGATGCCTGCCTTATAGCTGGCCAGCATGAAATTCGAAGGCGCCGGAAGCGTGACTTTGAACGGTCCATGAGCATTCTTTTTCAGAAACGGCACCTCATGGCCTGTCATCTTTCGAACCTTTCGCAGTTTCGCACCCGCTGCCTTGGCCGTGCTCCCTTCGACCCCTCCTCCCGGTCCTTTCCACTCAAGCGCCACTCTTTCTGTCACAAAGCCATCCACAGAGTCCGCCATATCGGTGAGCCATGAGTCACGGCGCATCTCTCCATCGGTCAAGACATCGATTCCCAGCTGCCGCTGCTTTTCGAGGGCCTGCTGAATGGCGCGGTCTTCCTCAGCTCGCAGTTCCTCCAACTTGATGCGGCCTTTCGCGTGCGCCGCGCGAGCCCGCAACAGCTCGGGCGGGCGCAGGAGACTTCCCACTTGCTCCGCTCGAAACCTCATGGACATGGTTGATAAACTCCATCCTCTTGCTTCAAATTCATCGACGAATATGTTTCCTGGTGAGAAACGCCGCCACAGTATCGGAGCCCGGCGGACGCGTCAAGGGATGCGCGCATGAATGCGGGTTGTGTCCGTAAGGACGTACAGCTGCCCGCCCCTAAAGCGGGCGGCCGCTACAAGTGCCATCAAGAAGGACGATATTGCAGAGGGCTCGTTTCTTTCCAAGCTGAGCCGCCAATCGCCGCACGCTTAGATTGTCGGGCCACGCCATGCGTGCTAAGATTCCGGACGTTCGAGGGTGGAATAAACAATAGGAGTGTATAAATGAAATCGATTCTAGCTGTAATTGCTTGTGCCGCTGTGGCCTTGTTCGCGGTCTCCGCGCGGGCCCAAACGGAACGGCCCGCACAGACTTTCAAGTCGTCAGCAGGCCCGATCAAGATTACTCCAGTGTACCATGCATCTCTGGTTATCGAGGCGGGTGGCAAAGTCATAGTGGTGGATCCAGCCAAACCCGCCGTTTTCACGGGCCTGCCGCAGGCCGATCTGATTTTGCTCACGGACATCCATGGCGACCACATGGATCCTGCCCTGATCGCATCCGAAAGCAAGGCCGGGACAGAAATCATCGCGCCCCCCGCGGTCGTCAAGACCGTCACCACCGCCAGCCCGATCTCCAACGGCGAGAAAAAAACCTGGGGCGGCTGGACCATCGAAGCAGTTCCCATGTACAACCTTACGCGCGGCCCCGAGGCCGGCAAGCTTTATCACGATAAGGGCCGCGGCAACGGCTACATCCTGACGTATGGCGGCACGCGCATTTATCTCTCCGGCGATACGGAAGGCGTCCCCGAGATGCGCGCGCTCAAGAATATCGACGTTGCTTTTGTCTGCATGAACCTGCCCTATACCATGACGCCGGAGGAAGCCGCCGACGCCGTCAAGGCATTCCATCCCAAGCTGGTGATTCCTTATCACTACGGCAAGTCTGATCTGAGCGCGTTTCAGAAAGGCATAGCGGGCACGGGAATCGAAGTACGCCTGCTGGAGTGGTACCCGAAGGGATAAGCGGTTCCGGCGAGGCCTTGGCCCGTGGCCGTAGGGGCACGGCATGCCGTGCCCCTACTGATGGAAAAATCGTCGTGAGTTATTTCTTGGGCGCTTCGGCAGGCTTTAATTCTTCCGCCGCTTTCTGCAGGTCTTCGAACACCTTCGCGTCGAGTTCATAGAGCAACGGCTCGTTTTCCCGCCTTGCCATGTAGCCGTTGCCCGCCTTCGATATCTCCACCTTTTCGACGCGCTTGCCATCGTTTGAGGTAACGACCAAGGTTGCCGCCGTGGTGGAAAATCCGCTGTTGTCGAATTTCGTCGCCGAAAGCAGCCGGATCGCGCGAACGAGAGAGTCAATGCTCACCGCATCCATTTTTTTTCCGTCCAACCACCAATCCTCGCCGCTTCGCGTCAGGAAATACGATTTTGGCCCGCTGTGCATCTCGATTTTTTCCGGATTGCTCTCGGCGAAGTCGAACAGCCTCTTCTCGCGGAAGTCGTCCAGATTCTTGTCGATCGCTTCGCCGAGCTCTTTCGTTACCTTAAATGCGCCCGCCATTGCAGTCGTCTTTGCGTAGTAGTCGTTCTTACTCTTGCGAACCTGCAACTCCTGCGTCCCGGACGCGTCCGTGGCTTTCACCGTCGCAATCGGTGTGCCGGAGGAAAACGAAGTAGCGGCCTTCTTCGTATCCGCGTCCGGCGCGCTGGGGTCCATCGTCGCCAACCTGAGTTTTTCGACGACGCCTTCCAGCTTTGACGTGTCTCCCCGCACATTCTTGGGTACCTGCAGCAACCACTGGCCGTTGGTTGAGCTGAAAGCAAGGTTCAGTTTTGGGCTGACAATTTCGATCTTGCTGATGTTGCTGAAATCGACGGGCAGCAGCCGTTTGTCGCGAAGGTCCTTCAAGCCCTTGTCAATATTTGTTTTTGCGGAGCTGGAGATCAAGAAGACGCGCGGATCGCCTTCCAGCATCGCGTAGGAGGAACCGCCAGTGGGAACATCGTCGCCAACCAGAAGTTTTTGCGCCTTGCCATCCTTGCCTGTAGCGGAAACTTCGACGGCGGGTTCCACCAAGCCATAGACTTTCAGGTCGCCGGCTTTTTCTTCAATCACCCTGTCGGTCTCGAGGGGAGACAGCGCGTACAGAATGGTCGAAATCGTATCTGCATCACCAATCAATGATGTAGGCGAGGTGATCTTCCAATTCTGCGAGCCGGTCCTTGAGAGATCAAAGACCTCTCCGGTCTTTCTTTTAATTTCCAATTTCGAGATATCGTCTTTCTGGAAGGCAAGAATCTTGACGGGCGCGTTGGCAGCGGCTTTCGCGGCGTCCTCGATTGGCTTATGGCGATTGGACCAATAGAGAGTCGCGGTAAGCGCCGCCAGAACTATAGCAGCGGCAATTAATTGTCGAATTTTCATCTTGTTTGTCCCGCTGTGGATTGGACTTTTGTAGCGCCGCCCTTCAGGGCGGCACCCGTGTTGGCACTCAATGCCCGCCTGCAGGTGGGTGCTGCAGCGACCACCTGACGGTTTCCAATCGCCCTCAAGACTTCCGGCCTATCTTCTCCGCCACCAGACGGAAACGCCGGCAAGCAATAGCGCCCCCGGCAACAGGAATTGGCTGCTGAGCCGCACCCAGTTGAATTGCGCGCGAGTCATGGTGACGTTGCGGTTTTCTTGTTCTTTCGGCCGAATGGAAATCAGATCTTCATCCGAGGAAAGCCAGTTCAGCGCGTTCAGCGCAAGGTCGCCGTTGCCGTTGAAAGTGATGAACGAATTGGCGGGCCACGCGGAACTGCCGACTACGACGAAGCGGCCCTCCGAATTTTCCTTGCCAGTTTTGTAGCTGCCCGCGGCGCCGATCGTCAAAGGTCCCTTCTTGTTATTCGGGTCACTAGGATTCACATTCGGCGAATCGAGCTTCGTGGTTGCAAGACTGGTGGCTGACGACTCGAATAGCTTTTGGACGGTGGTCTTGTCGGTGCTCTTGACGGTCAAAGAGCGCGATAGCGGAAACCCGGTCGCCGTGCCCTTCATTTCGTCCACAATGGGGTGCGTATCGTAGGTGGAAACCAACGCAATCTCGGGACCGAGACCCATGAGCTGGCCCACGGGGCTCATGTCCAGGAGCAGGTTCTTGTCCATGCTAACGCCCCAACTCTGGAGAAGATCGGTCAGAGCGGTGTTATCCGACGTGGGTCGCCCGAACTTCAGCGGGGCGTCGAGCAGGATCATCGCGCGCCCTCCCTGTTCGACATATTTCTTGATGGCATCGACAGCGGGCTGCACGTACTCGCTCTGGGGGCCGCCGATCACCACCACCGTGCAATCCGCGGGGACCTCGGCCTTTTCGAGCAAGCTGATCGATTTCGAGGCGTATTGGTCCTTGGCGAGAATGTCCTTCAAGCGCGAAAAACCGTTCCGTTGCGTATCGTCGATCTGATGCTCGCCACTTCCCGAGACGAAGCACACGGTACGCGTGGTCGTTTTCAGATCGCGAATGATCGCCCCGGTGATCTCCGTTTCGTTCACGCTCTTGGCTTCTTCTTTTTTTGTTCCGATTTGGACGAACGAAGTGCCCAGCTTCGTCACGCCGGCCGCGCGGGCTTCCTGGGGTCTCTTTTCAACGTCGATATAGTCGACGCGAATCCGGGGCGAAAGCGTCGAATATCTCTCGAGGATATCCTTGGCCTGCTGGAAGCCGCTTTGCCTGTCGTAATAAGTGATCGCGGCGTTCTGTTTCAGTCCCTTCACGATTTTGGCTGTCTGGTCGGACAAGCTGTACCGCTTATTGGCAGTCGAGTCGTAGGATTTGTTGTAACGGTTGGCAAGAACGTTCGCCACCGAGACGATGGCAAGGATCACGATCACGTAAAGTGCGGCGTAGGCTACGTACCTTGTTTGTCTGGCACTGAGTAAACGGCTATTCACTTACGACCTCCAACGCAGGGATTCCATGGACCGGGCGGTGAAAAACAATCCCAGGAAAATCACCGTCACATCGAAAATCACGTCTTTCGAATCGAGTACGCCTTTGGAAAATGACTCAAAGTGCGTGATTATGGACATATACGAAAGCACTTGCGCCCAGGTGGAAGTTTCGAACTGGCTGACCCATTCCAGGACCCAGAGCATTAGGCAGACACCGAATGTCGCGGCGCCGGCGATGATTTGATTGCGGGTGAGCGTGGAAATAAATGTACCGATGGCCAGCAGTCCGCCGGCCTGGAGCAGGAGGCCCAGGTATCCGATGACCACCGGCTTCCAATCCGGATTGCCGTACTTGAACATGAAAACGAAGTCGAACACGGTCGTTAGAAGCATTAAACCGTACATCAGAACCGCCGCGAGCCATTTTCCCAGGATGACTTCGATGTCCCTCACCGGCGAAGTCGTGAGCAGCTCAATCGTCCCCGAGCGTTTTTCCTCGGCGAACAAACGCATGGTGATCATGGGAATAAAAAACAGTGCGATCACGTTGATATTGGACAAGAGCGGCCGTATGACCTGCTCATTCAGGTTCATCGGAAAAGGTTCGCCCTCCATCTGGGCTTGCATCGTCATATTCACGATATAGCCCAGGGAGTTCCAGAAGAAGAACCCGAAAATGACGGCAAACATGACGAGCAGCAGGTAGGCAATCGGCGAAACGAAATAGCTGCGGAGTTCCTTGGAACAAATAATCCAGACATTTCTCATCAGCTTTGTCCCCCTGCGGCGGCTGCCACCATTTCAGCGGGCGCTTCCTCTCCTGTGAGCTGCAAGAATATTTCTTCCAGGCTCATCGACGCAGCGCGAAGTTCATTCAGGTCCCAGCCGGATTCGACCACGGCGCGAGCCAAATCGCCGCGCAAGGAATGACCCTTCTTGCCTTCCACCTCAAAGACAGCGCGTCTCTGGCCGTCTTCCTTGAACGCGACGCGGGTCACGCCGCCTACTTGCTCGAGCTTGCGTTGCACCGCCGCTGGATCAAGACTGCCATTGCGTCCGCCAATTTCCAGCAGCACCGATTCACCGGAGCGGGTACGGCCCTGCAAATTGCTCACCGAGTCCGTCGCGACAACTTTTCCCTTGTTGATGATGATGACTTGCTCGCACGTCTGGCTGACCTCGGGAAGGATGTGCGTGCTGAGTATGATGGTGTGGTCGCCAGCAAGGCTCTTGATCAGATCCCGGGTTTCGTTGATTTGTTTGGGATCGAGGCCCGCGGTCGGTTCGTCGAGAATCAACACATCCGGGTTGTGAATGATGGCCTGCGCCAGGCCGACGCGCTGGCGGTAGCCCTTGGAAAGCTTCCCGATGATATTGTTCCTGACGTCGGCGATCGCGCAGCGTTCGCATGAGTAATCGACTCGATTGCGCAGTTCGCTTCCCGTGAGCCCCTTGAGCCGGCCAACGAATGTCAGATACTCCGCGATCCGCATTTCAGGGTAAACCGGCGGCGTTTCGGGGAGGTAGCCGATGCGCTTCTTCACTTCGAAGGGTTGCTCGAGGATATCGAAGCCCGCAACGTTAGCGGTGCCGCCCGTCGGCGTCAGAAAACACGTCAGCATCCGCATCGTCGTTGTCTTCCCCGCGCCGTTAGGCCCTAGAAAACCAACGATTTGCCCCTTCTGTACCTCGAAGGAGATCTGGTCGACAGCGGTGTTATGCGCGTACCTTTTTGTAAGTCCTTTAACCGTAATCATAGGAATTCTCTTTGAGAGAGACGCATACGACTCGAAAACGGTTCCAAAGATGCAGAAATAGACTGCAAAGCCTAATTCTAAAAATTCACCCGGCCTGCTGTCAATCCCGTCGTCCCGAAAACCCCAGGGCTCCCCGGAGCCGAGGGCGCACAGAGTGTCGTATGGTTCGTGAAGAAGCGCCAGCTATATAATTTCCTTCGGGTACGTCCCGGCGCGGACTCGGTTATAGTTCGAGGGACTTTGCGGCCGCTTCTATTATCTGGCGGTCTCCAAGTCGCCGGTGCTCCGCTCGCCCGCCAAATCAGTGCGGCGAGCGGGCAGCCTGTGTCATGGCGTCGGAGTCTAGAGCCCGCGCCCGCTTTGTGTGTTACCGTGAAAATGGAGTGACATCCTATGGATCAGAAAATCGAAGCTCCCACCACGTTATATTTGGAAGATCTGTCCGTCCACCAGCGTTTCACCTCCGGCCTGTACCACATGGAGGAGGACCGAATGAAAGCGTTTGCCGCGGAATTCGACCCGCAGCCCTTTCACCTGGACGAAGCGGCTGCCCAACGCAGCGTCTTCCACGGGCTCGCCGCGAGCGGGTGGCACACAGCGGCTGTTACGATGCGTCTTCTGGTGGGGAGCCTGCCATTTGCGAGCGGAATGATCGGCTTGGGTGGCGAAATTGCCTGGCCCAAGCCGACGCGTCCCGGCGATAAGCTGCGCGTGGAGAGCGAGATCCTTGAAATCGTGGCCTCGCGCTCCAAACCGAACCAGGGCGTCGTGATCGTGCGATGCATTACACTCAATCAAAAAGGCGACCACGTGCAGGCGTTTACGGCCAAGATACTCGTTTTCAAACGCCCCGGTGACCCGAACAATACGATTTTGAAGCCCAGCGCTTCCTAAACGGCCATGCCGTCGTTTCGAACGAAGTCAGACGGGCTCCACGCCCCGATCCGATCGGGGCGTTCAGCATAAAAGTAGTGCCCGCACACCAGCGAAAAATTTCTTTTCGCTCTTTCCGGAAACTGCTAAAAGTGGAATGATCCTGTCATCGAAAATCCCGGAGGACACGAAATGAAGGCGATCCTAGTTCACGAATTTGGCGGTCCCGAAGTGCTGAAGCTCGAAGAAGTCCCCACTCCTCGTCCCGCCGCTGGACAGGTCCTTGTGCGAATCCACGCCGCGGGGGTAAATCCGTATGACACCTACATGCGCAGCGGCCTTTATCCCATAAAGCCGCCATTGCCCTACACGCCCGGCTCCGATGCCGCCGGCATCGTCGAAGCCGTTGGCGAAGGTGTGACCAAGGTGAAGAAGGGCGACCGCGTTTATACCGCAAAGACGCTGACTGGAGCGTATGCGGAATATGCGCTCACCCTCGAGAGCCAGGTTCATCCGCTCCCGGCGAAGATCACCTACGCGCAGGGAGCGGGTATCTGGGTGCCGTACGGCACCGCGTATCACGCCTTGCATCAGTGCACAAAAGCTCGCGCTGGCGAATCCCTGCTGATTCACGGCGCGAGTGGCGGCGTGGGCATCGCTGCCGCCCAAATGGCGAGCGCCATGGGTATGACGGTCCTAGGCACGGCGGGCACGGAGAAAGGCCTCGAACTGGCCATGCGTGAGGGCGCACACCACGTGTTCAATCACACGAAGCCGGACTATCGGGAACAGATTCTGAAAACGACCGGCGGGCTGGGTGTAAACCTCATCCTCGAAATGCTCGCCAACGTCAACCTCGGTCATGATCTGAAGCTGCTCGCTACTCACGGCCGCGTGATCGTCATCGGCAGCCGTGGCGACGTCACCATCTCGCCGCGTGACATCATGTCGCGCCGTGGCTCGATTCTCGCGTTTGCGCTGTGGATCATCACCGAAGCCGAAGAAAAGGAGATCCACGCCGGGATGCTCGCCGGTCTGGAGAATGGAACGCTGAGGCCTGTCATCGGGAAAGAGATCCCGCTCTCCGAAGCTCCCCGCGCCCACAAAGAAATCTTGCAGCCTGGCGCCTACGGCAAAATTGTTTTAGTTCCATAGTGGAGGGATAAATAGTCGAGGGATAAATTTCCTCTGCCGGGCGTGTGGAGTAGCCCCGGGCCAGAGGTTGGTGTGCCGTTTTGCTGCAACGATCATGTGGGCGCAGAATTCGTGAAACACATTATTCCGCTCCGTCGTCTAAAATAGGAATGCGAACGAAACGTGTTTCCCGATGAGCTGTTTGCAGCAGGGATCAGGTGGAGGCAACGGGCCATGCAGCGCGCTGTAGGTATTTTTGTCACGGTGTTGTTTGTATTCTCGTCGATAGTTGCAGGGGCGCAACAGCCTTCCTCTGTGCCGGCACAGACGGGAAATCACGAAACCCCAAATCCCGCGCAGGATTGCAGCAGCAATTTTGACGCGGTGCGTGAAGCAACTCGAATTCTGGAACACGATCGGCGCGCCCTCGCGGCGCAAACAGATTCAAACGGCGCGCCTCAGATGAAGGGTTCGGCTCCTCCGCCCATTGACTTACGGCAGGATTTGTCGATCCTCGAACAAAAAGTGATGGACTTAAATCAGTGCACGCTCAGCAGGAATCGATTGAGCGCGGAGCGAGAGCCGTCAGCCGGATGTTCCAACGAGCAGCTTTTGAGTTTCCAGATGAATCATGAAGGGGAGGAAGAACGCGAGATTCCAATCTGGCACATGTCTGGCGACACCGCCTTTTTTTATGAAGCCGGGATGACGATCGACGCCGATGGTGCTCCGAACGCCTACCATCCTGACAATACCGGCCTTGATGATCTCTCAAACGCAGGGTCACCGGGGAATTGGCAGGGCTTGGCCAAGGACGCGGATGGCGAACCTTTCGTGCAGGGCGCGAACGACCCTTTTCCCGGCTATTACGTTTCCGCGACCGCGCTGGCCGATCGAACCAAGCCTGTGAACGATCCTACGCGCTACGTCGATGCGTCGAAGATCCCTTTTATTGTTTTGCCGGGCGCGATGGCGCGTCAGATTGGCGCGCGCCCCGGTGACTTCGCGGTCGTTTTTAATCAGCGAAACAGCAAGAGTTCGTACGCGATCTTTGGTGATGTGGGCCCTCCCGACAGGATTGGCGAAGGTTCAATGGCGCTAGCCGAAAATCTCGGAATCCGGTCCGATGCGCGCAATGGCGGTGC
>Ga0137412_10003226_pt1 | contig 13001 bp, 11 predicted proteins | sample CZODoug2_1_16fun_FD_122160 | JGI IMG/M metagenome (GOLD analysis project Ga0137412, IMG submission 122160) | Vadose zone soil fungal communities from Angelo Coast Range Reserve, California, USA - CZODoug2_1_16fungal (Hybrid Assembly) | ecosystem: Environmental > Terrestrial > Soil > Vadose zone... | reverse complement strand
TTGCCGTCCGGCGCACGCAGCGGCGGGAAGTCGCGATACTTCGGGTGGTAGTCGGCGAGATTGGGAAAGTCAGTGGCTTTCAGGGGGTCGAGAGCCTTCTGGGCCGTCAGCTTCTGCACGTATTCGGCATCGCTGATGATGGCGTCGAACGTGCCCTTGGGCGACTGCGCGAAGAACTGCAGCATCTGCTCGCCGCCGATGTAGGTCTTGAACTCGACCTTGCAATCGTTCTTCTGCTCGAACTCCTCGACGACCGGCTTCTCTTCGTAACCAGGCCAGCACAGCACGCGCATGCGGCCGGCGGCGTGGGCTTCGCGGCTGAAGATCGTCAGGCCGCTCCAGGCGGCGACGCCGCCCGCCGTGGCGGCGCCCAGGAACCGGCGCCGCGTTGCCTTCGAACCAGGACGTGTGGACGGAGCAACGCTCCCTTTTCGTTTTGCCATGTCCGCCTCCTCGATCGCCGATCACGGCGTCCCCTGAGAGAACCGCTGCAGGTTGCCGCTCGGACGGGAAACACGACGCAACTTCCATGCCACCGACAGGCGGTACTCAATAGCGAGAGGTCAGAGCGTGCGGGGTGGTCCGACCCAGCAGTAGATTTCCCAGAGATTGTCGTCGGGATCGCTGAAATAGGCGGCGTGGGCGTGCCAGGGATAGGTTTTAGGCGGCGAGCGGAAGACCACGCCGCGCGCGGCCAGCCCGGCACAAGCCGCGTCAACCGCCGCCGCCGAGTCGAGGCGGAGGGCGATCATGGCGTGCGGCCCGCGGCGCGGCGTGTCGGCGAAGTCGAGGGCTCGCCGGACATCCGCCTCCTCCCACAGCGCGAGAATGGCGCCCTCCATCCAGAATTCGGCGAAACCCGTATCGAGCCGCTTCAGTTCCAGCTCCATCAGGTCGCGATAAAAGGCGATCGCGCGCGGCAGATCGGAGACGAACAAGGCGATATCGGTGATCCGGTTCAATCCCGCCAGCGGCATGGCCGTCCCTCCACGAGGGTTGACGAAGCAATCTTCTTGCCGCTGGTGTGGCCTTTGTCTTGCTGCGCTGTCGGCGAGGCAAGGAGAAGGAGTGAACCTAGCCCATGCTCGACCTGATCGTGCGCAACGCCACCCTCGCCGACGGCCGACGCGGCATCGATGTCGGCGTCCAGGCCGGACGCATCGAAGCGGTCGAGCCGCATCTGCAGGCCGAGGCCGGCCAGACCATCGACGCGCAGGGCCACCTGCTGGCGCCGCCCTTCGTCGACTCCCATTTCCACATGGACGCGACCCTGTCGGTCGGCCTGCCCCGCCGCAACCGCTCCGGCACGCTGCTGGAGGGCATCGCGCTGTGGGGCGAGCTGAAGCCCAGCCTGACCCAGGAGGCGATCGTCGAACGGGCGCTGGCCTATTGCGACTGGGCGGTGGCGCAGGGCCTGCTGGCCATCCGCAGCCATGTCGACATTTGCGACCCCCGCCTTCTCGCCGTCGACGCGCTACTCGAGGTGAAGAAGAAGGTGGCGCCCTATATCGATCTCCAGCTCGTCGCGTTTCCCCAGGACGGCCTCTATCGCTCGCCCGGCGCCTTGGAGCTTTTGCAGGAGGCGCTGCGGCGGGGAGTCGACGTCGTGGGCGGCATTCCTCATTTCGAGCGCACGATGGAGGATGGCCGCACGTCGGTACGCGCGCTTTGCGGGATCGCGGCGGCGCAGGGGCTGCTTGTAGACATGCATTGCGACGAGACCGACGACCCGCTGTCGCGCCACGTCGAAACCCTGGCCGCCGAAACCGTCCGCCTCGGCCTGCAGGGCCGCGTGGTGGGATCCCACCTCACGTCGATGCACAGCATGGACAACTACTACGTCTCCAAGCTCATTCCGTTGATGACGGAAGCCGATCTCGGGGTGATCGCCAATCCCTTCGCCAACATGGTGCTGCAGGGCCGACACGATACCTACCCCAAGCGCCGCGGCATGACCCGGGTGCCCGAGCTGATGGCGGCCGGCCTCACCGTGGCGCTCGGCCACGACAGCGTGATGGACCCGTGGTACGGGCTAGGCGGCGGCGACATGCTGGATGTCGCGCACATGGCCGTTCACGTGGCACAGATGACCGGCCTCGAGGCGATGGCAGCCTGCTTCGCGGCGGTGACGGAAAACGCCGCCCGGCTGCTCCATCTCGAGGGTTACGGCCTGGCCCCCGGCTGCCGGGCCGACATGGTGCTGCTGGACGCACACGATCCCGTGGAAGCCATTCGCCTGCGCGCCACGCGCCTGAAAGTGATTCGCCGGGGCAAAGTCATCGCCGAAACCCCGATGCGGCGCTCCTCGCTCGCACTGCCGGGACGGCCCGGCGAAGTCTCGTTCTTGGGGCCGCCAACCAAATCGTGATCTGCTGCCAGGCTCAGTGCGCGAGCAGGAGCGGCACCGGACAGGAGGAAATCACCTTTGCGGTGGCGCCGCCCAGCCCCAGGAAGTTCGTCAGTCCGCCGTGGCCGTAGGCGCCCATCACCAGGAGGTCGGCCTTCTTTTCCCGGGCATAGTCCAGCAGGGCACGACCGCGGGCACGCCCCGAGACGGCGCCGGGATCCATCGTGTCGACCGTGGCGGCGATGCCACGGCGGCCGAGGTTGCGCACCAGCAATGGCGTGCCGACATCGTCGGCCTCCGTGCCGGCGACGACGATCGTGATGGTGCGGGCCTTTTCGAGAAAGGGCAGCGCGTAGCCTACGGCGCGCGCGGCCTGCGCGCTGCCGTTCCAGGCAACGACGACGGAGGTGATCGGCGCGGCGCCCGCATTCGGCGCTGTGTCAGGCGGACCGATCACGACCGGGCGGGCACAGTCGTAGATGGCGGCCTTGACCGTCGCCGGGGCGATGTTTTCGGCGTCGGCGCCGGGCCGGCCGATCAACAGGAGACTGGCGAAGCGGCCCAGCTTGATGAGCTGGTCCAGGGTGACGTCCGGGCCACCGGTAAAGGTGGCGCCGTCGATCGGGGCAATCAGTTCGCGGAACGCCCGCTCCGATTCGGCGGCGCGCGCTTTCAGCCGTGCGCCAGCCTCGGCCTTGAGAAAGGGCATGGCTTGGGCTGCGATATCGACATCGTGCAGCCGGGACTCCGAGAAATGGACGGCGTCGACGGTCGCGTCGAACATCGATGCGATGCGGGCCGCGAGGCTGAACGACATCGCCGCATCCGGGCCGCCTTCGGAAATTGCAAGAATGGACTTGTACATCGCTCCCCCGCCCCCGGTCTTCAAGCCGAACTACCACACTCCGGGGAATATGGAGACACAAGGTGTGCAACCAGCCAAGCAATGCTCGACTCCGGGATGCCTTTTCGTCAGGTAAAGGTAGCATGATCTGGGCGTTGCGAGCGGGGACCTGCGATGTGGCCTTTCCTGAAAGTATTGAATTGCATCACCACCGAACATGACCTGCGCCTCGTTGGCCTGGCGGTGGTCATCTGCGCCCTTGCCTCGATGACGGCCATCAACCTGCTTCATCATGTGCGCGGGACCAACGGCCACATGCGCCTGGTCTGGCTCGCGGTTTCCGCGACGACGACCGGCTTCGGGATCTGGGCGACGCATTTCATCGCGATGCTGGCATTCTCGCCGGGAATTCCCAACGCCTACAATATCCTGCTCACGGGTATCTCGTTGATTGCGGCGATCCTATTGACCGGCACGGGACTCGCGGTCGCGCTTGCGCCGATCAGGATGGGCACATGGCTGGGCGGCGCCATCGTCGGCGGGGGCATCGCCGCAATGCACTACATCGGCATGGCGGCGTTCGAGATTCAAGGACGGATCGTCTGGGATCCCACCCTGGTGGCGGCATCGATCGTGCTCGGCGGGCTCTTAGGTGCGGCCGCGCTGGCGGCTGGACTGCACAGCAACAGGTGGAGATGGAGGGTCGTCGGCGCGTTGCTGCTGACCTTGGCGATCTGCAGTCACCACTTCACCGCGATGGCCGCCGCCTCGATCATCCCCGATCCGACGATTGAAGTTTCCGATACCGCGGTACCGTCGGGGCTGCTCGCGATTGCCGTGGCATTGGCGAGCTTCATGATCTTTCTTCTGGCGCTGGCAGGCGTCGGCATCGAGGTGCGCGATCGACGCCGCGGCGAGCTCGAGAACGACCGCATGCGTCGCTTGGCCAACGCCGCGGTCGAGGGGCTTCTGATCTGCGACGGCGAGACGATCGTCACGGTCAACGACAGCTTCGTGGCTCTCGCCGGATTGCCGGCCGCCGCCATGACGGGCGCCAAGCTCGAGCGATGCTTTCCGGAGGAAGAGACGCGCCTGAAACTGCTGCAAGGTTCGGGCGCTCCCATCGAGGCCGACCTGCTGCGCGCCGACGGCAGCCGGACTCCGGTCGAGCTCGTCCTGCGACCCGTCGACTTCGCCGGCAAGCCGCACCGTGCCATTGCGGTCCGTGACATCCAGGCGCGCAAGCAGGCGGAACAGCGTATCCGCTTTCTTGCCCTTCACGACACGCTCACCGGGCTGCCCAATCGCAGCGCCTTCAACAGGAAACTGGACCACGATATCGAAGCGGCGCTGGCAATGGGGCGGCCGCTCGCCGTCATGTGCCTCGACCTCGATCGATTCAAGGAGGTCAACGACCTGTTCGGACACGCCGCCGGCGACGAGACGCTGCAGGTCGTCGCGCAGCGGATAGTCGGCATGCTCGATGACAGCCAGACGCTCGCGCGATTGAGCGGCGACGAATTTGCCATCATCGTCCCGGCGATTTCCGGCCCCGCCATGGCCGGCCGCATCGCCGAGAACATCATGGAAAGCCTGCGGGTCTCGAACCAGAACTCGGAAACCCACACGCCGGTCTCGGTGAGCATCGGGATTGCGATTTGTCCCGAAGACGCCACCGATCGGCAGACGCTGCTGACGCACGCCGACACCGCGCTTTATCGCGCCAAGAACGAAGGACGCGGAACCTATCGATTCTTCGAGATGGCCATGGGCGCCGCCGTGCGCGACCGGCGCCAGCTGGAACACGACCTGCGCCATGCGGGCGAGCGCGGCGAGCTGGAGCTCGTCTACCAGCCGCAGAAGGACATCCGGAGCGGCACGGTGGTCGGGTTCGAGGCGCTGGTGCGCTGGCAGCACCCGACCCGAGGCGAACTTTTGCCCGACTTGTTCATTCCGATCGCCGAGGAGACCGGCCTTATCCTCCAGATCGGCGAATGGGTGCTGCGAACGGCCTGTCGCGAAGCGGCAAGCTGGGTCCAGCCATTGACCATCGCCGTGAACGTTTCCGCCATCCAGATACACGCGGCGAGTTTCCCCCAAACAGTGCAGGACATTCTCTTCGAGACCCGCCTGCCGCCCGGGCGGCTGGAACTGGAGATCACCGAGACGGCGATGATCCGCGACCTCGGCCGGGCCCTCGCGACGCTCAGCCGCATCAAGACGCTGGGTGCCCATGTCGTGATGGACGATTTCGGCACGGGCTATTCGTCGCTCGCCAACCTGCGGGCGTTCCCGTTCGACAAGATCAAGATCGACGGGTCGTTCATCAAGGCGGTGAACGTCAACGACGGGGCGGCGACGATCGTGCGCGCGGTGCTCGGCCTCGGCCGAGGGCTTGGCATGCCCGTCGTCGCGGAGGGCGTCGAGACGCCCAGCGAACTTGAGTTCCTCAAGAACGAGTCCTGCACCGAAGCGCAAGGCTTTTTTCTTGGGGCGCCGGCCGATATCGCGAGCTTCCGCCAGACCACCCACGGCGGCGCACAGATCGATGCGGGACCGAACGTGATCCCTCTGGTGCCCAAGGCATGACGGTCACGGTCGACCGACGCTGACCGTAGCAGGGTGAGTGCGCCTGGATTTCCGTCGTAAATTGTCGTGCCCTAGCCCTTGTTGGCGAGGCCGAGGCGGTCGCGGTCGGTGGCCGCCGCAGCGCCCACCAGTTCCGGCTTCAGGATATAGAGCGAGCGGGCGTCGACCTTCTCCGCCTTTCGCGCTGGCAGCGCGATCGGGTAGCGCGTCTCCTCCTGGTGGTCCCTGAGCAGCTTCTGCACATCGTACTGACCGCCGAACTTCCAGAGGGACTTCACGAAGTTGGTCTGGCCGCGCATGAGATGGCCCGCGGCGATCGAGGCGCAGCTCCTGAGCGCCCGCCAGCCCATGTGCTTCTTGAAGAGGATCTGCTGAGTCTTGATCAGCTCGTCGTAGAATTTCTCCAGGGGGAGCCGGGTGGGCAGCACGGCGTGCTGCACGTCGAAGAGCTTGTAGTTGCGGGTGGCGAGGCTGCGCGCGTCGGTGGTCCAGGTCTCGGTCCCGGGATAGGGCGTGTTGACGGTGAGGTGCACGATCTCGGGCACCGACAGCATCCACTCGCGGACCACGGCGAAGCGGGCCTCGTCCCAGCTCGGGTCGGCAATGATGTTCACCGCCACGGTGATGCCGAGCGAGCGGGCGTACTCCAGCGCCTCGAAGCTCTTGCCCAGGCTGACCCGCTTGCGGTGCCGTAAAAGCCCCTCCTCGTCGATCGCCTCGACGCCCAGGAACATGTAGCTGAGGCCGAGCTTCTTCCAGCGCGCGAAGAGCTCCTTGTTCTTGAGCAGGACGTCGCAGCGGGTCTCCAGGTAGTACTGCTTGCGGATGCTGCGCTTCTCGACCTCGTCGGCGATGGCGTGGCCGTGCTCGGCATGGATGAAGGCCACGTCGTCGACAATGAACACCCCGGGCTCGCGCACCCCTGCCAGGTCCTCGCCAACCACGCCGGGGCTCACCTTGCGGTAGCTGCGCCCGTAGAAAGTCCAGGCGCTGCAGAAGGTGCAGTTCCAGGGACAGCCGCGGGAGAACTCCACCGAGGCGCAGGGATCGAGCACGCCCATGAAGTACTTGTGGCGCTTCTTGAGCAGGTCGCGCGCGGGGAGTGTGTCGTCGAGCGACGCGATCATGCGTGGCGGCGGGCCCTCGCCGGTAGTCGTGACCACGCCCGGGAGCGCGCTGAGCTCCTGTTTGTCGGCCCAGGCGGCCAGGATGTCGGCCGCGATCTCCTCGCCCTCGCCCTTGACCACGCAGTCGATGGCGCCGTCGGCGTGGGCAAGGATCTCCCGCGCAGTGAAGCTGGCCGAATGGCCGCCCACGAACACCAGCGTGTCGGAAAGGAGCCGCCGGGTCAGGCGCGCCAGATCCACGACCTCAGGAATATTGGCCAGATAGTTGAGCGAGAAGGCCACCGCGTCGGGCCGCCAGGTGCGCAGCGCACTTTGGTAGTGCCGGTGCTTGAACACCTGCAGGTCGAGCAGCCGAACCTCGTGGCCGGCGTTGCGCAAGGACGCGGCGACCCGCTCCAGCCCCAGCGGCTCGAGCCGGAGATAGACCTCGGTGTACATGAGGCCGCTGGGATGAACGAGCAGGACCTTCATGGCGTGGACCCCGGACGCGGATTTCTGGAACTCTGGACCTGCGGACCCGGGAGGCTTTCGACGCGTTTCACCTCGTCAAAAAGCAGGCGATGTCCGAGTTCGGTGAAGTGCACGTCGCCGGCGATGAAATATTTGCGCAGCGCCACTTCGGCCGGCTCGCGGAAGAAGGGCGCAAAACCGTCGATGAAGCGGACATTGCGGGAAGCGGCCCAGGCCCGCCAATGCGTCACCTGAATGCTGTCGCGGTCCGCCGCGTCGACACTTTCCGGCCACGGATAAACGACGAGGGTCATATGGCAATGTCCGACAGATCGAGAAAGACGTAGATCTCGGTGGGCTTCAGGCCCAGTCGCTGAGCGGCCACCCGGATCTTGCGATGGTAGATGGCCGGACTGTAGGACGCGACGCCGAGATTCCAGGCCGCTTTGCCCCGCTTCGCGGCATCGCACGCCATCAGTCCGGCGAAGCTCTTCTCGTAACTCGACCCGATGGCCTCGGTGAACGAATCGCCGACGACGAAGATGGCCGGCCGGCCCTTTTCGGCTTCGCCGGGTGCACAATCACCGATCCTGAATCCGTAGCGGTCGGTCTGCCAGGAATAGACGATGTTGCCCCAGGCCCGCTGCGACTTGGAGTTCGGCGCCAGATCGTGATCGTAGTCCGTCAATATGTACGCTTCGGTATAGGCGGTGGCCGCGTCTGCCCAGCTCCGCTTCATGCCCGAAAACACCGTGGCCAGCAGAACGAAATCCACCACCAGTGTCATCAAGACGATGACAAGTGCCTGGCCCAACACCCGCAATACTTTTTTCATCTAAAAGCTTGCCTTCGATGTCATTTTGCCAAGCACGCAGACCTTGCCCGCTCCGGCACCTGCTGATGCTAGCAGTACGCGCGGCGCGAGTGCACCTCCCTAAACCGATATCACAGCAACTCCGCCAGCATGCGGGCGGCCCGCTCGGCGCCGTGGGCTTCGACCGGCTTGAACCGCGCGGTCCCTTGCAGCTCGGCCAGCATGGCGTCGGCGATCACCTCCGGCGTCGAGGTCGCGAATTCCAGGCGCCGGCCGGCGGCGTAGCGGTCGAGGCGATGGGCGACGTGGAAGTTCTGCTCGAAATGGTTTTTCAGCGGAAAATAAAGGAACGGCGTGCCCGCGGCCGCAAGCTCCATGCAGGTCGTGAGACCGCCCTGCACCAAGGCGAGATCACAGGCCGCGAGATGGCGATCGAGGTTTGGCACGAAAGCGGACACTTCGACATCAGCCGGCGCGCCCAGCGACAGCGGGTCGATGCGCGGACCGGCAACCAGCACCATGCGCAGCTCGGGCAGCCGCGCGCGGGCCAGCGGCCAGGCCTGCAGGATGCGTGCGATCAGGTGCGTGCCCACGCCCGAGCCGCCCACGGTGACGATGCAGATCTTCTCGTCGGGCCGGTAACCCAGGCTTTGCCGCAGCGCATCGCGCGGGCCGAACGCCTGCGGATGCTGGCCGAGCACATAGCCTGAGAAATCGAAGTGCTTGGGGATCCAGTCGCGCATCGCGGGCAAATTCTTGCCAAAGCCCAGCGGCACGATGTCCTCCGGATTGCCGACAAAGATGGCGCGATCACGCACGCCGGGATGGCGCTCGACGTGCTCGATCATCTCGGCATTGTAGTCAGTCGCCAGGAACGCCTCGTGCTCGCCGCCCGACGGCATCGGCACGAAGCCGACGAAGTCGGTGAACCAGGCAAGCGCCACCTTCTTCAGCTCGGGATGCTCGTGCCAGTAATGGTCGATGTCCCAGGCCTCGTCGGCGACCACGAGATCGTAGCCGCCGGCATCGACGGCATCCTGGAAGATCATGAAGTTGGCGATCAGCAGCTCGTCCATGCGGCGGATCGCCTGGAAGGCGTTGAGATCGTGCTCGCCCGCTTCCTCCTCGATGTGCCGCGATTCGCTGGCGAGGCGGGCGGAGAGCGGATGGATGCGCTCGCCGCTCTTCTCGAGCAGGCGAGTCACGGGATCCTGCGCCAGCCAGTCGACATGCAGGCGGGGATGCAGCCGGCGCAATTCGCGGGCGATGGCGATGTCGCGGCGGCCGTGCCCGAGGCCGATGGGCGAGGAAAGATAGAGCACCTTCTTCTCCCGCGGGGCACGGCGGACCGGCGTCTTGGGCGCCGCGAGGCCCAGCCGGCGATCGAGAAAGTCGTTGATCAGGACGTTGCACTTGGCGGGAACGCGGCCGAGCGGATTGTGGCCGCCATCGGCAATGGTCACGAACTCGGCACCGGTGAGCTCGGCCACCAGCTTGCCGCGCGCATGGGGCTGGATCTGGTCGTTGTCGCCATGGATTGCCAGCACCGGACAGCGGATCCTGCGATACATCGACTCGGTGACATCGAACGGCGGCACGATGGTGCGCGCTTCCACTGTCTTGACCAGCACCGGCCCATCGGTGTCGCCGGCCCAGTCGATGCCTTCCTCGATCTGCCGGGTCGAGTGCGGCTCGGTGAAGATGTTCCTGATGAAATGCTCGGCGAAGTCGGGATAGTCGGCCAGCCCGTGCGCGCGGCTGTACTTGTTCCAGCCCGCTGGCTTCCCATCGGGGCACGCCTGCCGGGCCATGAAATGCTGCTGCGACATGTGCTTGTGGGTGGGCCCGATGATCGCCGTCGTGCCGGCCAGGATGGCGGCCTTCACCCGTTCCGGATGGTACGCCGCCAACACGCAGGCGAGCAGGCCGCCGAGGGAGAGACCGACCACGATGGCCTGTCCGGCATCGGTGGCGTCCATGACCGCCAGCGCATCAGCCACGCCGTTCGCCAGCGAGTAGGCAGCGACATCGTCGGGCCGGTCGGACCGTCCGTTGCCGCGGGCGTCGAAGGCGATGCAGCGGAAGCGCTCGCTGAAGTAGGGCAGCTGCGCCTTGTAGACGCGCGAATGCACGATGCTCCAGGGCGGCAGGAAGACCATCGTCTGCCCGCCCTGCCCATAGACCTCGTAGTGGATGCGGACGCCGTCGCGTTCGACGAACCCGTCCTTACTGGGCAGCTTCGCGCGCATGACCTGACCTCGTCGATGACTTGCTTTCGGCGATACGGATGGCATCGCCGACGCGCCGCAACGCCTGGCGCACCGGCAAACCCTTCTTCTCCAGCCCCAGCAGATAGGCGCTTTCGCCGCCGCTAAAGGCGCTGGCGATCAGCGTGGCGACCTCCACTGCCGAGAAGGGTCCGAGCCCGCCCAGCTCACGCTCGGCCTGGCGCGCCACGTCGGTTATAAGATCGACCCAGCCCATGAGGCCGGTGCGCACGACCTTGGCAACCGTCGGGTCGGACCAGCTTGCGGCGATCAGCTCCTGCAGGACGCGTACGTAGCCCGAGGCAATATCCTCGTCGAGATAATCGCACGCCCGATCCCAGCGTTGCGACAGCGTGAGCGCGCTGTCGTGGAACATGGCGTTCTGGCGGTCGAGCAGCTGGGCGTTGAGATAGTCGAACAGCGCCAGCATCAGTCCCTGCTTGGAGCCGAAGTGGTAGTGGATCTGGCTGAGCGGCACGCCGGCCGCCGCCGCCACGTCGCGCGTCGAGAGACCTGAATGGCCGTTCTGGCGCAGCACCTTCTTGGCCGCTTCCAGCAACGTGGTGCTGGTTTCCGCCTTCTTCGCCAGGGCACGCGCCATTCAGATCCTCCACAATTGACGAGCAGCGCTTGGTCCGCAGGGCCTACTCTGCAGGACGCGGATGCTTTACCTCCGCCGGCGACGCGCTGGCCTTGCGACCGGGCAGCGGGATCAGCATCGAGACCTGCTCGCGATAGCGACGATACTGGTCGCCGAACAGGGCGATCATGTCGCGCTCCTCGAGCCAGATGCCGATCAGGATATAGCCGGTGGTTCCGACCGCGAACAGCAGGTGGCCGGACGTCATGGTGGGCGCCGCCCAGAAGGCCAGCAGGAAGCCGAGATAGAGCGGATGGCGTGTGCGCTTGTAGAGGAAGGGCGTGCGGAACTGCGGCGCCGGCAGTTCGCGGCCGCGCAGACGCGCCCACACCTGGCGCAGGCCGAACAGCTCGAAGTGGTTGAGGAGGAAGGTGCTCAGCAACACCAGCCCCCAGCCGATCCAGAACACGGCCTCGATCAGCAGGATGGCGGCCGGGTTCGTCACCGACCACACCACCGGCGCCGGGATCGGCCACCATTGCCAGTAGAGCAGCAGCAGCGCCAGGCTGGCGAGCAGCACATAGGTCGTGCGTTCGACGGCGTGCGGCACGAAGCGCGTCCACCAGCGCTTGAAGGCCGGCCGGGCCATGACGCTGTGCTGGATGGCGAAGACGCCGAGCAGCAGCGTGTTGACGATGAGCGCCAGGAGCAAAGCGCCCGACTCGCCGCTGTCGATGGTCTTGGGCGCCGGCAGATTGCCGACAAAGGCGATGGCGTAGAGGAAAGTGCCGAAAAACAGCAGATAAACGACCCCGCCGTAGAGAAGCGAAATGATACCAGCCATGGCTGCCTCCGCATTGACATAATTCGGTCGACCGACCGAATTCGAAGAATAATAATTCGGTCGACCGACCGAGTCAAGCACAAATGGCCTAGTGCTGATATTTCTGCGCCAGGCCTCGCCACATGATGCCGAGTTGGGTAATGCCCAGGATGGCTTTGGACATGATCCGCATGTCGAGCGGCATGTAGGGGCGCCAGATGTCGAGAAACAACGCGATGCGGATGTCGTCGCTTTCGTTCCAGACTTCATGGGAATAGGTATCGTCCCACAGCAGCCACTTGCCGTTGCCCAATCGATAGGGGCGGCCGTCGAGGACCATCAGGACCGCCGGCGCGCCATCGGCGGCCTGGGGCACGGACAATCCAAGGTAGAAGCGCAGCACGCCGCGAAACGGACCGTAGTGCTTGGGGATATGCTTGCGCGGCCCGAGAAAGGTGATCGAAGCCGACAGGACCTCGGGCCGGCCGCGCACAAGGGCTGCAAACCGCGGACATCTAGCCATGTTTTGCGCCAGCTCGATGCCGTAGGCCTTCAGGATGAACAGGCGCCAGTCGCGACCATCGTTGTCGGAGATGGGCGCCTGTTCTTCCATGATCTCGTGAAAGCGCGGGATCTGGCTGAAACCTTCGGCGAGCGTCAGGGCTTCGGCACGCAACGTCTCCCACATTCCGGAGAACGCGACGCTCATCCAGAACGGCCGGCGTCGCGATACGTCGGCTGTAGGCCGCCCGGACAATGTCGGTGATTCGCTGATAGAGGCCGATCGCCATGACAGTCCCTGTGACGCTCGCGACGCTAGGATGACTGGTTTCGATGGTGGGTCGTGCCTATGGCAATTCCAAGACCGGGCGTAGGGAAAAAGCTCCCCAGACCCTCACCACACGCCGAAAAAAATCCCATGCTTCTTGTGGGTGGCGGTGCGGGCCTCGACATAGGCGTCGTCGACGGTGGCCCGCGTCTTGCGCGCCTTGAGCCAGGCCGCGAGCCGCTCTTCCATCTCGCGGCGGATGTGGGCGTAGGCGCCGTCGGCGCCGAGGTCGCGCAGTTCCTTCGGATCGTTGGCGAGATCGAACAGCATCGGCCGGAAATCCTGCCACCAGACGTATTTCCAGCGGTCGGTGCGCACCATCATCGCGCGG
>Ga0137412_10003225_pt1 | contig 13005 bp, 14 predicted proteins | sample CZODoug2_1_16fun_FD_122160 | JGI IMG/M metagenome (GOLD analysis project Ga0137412, IMG submission 122160) | Vadose zone soil fungal communities from Angelo Coast Range Reserve, California, USA - CZODoug2_1_16fungal (Hybrid Assembly) | ecosystem: Environmental > Terrestrial > Soil > Vadose zone... | reverse complement strand
CTGGGCTTCATGATGGCGCGCGGCCATCCGCTCGAATACTTCATCGAAGGCGGCCGCAGCCGCACGGGACGGCTCCTGGCGCCGCGCACCGGCATGCTGTCGATGACGGTGCGCAGTTTCGTGCGCGATCCAAAATGCCCCGTGGTGTTCATGCCGGTGTATTTCGGCTACGAGCGCATCGTCGAGGGCAGAACCTACATCGGCGAGCTGTCCGGCAGGCCGAAGGAAAAGGAAAGCGTCCTGGGGGTGCTCAGGTCGTCCGTATCCGTGCTGCGCAGCAAGTTCGGCAGGGTGCATGTCAACCTGGGCGAGCCGATCCGCCTCGATGAGCTGCTGCGGAAGCATCATCCGGACTGGCGAGAGACGTTCGAGAAGGAGGATCCGCCGGCCGGCTGGATGCGCGATGCGATATTGGATCTCGCGCATTCCATCATCGTCGGCATCAACGCCGCGGCCGCGGTGACCCCCGTCAACTTCGTGGCCATGGCGATGCTCGCGACCACCCGGCAGTCGCTGCCGGAGGCGGTGCTCGTGAGCCAGCTCGAGTTGTACAAGGACCTGCTGCGCGCGGTGCCGTACTCGCCGCTCGTCACGGTGACCCCCGATAGCGGCGCGGCAATCCTCTACTACGCGGAGACCATGGGATTGATCGAGCGGCAGAAGCATGCGCTCGGCGACATCATGCGCATGAACGGGGAGAACGCGGTGCTCGCGACTTACTACCGCAATAACGTCCTGCACCTGTTTGCCATGCCGTCGCTGATCGCGTGCGGCTTCATCGGAAATGCGCGCATGCGCACCGTGGATTTGCAGCGCCTGGTATGGCGGGTCTATCCATATATCGCCCAGGAATTGTTCATGCGCTGGGAGGAGTCGCAAATCGGCGCGGTGGTGGATTCGCTGCTCGACGCGTTCGTGCATTTGAAGCTGTTGCAAGTCAACGAAGACCGCAGCGAATGGCAGCGCCCGGCGCCGACATCGCTCGACGCCATCAAACTATCGTTGCTCGCCGAAGCCACCATTCAAACGCTTGAACGCTACTACCTCGTCGTCGCCCTGCTGCTGCAGGCGGGTTCGGGCGCGATCGGACAGGAGGCGCTCGAGCAGCGCTGTCATCTGATGGCGCAGCGCATGTCGGTGCTGTACGGCCTGAATGCGCCGGAATTCTTCGACAAGAGCCTGTTTCGCAATTTCATCGATCTGTTGCTCCGCCGCAAGGTGGCGGAGACGTCGGAGGATGGGAACTTGACGTTCGGCGCGCAGTTGCTGGGCGTTGCCGCCGACGCTCAATCGGTGTTGTCCGAGCAGATTCGCCACAGCATCCTGCAGGTCACGTTGAGTTAGGCGCGGCTGGGCGCCCCGGGCGCGGCGCCCCCAGCTACTACTCCCAGGAGCGGGCGCCTCGGCCCTGCTTGGTGGTGCCGCGGCGCTTCTTCGATTCTATGCGGCGCTCCTTCGACGCCCTGGTGGGCCGGGTTTTCTTGCGGATCTTCGGTTCGATCAGGGCCGCCCGTATGAGTTCGGCCAGCCGCTCGAGCGCATCGCGGCGGTTCTGTTCCTGACTGCGCTCGCTGCGTGCACTGATGAGAATGCTGCCGTCGTCGATCAGCTTTTGCCCGGCCATGCGGCGCAGCCGGTTTCTCGCGTTCGCCGGCAGGCTGGTGTTGAGAGGCAGCAGGAAGCGCAGCTGCACCGCGCTCGCGACCTTGTTGACGTTCTGGCCGCCCGGCCCGGACGAGCGGATGAATTTCCACTCGAATTCCTCGTCGGGAATCGAGACCTCCGGGGTGACGACGAGCATCAGTCGAGATCCGGAAGGGCGTTGTGCACCCAGACTTCGTGCTGCGCGACAGGAATGGTGATCCGATGCTCCTTGAACAGCCGCCAAATGGCGCGGTTGACGTCGGAACGCACATTGTTCACACCGTCCTGAGGGTCGGATATCCAGAAGCGCAATTCGAGTTCGATGCCGCTGTCGCCGAAATGCATGAGGCGCGATACCGGCAATGGGTCGCGCAGCACCCGTCGCTGGCCCTCGCACGCGACCAGCAGGATCTGCAGAGCGATTTCCGGATCGTCGCTGTAGCTCACGCGGATCGGCAGCTTGAGGCGGATGCGGGGATCGGTATAGCTCCAGTTGATGACCGCATTCGAGATCAGCTGCTGATTGGGAACCAGCATCTCGACGCCGTCGCGATCGCGCACCACGACATAGCGGCCGCGCAATTCCTGGACCCAGCCGAAATTCTCCGTGCTGGTGCCCGCTTGACCGGACAAGCTGATGACGTCCCCCGGCTTGATCGATCGATCCATCAGGAGAACGAAGCCGCTGACGAAATTGGCGGCGATCGACTGCAGGCCGAACCCCAAGCCGAGGCCGATCGCACCGGTCAGCACGGTGAGCGCGGTAAGGTCGACGCCGGCGGCGTTGAGGCCCATCAGAATGCTGAGGCCGATCAGGAAGGCGTTCGCGAACTTTGCGATGCCGATGCGGGTGGAAGGCGCAAGATTGCTGAGCTTCTTCAGCCGGCGTTCGACCCAGCGGCTGATCCAGGCGGCGACCAGCACGAAGAGCGTGAGCGTGAACAACAATTTGAGAATCGACCAGACCGTGATGCGGCTCTTGCCGGCGGCGAAACCGACGCTGTCCAGGGTGGCGACGATGGGATCGAGCCAGCCGAGAAACTCCGCGGCTATCGCGAGCCAGATCAGCAACGTCACCCGGTTTTCCCAGTGCTGCATCCAGGATTTGTTGCCGAGACTCGCGGCAAAGAGGAAGACCCCGACGCGGACGGCTACGTAGGCGCCGATCAGGCGGATCGCGGCGTCGATCAGGGCGACGTCGAGGTGCGCCGCGAACAACAAACCGCGCGTCATCGTCACCAACAACAGTGCAAGCACCACCGGGGTGACCACCACGAAGCCTTGCGATGCCAGGTAGGTCCACGTCAACGCCGTCGGCGTGGTGATCCCGCGGCGCTGGTAACGGTCGCGCAGCGTGGCGCCCACGAACCAGCCGACCCAGAGACACGCCGCCACGGCCGCGATTTCAGTCACGACACTGCGGGTGAATAAAATATCGAAGAACGCTTCGATGCGCGGCCGCAAATCGATCATGCGTTCAAGTCCGGAATCAGCTGACTTTCGAGCCGCGCGATTTGGTCCTTGAGCATCAGCTTGCGCTTCTTCAAGCGCTTCATCTGCAGCTCATCGACCTTGAAGTCCATGCTGAGGCGGGAGATGACGTCGTCGAGATCGCGATGTTCGATACGGAGCTGGCGCAGGCGTTCGATGTTCTTGAACAAGTCGGTATTTACGTTGTTTTCTTCGTCGGTCACGTACTTAGTCGCTCTCTCCACACGGGTACGACGCAATCCGGTAGCTTAAGGGACCGGCCCAGGGGATTCCAAATCTGCTGAGGGTTGTGAAAGTCGGATCCGATCGATCCCAGAAGGCCGAACTGCACCGCCAGCACGGCCGATGCTTCGACGTGCCGCGCGCCGTTGCCGCCGGCAACGACTTCCAGGGCGCCCCCGCCGGCCGCCACGAAATCGGCCAGCAACTGACGGCGCGCACCGCCCGACAACGCGTATCGCGCCGGGTGCGCCAAGGAGGCCACGCCACCGGTCTCGCGGATCCAGCCCACCACCTCGCCGAGCGCCGGCCACTCGGCCGCGAGATGCGCCGCCTTGCCTCTTCCCAAATATTTTCGAAAGGCGTCGTCGGTGCGGTCGACGAGCCCGCTTGCGCGCATCGCTTCGGCAAGATGCGCCCGCGTCGGCACGCCGGGCGCGGCCTCGACCGCGGCCAGCAGTTCGGCGCCCGGCAACCCCAACTTGGCGAGGCGAGCGCAGATCGCGCGCATTCGAGCCCGCCGCCGTTCAGCCTGGGAATCGAGCCGCTCTCGCAACCGCCGGGCGGTGGGGTCGATCCATAGCCCCAATATATGGATGGCCTGACCGCGCCACGATGCCGATATCTCGACACCGGGCACGAGCCGTATTCCCGCTTCGGCGGCCGCGCCCCGCGCTTCTTCCAGGCCCGCGATGGTGTCGTGATCGGTTAACGCGAGAACGTGTAGCCCCGACGCCGAGGCGCGCTGCACCAACTCGCCCGGTGTGAGGGAACCGTCGGAGCAGCACGAGTGTGTGTGCAAATCGATCGCGAGATTGTCATTCACCCGCGAGACCCACCGCTTCGAGCCGCAGCCCGGCCAGGATGACGAAACCCTGTGCGCGTTCGAAGCCGTCGTTGGTGTAATCGAAGGTGTACGTCCGCAGAAAGCGGCGCCGGCCGCGCGAGTCCCGAGTCAGCCGAAAGCCGGCAAACGCCACCGTATCGTCGAGGAGCTGCACCACGGCCTTGGAGCAGGTATCCCGGGCGATGCGGTTTGCCGCCTCCCGGGCATCCAGCGAGACCTGCCACACTTTGTAGACTATGCTCAAGGCGGCCGTAGCCAGGACCAGGAACAGGAGGTCGTCACTCATAGGGTAAAGCTTACCGCACCATTGCGCTACACAGTCCACCGCATTGCGTCGCACCCTGGAATTCCGTTGAATACACCCCATACAACTGTCTGATGACTAAGATCTTTCGAGGCAGGGCCCCTATGAGAAGCAACATTCAGCCGTATTTGACAGTGCGCGTGGATCCGAACGAAATGGTGCAGTACGTTCATGACCTGATGACGACTCCACGCAGTAAGACGGCGCCCGATACGTCGGTGTCGGTGGCGCAGGCCCAATGGGGCGGCGATACGACCCTCGCCCGGGCTGCGCAGCTCCGGTGGAGCGCGCTCAACCGGGCGTTCGGGGATGCGCGGGTCAGCACCTGGACGACACCGCAGACGCGGGATCAGCTGCACGTCCCCGCCGCGTTGATCGCGGCTGCCGGCGTCGCGCGGCTGACAATGTCCGAGGACGAGGTGGTATTCGATATTCCGACATTGCTGGATGCGACGCTGGAAATGTGCGAACCGGTGGGGCACGCCTAGGCGTTCCCCACGGAGCCTGATGCGGCAAGGACGCTCGCGTGGCCGAACGCCAGAAAATCGCCGTTCAGCACGCTTTCACGGCAGTTGTAGCGCAGCCGGTGACCATCCAGCCGGGTCACGTGGCCTCCCGCCGCCTCGAGCAGCGCCTGGCCCGCCGCAGTGTCCCATTCCGAGGTCGGGCCAAAGCGAGGGTAGAGATCGGCCTTGCCTTCGGCTATCAGGCAGAACTTCAGCGAACTGCCGATCCCGGTCGCGACGTGCGGCCCAAGGCGCGCGAGATAGTTCGACGTCTCGCGGCTGGCATGCGATCGGCTGCCCACGACGCGCAACGGCACCTCCGGCGGGACCACGCGAATAGCGGTTTGTGCAGCGCCGCGATGGCGGCTGAAGGCGCCAAAGCCGGCCGCGCCCCAATATAGGAGTCCTTGGGCAGGCGCCGCGACCACGCCGAGCAGCGGCTCATGATCCACCACCAAGGCGATGTTGATGGTGAATTCGCCGTTCCGCTTCACGAACTCCCGCGTACCGTCCAGGGGGTCGACCACCCAGAGCTGTTTCCAACCCCGGCGTTCGGCCCAGGGCGCCTGCGCCGATTCCTCGGACAGAACCGGAATGTCCGGCGTCAGTTGTGCGAGACCCTCGATGATAATGCGCTGCGACTCGAGGTCGGCCAGCGTCAGCGGCGAGTCGTCGTCCTTGTGCTCCACCGTGAAGGCGCCGTCATAGATTCGCATGATGGCGCTGCCGGCCCGCTCGACCGTGGGCATCAGGGCTTCTGCCAGATCGGGAATGTCTCTCATCGGTGGGCTCTCATCGGTTGCTATGATACGCAAATGGATAACGTGAGGATCGACTGGTCCAAGATCGACACGGTGCTGTTGGACATGGATGGAACGCTGCTCGATCTGCGTTTCGACAATTGGTTCTGGCAGGAGCTCATACCGCGCCGCTACGCCGCAGCGAACGGGTTGAGCCCCCCTGATGCATTGGAACTCCTCAAACCGAAATTCCATGCGACCCGCGGCACCATGCAGTGGTACTGCATCGATTACTGGAGCCGCGAATTGGGTCTCGACATCGCACGCATCAAGCGCGCGGCTCTCGATCTGGTGGGCTATCTACCGGGAGCCGAGGATTTTCTCGTGAAGCTCAGGGACAGCGGCAAGCGGCGGATCCTCGTCACGAACGCCCACCCCACCACGCTCGCGATCAAGGATCAGCGGGTAGGACTCGCGGTGCACTTCGATGCGTGCTACTCCACCCATACTTTCGATGCGCCGAAGGAAAATGCGGCCTTCTGGCCGCGCCTGCAGGCCGCGGAGCCCTTCGCCGTGGAGCGCACCCTTTTTGTCGATGACAGCCTGCCCGTCCTGCGGACGGCGCATGGATTCGGGATCGGCTGGTTGCGCGCCGTGCGGCGGCCCGATACCGCGCAACCGGCGCAAAGTACCAGCCCCTACATCGGGGTGGATCGGGTCGCCGATCTGTTCGGACAGGACTAGGGTCCTAGGTCGCAGGTCCCGCGGCGCCGGGGTTGGGAGTGCCGCCGGCCGGGCCGCCGCCCCCACCGCGATTACGCCGACGTCGTCGTGGTGGACCGGCATTCGCGGGCGTATCGCCGCCGCTGGCTGCACCGGCGACATTGCCGGAACGGCCGCCCCCCCCACCACCGCCGCCACTGCCGCTACGGGCTCCAGTGCCGCTTCCGCTGCCGCCGCCACTGCTCCCACTGCCGCCGCTGGAACCGCCGCCCCCGCCACCGCGGCCGCCGCTACGACTCCCGCCGGTACGGTTCGGGTTTCCGGAGCGCCCCGGACCGCCCGACCGTCCGCCGCCGCCGGGGCGGCCCCCGCCCCGCGACTGACCGGGCCGCGGCGCCCGTTCGCGCCACACGGCGGGAGGCGGGGCGGTCACGTCGGCCAGATCGACGATGTCGATGGCCGCGCGCGGAATCTGGTGACCGATGTATTGCTCGATATCCGGCAGCGAGATCGCGTATTCCTCGCAACCGAAACTGATGGCATCGCCGTCGGCGCCCGCGCGCGCGGTTCGTCCGATGCGATGCACGTAGTCTTCCGCATCATTCGGCAGGTCGAAATTGAAGACATGGCTCACGTCGGGGATGTGCAGACCGCGCGACGCAACGTCGGTGGCGATCAACACGGCAATCTCGCCTTCGTGAAAGTCGCGCATCATCTTCAGGCGTTTGTTCTGCGGCACGTCGCCGGACAGCGCCTGGGCGACGAAACCGTTCGCCGTCAAGGTTCGCTCCAGCACTTCGGCGACGCGCTTGGTATTCACGAACACCATGGTGCGGCGCGCATCGATTCGGCGCAGAAGTCCCATCAGCAGCGGTATCTTTTCCTCGGTCGAGGGGAAGTAGAGCACTTGCTTGACGCTGTCCACCGTCATCTTGTCCGGCTCGATACGGATCAACTCGGGATTGTTCATGTGCTCGTAGGCCAGTTCCATCACGCGGTGCGAGAGGGTGGCCGAGAACATCATCGTGAGCCGCTCCGTCGGATGCGGCAAACGCCGTAGAATGAAACGGATATCCTTGATGAATCCAAGATCGAACATCCGGTCGGCCTCATCCATGACCGCCACTTGAATATGGCGCAGGTCGAACACATGTTGCTTGAAGTAATCGATGACGCGGCCGGGCGTACCGATCAGCACGTCGACGCCCTCTTCGAGGATGCGGCGCTGTTTTTCGTAATCGACGCCGCCGAATACGATCGCCAGTCTCAAGCCCGCGTATCTGGCGATGCCCTCCGCATCCGAGTGAATCTGCACCGCCAGTTCACGGGTTGGTGCGATGACGATGGCCCGCGGTGCGTTCGAGGGCTTGTTGACGGGGATGGGTTCGGTCAACAATCGGTTGAAGAGGGCGATGAGGAATGCAGCCGTCTTGCCGGTACCGGTTTGCGCCTGGCCCGCGACATCGCGGCCGGCGAGCGCGACCGGCAGGGTTTGCGCCTGAATCGGAGTGCAGCGGATATAGCCGAGTTCGGCGATACCCCGCTTCAAAGATTCGGGAATGTCCAAGGATTCGAACGTGAGCTGAGTGAGATGGGCGTCTGACATTTTCGCTTTGTGAGTTGCAGAAACTTGCAAAATGGTGGGAGACCGGTTAACAATACGCTAAGTCCGGAGCCGGTCCTTCCGCTCCCCCCAACCGTATCATCGGTACCCTTTTAAGGTAATCAAGACCGCTAGAGCCGCTGTATTGTGCCCGAACGGCCGCGCATCGTCACTTCGCGCTAGCTTTCGGAATCCGCCCCCACATAAAACCCCGCTAAAAACTTCAAATGAATCTCCAAAAGGAGGTATATCCGCAGTGAGTAATCCAAGTATCGTCCATACCAGCGACGCCACATTCGACAAGGACGTTCTCAAGTCCGAAAAGCCCGTTTTGCTCGATTTCTGGGCCGAATGGTGCGGTCCGTGCAAAATGATCGCTCCCATCCTCGATGAGATAGCCGATCAGTACAAGGACAAGATCCGAATCGCGAAGCTCAATATCGACGACAATCCGGCGACCCCGCCTAAATTCAACATTCGCGGCATTCCGACGCTGATTCTCTTCAAGAACGGCACCGTGGAGGCCCAGAAAGTGGGAGCAGTCACTAAATCACAGCTCGCCGCCTTTCTGGACAGCAACCTGTGAGAGGCTATCTAGGGAACCAGTCCCGCGGCGGCCAGGGTGGTCAAGGCGGACAGCAGGGCGGCGGCCAGGGCGGAGGCGGGCGCTCCAATCGCTCCAATCGGGGCCCGCGCAACGACAACCGTAACGGCAACACCAATGGGGGCAGACCGCCTCAGGAAGATTACGGCGATCTGCCGGAGGGCGGCGACGATCTAGAAATCATTGCGCCGACGGATCTCGCGCGCAGCCGCAGCTCGATGAATCTGACCGAGCTCAAGAAGCGCCCGATCAGCGATTTGGTCAAGCTCGCCGAGACCATGGGCCTCGAGAACATGGGCCGCTCGCGCAAGCAGGACATCATCTTCGGCGTCTTGAAGGCGCATGCCCGGAAGGGCGAAGATATATATGGCGACGGCGTTCTCGAGATACTCCAGGACGGCTTCGGCTTCCTGCGCTCCTCCGACTCGAGCTATCTGGCCGGTCCGGACGACATTTACGTCTCGCCCAGCCAGATCCGGCGCTTCAATTTGCGCACCGGCGATTCGATCTCCGGTCTGATCCGCCCGCCCAAAGACGGCGAGCGGTACTTCGCGCTGCTGAAGGTCGGTGAGATCAACTACGATTCTCCCGAGAGCTCGCGCGGCAAGGTGCTGTTCGAGAACCTGACGCCGCTGCATCCCACTGAGCGGTTGAAGCTCGAGCGCGGCAATGGCTCGACCGAAGACTTGACCGCTCGCGCCATCGATCTGGTGGCGCCCATCGGCAAGGGACAGCGCGGCCTCATCGTCTCGCCGCCCAAGGCCGGCAAGACCATGTTGCTGCAAAACATCGCCACCGCCATTACAGCCAATCACCCTGAAGTTTATCTGATCGTGCTGCTCATCGACGAGCGGCCCGAGGAAGTGACCGAGATGGCGCGCACCGTGAAGGGCGAGGTGGTTTCCTCGACCTTCGACGAACCCGCCAGCCGTCACGTTCAGGTGGCCGAGATGGTGATCGAGAAAGCCAAACGCCTGGTCGAGCACAAGAAAGACGTGGTCATTCTGCTCGACTCCATCACGCGTCTGGCGCGAGCCTACAACACGGTGGTGCCGAGTTCCGGCAAGGTGCTGACCGGCGGCGTGGACGCGAATGCGTTGCAGCGGCCGAAGCGATTTTTCGGTGCGGCGCGCAACATCGAAGAAGGCGGCAGCCTGACCATTCTCGCCACCGCGCTGGTCGACACCGGATCGAAAATGGACGACGTCATTTTCGAAGAATTCAAAGGCACGGGCAATTCGGAAATCCATCTGGATCGCCGCATCTCCGAGAAGCGGACCTTCCCGTCGATCAACATCAACCGTTCGGGCACGCGCAAGGAAGAGCTGATCACGGAACCGTCGGAGTTGTCCAAGATGTGGATCCTGCGCAAGCTCCTGCATCCGATGGACGAGCTGGCCGCGATCGAGTTCTTGCTGGACAAGATGAAGGACACCAAGACCAACACGGACTTCTTCGACGCCATGAAGCGGTAGGCTCCTGGGGCCGAGGGAGCGGGACATGCAATGGTGGGCGTGGATTGCCGTCGGCGCCATCCTGTTGGGGTCGGAATTGACTTTCGTCAATGCGCAGTTCTACTTGGTGTTCGTCGGCGCCAGCGCGCTCGTGGTCGGCATCCTGGCGCTCGCCGGGGCAGCGACGGCCGACTGGCTGCAGTGGCTGATCTTCGCGGCGCTCGCGGTCACTTCCTTGCTCACGTTCCGGGGACGCGTCTACGAGCGCATGCGCCGCACGCTTCCGATCATGCGGAGCGGTCCGGCCGGTGAAATCGTGACGCTGCCGCTCGAGCTGCCTCCGGGGGAGACTTGTCGCCTCGAGTACCGCGGCAGCTCCTGGAGCGCGATCAACGCCGGTGACTCCGTCATCGCCGCCGGATCGCGAGCGCGCGTCGAGCGCGTCGACGGATTGACTCTCGTGGTGCGCGGCGAGAATTGATGCGCCCCGTCGCGCGATGGCGTCGACATTCAAGGAGAACCGATTGGAAGTTTCAATCAGCTATGCATTCATCGTGGTGGCGGTGCTCGTCGTCATCGCAATATTCAAGACAGCCACGGTGGTGCCGCAGCAGAGCGCCTACGTAATCGAATACCTGGGCAAGTACAGCCGCACGATTCAGGCCGGATTTCATATCCTGATTCCGTTCTTCGAGAGGATCGCCTACCGGCACAGCCTCAAGGAAATTGCCATCGACATCGCGGAACAGATCTGCATCACCCGCGACAACGTCCAGGTCGGTGTCGACGCGGTGCTGTACATGCAGGTTCTCGATCCGCACCTGGCTTCCTACGGCATCACCAATTTCGGATTCGCGATCTCGCAGCTCGCACAGACCAACCTGCGCAGCGAGATCGGCAAGATCGAGCTCGACCGGACCTTCGAGGCGCGCGGCCAGATCAACACCAACGTCGTGAGCGAACTCGACAAGGCGTCGGCCGCCTGGGGAGTCAAGGTGCTGCGCTACGAAATCAAGAACATCACCCCGCCGCGCGACGTGCTGCAGGCCATGGAGAAGCAGATGCGCGCGGAGCGCGAAAAGCGCGCCGTCGTGCTCACTTCCGAGGGTGAGCGCGACGCGAAGATCAATTCGGCCGAGGGCGACAAGCAGCGGGTGATCAAGCAATCCGAGGCGAACAAGCAGCAGCAGATCAATGAAGCCGAAGGCCAGGCGCAGGCGATTCTCGCCGTCGCGACCGCCACCGCCGAAGGCCTGCGCCAGGTGGGCATCGCGCTGTCCGACCGCGGCGGGATCGAAGCCATGCAGCTGCGGATCGGCGAAGAGTATGTGAAGCAATTCGGCAAGCTTGCACAGGCGGGGACGACACTCGTGGTGCCGGCGAATCTCACGGATCTGGCCTCCATCGTGACCATGGCGACCAGCATCGCACGCAAGACTCAAGGCTAGACCGAATGTCGATGAAGCGAGAGGTTGCCGCCGTCGCGGCGGCGCCCCGGATGGGATTTGCCGAATTGGTGACCTTGATCGCCGCGATGATGGCGACTCAGGCCATCGCCATCGACGCGATGTTGCCCGCATTTCCGATCATCGCCGATGCGCTGCACGTCCCCAACGAGAACCAAGTGCAGTGGATCCTGACCTTCTACATGTCGGGCCTGGGCTGCGGCCAGCTCTTCTGGGGCATGATGTCGGATCGGTTCGGCCGGCGTCCCGTATTGCTCGGCGGACTCGGGCTGTACGTCGTGGCGGCCCTGCTGTGCGGCGTCACCAACAGCTTTCACGTGCTCCTCGCGTGGCGCTTCATCCACGGCTTGGCCGCCGCCAGCGTCACGGTATCGCGTTCGGTGATCCGCGATCTTTACTCCGGCCGCCACATGGCGCGGGTGATGTCGCTGACCTTCGTCGTGTTCCTGATGGTGCCGGTGCTTGCGCCCAGCCTCGGCCAGCTGATCCTATTGGCCGCGCCGTGGCGCGCCATCTTCATCGCCTGCAGCGTATTCGCCTCGATCGTCTGGCTCTGGGCGCTGCTGCGCCTGAAGGAGACGCTGCACCCGGAATACCGGCTCACGCTGACGCGAAGCCACGTGGCCGGGGCGATCCGTCTCGTCCTGGGCAACCGAACGTCCTTGTGCTACACGCTCGCGCTGACGGTGATGTTCGGCTCCATCCTGGCGTACGTCGGCATGGTGGCGCAGATCTTCTCCGATGTGTTCCACCGCGCCGCCTTGATGCCCATCATGTTCGCGTTGTGCGCCGTGACCATGGGTCTCGCCGCCTACATGAATTCACGCATCGTCGAGCGTCTGGGGATGCGCCTGATTTCGCACACGGCCTTGCTGTTCTTCATCGGAATCACCACGCTCCACGTCGTGGTCGCGGCCCTGGGATGGGAACAGCTTTGGACCTTCGTGGCCTTTCAGGCGGTGTCCATGGCGTTCTTCAGCCTGTCGGTCTCCAACTTCGGTGCAATGGCGATGGAACCCATCGGGGCGGTGGCGGGAATCGGCGCGTCGCTGCAGGGCTTCGTCCAGTCGTTCGGCGGCGCGCTCGTGGGTGCCGCCATCGGGCGCCTGTTCAACGGCACGACCGTGCCGCTCGCCGCCGGAACGCTCTCCTGTGGTTTGGTTGCTTTGGTGTTCGTGTTGTTGGCCGAAAAGGGGCGCTTGTTCAAGCGCCATCATGTGGCGAGCGCGACCGGCGCCGCGGACGGCGCGGCGGCCCAAGGCATCGGAATACACTAACTGAACAGGGCGTCGATATCGTCGTGCGTCGGCAGCGGCGCCAGTCCGTCCAGGTTGCCCTGACGGACCAGCGCTTGTGCGGCGCTCATGAATCCTCCCCACCCCGCACGGGAGAGCGCACCGCCGA